>Ga0187883_10000931_pt1 | contig 18237 bp, 17 predicted proteins | sample June2016WEW_20_1_2_FD_132966 | JGI IMG/M metagenome (GOLD analysis project Ga0187883, IMG submission 132966) | Peatland microbial communities from SPRUCE experiment site at the Marcell Experimental Forest, Minnesota, USA - June2016WEW_20_10 | ecosystem: Environmental > Terrestrial > Soil >...
CGGCTTGACCGGGCAGCGCTGATCCCACCCGGCGTGGCGGTCGAAACGGTGTGGAACGATGCGACCTTGGCCATAGGGATGGAACGGTTTGTCGCCACGCTGCGTCATGTCGTGGATGCGGCATTGCGACCGTGAGCGGCGAGCAGCCCAATCAACCTTCCGGCCGTGCGGTCGTCGGCGGCGTGATCTTTGGCCTGATGGCGGCGTTGGTTTGGGTCGTGCAACTGGCGACGCTGTCCAATTTGTCGGGCAGCGATGCCGCCGGTAACGGCCTGGCGCAGGCATTCGCCATGTTGGAAATCTTCCTGCTTTGGGCATTGCTCGCCGTTCTGGTCATTATTGCGGGCGTGGTCGGCGCTTTGCCGCTGCCGGTGGTGTTGCCAGGGGCGCTTCTGCTGCCGTTGTCCGGTGCAGCGGCGATGCAGGCGCTGGATCTGCTGAGCGAGCCAAACAGTCCGCCGTTTCTGTGGCCAATCATTGTTTCGGCAACGGTACCGCCGCTGATCGCGCTGTTCTGGGTGTGGGCTGTGATTCCCGCGCTGCGGCAGAATGTCCCGGCGTGGTTCGTTGCCGGTCTGGTGTGGGGCGGGACCACGTTGGTAAGTGCCTCGGTCGTACCGATGGCGCAGGTCCGTCACTCGGTAATGGCGCAGGAACAAGCCCGCCAGGATCAATGGGCTGTGAACTTCGCCAGGCTACCAGCGGATGCACCATTGTGGGAATGGACACCGTTGCTTGCGACGCGATCTGAGGTGCGCGTTGGCGAGGTGCTCGCGCGCATTCGCCACCTCGACCGACGCCAGGCAGATGCCGAAACGATGCTGGATCGTGGCGACTTTCCATTGCGATATCTTGGCCAGTTCGACCTTACCCTGACAGCTTCGATCTGCGACAAGGCCCGGGCGTTGTTACGCAAACAGGTCGAACCGCTGGTGTCGAAAAATGCTGCGGCCATACCCTATGCCGAGATCCGCCAGTCCGTCGCGGATGCCGTCGCCGCAATGCAATGGCTGGTTGGGTATGACTGTTCCTGCGATTCAGAGTCACTGGCCTGGGAGACCATGGCCAACGCTTATCGCGATCCAGAGTGGGACGTGTACGAATTGCACGACTTGCGCGACCCCAAGGAACTCGGCCGGAAATTGCGTGACCCGCCTTAGCGGCTCGATGTGCTGACGCCGGGGTCGCACCTGAAGGCGCGGCTGCCCTACCCGGCTAATGCAATCCGCTCGCCTATCACGAACGGCTCTCCCGGGCCTGGCTGCGTAAACAGGCAAATATCCGTCACCATGCGCTGCGTTGCGACCGCAGCTTCGAAATACCTTTCCACCTCCGGGCGCCAGGTCGCGTGCTCTGTGGTGGACAGCCGCCTTGTCAGCGTCATGTGAAAAAACCACGTGTCCAGCACATAGGGATAGCCAAACCGAAGCAGCATGGCTTGCTGTGCCTCGGTCAGCTGAGCCCGCCGGCGCCGAGCCAGCTCCGTCTCTGACGGCGGTGCCCGAAACGAGTCCAATCGTTCCACGCATGCATCGGCCAACGCCTGCAACGGCGGACAAAACCTGGTCTCGCACAAGGCCAGGAAGCCGTGCAGGTCAGTCACGGCCAGGCTCGGTAAAGCGAACGGTGCGATCCGCGTTGCCAGTTCGCGTGTCGCGGTAAGCAACTCATCCCAGCAACGTCCCTGCGCCAATCGCATCGGTGGCTTCAACGTGGCGTGGAACCCGTAACCTCTGGCTTCGGCGGTAACCTCGTCAATTCCAGGAATGTTCGGTTGCGCGATGCGATCCCCGCGCGCCGGATTCCGGCCCAACCAGGCGGCACCCGCGGCGAACAGCGGATCATCGTCGCATGGGCTGTAATAAATCCCGACCCGAGCCTCAGGGTCCATCAGATTACCCGTTCCCCGCCGCTCCACACCTGGCGGACGACCGGAAGTGTCTCATGCACCCGCACCCGGACCAGGTCGGCACGCTGACCTTCGGCGAGCCGCCCGCGGTCCGGCAGGCCAGCCAGCTCCGCCGCACGCCAGGTGATCATCCCCATCGCTGCCGGCAACGCGGCGAGGCCGTCCCGCACGCAACGGAACGCCGCCTCGATCAGCGCCGGTGGCACGTAGTCGGAGGCAAACACGTCGACCCAGCCCTCACGCAACAGGTCGGCCGCTGCGATGTTGCCGGAGTGCGAGCCGCCGCGCACCACATTCGGTGCACCGGCGATCACGTCCATGCCCGCGGCCTTTGCTGCTTCCGCGGCTGCCATGGTAACCGGGAATTCGCTGATGCGGATGCCGTCGCGGGCATTTTCCGCAATTTCTTCGACGGTGCGGTCGTCGTGGCTGGCCAGAGCGATGCCGCGGCCGCGTACGCGATCAAGTAACGATTTCCGGTTTGGCTCGCGCACCCGTGCCCGTTGTTGCTGCAACTCCTTGATGCGGCGATCGACGGTCGCTTCATCCAGGCCGCCCCGCCGCCGCAGGTCGCGGTAGAAATCGAGATTTGCGTACTGTCCGACCCCTGGACTGTGATCCATCAGGCTGATCATTCGCACCAGAGGATGATCGGCCACCGTATCGAAGCAATCCAGCGTGTCCAGCGCCGGGATTTCGCACCTCAGGTGCAGGTAATGTTGCGACTTCAGCAAACCGGTCGGCATCAATGCATCAAGGTCGGCAACGCCATCGCGAAAGGTCTGGATCCGGCCGGCATCGAACCCCAGATCGCCGAGACAAAGTGCATCCAAAATGGTGGTCACGCCGGCGGCAGCGCATTGCGCATCGTGTGCCACCATCGCCGAGCGCGACGGCCACCGTGCCAGACTGCGCGGCAGTACCTGCCGCTCCAGATTATCCGTGTGTACGTCAACCACGCCGGCAATCAGATAGTCGCCATCGAGATCGATCGCACCCGGAGCAGACGAAAACCCAGGAAAAATTTCGGTAATCGTGTCGCCGCGCATCGTTAAAGTTCCCAGCAGAACTTCATCCGGTGCTATCAGAACGGCGTTGGTGAAAATCGTTTCTGCGTTCATGCGGCCTCGCGATACGGCTGGACGGGGAACAACCGGTCGGCGATCTGATCTCGCACGTCAAGGTCATGGCAAATGGCGATGATCGCGGTGCCGCGCGCTTTGGCCTGTTGGATCATGTGCACGACGACCGCTCGGTTATCGGCATCGAGCGACGCAGTGGGCTCGTCCAGCAGCAGGATCGGGTGGCCGGTGATGAAGCCACGCGCCAGGTTCACCCGCTGTTGCTCACCACCCGAGAATGTCGCAGGCGGAATGCTGTGCAGCCGTCGAGGAATATTCAGTGACAGCAGCATCGCGGCGGCCTGCTCGCGCCGCGCATCGGCAGAGGCTTCACGGCCAGGCAACGCCTCCGCCACGATGTCCAGCGCGGGTACCCGTGGCACGACGCGAAGGAACTGGCTGACATAACCCATGGTGTGATGGCGCACGGCCAGAATGGTGCGCGGATCGGCGGTGGCGATATCGACCGTCCGGCCCAGATGCTGGACCAGAATCCGACCGGTGTCGGCACGGTAATTGCCATACAGCGAGCGAAGCAATGTGGATTTCCCGGCGCCCGAGGGACCCGACAGCACCACGCACTCACCGGCATCGACGGAAAGATTGACACCGCCCAGTACCGGCAACCGCAAACCACCACGCAGGTGCAAGGTGAACCCCTTGGTGAGAGACTCGGTTCGCAGCAGAGGACCGGTCATACCATGCCCTCCTGCCATGTCATTGCGAGCGTAGCGAAGCAATCTCCTTCAGTGGGGGCATGTAGATTGCTTCGCTTCGCTCGCGATGACGGGTGATGTGCTCGATATGAAACCATCATGCCTGCAACACCGAACTGACCAGCAATTGCGTGTAAGGATGCCGCGGATCGTCCAACACCTGATCGGTCAATCCGGTTTCCACCACGCGACCGCGTTGCATCACCGCGAGGCGGTGCCCGAGCAGCCGTGCCACCGCAATATCATGCGTCACCAGCACCACTGCGACACCGAGTCGCGCAACCAAGGACCGAATCAGGTCGAGCAGCCGCGCCTGCACCGAAACATCCAGACCACCCGTCGGCTCATCCATGAACACCAGCCTGGGGTGCGTCACCAAAGTGCGCGCGATCTGCAACCGCTGCAGCATCCCGCCGGAAAATGTCCGCGGCAAATCATCAATTCGGTCCGCATCGATCTCCACCTGCTGCAGCCAGTCCAGCGCCTGGGTCCTGATTTCTCCGTAATGCCGGGCGCCCTGTGCCATCAACCGTTCGCCAACATTGCCGCCGGCGCTGACGTTCATCCGCAGGCTGCGTCGTGGGTCCTGATGCACGAAACCCCAATCCGACCGTTGCAGCGTGCGCAGCATCGGCGCCGGCATCGCGTGCACGTCGTGTGCCGCGCCCGCCGGGTCGCGATACGTGACGATGCCGCTCTGCGGTTGCTGTTGCCCGGACAATACATTCAACAACGTGGTCTTGCCGGATCCCGACTCACCGACGATCGCCAGAATTTCGCCAAGGTAAAGTTCGACGTCGACATCGCGCAGCGCCGGGATGGTGCCAAACGATAACGTCAGGCCGCGTGCCTCGATAATGGGTTGTTCGTTCATGCTGCTGCCCGCCGCCGTTCGCAATGATCGGTGTCGGAGCAAACGAACATCCGGCCGCCTCGATCGTCGGTGATGACCTCATCCTTGTAGGAGTCGGTGGCACCGCACAGCCCACACGGCTGATGCGCGTTGATCGGTCGAAACGGATGATCGTCGAAGTCGAGCGACCGCACGTCGGTCCATGGCGGAATGGCATAGATACGTTTCTCGCGGCCAGCGCCAAACAGTTGCAACGCCGGCATCTGATGCATTTTCGGATTGTCGAACGCCGGTATCGGACTGGGCGACATCAGATACCGCTCGTTGACCATGACCGGATAGTCGTAGCTGATCGAGATTTGCCCGAGCCGCGCCACATCCTCGTACAACTTCACATGCATCAACCCATAATCCGACAGTGCATGCATCCGTTTCGTTTCCACCCGACTGGGCTCCAGGCGATATAACGGTTCCGGTTGCGGCACCTGATAAACGATGATCTGATTTTCCCGTAACGTCTCTTCCGGAATACGATGCCGGGTCTGGATGACGGTCGCCTCGGCGGTGTGTGTGGTTGTGCGGACGCCGGCAGTGCGCGCGAAGAACTGCCGGATCGACACCGCATTCGTCGTGTCGTCGGCACCCTGGTCGATCACTTTCAACGTATCATTTTCGCCAAGCACCGACGCGGTGACCTGAATGCCGCCGGTGCCCCAACCATACGGCAATGGCATCTCACGTGAGCCGAACGGCACCTGATGGCCTGGGATTGCCACCGCTTTCAGCAGCGCGCGGCGGATCATGCGTTTGGTCTGTTCATCCAGATAGGCGAAATTGTAGCCTTTCATTCCGCCGCCTCCCGCCGCTCCACCGCTTCGCGCAGGCGGCGGACATTTTGCAGCTCGCTTTGGAAATCAACGTAGTGCGGCAATTTCAGATGCTCGACGAACCCGGTGGCCTCGATGTTGTCGGAGTGATACAAAACGAACTCCGGATTCTGTGCCGGCGCCGTGACATCCTCACCGAGCTCCTCGGCCCGCAGCGCCCGGTCGACCAAAGCCATCGACATGGCCTTGCGTTCGGAAAACCCGAACACCAGGCCGTACCCTCTGGTGAATTGCGGCGGCTGGGTTTTTGAGCCTTTGAACTGGTTCACCATCTGGCATTCGGTGACCGTCAGATCGCCAATATCGATGGCGAAGCCAAGTTCCGGCGGCTCGATTTCGACCGAGACCTCGCCCATGCGGACCTCGCCGGCAAACGGATGGCTGCCGCCGTAGCCGCGCTGCGTCGAGTAACCCATCGCCAACAGGAACCCTTCATCGCCGCGCGCCAACGCCTGTAGCCGCACATCGCGGCCGGCTGGGAAACTCAATGGCTCGCGGGTCAGATCGCCAGGTTCGGCGTCGGCAGGACCGTCCGCTTCCAGCAGCCCCTCGCGTCCCAGAATATCCGGCACGCGCGGCAATGGAGACGCGTCTGGCGCGGCACGCGGGGCATCGGGCGGCGGCTGGTTCTCCGCCAGTTCAAAGTCCAATAGCCGATGCGTGTAGTCATAGGTCGGGCCCAATGTCTGGCCACCCGGCAGATCCTTGAAAATCGCCGAGATGCGGCGGGACGCCCGCATCGCAGCCGTATCGACCGGACGGCCATGAGCGAACCGCGGCAGCGTGGTGCGATAGGCCCGCAGCAGGAACGCTGCCTCGATCAGATCGCCCTGTGCCTGCTTGATCGCCAACGCCGCGAGGTCCGGATCGTACAGCGACCCTTCCGCCATCACCCGGTCGATCGCGCGACCAAGTTGCTCGCGGATTTGATCGAGGCCGAGGTCCGGGACAGCGGGATCACCGCGGCGTTCCTCTGCCAGCCAGGCATGCGCGTTGCGGATTGCGCGTTCGCCGCCTTTGACTGCGACATAAGCCATGGCGTCAGACCTCCTCGATCGCGACGGTGCGAGGCAATGCGACCAGGCGGTCGCCCGCGCACAAAATCAGATCGATGCCGCATGGGAACAACCGATGGTTCTGCTGCCAAATCGACACGAAATCGCTCGGCAGGCCGTTGACGGTCAGTATCAATGGCTCACGCAGGCCCGGCCCACGCAGGCGAAACGCTTTGCCATCGACAAACGAATCAACCTGGCAAATGACCGTGGCGGAGGTCTCCGGCGATTCGTGCGAACCAGTGGGAAATCGATGCAACGGCGGCAACGTCATCGCCAATGCGAAGCTGCACGCACCAGGCTCCGCCACGATCTTGGCTCCGCAATGAAATTCAATCCATTGCCGGGCCATTGCCGCGTCGTGATCGAGCCACAACGGGGTTTCGTGGTCCACCAATGTCAACACCACGGCAGCGGCCGCCGTACCAAGCGGAGCCGGCGCCGTCACGCCCGTCGCGCGGGTGATACGCCCAGGATGGGCCATGGCGTCGAGTGTGGCGCGAAAGCATCTCTGGGCGTCCGCAACGGGATTGGCAAAGCCGGCCGCCAGGCTTGCGCTCATGACCGCATATTCCGCATGGCAAAGAATTCGACGCGGGTCGCTGCGGCTTTTTCGGCCCGCGTCTGACGTTGCTCGCGTTGTGCCTCGGCCAACGGCCGGATCAGCGAATCACGCAGCACGGCGCTCGTCGCCGGGTCCTGCAACAACGCGTCGGCGACTGCGGCAAGTTCCGCCTGCCACTCATCGCGACCGGCGATATAGGCATGCCCGGTCGCGCCCGAACCCAACCGTACGGTGCAGCGCGTCACGGTCATTTCTCCCAGATTGAACGGTGAACCGGAGCCGCCGGCACGCCCTCGCACCATCACCAGCCCGGTTTCGGGGCCGCGTACGCGGGTCCAGGCGGGCAGGGGACCATCTCGGGTCAGCCCGGACTCGATCGCGGCGGCGGGCGCGCGTGCCAGGACCGACATCCAGTGTTGCCGGGCGCTGGTGGAATCCGCAGTGAAAACTGTGTGGTTCATGCCAATCGAGGGTTGTCGAGACATCTGGATGTCTATACAATCGTCATACCGTCGTCAACCGCCAAACAGCACAAGGCCCACTCGGATTGGATGACACATTGATGAAGCACGCCCGGGTGAAGCCAACCGGGGCGTTTGGTCACGCCGACAGCAGCCCGAGCGCGGCCGCCCGCGAGTCCGGTCTGACGCTGTGGCGGCAGATTGCCGAAACCTTGCGCCAGGAGATCGGTGGGCCGGACTATCCGGCCGGCGCGCGCCTGCCGACCGAGGCGGAACTGTCAGCTCGTTTCAATGTCAATCGCCATACCGTGCGTCGCGCATTGGAAGAGTTGTCCCGCGGCGGGTTGATCAGGGTCGAGCAAGGCCGTGGCAGCTTCGTTGCCGAGGATGTGCTGGACTACACCGTTGGCCCTCGCACAAGGTTCACCGAGTGGATCCATCGGCACAACAAGGAACCGTCCGGTCGGGTTTTGCAGTTGCGTGAAATCGCTGCCGACTCGACGATTGCGACCGCGCTTGGCATCCGAGCGGGCGCGCGGGTGGTGGTGTTGGAGCGGCTGGGACTCGCCGATGACATTCCGGTCAGCCTGACGCGCCACTATTTTCCGGCGGTCCGGTTGCGCGGCATCCTGCAGGCGCTGGCCGCTACCCCGCGCATCACGGACGCGTTGAAGGCCGCCGGGGTGGACGACTATGTCCGCCAGGTCACCAAAGTCACCGCTCGCGCGCCAACGGCGGCTGAGGCCGAGTTGTTGCGGATGGCTCGCAACCGACCGGTACTGGTCACCGAGAGCATCAATGTCGACCACGCCGGCGTGGTGGTCGAGTTCAGCGTCGGCTGTTATCCCACGCCTCGTGTGCAGATCGTGTTCGAACCAGGAGAAGGTCCCGCATGACCCAAACCCGCAGCATTGGGATCCGTATCACCGGTGGTCAGGTCCTGCTCGACCAGGATGGTCTGGTGCGGACCGATCTACGCTTAAGCGATGGCCGAATCGAGGCGATCGGTGCGACCGGCGGGAAGGGCATTGGTTTCGACGCCACAGGGCTGCTGGTGCTGCCGGGAATCGTCGATATTCACGGCGATGCGTTCGAGCGCCAGATCCAACCGCGGCCCGGAGTGGATTTCCCGATGGGGATCGCGCTGCGGGATACCGAGCGGCAGTTGCTCGCCAACGGCATTACCACGGCGTTCCATGGTGTCACTCTGTCCTGGGAGCCTGGCCTTCGCAGCCTGGGCTCCTGGCAGGCGCTGCTGGCCGCGCTGGAGGCGGAGAGCTGGACTTGCGACATGCGGGTGCATCTGCGGTGGGAGGCGTACAATCTCGATGCGCTGGACATCGCCGTCGCCGACATTGGGGCCGGCCGGGTGCATCTGCTGGCGTTCAACGATCACACGCCGTCGATCCTGAAAAAACTCCAGGACCCGGTGGAGGGTGCGAAATACGCTGGCCGCGCGGGCATGGCGATTCACGACTTCCAGGCGTTCACCGACCGGATTGCCGCGCGTGCCGATGAGGTGCCGGCGGCGTTGGAACAGATTGGGGCGGCTGCTCGCGAGGCCGGTCTGCCGATGGCCAGCCACGACGACGACACACTGCCGGTGCGGGCTCGGTTCCGCGCCTTGGGTGCGCATATCTGCGAGTTCCCGATGGCCGAGGACGTCGGTCGCGATGCCCGCGTCCAGGGTGAGCATGTCGTGATGGGAAGTCCGAACGTGGTGCGGGGCAGGTCGCATCTGAACTGGACCTCGGCGGCGGCGATGGCTGAGGCGGGGATCTGCAATATCCTGTCATCGGATTATTATTATCCGGCGATGGCGCGAGCGGCCTTCGTCCTCGCCGACCGTGGTAGCTTCGATATCGCGAGCGCCTGGGCGTTGATTGCCGCCAATCCGGCATCGGCCGCGGGACTGGCTGACCGCGGCACGATCGCTGCGGGGAAACGCGCCGACCTCGTGCTGGTCGAGCCGGCCGCGCGGACGCTGGTGGCGACGATTGCCAACGGCCGGTTGGCGCACCTGACAGCCGAAGGTGCGGCGCGTTTGACGATGCACTGACGCCTGGTTGGCGGCGATTGCGTTTGTTGCACAATTTGTGACCAGTGGGCAGCGTAGCCGGGCCGCTGCGGGCGCCTGCGCCGCGTCAGGATTTAAGGCTGCTGCTGTCAGAAGAATCCCCATAAGGAAATCAACTGGCATGCGATGAGCAGCTATCTGTTGGTTGGTTTGTCACGACATTGCATAACGGGACCGGTTTAAGCCGCGGGCCAATTTATTTTTATAATCTGACGCAACTTCCTTGCTGACAAGCTGGCTGATCCCGCCTAGGGTCTGCTACGGCTCACAAACCGGGCCGGATGCTAACCGGAGGGCGGGACAAAACCGCCTCCACATGCAATTGGGAGCAACACGCCAACGGGCGGCACTCTGGGGTGCGGCCAACGCGGGACCGCGAGGAATAAGATACGAAATCGAAATAAAACGCCACCTGAAAAACGCAACCCGCTGTAGCGCACTGCCGCCCGATCCGGCTTCAGATCGGGAGGACTAAATGGACGCGCCGACGCATACCGTCACTTATCGACCCGGCAACACGGCAGCCTACATACTCGGCAACAAACTCGATAGCATTCCGTTCAGCGGTTACCACATGCTGGTGATCGCCGTGCTCGCGCTTGTCGGATTTATTGAGGGCTACGATCTGGTGATCACCGGGTCATTGCTGGTGTTGGCCAAGGTGCCTTTGCATCTGACCGGGTCCGACATCCGCTGGCTGGCGGTCGGTCCGACCTTCATGTTGTGCGTTGGCGGATTTGCATCTTCCGCGGTCTCCGACCACTGGAGCCGCAAACGGGTCATGCTGATCGGTGTGATCGCCACCACATTTTGCACGCTGTTGATCCCGCTGGTGCAGACGGCCGAGCAGCTGATCATTCTGCGCCTGTTGACCGGCCTGGGCGCCGGTGGCGCGGTCTCGGCGGCGTTCCCGATCGCCGCCGAGCTGATGCCAGCGCAACACCGCCGCACCTACGGCGCCGTCTATGAGATGGCGTTGGCCTCCGCCTTTACGTTGGTGCCGTTCCTGGCGTTCCTGCTTGCCGGCGACGCCAATGCGTTTCGCCTGCTGGCGTTGCCGGGCGGCCTGGCGGTCACCGTGGTGCCGGTGCTGGTGTGGTTCGTGATTCCGGAAAGCCCGCGTTGGCATCTGGGTCGAGGCCGCCGGCAAATGGCCGCCGACATCGTCAACGGCATCATTCACCGGTGCGGCGACCGGGTGCTGCCGTTGACGGCACACGACCTCGGCGGCCATCTGAACACCACGTTTGAACCGCTGCCACCGTACTGGGCGATGTTCGCACGGGGCCAGCTGCGTTGGACAGTCGTCGGCATCCTGGCCGGGGTCTGTGCCGGCACGGCATATTTCCTGATTTCCGTGTTGCTGCCGAAGGCGCTGGTCGATCAAGGCTCCGCGGTCAGTCTGAGTTTCGGGCTCAGCTCGCTGGTGTTTTTTGCGAGCATTCCCGGCAAGGCGTTCACCGGATTTCTCATGGAGGTCATCGGGCGGCGTTGGACGATCGCTTACGCGCTGGCCGGATCGCTGCCTGGCCTGTTCCTGATGTTGGTCGCGCATATGGCGGGAGACTATGCAACGGTCGTGATGGTGACGGGTGCGTTGATTACCGGCTTCACCGTGCTGTCGGCGTTTACTGCGACCCGCGTTTATCTCTCCGAGCAGTTCCCGACAGCGTTGCGTGGCCGCGGGCACATCTTCGGCGAGTCGACCGGGCGGCTGTTTGCCGGCGTGCTGGCACCGTTTCTGATGGAGCCATACACGGCATCGCCAACCATCTTCTTCGGCACGATTTTCGTTGTGGTGGCGATTGGCGCCCTGATCCCGCGAGTGTTTGGTCGCGAGACGGTGGGTCAGTTGGAAACCGTGACCGAGGTGACCAGGGATATTCGACTCGCGGCGTGACGTTGGGGTAACGAGACATTCTCCGGCGGTGGCAACCGGGGAATTGCGGCCCGCAGCTTCTGTCTGCGGGCCGTTCTGGCGTGTGCTACCTCCAACAGGCCGGGGCAGGCCACCGCGGTCATCACGGCCAGATCAGGGTCGCTTCAGTGCGGGCTTGTAACGCGTCTCGCGTCATGCCGGGGATCATGTCGAGCACGGCGAAGCCGCCTGGCGTGACCTCCAGCACCGCGAGGTCGGTGTAGACGCGTTTGACCACGCCCTTGGCGGTCAGCGGATAGCTGCACGCGGTGCGAATGCGCGAGCCGCCGCCTTTGGTGGTGTGCTCCATCGCCACCCAGAGCCGTTGTGCACCCACCGCAAGGTCCATGGCGCCGCCGACCTGTTTGATTGGTTCGTCAGGGGAACGAGCCCAGTTGGCGATGTCGCCATTTTCGGAAACCTCGAAGGCGCCGAGGACACATAGGTCGAGATGGCCGCCGCGGGCGATGGCGAAACTATCGGCGTGGTGCACCAGCGCGGCACCGGTGATCAGCGTGATGTGTTGCACGCCGGCGTTGACCAGATACGGATTGATGTTTTCGGGATCTGGCGCCGGGCCGATGCCGATGACGCCGTTTTCGGCGTGGAAGATGACTTCGCGGTCCTGCACGAAATCGGAGACTTTTGTGGGGATGCCAATGCCCAGGTTGACGAACCAGCCTTCGGGGATGTCTCGGGCGATGCGGGCGGCGATGCCGTCGCGGTCGAGCGGTTGGAAGTCTGCCATGGTTGCGGTTCCTTACACCGGGACGTGCAATACGCGCTGCACGAAGACGCCGGCGGTGTGGACGTGTTCCGGCTGGATGGCGCCGAGTTCAACGACATGTGCGGTTTGCACGATTGTCGTTTTGGCGGCCATCGCCATGATGGGATTGAAGTTACGGGCGCTGTCACGGTGGGTCAGGTTGCCGAAGCGGTCGGCCTGCCAGGCGTCGATCAGCGCGATATCGCCATGGATGGGATATTCCAGCAGGCAGAGGCGGCCGTTGATGGTTCGGGTTTCGCGGTTGTCGGCGAGGATCGTGTCGGCACCGGTGGGTGTGTAGAACGCCTGGATGCCGGCGCCGGCGGCTCGGATGCGTTCGGCGAGGGTGCCTTGCGGGACGATTTCGATTTCCAGTTTGCCGTTGGCGAACTGGCGGCCGGCGACGCTGTCGGCTCGCACGAAACTGCAGATCAATTTGCGGACATGGCCGGTGGACAGGAGTTCGGCGATTGGGCCGTCGTCGCGGCCGCCCGCGTTCATGACCAGGGTCAGGTTGCGTGCGCTTTGTTCTGCCAGGCCTTGCATCAACGTGGCCGGTGTCCCTGGGCCGAAGCCTGCGGCCAGCACGGTGGCGCCGTCTGGAATGCCCGCCATCGCCTCGGCGATCGTGGGGACGAATTTGTTGATCATGCGACGTTCCCTTGGATCGGGGGAGGGTGGCACAGGGCGATCGGGCGTCGCAACGTGGGGCGCACATGCCCCACGTGAAAGCAACGTGACCTGGGCCGGAGGGTCGAGTAAAGTCTCTGTCTCGGGAGAGTATCGACAATGGCGGACGACCGTCACGCGGAGTTGGTGCACGTCTTTCTCGCCTCGCCGGGCGACGTCGGGGAGGAGCGGGAGTTTGTCCGCCACTACCTGGAAACGGTGTTGCCGAAGTCCAGCTTTCTGCCGCGTCAGGTTGCGTTCGATGTGGTGAGTTGGGACCATCCCGCCGCCAGCGTGCCGATGCCCGCGCACCTGACGCCGCAGGAGGCGGTGATCCGGTTCAAACGTAAGCCAGCAGAGTGCGACATCGTGATCGTCATTTTGTGGGGACGGCTCGGCACGCATCTTGACCCCGCTTCGCTGGTTCGACCGGACGGGAGCCATTACTTGTCCGGCACGGAATGGGAATACGAGAACGCGTTCGATGCGAAGCCGCGGCCGGATATCCTGGTGTACCGGCGAACGGATCCACCGCGGATCAATCTCGCGCGTGGCCCACTCCGCGATGAGGCTCTGCAACAGCTCGACCGCGTCGACGACTTTGTCGGGCGGTTCAAAAACCCGGATGGCTCCTGGAAGGGTGGTTTCAGCGAATACGATGGGCTGGATGCATTCAAACGGAAACTTGCCAATGATCTGCAACACATTGTCGCGGAGCGGCTGAAGCAACATGTAACCGTCGCGGAACCCATTGTGCTCCCCACCTCTGCGCCGCTACCAGCTACGTCTGTGGCCACCATCCCATTGCCCGACCGTTGTTTCGGCCGGGACGGCGACGTGAAGGCTGTTGTCGCCGTGCTGGTCGCCGCTGATCCGCATATCGCCGTTCTCGTCCAGGGTCCGGGCGGCATCGGCAAAACGACACTGACGCAACAGGCCGCGAACCACGAAATGGTCATCGCCCGGTTCAGGTATCGCCGCTGGTTCGTGGAACTGGAAACTGCGACGGACCGGGACACGTTCGACGCAGCCATCCTCCTGGCCCTTGGCCTGGACCCGACCCACGGGTTCGATGCAGGCATAAACCGGCTGGCCCAGGAGCGGGGGCTGCTGGTGTTGGACAATCTGGAGACACCGTGGGGCGGTGATCCGATGGCGATCGAGCAACGCCTGGCGCGTCTTGCCGCCATTACCGATCTGGCGCTGCTCGCCTCGTTCCGCGGCGATGAGGCGGTGGGCGGCGTACGCTGGTCGTTGCGTCACACGATGTATCCGTTGTCTCCCGATGACGCCAAAACCTTGTTCCTCGCCATCGCCGAGAAAATCCCCGGCGATGACCCGCACCTGCCTGCCCTGCTCGCGGCCCTGGGCGGTGTGCCGCTGGCAATTTGCCTTACCGCCCGCCGTGCGGCACGGCACGATAGCCTCGCCGAGCTATGGACCGAATGGTTGGCGGCCGGCACCTCGGTGGCCCATTTGCCAGGGGCCGCTCCGGGCCGGCTGACCTCAGTGCCGCAGTCGATCAAGTTCTCCTTACAATCCTCGCGAATGGGCGAGGCGGGACGCCGGCTGTTCCGCCTTCTGGGCCAGTTGCCCGCGGGAATCGCCGATGACGACAGGCACGCCCTGCTGGGAGCCGATGCATTTAACGCGCGTGAGCAAGTTCAGAGCGTGGGCCTGGCCTTTATGCGCACCGGGCGCCTCGACATGCTACCGCCAGTGCGAGACTACGCGCGCCGCGAGCTGCGGCCAACCGGGGACGATACAGAGTGGCATCTTCGCTATCTCACAATCGCGAGGGAACTCGGCGCTCGCGCGGGATACCTTGATGGCGACGAGGCCCTTCCACGGCTGGTGCCTGAGTTCCCCAACATCGATGCCGCAATTGATTTGGCCATTGTCAGAGAAGACCTTGATGCCGCGATTGCGTCCACCAGGGGTCTGTCAAAGGCACTCCGATTGAGCGGCATGGGCTCGCTGAGGTCTTTGGGATCGCTTGCCGCGGCGTGTGGTGTGGCTGGCAATGTTCGCGGCCAGGCGAGATGCCTCGAAGGTCTGGCTGATATTGCAATGATCCGAACGGACCATGAGTCCGCACGGTTGCGATACGAGGAGGCACTGGAACTTTATCGCCGAATTACAGATGTGATGGGGGAGGCCAACTGCACCAAGGGCCTTGGTGACCTTGCTCTGGAACGCTCCGAACACGAGCCGGCTCGGTCGCGCTATGAGGAAGCACTGACACTATATCGCCGCGCAGAAAGCATCGTCGGCGAGGCCAACTGCATCAGGCGTCTTGGCACAATCGCACAAGACCGATTGGATTACGATGTCGCACAATCGCGTTACGAGGAATCACTCGCAATGTATCGTCGCGCGGGTGACGTGCTTGGCGAGGCCAATTGCATAAGGCGTCTGGGCAACGTCGCGCAAGCCCGCCTGGAACACGATTTGGCTCGATCTCATTACGAAGTAGCGCTATCTCTGTTTCGTCGCGTGGGCGACGTAATTGGAGAAGCAAATTGCATCAAAGGCCTGGGCGATAACGCAATGGCCAATTCGGATCATGATATTGCGCGGTCGCGCTACGAGGAAGCTCTTTCGCTTTTCCAACGTGCGGGTGAAGTCCTCGGCGAAGCTGACTGTATTTCTGGGATCGGGGACATTGCAAACGAGGAACGGGATTGCGAAACCGCCCAGAAATGGTATGAAGTAGCGCTTGAGCTGAACGAGCGCATCCATCGCATCGACAATGTTGCGCTATCCCATGAAGATATTGCAACCGTAACCATTGGTGCCGAGCGAGACAACCATGTGCGGGCAGCACAAGAAGCGTGGCTCGCCATTAAGCTGCCAGATGAGGCTGCGCGGGTGGCGCGTCGTTTCTACCAAGCATGAGGTTTGTTATCCGCTCCCTTCAACTGGCCGCGTCCCTACCCATTGGACAACCACGCTACCCGTGAGTATCCTCCCTCCCACAGACGCCCCATGGGAGGGACAACGCATGGCCGCAACCTGGAAAGACTCCACCGCAGAAATCGCGGGAAGCAAGATGCACCTGTCTCGAGCCGGTTCCGGCAAAACCGTGCTCGTGCTGCATCACGACATCGGCACCCTTGACAGCCTGCCGTTTTACGATTCGCTGGCGGAACAGTTCGACGTCCTCGTGCCGCATCTCCCCGGCTGGGGCAAATCCGAACGCCCCGAATGGCTGCGCCACCCCCGAGACATGGCCGCCATGGCCACCTGGTTGCTCGCCGATCTGGGCGTCAACGACGTAAACCTCGTGGGCCTCGGCTTCGGCGGCTGGATCGCTGCCGAAATGGTCAGCCAGTCCCCACGCTCCTACCGCCGGATGGCGCTGGTCGGACCCATGGGCATCAAGCCGCCCGAAGGCTACATCTACGACCAGGCGATCGTTTCCTATCTGGATTATCCGCAGGCCGGCTTCCACAACCGCGACGCGTTCCACCGCGTCTATGGCCAGGTCGATACCGACCAACTGGAACAGTGGGACATCTGCCGCGAGATGTGCTTCCGCACTGCGTGGAAACCCTACATGTACAGCCAAACGTTGCCGCACCTGCTCGGCGGCGTGCGCACACCGTCCCTGCTCATCTGGGGCGACGATGACCAGATCGTCCCGATCAGCGCCGGTCACGTCTATACCAAAGCGTTACGCAACGCGACCATGACCACCATCGCCGAATGCGGCCACTTCGCCGAGATGGAAAAACCCGCCGAGGTCGCCAAGCTCGTCACCGACTTCATCAACGCCGCCTGAAGGAGGATCGCCCTCATGCACATCATGTATTTCACCGAGCAGCCGATGTCCGCCTACGACGCCAAGGCCGGCCTCGATTTCGGCGCCACCGCGCTGAACTTCTCCAACAGCTACTACGACTCCGTCGCCGGCAGCCGGCTGTATAACGAATACCTGGAAGACTACATCCTCGCCGAGGACTGCGGCGCCGACGGCATCATGCTCAACGAGCATCACAATGCGCCGTTCTGCATGCAGGCAAAAACCAACATTTTCGCCGCCATCCTCGCCGCCACCACCAAGCGGGTAAAAATCGTCATCCTCGGCAACCCGTTGCCGTTGTGTGACAACCCAATTCGCATGGCCGAGGAACTGGCCATGATCGACATGATCTCCAAAGGCCGCCTGGTCCCCGGATTCGTGCGAGGCGGTGGTCAGGAGCAACTGGCCTCCGGCGTTAACCCCGCCTTCAACCGCGAGCGCTTCATCGAGGCGCACGACCTGATCCAGAAAATCTGGTCCGAACCCGGCCCGTTCCGCTGGGAAGGCACCCACTACCAACATCGCGTCGTCAATCCCTGGGCCGTTCCTTTGCAGAAACCATATCCGAGAGTCTGGGTTCCCGGCGTGCTGTCAAAGGAAACCATCATCTGGACCGCCCAGCAACGGTATCCCTACATTGCCCTGAACACCGCGATCGACCACACCAAGGAAATCTTCAAACTCTACTCGCAAACCGCCGCGGAAAATGGTTACGTCGCCGGTCCGGAGAACTTCGGCTATCTCATCCGCGTGCACGTTCAGGACACCGAGGAAAAGGCGCTGGAAAACGCCCGTCAGTTCATGTGGATGCAGGGCGAGTTCACCGGCCTCGCGCATCCCGTCTGGGCTAATCCGTCGGGCTATTTCTCGCCCTCCGGCCGCCGCGGCTTTGTCGAATTCGCCACCGGCCGCGCCAAGAACCCCCGCGGCGCGCCGACCTTCGAGGACCAGCTCGCCAGTACCATGATCGTCGCCGGCACGCCGAAGCAGGTGATCGAAAAGCTGAAATACATTGTCGAGAATACCCGCCCAGGAATCATGGGCATCTGGGGCAACGACGGCACGGTCAGCGCTACTGATCGCAAACGCTGCATCGAACTGCTGTTCAAGGAGGTCGTGCCGGAAATCAAAGACTACGGTGCGAAACTCGGCCTGAAAGATCCGTGGGAAGCCAACGCGCCGGTGCATCTGCGGTATTCGACGGACCTGACCACGCAGAAGGCCGCAGCGGAATAAACACCACCCCCTCGTCATCCCCGGGCTTGTCCCGGGGACCTGATCCAGCACCGTGCCGCATGTAGTCCCCGGGACGAGCTCGGGGATGACGGGCTGCGTTCACCGGGGATGACGGGCTGCGTTCACCGGGGATGACGGGCTGCGTTCAAAAGAAAATACTCAAATTCTTCGCCGTCAGCACATTCTGATCCAACGTCAA
>Ga0187883_10000933_pt1 | contig 18211 bp, 23 predicted proteins | sample June2016WEW_20_1_2_FD_132966 | JGI IMG/M metagenome (GOLD analysis project Ga0187883, IMG submission 132966) | Peatland microbial communities from SPRUCE experiment site at the Marcell Experimental Forest, Minnesota, USA - June2016WEW_20_10 | ecosystem: Environmental > Terrestrial > Soil >...
CACGGCGATGATCTGCTCTTCGCTGAATCGACTCTTTCGCACGACTCCTCCTTAGACCCTGGGCGGGTCATCCTAAATGGAGAAGTCACATTTCCAATGGACTAATTTCTGGGGGGCAGGTCAGCTGCACCAAGATAAATCGTGCTCAACTGCCTGAAGTCGCCATCACTCAAGTACGGTCTGATGCGGTCCAGAAGAACGGGATTGGCTACCGTGTCTTGGTAATGGAGAGTCGCTTCGCCTTCACCTGCTGGTTGTAAAATGAGTTGCTTTCCCATTCACCTTTCCTTTCAGGTAGTCCCTTGCCGTTTCAAATGGGGGTATTTGGTCGCATTGCCTTTGGCTAGCTCCACTGGGTACTTGTTTGCGTTTTCTCGCAGCTTTGATCTCATGGCATCGACAGGGTCGACACCAACTCTTTCACACATTAAGAGAGAAAAAATGAGAACATCTGCGACTTCCGCAGTCAGTTGATCTTTACCATCGGAAGTCGCCAAAAAATCGGTGACTTCTCTATCTGTCTTCCACAACATTAGCTCCTGCAGTTCGGCAGCCTCAATGCTCAACGCGGTCGCCAAGTTCTTGGGGGTATGGAACTGCGACCACTCACGTTCGTCTCGAAAGCGCACGATTTCAGCGATGACGTTCCCAAGCCTGTCCATCGACTCTCCTTATTCGCGCGTCATTATAGGCCCACTGTGGACCAGTCGTCGAAATCCGGCCTTATGGGCGAAGAGAACGCGAGCTTGGATGAGGGTCGCGACCGTTGTTCCCCATCGCGATACATGGTGATCAAGTGAGTCATGAGACACGCGAACTCAAGCATTGCAGGCGCTCCGCAGGATTCTCGCTACGCGGACTGGACATAATTCTATGGATATTGTTGATTTTGCACCCACACCTTTGCACGAAATGACCTCGAAGCCTTTTCATTTCATAGCTTGACTCCCTGGGAGCGTGCCAAGGCTTCAGGGAGGTGATCGAAAATCCGGAGGCTTTAGCAGTTGCCCGCCGTAAGCTGATCGATTCCGCCTCGATACAGTCCTCAATTCGGCAAACGAAGAACTGACAAACCTTGCGATCTGTCTGACAAATGGGGGTTGATGGTTAGCCAATTGCCTCGCCCGCGCGCGGGAAGAAAACGTAAGTATATATGTATTGTTGTTGGATGTTATTCACCCATAACGGTTTAGACGATACAGAGATCAACTATACATGTATAGTTGAGCAACTATACTGAGCAGGGGTGACCACCCTTTATTATCAATGATTTATGTGGTAACTATACATGTGTACAACTATTTGACATGTAGAGTTCTGGCCTCTCTTCTCTTCGCCTCTTTCGCTTTTCATTCGTACATTTAACCTGTTGATTTCAATAATGAATTTACAATTCTTTCGCCCCCTGTATTCGCTAATGTCCAGTAAGTCACTCGCCATCTGGAATCGCGACACTTGACCGCTCGCGTGACCCGCCTAACTTGCCTACCAGGGGGTGCCACCCGTCTGTCTCTGTATAGAGGTCATAAGCCGACTTTCTATGAGCAGGTCACTGAAGCCAAGGTTTGGTCTTCGTTCTTACCTTCACAGGGCTTTTGCTTTTGTGGTTGCTTTGGTTGCGACGCGTGCTGCTCTCCAGAGCTGAATCCCCCATTGCGCGCCCCCTCTCCCAAAGCAGCCTCAGGGAATAATCTGCACGGCACTGAGATTTGGCCTCTAAACTCTCGATTTTCTGGTTCTCTTGTTAGCTTCTCTGTTGGAGGCTGTAGAGGCGACATTGCTATGCAATCAAGGGAACTCGATCCCAAGAAGTCGGCTGGGGGTGATCGTTGTTAATCTCCTCGAAGTCCGTTTATCGATCCTAATTGGGCTAATCTCCACCAAGCCGACTTCTGGCCCACCTGCCTCTGCGTCGCTCAACTTCCGTTTTGCCCGTCATTCGCCAATGTCAGACCTATCACATCTCGCCGGATTGCCCCTCGGTGCCCTCTCGGACACTGGACGAGCGCAATTTCGGGCACAGGATGGTTTGGGGACGGCATTCTTTAGGAGGTTAACGGGACATATTTAGATTGCCAAATAGAGCGAGCGGAGGTATACAAATATGGTCAAAATTGAAGCCGCAGATTGAGCAAACAACAGTTTCGCGGCTGATTACCCCTAGTCGGCGTTCAATCACTGAAGTACGGGCCCCAGCTTTTTCAATCCCACATACCGCATCGAGTCGTCGAACAGGCGATCGAGGCGAAGGAGGGCCATGTGAGAACCTTCAAGATCCGCGACCTGATGGTCGCTCTTCGACCGGGAATCCCAACTCCCAAGCGGCTTCAGCCGTTTGACTGTTGCGGAAGCATTCAGCCAGAAATTGAGCCCTTCGACGATAGCGTCGGCTGTGGCGACAGTTGCGGGGATACATGTGATGATTCCTGTGGCAACAGTTGCGGGGATACATGTAATGGTTCCTGTGACAACGGTTCCTGTGGAAATGGCTCCTGTGAAGATGCTACTTGCGGTGTCTGCACTGCCTGCACTGATGGCTGCACCGTGACCTGCGGTGTGTGGACAAATTGCATGGGCTGCACTCACACCGTCGGTTGCGGCGGCTGTTCAGCGTGCACCGCTACCTGCGAGTACACCGGAAACTGCGGCGTCTGCACGCAACAGGGGACCTGCCGGGAAGTCACCTGCGGCGTGGGCCTTTCTTGCGCCGCGGGCACACATGCTCCGAAAGTGATTGCGCGAATGAATGCCAGCCAACTGGCTCAGCTGAAGAACCAATTGCGCCTGACCGTGCAGCAAATGAAGCAGCGCGAGAAGGTATTGGCGACTGCCGCAGAAAAGCGAGCCATGGTACCTCAGACCGTGCAACAGGTTGATGCTCTCGAGAAAAGGCTTTCTGAAGCCTTAGAAGAACTGCGAGCGCGGCGCGCGGAGTTGCAGAAAGCAGCAGCGGCAAAGGGTAAGGAAACTGAAAAGGAAGGGACTCGAAAAAAGCCAGCAAAGGCAAAGAATGATTGATTTTCGTGTAACGCGCCTTCGAGCGAATCCAAGTTTCCGGCTGTTACACTTCGATCAAGTCGATGAGCGGGAACGGCGGCCTTTAGAATCGTTGGCCGCCGGTCCCGATTTCTATGGCTTTCTCTCTCCTCCGTCGTCATCTGCACTCCCGGTAAAATCCGTTTCTCGGGATGCGGCACTCCTTTTCCTGACCCTGCGGGAGCCTGCCTGCGTACCCCATTTGCTGGGAAGTCTCTTCGGGGAGGATGTGCAAAACCAGCTGCGCCAATTGGTACTGGACGGCATCTTCGAGATTGAGCAAGGGGGACGATTTGTATCTGGGGCCGAAGCGTTTCCCGAACTTGAAGCGAGCAGCGGCCAGGTCGCGAGTTCTCGAGTGGCGCAACTCTCTGCCGATGCCATCGCATACGCGGGGGCACTAGAAGGGCTGGATTCAGCCGAGATCGCCACGCGCCTCTATATGTACAATCGTGCGCCGGCCACGGCGCCGCTTCAACAGAAGTTCGCCAGCGACGATGACCTGATCAGTTATGTAACCGAGGGAAGCACAACGGGCAGGCAACTCGAGTCGCACTGGACGCGAGAGGTTATTCAACAATCCTGGCTCATGTGGCGGCATGCCGGGTCGAACTCGCGGCACAATTTCAAACTCTACGTAAGTCCCTCTCTGGAGTGTCTTCCGCAGGCATTTGCAATTGCGGTTGACACTTTTGTTCACGTCAAGTGTTCGCACTTCAAGTTAGGACGTACCGCCTTTGGGCTTCTGCGTCCCGATAAGCTTGTTGCTTACTTTGTAACGCTGGAGGAACTGCAGCAGGCGGCGGAACTGATCCGGGCATCAGCCGCCGGGATTACCGCCCAAGGCGTACCTTTCACCGCCGCCATCGATGCAGATGGGCTGGTTACCTGGGGGATGGACCCGCCGCGTTTCGATCAAGTGCTGTCCGCGCAAGAGTATCAGAGCTGGCGACAGTGGGTGGCGGGACGACTTGCCGTTTATACCCTGGCAGCTAAAGCCAGCGGCGCGGAAAATATACCCAAGGCAGTGCTGCAGCGAGTCGGTCTTGATGGTATCGATACTGCTACGTGGAGCCCTAACCTGGCCATCTGGCGCGGGGACGCCGGGAGCGAAGAGGAGGTTGCATGAGCATAGATGCGGAGCTGCTCATCCCGCCGGACATCGAGATTTTCACTGTCCGCGAGCTGGCTCCGCAAGTGCGTGCGAATATCGACGCGACGGATGAGGATTTTGCTATCTCTCGGCTCCGCTCGCGCGCTCCGACTCGTATCGTCGATCGAGAAAGCGCAGATCTATTAGAGAGCTTTCGCAAACCGATGCGGATTGTTGATGCGATTCTGGCCTTCGCCAGCAAGCGCGGCTTGGATCCAGAAGGCACTCTGGAACAAGCTTACCCGCTGCTGCACCATCTCTATGAAGTCAAGGTTCTCGTGCCAGCCGACCGTGCGCAGGCGATTGCAAGCGAATTCGAAGTAGGAACTGAGGTCGAAGGCTTTCGACTGCTTCGGTGCGTCCAGGTACTCGATGACAACGAAGTGTTCCTCGGACGCAGCACGGCCGGGCAATTCGCGGCAATCAAGTTCTACAGAAAAGCCACCGAGTGGATCATGCAAACCCTGGAGCGCGAGGCGACTATGTTGCGGCGCGTACAAAACAAGCGCGCGCCAGAGTTGTACTGGATGCGGAGCATTGGTTCAGGGGTCGCGCTCGCCACCGAATGGGTTTTTGGCTCGGATGCAGTGACCGCTGCGACGATGATTCGACGCCGCGAAGCGAATAGCCAGCACCAGTTGCTCTCGCTGTGCGCCGAAATCGCGAACGCTTTTGCTGATGTCCACGAGTCGGGCGTGCTGCACGGAGATGTGCACCCCCGGAACGTGCTGGTGGACGGTCGAGGCAGAGTGCGTCTCATCGACCTCGGGCTGGCGCAGTCGATCAACCAGGCCAATGAAAGCGGCCCGCGCGGCGGAGTTGCCTTCTATTTCGACCCCGAGTTTGCCGATGCACAGCGTAATCATAAGTCTGCCAGGCTGACTGGCGCTGGAGAGCAGTATTCAGTAGCATCATTGCTCTACCAACTCTGGACAGGGGTGTACTACCTGGATTGGAGTTTGGAACGCGAGGAACTTCTGCGACAGATCGCGGAAGACGATCCCATCTCTTTCGAGACGCGCGGCGTGCGCGCCTGGCCGGCGCTCGAAGAGGCATTGCGCCGCGCGCTGCACAAGCGTCCGGAACGGCGTTTTCCGAGCCTCCGTTCATTTGCGGAAAATCTGAGCGCACTGCTGTCCGAGGCTGGATCTCAAGACCGCAATGCCGCTTTGCGCCACAAGGGACGGGCGCGTGAAAACGATTTGCTGGAACGTGCACTTCGGCGGTACGCGCTCGGCGGCGATGCGCTCCGCGACGGCATTGCCGCGCCGCTGGTTTCGGTCAATTACGGCGCGGCCGGCATCGCCTACGCCCTCTACCGGATCGCGCGGTTGCGCGCCGACCCGCAGCTTCTTGCTTTGGCCGACGTATGGGTGCAGCGAGCGTATACTCTCTCTTCGCACGCACAAGCGTTCTACGATCCCAAGATCGAGATTACGCGCGAGACGGTTGGGGAGGTTTCGCTGTTCCATTCCACTTCCGGCCTGCACTGCATTCGTGCTCTTGTAAGTGTTGCGATGGGTGATGGCCGCGGCGCCAATCACGGCATTCAGACATTTCTGGCGCGCTCGCGCGGCGCCTGCGACAACCCAGATCTCACGCTTGGAAAAGCAAGCCTGCTTCTGGGGTGCGCCGAGTTGGTGGAAGCCATGCGCAGCCCCTGGTTTGTGGATTTCGAGCCAGTGCGTAAGCGAGGCGATGAAATTGCGGAAGAATTAACGAATCTTCTTCGCTCGGGTCAGATGACAACGTCAACAAAAATCGCTTCGCTCGGGATCGCTCACGGCTGGGGAGGCTTCATGTTTGCGCTCTTGCGCTGGGCGAGTGCCACCAGAAAAGACGTCGATTCGGTGGTGGTGTCGGCGTTGGACGAACTGGTTGCGCTGGCCGAGCCGCAGGGCAGCGGCATACGTTGGCCGCTGCACAATGCCACCTTAGCCGCCTCCTACATGGAAGGGTGGTGCAACGGCACGGCGGGCTACGCTTTGCTCTATGCCCTTGCCTTCGAGGTTCTCCGCATGCCGCGGTTCGCTGAAACCTCCGAACGCGCAGCGTTGAGTGCCTGGTCCGCCGAAACGCAGCTCGGAACGTTATGCTGTGGCCTTGGAGGGATCAGTTATGCACTGCTCGCCTTATATCGGCTGACTGGGTCCAACGTATGGCTTGAACGGGCGCGCATAACGGCGCGACGTGCTGCTTCCGACAGTTCGAAGTACTTCCTCCGCGACTCTTTGTACAAAGGTGCAGTAGGAGTTGCAGTCTTAGCAGAGGAACTCAATCAACCTGAAATCGCAGCAATGCCGCTGTTCATGCCTCTCCCGTTAGAGAAGGTCCAGTCTGTGGAACGCCTCTTAGCATAAGCCTTACCATTCCTAAACGTACCTCCTACGACACCTGCGCCGACTGCCGAAAAACCGGTGCATGAGATGTTGTTGGTTCACCGCGCTTCATCATCGAGTTGTTGGGCATACGCAAGCCGGTCACCGAGAGGTTGGAAGTGAAGAAAAGGTCAATACGTTTTGAAACCACCATTGTCGGATCAAGGGTGATTGACGGCAAGCGGGTGATGGTGGCGAGCGAACCCAAAGTCTTCGAGTTCACTCAGGAATCACGCGCGACAGAGAGAAGCGACGAAAAGCTTTAACCAAGAGTTGTGAACGGGGCGAGACATGCACAATCGTGCAATCTAGAACATTGGGAGAACAGCGGAATCGGCCTCTCGCGTCTGATATTGGCTCCAACAGATCCAGCTAGTCGGCTGGCTTGATGCCAGTAGCACTATAAAGGTCAGCGCTTTTGTAGAGCACCCCATTTTTCATCACCAGCCGGCAGCGGCGAATGTCACCGATGTGTTCGACCGGATTTCCTTCCACGAGTACGAGATCTGCTCGCTTGCCGGGGGCAATGGAGCCTAAAACTCTGTCCTGCTTCAGAAGCCGGGCAGCATTGAAAGTTGCAATCTGCAATGCTTTCGCCGGCGGGATTCCCGCTTCCACCTCGAGCTCCAACTCACGATGCAACATGATTCCGGCCGTCGCGTCCGTCCCCGCGAGAATCGGAATGCCCGCATCATACATTCGCTTGGTCATCCGCAACATCGCCCCATAAGAGTCACTATAAAGTTGATCGTTCTCCGCCGTCACCGGAAGCCCTCCGGTGTAGGCGGAGCGCTGAACTTGAGCGGGCAACCGGTCCAGCACGGGGGCGAAATCCGGAGAAACCTTTCCCGGACGACCTCTGAACATACCCTCGAAAGCGGCTAGGGTCACATCGACGGTGGTGTGATGCTGGAGGAGTAGTGCGATGAAATCATTGACTTCTTTTGACTGCAGGTCGAGCTTCGCGGCGTAGGAGCCCACAGAGGTAAACCGCTCTGGGGTGCGGGTGTCCTTTACTTTATCGGCGAAAAAGTTCAGGAAAATGAAGTTGATGTGTTGTATTTCGTCGGCGCCGTCTTCCACGAACTGGCTCGCAATCATACCGTTCGGAATGTGCCCGCTCACGCGCAATCCACGGGCGTGGGCAGTCTTCGCGATTCCGGGTACGAACTCAGGATTCAGTGAGCTATAAAGCTTGATCTGAATGTAGCCTAGGTCGGCATAACGATTGACTGCAGCCTGCGCCTCTTCCGCCGTATCGGCGTATAGACCTGTAGGAGCCTGGAATGGGCCGTGCCCGTCAATGAAGCCAGCTTTCCAGACTCTAGGGCCGATCGCAGTACCGTTCTCCCACTGGTCTTGCAAATGGCGGAGTTCGTCAATGTCATTCCCCATATCGCGAACGGCCGTTACGCCGCTGGCGATGTTCATGATTCCGTCTCCAGCCTGGGCATGAGCATGCATGTCGAAGAGGCCAGGCAGCAGCGTTTTGCCGGTTCCATCGACGATCTCAGCATCCTTCGGAACACTGACAGCCGCAAATGGGCCGGCCGTCGTTATGCGTTCACCCTGGATAACAACAGTCTGGTCTTCCCGAATGGAAGCCTGCTCGGAATCAAACAGGCGCACATGCTCCACTACCACTGGATGATCCGGACGCCGGGCCAGTTCATGTGCCAGTCGAGCGTAGCGTTCGTCCCGAGCTTTGCGGTCCAGGGCGTAGAGCTGATCGTTCGTATCCTCCCAGCCTTCTCGGAGGAGAGCAAACCACTTGCCCGGAGATCCAAACAAATGCTGATCATCATCGAGCCATATAGTCTGCGGCTCGAAGGAAAGTCCGGTGATCGCAAACTCGGTCACGTGCAGTTTTTGCCCGTGGCTCTCGACGGTCAATTCCGTCATTCGTTCCAGTCTAGCCTCGCCCGCGGGGAACAGTCTGACGGCACCGCCCTTTGCATTTAACAACGCACTCACTAGCAGAGCCGACTCCGCCACTGGTCCGTTGTTGCTGACGTAGAACCCTGGCGTGGCAGCCTGTCCGTTCTCGGAAGAACTCTTCCAATGGCCAGTGCGGGCTTCAACGGAGAAATGTTCGTCAACGGGAGCCTTCAAGTAGTCGTTGCCGGTTATGTCCGTGCGCTGTGGCGACCCATCTGCGGCCACTATGTAATGCGCCGTGATCTTGGGACCACGGCCACGATCGTTAAATTCGAACGTGGAGTCGATGTGACCGCCGGGACCGTAGACGTCCACTTCTGTTCCGGCCGTCCGGCCATTACTCATGATTGTGTAGCGAAGAGTTTGGAGGCTGCCAGCGTCACCTGCCCACAAGTGACAGCCAGCGAAAAGCAGAGCGCAGAACGATGCGAAACGAAGCGCGCACATGGCTCTGTATTATGCCACCAACCGGATGAAAATTGGTTCGGCGTGGGAAACGAGCAAATTGTGTGTTCTTCCCGGGTAATCCGATGTGTCATGTTCTCTTCCTGTGGGCTTCGTGCCACCTTGGGTGGGCACACAAGGTCGCGGGTGGTTTCTCGGCAGTTCGGAAGCGATGAAGTTGTTCGATGCGAATCACGAGTTCATTCTTGCCGAGATAAAACGCAAATCTTTCGTGCAACTTGGGTGCAACTCAGCCGCGCCCGGATTTCATAAGCGATTCCAGACCAACAACTTAGCGTTAACTTCACCTTGTTCGGGACCAGGGGGTCGGAGGTTCAAATCCTCTCTCCCCGACCAATCTTTTTATACAGTATCCATGCGGGTTTTGTGACCATTCTGGCACGCCGCAACTCGGCCTGTTTTCGCCGCCCTCGGGGACCGATGTAGTGGAAAGTGTAGTAGGCCCACGGGGAACCCGCAAAAAAGGCGGCTCCGGGAGGGCATCCGGGCCGCCTCATGCGTTGTTGCTTTCGTTCCCCCTCTATTGGACCAGGCCGCGCTCCTGCTCGGCCCTCAGTTCCGCTTCCTTCTTGGCGTTGTACTCAGCGAGCTGAGTGAACGCGCCCTCGATCTTCTCGGGGGTCGGGTGCACATAGCGCGCGGACGTCCTGATGTCCGAGTGCCCCGCGATCTTCTGGATCGCGAAGGCGTCCGCCCCCGACTCTCCCAGTCTCGTCAGCATGGTGTGCCGGAGCGAGTAGATCACGAAGGGCTTGACGCCCGAGTCCTTCAGCGCCTTTGCGTGCTGGCTCTTGAGCCTGTCGACGTGCTCGCTCTTGGTCTCTGCCGGAAACACCCAACCTTCTGCCGGTTTGCCCTGCTCCTCGAACCGCATCTCCAGCAGCGCTCGCACGCGCGCGGTCATAGAGATGTTGCGCTTCGCGTACTTGTTCTTCCCGTAGGGATTGTGGATGTAGCCATAGAGCGCGTTGCCCGCAGGCTTGAAGTGGACGTACTCCCAGCGGGCGCGGAAAAGCTCCTCTGGCCGGAAGCCGCCGTCGACGAGGGCGGTGGCGATGTCGCGCAACGGTTGCTTGGCGACGGCGAGGTAGGCCTGCTCCTCGGCATGGGATAGGACGCGCTCGCGCCCGACCTCGCCCGGCTGCCGGCTTATCTTCGGGACGCGGTTGATGATCTTCCACTCCTGAGCCAAGCGAAGGGCATGACGCAAGACTTCGAGTTCGCGATTCATCGTCGCGACCTTGATGATCGTCTTCCCGCCGCGCTTCTTCATGAGCCGGCGCTTCGCAATAAAGGCAGCGACCTGCTCCTCCTCGATGCGGTCCAGACGCATGTCGCCGAAGAACGCCTTCAGCGCGATCAACCCGTTCCTGTAGTAGTCCTGAGTGTCCGGCACCCCCGCATGGACCGACTCCATCTCCTCGGCGAAGCGTTTCGCAAATACCTCGAACGTTGGAGTCGGGTTCCGCCTGCTCTTCCACTTCGCCTCGCAGACCTCCGAGCAGAACACGTGCTCTCCGTCGCCGGAAGTGATCGGGTTGGCGCCGCCGTTGAATAAGTTGCCGCAGTCCGAGCAACTGCGAAGCTCCTGAGGTTGGCAGTTCAACTTCCGTGCGCCAACCTCGCGCTCCTCATGCTCCTTGACCAACCGCGCCCGGCACTCGGCCTGCTTGTCGAGGGCGACCTTGCGACTGCCTTGGTGCGTTGACTCCTGGACGTGCACACCGCGGTACGTGAAGTTGTAGTAGTAGGTGTTCCCACGCTTGTAGACTGACATCCCTATTTCTCCCTTCCTGTCTTCCGTTTCGCCGCCCGTGCCACCTTCCGTTTCGCCCTTTCGCGCTCTACGTGCCGCGCGTCCTCCTCCAACACCCGCTCCGTGAACTCGCGTGCCAACTCCGTCCTTTTCGCCGTCTCCGCCGCGGACAGGGAGAGGTAGGAGGTGCCGTCGAGCGCGCACCTCAGCATCCGCGCCATCTCCGCGCCGATCGCGCGGTCGTTGTCCAGTGCGCGCTGCCGGACGCGGGCGACCACGTCGGCGGGCAACCGGACGCCGAAGTACACGGTGGGAATCTTGCCCTTTGTCTGTGCCATGCCTTGACCGTAGACCACGTCGGCGGCGCTGTCAACACATTTGTTGTCACTTGTTGTCATGGCGCGAGGCCGAGATTTATTTTGCCTTTGCCGTCAGCGGCTTAACCGCGCCTTCTCTTACTAGCTTTCAAGGACATTCGTCCTTCGGTGATATTTCTTGCTGTGTCACTGGCGGTTTTCTTGAGCCGCGACGCGCGAAAGGAGGATGCGGGGATGGGAATGGGAATGGGAATGAAACTGGCGGCGGCGAGGGCACCAGCGAGCCTCGACGACCCGGAGTTCACGTCCGTGGCCGGGGCGGCGGCGCTGATGATGGTCAGCGAGGAGACGATCAGGAAGATGCTCACGCGGAAGCGGCTGAAGCGGTACAAGTTCGGCGGCCGCACATTGGTCAAGGTCGCGGAACTCCGGGCGCACGTCAAGGAAGCGAAGTAAGGGAACAAAGGCCGCCCGGGTCACGACCGGAGCGGGCCGAACAAGTCCACGTGTAAGGAGGGGACATTGAACACACAGACAGTAGCACCAACCACCACCACTCAACCGAGTTTGAATCCGCGTCACCGTTTTCATCCGCTGGTCGAAATCTTCCCGGAGATGGAGAAGCACGTCTTCGCGGAGTTCATCGCGGACGTCAAGGTCAACGGCGTGCGCGAGCCAATCACGGTTTACAAGAACCAGATAATCGATGGTCGGAGCCGCTGGCTCGCCTGCGAAGTGCTCGGCATTACGTGCCCACAGCGCGTCTACGAGGGCAAGGAAAATGAGAGCGACCTGCTGGCCTTCGTGCTCTCGAAAAACCTACACCGCCGGCACCTCAACACGTCGCAGCGCGCCATGCTCGCGGCGAAGATCGCGGACATGACACACGGCGGGGACCGCAAAAGCGATCAAGCTGGAAAATCACAGCTTGATTCTGTGGGTCGCCCAAGTCGAACCGATGCCGCCAAGCTGCTCAACGTTTCGCCCGAGAGCGTGACGACGGCCAAGAAGGTCATCGCCACGGGGTCGCCGGAGATCGTGAAGGCGGTCGAGCAGGGCAGGCTCGCGGTGTCCGCCGCGGCCAAGATCGCCGATCATCCGCCTGCGGTCCAGCGGCAGGCCGTCGCAAGTATCGATCAAGGTTCGAAGGGCGCCACCGTGGTGCGGGCGCTGCCGACAGCCAGCGGCAAGGCCAAACCCACCGCGCCTGCACAGGCCAAGCCGAGCAAGGAACAAAGGGAGGCGATGGACGCGGCCCCGGAGGTGTGGGAGTCGCTGATCTATCTCGAAGATGGATGGCAGGAAGATCACGACGGGAAAGCCTTGTGGGACTTCGCGCCTCACTTTTTCTGGCCGCTGCTGGACGCCGACCAGCAGGGTGACGTCGTCCATATCGCGAAACTACTCATGCCGTGGCTGGAAGGGATCATCGCGCAAGCGAAAAAGACGCCCGGCGCCATCGTCGCGAAGCCGAAGCTCGTGACTGACAGGACCCCGCAATGACGAGGCTGATGGCAGATCGGTGCGTGCTGTGCGGCGAGCCGATTGCCGCAGACGACGCGGACGCGGTGGAGGTCGGCGACGGATTGGCGCACGGCGATTGCATCGCGGAGCGCGACGACGAGGGCCTGTTCGGGGATCAGGATCCCGAGTCGGCGGCGACCGGGCGCGGCGCGGCTTTCGAGTGCAGCACCGCCGAGCTTGAGCGCGAGCGCCGGGAGAGGGCGATGCGACGAGCCAAGGACCGGCGCAAGGCCGGGTAGTCGGAGTCAGATGGGACGTCCACGCATACACGCGACGAACGCCGACCGCCAGAGGGCCTACCGAAGGCGCGTTACGAAATCGGCGGAAATGAGCCACCGGGTGCGTCCCGGGGGCCGCCCGCTCAAGCTGACGGCGGAGCAGCGGGCATCGCTTGGCTCTGAGGTCGTCGGCCGTTTCGAGTTGAAAAGACTGTCGTTGGAATATGGCGTGAGCCGGGAGACGATCATGCGGGCGATCTTGCGAAACATGGGCTTCTACGACGACGCCATCCCCCGGGACGCAAAACTGTTACCTAATCTTCCAACAGAGGACGAACTGCGCGAGATGTGCTAGGCCGCATAAAGATTAGAGAAGGTTGAGTTGGGATTCTGCAAGATATGCACGTCGCCAAACCGGGCCGCGATCGATGCGGCGCTGGCCGCTGGCGAGCCGCGGCGCTCCGTCGCGAGGCGCTTCGGATTGGGACAGACGGTCGACTGGCACGCACGGAGAAGCATCCGCCCGCCGAGTCGCTCGACGCCATCGGTGTCGAGCACTGAGGCTCGTACGACTGGGTCGTGCGGCAGGCGCGCGCCCGGGGCAAGCGCCGCGAGGAGATTCTCGGGACGACGGCCAACTACGACCCGTTCCACTTTGGCAGCGAGTCGGATGTGATCAAGGCGAGATGGTTTCCGGTAGGGTCGAAGTCCGAGACGACCAACAAGTGCGCCGCCTTGCCCAGGTCGTCGGCGCGCTTGACGAAGCGCACCCCGTTCGTGATGGAGTTCGTGCCCGCGCCTACATACAGGTCCGCGTCGAGCTCGGCGCACAGCCGGACCCGACGTCCAGGCGCAGGCGGAAGGCGAGGAGGAAATAACGCCGCAGATCGTCGAGGTCATGCACGAGCACATCTCGCGCGCCGCTGAAGGACGACGAAGGAGGTTGTGAGCAATGGCAAAAGCGCTTACACAGATTCGCTTCGAGCAGTGGCTGCAAAACGGACGACCAAGCCTGACGCGGCTCGGCGGCAACCGCTGGCTCAAGTTCCGCGAGACTGCGGACGGCGGCTTCGAGTACATGTATCGCGAAGGTTGCTGGCGAACTTTCAAGCCGGTCAACGCGAAGACGAGCACCAGCCGCGCAAAGGAGAGTTGAGGACATGAAGCGCAACGGGAAGGGAACGACAGCGCTGAACGAAAAAGAGCTATGGGACGCCGCCGCCGGCAGGTTGCTGCTTGCCGAGTTCATCCGCGTCGTCACCAGGTCCCACCTCGTCGCCTGGGCGCGGCCAGGCGAAGGCGAAGAAGAACGCTTCGAGGCCGCCATCGACACCTGGTGCCGGCGACATCGAGATTATGGTCCTCCGGTCCACGGTCCTGCGCGGCGGGCGGCTTCGCCGGGGGAACGGTTTCGTGGTCCAAGTCTCCTGGTGCGGCGAGGATGACGCCGTCGTCGCCGAGATGGAGGCGGCCATCGATGCCGAACTCTACGCCGAAGTGGAGGAGTCGTGTCGGGCGTCTGGGTCCAAGCACATGCAGGTGGCGGTCATCCGCAGGGGCGCGGTGCCGACGATGCGGACCTACGGGCCTGCGGACGAGGAAGGCGACGAAAATCCGGGGTTGTAAATCCGCCGCGTGAACATTGGCGTTGCCCACGACGAGCCGACCGGAAGCGGCGGGGACGGCGGAAGCGGCGCTGCGGCGCGCCAGCTTTACAGAATGAGAGAAAGGAATGCGATATGACGACGGACGACATTATCCGAGAACTCGAAGCTGAGGTTGCCGGCAGATCGAACCGACACCGACTCAACGGCACTGCCCCGCACGACGTTGGCTTCGTGTTCCATTCCCGCTCGCGACTCGTGAGGGAGCCGACTGTTGAGTGGGGGCAGCAGTCGTTCGTCTACCAGTCTTACCCGCGCAACAGGGTGCACATCGAGATGATCCGCCAAACCCTCAAGCAAGTCTCCGGCGGCGACTGGCAATACGTAGGCCGCGTGTTCTGCTATTGGGAGCCGGACGGCGACGTCCACTTCCAAGCGCGTCCGACCCCCGAGTTCGGCGCGGACAAGTGGGAGGAGTTGCTGAACTGCCCTGTCTACTTGGGGAACGAGTCGGGCATCGAGCAAGCGGGCGTCACTTTCCGAGAGAAGATCATGTGCCGCTTCGCGCGCCGAAGCTACGAGGACTTCTTGGCTGCTGGCTGGGAACGCGAGATGATACGCCGCCGTTGGGACGAACCTTTGGTCGAAGCCGTGGCAGAGTAGAGGAGCAGAGTAACCCGAGAGTACTGGTGGCTGAAGAAGTTCCCGTTGCTGACAATCGACCCGCCGTGGCCTTACGCGGCCCGCGCCACGGACACCACGCACCGCGCCCGGAACCCGTATTCCACCATGGCGATGGACCAGATAAAGGCGTTGCCCATCGCCCAGATGGCGGACCCCGATGGCTGCGTCCTGTGGCTGTGGACGACCTGCGCCTTCATCGGGGAGGCGTACGAGTGCCTCGACGCCTGGGGTTTCGACTACGTGACGACCCTGACGTGGGTCAAGGACAGGATGGGCCTCGGCGACTGGCTGCGCGGAATAACCGAGCACTGCCTGATCGCAACCAAGGGTGGCCCGGCTAGGACGCTTGCCGAGCGCCAGCGCGACGCGGACGAGGGATCAATTCTGCTGTCTGCTCCGATGCGCCGGCATTCCAGAAAGCCCATCGAGTTCTACCCGATGGTCGAGAGACTTTGCGCGAAAAAGACTTGGGAGGTGGACATGCATTCAGAAAAGCCGGAAGAAGCCTATGAGATCATCGAGTCGTGCTCCCCCGGGCGAGGCGTCACAATCGAGGTCGCCGGCGGGGAGATCATCGCGCCAGATCGCCTGGAGATATTCGCCCGAATCTTCGACGGGAAAATCCGGCCAGGGTGGGCCGTGATCGGCAACGAGTTCATCTTCTCGGACGAGATGCCGTGGGAGAAGCGATGGCGCGGCCTGAAGGGCAACGCGAAGCAGAAGCTGGCGGCGTTCGATGCCGACCTAGCCGCCAAGTTGACCCGAGGCGAGATCACGCTGCACGCGGCCAAGAACGCACTGCTACACCGCGACTGCGACGCCTTCGTCAATTACGAGGTCGCCCGTCTCGAGAAGGCGACCGCGCCCCACATGACCCTACTGCCGAGGTTCCCCGGAAGCAGGAATGCATCGTGGTTCCTCGTCCTAAAATGCCCGTGCGGCGCCGTGTGGGAGCGGCTCACCTACTTCGCCTGTGGGAGTTGGTACTGGGTTCAGTGCCCGACGTGCGGCCAGCAGCACGGCTTCAGGATGCTGACGGAGGGCAAATGGTTCGAGTCCCGACCGACGCCAGTCAACGAGCACGCGAGCTTGGCCGGCGGCATGAACAACTGCATACCGATCCGCGAGCTGGAGGCAGCATGAAGGTGAGCGACGGGTTTAAGGTCATCCTATGTGACTGCCCTTGGCGGTACGACTTCTCCAAGACGAAGACTCGCAAGATCGAGAACCAGTACGCGACGTTGCCCGTGGATCACCTCTGCGGCCTGGACGTGCGGGGGCTTTTCGCGAAGGACGCGGTGATCTATTTCTGGGCGACGGCACCCAAGTTGCCTGAAGCCTTTCAGGTGCTGGAAGCATGGGGTTTCAGGCACAGGGATAGCTTCGTCTGGGATAAAGGGAAGATGGGCATGGGTTTTTGGTTTCGCAGCCAGCACGAACTGTTGCTGGTCGGAATCTGCGGAAACGTTACGCCGCCGCCAGAGGAAATTCAGGTCGCCTCCATCATCCGCCGCCGCAAGAGTTGCGCAAAGGAGGAGGCCGCATGAAGTACGACGTGCTGGTAATCGACCCGCCGTGGCCGATGGTGAAGATCAAGCGCGACGTTCGTCCCAACCAGGTCGCCCTCGATTATCCGACCATGAGAATCGCCGAGATCACCGCCGTGGTCGCCGCCTTCCTCGAGCTGCAAGTGCCCGGACCAGGACGAGCCGAGCAGCGGATGGGACACTTACGGAAACGAGTTCACCATCACGAACGAGCCGCCGTACAGGACGCGCTGGCGCAGCTTGCGCGGCACCGCAAAGGATAAGCTCGCTGCGTTCGACTCGGAACTGGCGCGGCAACTGGAGCAGCGTAAGATCACGCTGCCAGCAGCCAAGAGCATCAGGATCAGGGCGCGGATCGGCGGGCTAGGACACCCGGAATCGGGAACGGGATCGGCAGCGCAAGACGGCAAGGCCGCGCCACAACCCGGCGCGGCCAACACCCAACCCCACGACTAAAGAAAAATCCCAGAACACCCCGCCAACCCGAAATCCTAGTCATGACCCCAAGCGCTGGATCACCAGCAACCTCAGCTGCAAGTCAGTTTGAGCTTCGCACAAGCGTACATTGTTCCATCCACTCTTCCTGACTCAGCAGCTCAACGCTCTCCGCCAAGATGAGGCACTCGCCTCCATAGGAGCAGTTGATTTCGAAGAGACACAGCGACTCTTTCCTGATTTTCTCCAGTAGTTGAAGTTCCCAACTCGCAGGTTCGTGATCTGGTTTCAGATCGTAAAGCGTCGCGATGTCCTCTAGGGTGGGTTCAGTGCCACCACGAGTACCCACATCGAGGATGATGTTGCCTTCCTTGAACCCGGTTACCTTCACCATCACAACGCCTCTCAGAACAGCAGTGCTGCGTTGCCTGTCTGACGTTGCCAAGTGCACGTGGGCTGTGCCCTGTCCTGGTATCCAGATACCTTCGAAATAGCCGTCATGGAACTGTTCGTATTCTTTCATTTCAAGTCCTCTCAGTTGGGCTGTGGATCGCCAGGTTGAACAGGCCTTCCGGGGCCACGGTCTACGTGAGTTGGGGGACCACCATTCGCCGGTCTTCCCCAATCATGAGAATGAGGATCACCAGCCCCATGATCGTGTCCGTGATCCACATCGGTTTTGGGATAACCGTCTGGACCATACCCTCGCACTTGTCTTACTGTCCCATCGGGATTTCTCAGAGTAGTTGTGTCCCCAGGTTTGCCTGTTAACGGATTTGACCTGGATTCGATAGGGCCATTGTTTACAGCGCCTTGCTGCGATGTCGAAGCAGGAGTGCCGACTTGCGGCTGATCTGTCGAACAGGTGCAGACGTTCGATGTGCCAGGGCTAACCAGGTAGCCCAATACACCCACCACAGCCGCCGTTGTTGATGTTACTGCGCCTGCCACTGCGTCTACAGCTGTGGTCACGATCTTGCCGATGTCAAGTGTCGGGGCGACTGGCAGGACCAGTGGCACAGCGGAGGCGTTCGTATTTTGCGCCAACTCACCGAGCGCCCCGTCGTAGTTGCACCTCCTTTAATCGTAGGGTTAGTGCGTGAGAGGGAGCAAAGGGGCCTGGGTTGTCGCGCGTGCTTTCAGGGCCGAGATCGCA
>Ga0187883_10000938_pt1 | contig 18148 bp, 13 predicted proteins | sample June2016WEW_20_1_2_FD_132966 | JGI IMG/M metagenome (GOLD analysis project Ga0187883, IMG submission 132966) | Peatland microbial communities from SPRUCE experiment site at the Marcell Experimental Forest, Minnesota, USA - June2016WEW_20_10 | ecosystem: Environmental > Terrestrial > Soil >...
GGGTCGCGCAAGGTCACCAGCAGAAACAAGAGCGCGAGATGCCGGCGCTGATCGCGGCTTAGCCGTTCCCGCAGCGCCCAGTCGATGATCGTCAGTTCGCCGGTGCGGTTGTTATAAAGCAGATTGCCGGCATGGGGATCGCCGTGAAAAATGGCATCCTCCTGCGCCGCCAAAAGAGGGACAGCGATCAGAGCTTCAATGAGCTGCTCGGCAACTTTTCGGCGCCGCGAGGCCGGCAGGCGCGCCGCTGCGTTCGTCACCTTAATCCCATGCTCTTCAGTGAGCGCCGTAATTCGCGATGTACACAAGGGCCGAATCAGCCGCGGCACTCGAACCCCTTTCATCGACCGATACAGATTCCACGCTTCGAGTAACGTCTTCTGCTCACGAACAAAATTGACCTCGTGCCGCAACAGGCGACGGACTTTCTTAAAGGTATCCGGAAGAAGGTTCGCGGGAAATCCGTAATTGCGCTGCTGATCGCTGAAATATTGCGCCAGTCCCTGAAGATAGTCCATGTCCTCCGCAAAATACTCGGGGATGTGCGGCTTCAGAACCTTGAAGACACCTCGTTCACGCTTTCCGCTATGAGGATCAACCCAGGTGAAGCGTACCACCGCACTAACACTGGCCTCCGAGAGTATGACCGGTGCAATCTTCACGCCGTATTTCTCGACCCGTGGCCCGAGTTCTTGTCGAATGATCGCGACTACGTCCTCCGGCCGCACATCGCGAATTCCATTTTCCAAGCGGGCAAGCGCATTTCGCAGAGCTGGACGGAGGTGTTGATTCCGTGCAATGACTTGTCCGAGTTTCTGCAGACCGGGTACCTTTGCGATCAGCCGTAGCAAGCGCACTTCCGGGGAAGTGTTTGCCGGGAGTTCAAGTTGTTCCACCAGCTTGGGGGCGAGGCGCGCGGGCGAGAGGTGCGCCACCACGAACATCATGGCGTCCCGCACCGGTGGACGCCAGTTCTCGTACGCTTTCGGAACTAATCTGTCCACTGGAACAATCGAGTCGACGATCCATCGCGCCATCGCATCCCGCATGGCTTGCCCAGCTGGACTTCGCAGCCCCGCTTCAATAGCACGGATCTGCTCGGCAGCCGTAGCATTTTTGGGCAGGAAGTTCGCAAGGATGGCACGCAACTGTTCCGGGGCTAGCTGCCGCAAACCATCTTCGATGGCTGACGGACCAATGACGGACGAACCAACGATTGAAGAACCGCCGACCGACGAACCGGTAACTGGCGAATCAACGATAGCCAAAGAAACTTCCGACGAACCGGGCATAGAGAGCAACCGTTCTTACGATAGCCCAATGCAAGCGTGTCCGCTGTGATTGCTGTCACGGCATCATGAGCAGGCTCATGACTGCGTCTTGACCAGATCCCAACACTGCCGCGCAATCATCCAGTCTTCCTGCGCATGAATCACCAAAACTCGGACGGTCGCATCTGGAGCGGAGATGTCGGTGTCCTCGTCCAAGGGTGATTGCGCGTTCTTCGCAGTGTCAAGCCGCAGGCCGAAGAACGCTAACTTGTCACATACCGCGGCGCGAACTTCCGGTGAGTTTTCCCCGACTCCCGCGGTGAATACCAGACCGTCGGCTCCACCCAGCACGGTCATCATGGCGCCGATTCCCGATTGCAGACGATGGATATAAATATCGAACGCCAACTTAGCGCGTTCGTTACCGTTCTTGCGGGCACCAAGAATTTGGCGCATATCGCTGGAAATTCCCGAGATCCCGAGCAGTCCCGACGTCTTATTCAGCACATCGTCCAGTTGCTCGCCCGTGAAATGCTTGTGTCGCATCAGATAGGTAAGGATGCCAGGATCCACCGAGCCCGAGCGCGACCCCATCATGAGACCCTCCAGCGGCGTGAAGCCCATGGTGGTATCCACGCTTCGACCTTCGCGAATTGCCGCCAACGAGCAGCCATTCCCCAGATGGCAAGTTACCAGAGAATTCAATTTCTTTCCCCATCGCTGCCGAGCACGCAGCGCGCAATATTGATGATTGATGCCGTGAAACCCGTAGCGGCGAATCCCTTGCTCGAACCACTCGTAAGGACCAGGATAGGTCTTCGCCGATAAAGGCATGGTGCGATGAAAGCCGGTGTCGAAGACAGCGATTTGCGGAACCGGACCCAGCAATTTCGTGACAATCTCCATGCCTTCGAGTTCCGCGCGGTTGTGGAGCGGCGCAAAGACGGAAACGCTTTCGATCGCCGACTTAACCTCAGCGGTAACAACCACGGGCTCGAAATATCGCGGGCCACCGTGAACCACCCGATGCCCAACCACATCGATATCGGAAGCGCCAGAAATACCTCGGGTCGCGCCGCTCCACAAGCTACGGAGCAGCCGCTCCACCGCTTCCTCACGAGAGCCCACCGACGTCTGATCTTTTCGGGAAACTCCATGGGAGTTCTTGATCGAGAATTCAGCCTGGTCATCCGTCCACTCGATCTTGCCCTCCCAAATGCAACTCGGTGGATCGTCTGGGAGCTTATCCCCAATCTCGTAGACACAGCTCTTCTGGCTGCTGGAGCCGGAATTGAGAACGAGAACCTTCATCGTCATCAGTAGGGCCAGGTCCAGTCGCGGATTTCCGGCATATCGTCTCCGTGCTCGTAAATGTATTGTTTATGCTCGACCAGCTTATTGCGCAGCAACTGCTTGAAGTGGCCTCCGACTTTCTGCAGTCTCGGAACCCGGTCCACTACATCGCCAGCCAAGTGGAAGCGATCCAGATCGTTCAAGACCGTCATGTCGAACGGAGTTGTGGTCGTGCCCTCTTCTTTATAGCCGCGCACATGGAGATTGTCATGATTGTGCCGCCTATAGGTGAGGCGGTGAATCAACCAGGGATAGCCGTGATACGCGAAGATGATCGGCTTATCCACCGTAAACAGCGAGTCGAAATCAAGATCCGAAAGGCCGTGCGGATGCTCGCTCGATGGCTGAATGGTCATCAGATCAACAACATTCACCACGCGAATCTTGATGTCGGGAAAATGTTGTCGTAAAAGATCGACTGCCGCTAATGTCTCAAGCGTGGGCACGTCTCCGGCGCACGCCATCACGACCTCGGGTTCGGCGCCATTGTCTGTACTTGCCCACTCCCAGATGCCAATGCCGGTAGTGCAGTGTTCGATAGCCGACTCCATGTCGAGAAACTGTAATGCAGGCTGCTTCCCGGCGACGATCCAATTGACATAATGCCGGCTCCGCAGACAATGATCGGCCACCGAGAGCAGGCAATTGGCGTCCGGCGGGAGGTAAACCCGGACGATGTCGGCTTTCTTATTTACCACATGATCGATGAAGCCCGGATCCTGATGAGTGAATCCGTTGTGATCCTGGCGCCACACGTGTGAAGTCAATAAGTAGTTGAGCGATGCGATCGGACGCCGCCATTCGATCTCGCGGGTCACCTTCAGCCACTTGGCGTGCTGGTTGAACATGGAATCAATAATGTGAATAAACGCTTCGTAGCAGGAAAAAAAGCCATGACGCCCGGTGAGCAGATAGCCTTCCAGCCAGCCTTGGCACATGTGCTCGCTGAGCATCTCCAGCACGCGGCCGCTCTGCGAAAGATTTTCGTCCACTGGAAGCATCGGCTCCATCCACAGCTTGTCGCTAGCTTCATAGATCGCCTCCAGCCGGTTCGAGGCCGTCTCATCCGGGCCGAAGACGCGGAAGTTCTTTGACTCGGCGTTGCACTTCATCACATCGCGCAAAAATCCGCCGAGCACGCGCGTGGCTTCCGCATTCTCGGTACCCGGTTTCGGAACCTCGACCGCATAATTGCGAAAGTCCGGCATAACCAAATCGCGCAACAGTATGCCACCATTGGCGTGGGGATTCGCTCCCATCCTGCGATCGCCCTTCGGAGCCAATTCCGCGAGTTCGGAAATAAATTTGCCATTCTCGTCAAACAATTCCTCGGCGCGATAGCTTCTCATCCAGTCTTCGAGGATCTTCAGGTGTCCCGGCTTCTGCAGATCACTCACCGGCACTTGATGCGCGCGCCACGTTCCTTCGATGGGCTTTCCATCGACCATTTTCGGGCACGTCCAACCCTTCGGGCTACGCAAGACCACCATCGGCCAACGGGGCAGGTTCGAACCTCCGACGCCGCGAGCATTGTTTTGACGCGCGTGTTCTTGAATCGCTCGAATTTCGTTAACGATGGTGTCCAGAGTACTGGCCATAAGTTGATGCATCGCCTCGGGCTCGTGTCCCTCGACGAAATATGGTTTCCAGCCGTGCCCGGTGAAGAACTGGGTGAGTTCGTCATCGTTCATACGCGCAAGCACCGTGGGATTCGCGATCTTCCAGCCATTGAGATGGAGAATCGGCAACACGGCACCGTCACGCGCCGGATTCAGAAACTTATTGCCATGCCAGCTCGTAGCCAGCGGCCCCGTTTCCGACTCGCCGTCTCCCACCACGCAACAGGCAAGCAGGTCGGGGTTGTCGAAAACCGCGCCGCAAGAGTGCATGATCGAATAACCCAATTCTCCGCCTTCATGAATGGAGCCCGGAGTTTCTGGCGCCGCGTGGCTCGGAATTCCGCCGGGGAAGGAAAACTGTTTGAACAACCTCTGCATGCCCTCTTCGTTTTGCGTGATGTTCGGATAGAACTCGCTATAGGTGCCCTCGAGGTACGTATTCGCGACAAGTCCGGGCCCGCCGTGGCCGGGGCCGGCAATATAGATGACATTCAAATCGTAGTTCTTGATCAGGCGATTGAAGTGCGCGTAGATGAAGTTCAGACCGGGTGTGGTTCCAAAGTGTCCCAGCAGTCGTGGCTTGATATGCTCGATCTTCAGAGGCTCGCGGAGAAGCGGGTTGGCCAACAGATAAATCTGGCCCACGGACAGATAGTTAGCCGCGCGCCAGTAGGCATTGATCTTGCGAAGTTCCTCGGCAGTGAGAGGATGTGCGGTGCGAGGCTGAAGCGTAAGCGGCGTCGTGGAAATGCCATGCTGCGCGGAATTTACAGAGGCTGGGGGAGTCATCGAATTCTGCCTTTCATTTCCTGCTGTTTCCTATTTTAAGTTTCTTGGAGTCGCCCCGCCAGCTCCAGAAAAACTCCGGCTTCGTATCAGGGTATCGCTTTAGCGATACACCCGAGTGATCGTGTGTTTGGAATCACGGTATGGTGTATGTCGAATCACTGATTTTTCTCCCCGACGGCCTAGTCTTGCGTCGTTCAATCATTCAACTCCTAATCCATCTCTCCCAGATGGGTCAGCTTGTGGGTCGCACCCATCCTCAATAAAACAAATCAACGGAGAATCCATCATGTTTGCCCGCATCGTGGAGTTTGCCCCAAAACGGGAGAAGAAGGACGAAATCGTAAACGTTGTACGCAAGGAAGTTCTGCCAATCCTAAAGAATCAACCCGGATTTCTGGAGATCATGCCTTTCGTCCCGGAGAACAAGATGGAAAAGATGATCACCATCACGCTGTGGACCGAGAAGCGGGATGCAGAGCGCTATGAGCGCGAGGCCTATTCAAAAGTGGAAGCGATCCTCAAACCCTATCTGACTGCTCCCGGCACCTGCAAGCTCTACAACGTGGAAACCTCTGTTTGTCAACACTTCGTTGAGGCCCTGACGGCCTGAAGCATAGGCCAAACGGACCCCGGCCGGAGCAGCGCTGCTGCTCCGGCTTCTGCCCACAGAAGGTAATCTTGATGTGATCTTTGTCACACACGAAGGTACCGGCTATCATGGCTGCGGATACTGCGGGCATTGAAACTGTATCTACAGGTCGTGTTTAGTACGGGAGGCCGTCATGATGATGCTATATCGGCTGGTTCGGCTGATTGAGACCCATTCCCAGGCGCTGGCCACCTGCCTTCGTGATCAAGTCGAGAATTCCGATTTAACCCCAGGCTTTCGAAAACACGTGCCCCCGGAAGAACTGAAAGAACGCGTGTTCGAGATCTACCATCATCTCGGTGAGTGGCTCATGGGCAAGGATGAATTCCACCTGGAGCAACGCTATTTGCAGATTGGGGCGCGGCGAGCCAAACAGCGCGTGCCTCCCAGCGAAGTGATTTGGGTGATCGTCCTGACAAAAGAAAACCTGTGGGAGTTCATCAAAAAGGAATCGGTCTTGGAACGCCCCGTTGAAGTGTTCGGTGAACTGGAGATGCTGCAGTTGCTGGAGCAGTTTTTTGATCGAGCCATTTACTATGCCTCGGTAGGTTACGAACTGGAGGTCACCGACCAATCTCTAAAGGGAACAGGCGCACCATCGGAAAGAAAATAGGAGACCGCCAGAGATGTCTTGGGAAAAGGAATACCAGAAAAAGCTGCAAACGCCGGACCAAGCCTTGCGCTGCGTCGAGTCGGGGATGCGCGTGTATATCCAGCCTGGGTGCGCGGAGCCGGAGACGCTGGTCGAGGCCCTGATGCGGCGCGGCCCTTCCGTTCACGATGTCGAAGTCGTCCACATGCTGACCATGGGATGCGCTCCCTACGTGGCTCCGGAAATGGAAGGCCACTTCCGCCACAATGCGGTCTTCATCGGGTCCAACGTGCGGGAGGCCATCAACGACGGGCGCGCCGACTACACTCCCATCTACCTCAGCGAGATCGAAGAGCTGTTCGAAAGCGGTGCAATGCCGATCGATGTCGCGCTCATCGAAGTATCTCCCCCGGATTCGCATGGCTATTGCAGCTTTGGCGTGGGCGTGGATACCACGCTCACCGCCGCCAAGTGTGCTCGCTGGGTGGTGGCGCAGGTCAATGACCAGATGCCCCGAACCTATGGCGACAGCTTTATCCACGTGAGTGACATCGATGTGGTCGTGGACTCGTCCCGGCCGCTATGCGAAACCAAGAAATTTGAAATCACCGACTTGCACGTCGCCATCGCGCACAACGTAGCGGGACTGATCGAGGACGGTGCGGTGCTGCAGACCGGGATCGGTGGAATTCCCGACGCCGTGCTTCCCTTCCTCAATGATCGTAAGGATCTCGCCGTACACAGCGAGTTGGTGTCGGATGGAGTCATTCCGCTGATTGAGACGGGCGTGATCACAGGCGCGCGCAAGAACTTCAAACCGCGCAAGATCATCCTCGGCTTTGCCCTCGGATCGAAAAACTTGTTTGAATTTGTCGATAATAATCCGATTTTCGAGTTTCATCCCACGTCCTATACCAACGATCCCGCACTCATTGCCCGCAACGACAACATGGTAGCCATTAACTCGGCCCTGCAGATCGACTTGACCGGCCAGGTTTGCTCGGACTCGGTCGGAACCCACTTCTACAGCGGGATTGGCGGGCAGGTGGACTTCCTTCGCGGGGCGTCGCGCTCGAAAGGTGGCAAACCGATCATTGCCATCTCCTCCACCGCCAAGAGTGGCCGGATTTCACGAATTGTCCCCATGTTGAGCCCGGGCGCCGGCGTGGTCACCTCGCGTGGTCTCATCCGCTACGTGGTGACCGAGTTTGGCGTGGCTTACTTGCATGGAAAGACCATCCGGGAGCGGGCGCAAGCACTGATTGAAATCGCGCATCCCAACTTCCGCGATGAACTCTACGAATATTGCGAAAAGACAAAATGGTTGTACCGACCCCAGGCAGAATCGGTCAGACCAATTTAGCCTGCACTGCCACAGTTCTTTCCCAGTCGAAGTAGCGAACCGTACGCGAGGATCTGAAATGGCAAATCGAAATGACCAGCCAAAGAATATTTGCGCCAGGCTTCAACAACTCGGCTACGCAAGAGAAAAACACATACGGCTGTATGGGGAGGAATTCCATTTAGTCTCCGATCCGGTGCCTGACGGCGATGGCTTTGCCGTGGAAGGCATTACTCGTTTGTCCGGCAATGTGAGACGAGTTCGGATTCCGCTATCCCTCGTCCATACCGTTAGGAAGGAAGTTGCCTTCGACAAGTAATGGCTAAATGGTTCAATGGCTAAATGATTCAATGATTCCATGGCTTCGGTCACGAGTTGACCATCTTTTCGAGCGCAGCTCGGTTGCGGATGATCAGGGTCGCGCCCTTTAATTGCAACAACTGCTTTTTCTTGAACTGCGAAAACAAGCGGCTGACCGTCTCCCGCGTCGTGCCAATGATTTCGGCGATTTCCTCATGAGTGAGCGTCAGCTTTACCTGCAGCGGTTCACCATTGTTCGAAGTATTGGACCAGCCCAGTAGCAACTTTGCGAATCTCTCCGCCGGAGAGTTGGTAAGCCCCAGGGTGCGGATCCCTTCATACGCCGTGTAGTAATTGCGGCTCAGTTGCTCCGCCACTCGCACCGCCACTTCTCCATATTCACGCATGAAGTGCAGCAAGGCATCCCGGGTAATGAAATTTGCCTGGCCCGGTTCGATCATCTCGGCCGTCACTTCTTAAGGCCGATTCGAAATCGTGGCGCTAAGTCCCAGAACGTCTCCCGCTTCGGAGATCTTGGTGATGACCGTCTTGCCCTCGGCCGATGACGTCGAAAGCTTCGCCTTCCCCGTGCACAGCACAAACACCCCACGCGGTTGCTGCCCCTCGATAAACAGCATGGCGGATTTTGGGTAGGTTGCGGCCGATCGGATCTCATTCAACCTTTGCACCGCAGCCACCGGCAGATTGCAAAATAAATGCTCCTCCCGCATCGGACAGGTGAGGCAGTTGTCGAGGATGTTGAGCCCGTAGGGAGCGCGCATTCGTCAATACTGTACGCCAAAATTGTATCACCTGTTTACGCCCGTGATCAGGATCACCCCAAAATGTGACCTCACGCATGGCCGCAATCGGCTTTGCGAGGAACAATAAAAATGCACAAGAGTCGATGGAAGCTGTGCAGATGGGAGGTCTTCCATGAGCACCGCAACCGAAGTCAGAGAGACGGAGGTTAAGAAAGCAGTCGAGGTCCGGCATCTGCATAAAGAAGATCCGCGGCAGGCGCCAGCCCGAGTACCACAAATACAAGTAGAACGGCTGTTTGACGACGTTCTGCTGGAAACCAGCGGCCTGCAGCGTAAGCGCCGCACCTTGGCCGCCGTCCTGTCATTCGTCGTTCAATGCTTGCTGGTGGGAGTTCTGCTCATTGTGCCTTTAATGGTTACGGACGTGCTACCGCAGGGGCAATTGCTGACATTTCTGATGGCGCCGCCGCCCCCACCGCCGCCTCCACCCGCCGCTTCCGAAGCCGCGGCCAGAGTCGTGCGCCGCGTCGAGAGTGACCTCCTGAACGGACGCTTGCGCGCCCCCACCAGAATCCCGCAGACCGTGCAGATGATTCGAGAGGAAGAGGCGCCGCCGGATCTCTCCGGTGGTGGAGTCCCCGGTGGAGTTCCGGGAGGAATTCCCGGTGGGCAGATTGGCGGAGTCATCGGTGGAATCCTCAGTTCGACGCAGAGCATTGCGAACTTGCCGAAGCTGGCACTTCCGCCAGCCCCCAAACGCATTCGGGTTTCTCAAGGTGTAACCGAGGGGCGCTTAATTCAGAAAATTGAACCGAAATATCCGCCGATTGCACTGTCGGCCCGCGTCCAGGGTCAGGTTCTACTCACTGCCATCATCTCCAAGACGGGTGAGATCCAGAACCTCGCGTTGATCAGCGGTCATCCCCTGCTGGTACCGGCTGCCATGGCAGCCGTCAAGCAGTGGCGCTACCGTCCATTCCTGTTGAATGGCGAAGCGGTGGAAGTGGAAACCACCATCACCGTAACTTTCCAACTTTCTTACTGAGGCTTGATAAGTACATAACTTTGAAATGTGGAGTAAGGAAGATGACATCAACCATGGCGGAAGTGCATCCCTTTCGTGTAGTTGCCTGGTGGGCCTCGGGTCGGACTGGCTTTGCAAAATCCAATTCCGCGCCCAATGCCACCCATTTCTCGGCGCCCCCTGCCTTTGGCGGCATGGAGGGCAGGTGGACGCCGGAGGATTTGCTGCTCTGCGCGGTCGCAAGTTGCTACACGACCACGTTTCGGGCGGTCGCAGACAATTCGAAATTTGAGTACACCGACCTGCAGGTCGAAGTGGAAGGCAACATCAAAAGAGCTGAAGTCGGTTACAACTTCGGCGAAATCTTGATTCGCGCCAGCTTGATCATTTCGCACGAAGAGGACAGGGCACGGGGACTCAAGCTCTTACATAAGGCCCAGACGCTATGCCTGGTGTCTCGCGCTCTCTCCGTCGAACCGAAGTTCGAACCACGCGTCCAGGTCGGTGAATTACGACCGGAAACCACCCAGGCTTTGCCCGTTCAGCCTTCGCCAATTTACGACAAGTAAGGAGGCTCCCGTATGAAACACAGAAGCGCAATCGAAAAAGTATCCGAGCCGGCGATTGTCCAGCTTCTTCCGGACGATCGCTTCTTCCAGAGAATGGCCGATCTGCGCGAGCTTATTGCAAGACGAGCCTACGAGTTATTCTCCGAAAGCGGATTTACCCATGGTCACGACCTCGAGCATTGGCTTCAAGCTGAATCACAATTGCTGACGCCCGCTCCGGTCGAGATTGTCGAGTCGCAGGATGCGATCACGGTCAAGACCGCACTGCCCGGCTGCGCTGCGAAGGATATCGAGATTCATGTCGAGCCGCAGCGCCTCTTCATCAGCGCACATCAGCTGGAGGAGTCAAAGGAGAAGAAGCGGAACAGCATCGCCTCGGAACAGCGTTTGCAAAGGATATTCCGCAGCTTGGATTTGCCGACGCAGATCGATCCCGAAAAAGTCAAAGCGACGTTTAGCAACGGCGAGCTCCAGATTGAACTCCCGAAGGCGAAGCCCGAGCAGAACTTGGCCGCCGCTACGGACGTTGCAGCATGACTTGTTTATCTTGGAGAAGGTGAGCCTCCCAGGATGTGGTCACCTTCTCCAACCGAAACATTCCTCAGGAGGTGTCCTGTGCAAACCGTGGAAGTGGGTAAGCGGATCACCCTCAAGAACGTATTGTTTGCCACTGATTTCTCACCCTGCTCCAATGCCGCGCTCCCCTATGCCTTGTCTGTCGCGAGCCAGTTTGGAGCAACGCTACATGCGACCCATGTCATGCCCACCATAGCCGAGATGGTATTAATGTCACCGGATGGCTGGCCGACCATGGCCGAAGAAGCTGATGAGAAGAGGGTGCAAGCGTGCTTCGAACAACTGGAGAAGCAGTTCCAGGGACTCCCCCACGAAGTGCGGATGGCGAGAGGCAAGGTCGGCACTGCGCTCGCCCAGATCATCGAGGAACGTAAGATCGATTTGCTCGTCCTCGGCACTCACGGCCTCTCCGGTGTTCGCAAACTAATCCTGGGTTCTGTTGCCGAGGAAGTCTTCCGGCGCGCGGCTTGTCCGGTCCTGAGCGTTGGCCCGAATGTGTCCTGCAAAGCGAAGGGCGAGATTCAATTTCAGCATATTCTGTTCGCCACGGATTTAAGCGACGACTCCCTGGCCGCGTTGCCCTATGCCGTCTCCCTGGCTGAGGAAGATCAGGCGCAGCTGTTATTACTTCACGTGGTCGAGCAACCCGCTGCAGGCATCGCCGACCTGGAGGAAGTCAAGGCGACCTTGATGCTCCGTCTCCAGGAACTGGTTCCACCTGAGGCCGAGCCTTGGTGTCATGTGGAATGCTTGCTCGAGTTCGGGCGGCAGTTCGCCCCGCCGTCGGATCGAATCCTGGAAGTTGCCAAAGTTCGGGCTGCAGATTTGATTGTTCTCGGTGTGCGCCCCGTGCGCGGCAAGCTGGGACTCGTCACACACCTCGCCAGCACCACGGCCCAGATCTTGACGCAGGCGGCGTGCCCGGTGCTTACCGTGCGTGGCAGGTGCGCGAACTGAGCCGTAAATCGGTGCCCAGTGCCCAGTTGCCGGTATCCAGCACTCAGAGTCCGTCGCAGCGCGGGCTCTGCATACCGGATACTGATTACCGCGTACCTTACTCGTTCGATGGTCTATCCTCAAACTAGCGCGTCTCGCCGCGCTAAAATCAAGATATTCGAGGGACGAGGATCTTTTATGAGTTCGACCGAGGCTGATCTCGTGGAACGACCGCCGAATAATAATAATAATAATGAAGAGAAACAGTCCCTCCAGAGCTATGGCTTGGACGCGATATTCGCTCCTGCGTCGGTGGCCGTCATCGGCGCCACCAGTCGTCTCGGCACCGTCGGCTACTCCGTTCTGGAGAATCTGCTGCACGGTAAACACCAACTAAAAGTCTATGCCGTCAATGCGAAGCATCCCGAAGTGCTGGGGCTGAAAACGTACGCAAGCATTCGCGATATCCCCGGACACGTAGATTTGGCGATAGTTGCCACCCCGGCGGCAACCGTCCCGCAAATCATTGGCGAGTGCGTCGAGGCCGGCGCCAAATCCGCCGTTGTGCTTTCCGCTGGATTTCGAGAACGCGGTGCCGATGGCGCCGCACTCGAACAGCAAATTCAGGAAAAGTTGCGGCACAGTTCCATGCGCTTGGTTGGCCCCAACTGCATGGGCATTATGAACCCGACGATCGGGTTGAATGCCACTTTCGTCAAAGATGCGCCCAGGGCGGGTAACGTCGCCCTCCTCAGCCAAAGTGGAGCGCTTTTGGTCGCGCTCCTCGACTGGAGCGACCGTGAACAAGTTGGCTTCAGCGCGATCGTTTCTACCGGCTCCATGCTCGATGTTGGCTGGGGCGATTTGATCTACTACTTTGGCGATGACCCCCACACCAAGAGCATTTTGATCTACATGGAATCCGTCGGAGATGCGCGCTCGTTCTTGTCGGCAGCTCGTGAGGTCGCGCTCAGCAAGCCGATCATCGTGATCAAGGCCGGCTGCTCGGAAGCGGCCTCGCGGGCTGCCGCCTCGCACACCGGCGCGCTCACGGGCAGCGACGAAGTGCTGGACGCGGCCTTCCGCCGCTCCGGAGTTTTGCGCGTACACAATGTCGCCGACCTTTTCTATATGGCAGAAGCGCTTAGCCGCCAACCTCGCCCCAAGGGTCCGCGGCTTACAATTCTCACCAATGCCGGAGGCCCAGGCGTCTTAGCCACCGACTCGCTAGTGGCCAATGGTGGAGAGCTAGCCGAGCTTTCCCCGGAAAGCTTGCGCCAATTGGATGAATTCCTCCCGCCCCACTGGAGTCATAACAATCCCATTGATGTTCTCGCCGATACCGATTCCGAGCGCTATGTTCGCGCCCTCGAAATTGCTTCCCAAGACCCCAACGGCGACGGCCTCCTGGTTATTCTTGTCCCGCACGCCATGGCCGACCCTTTGCAGGTTGCCGAGCGCATGAAACCTTATGCCAAAGGCGGCAAGCCCCTGCTCGCCAGTTGGATGGGGGGCAATAGCGTTACTGCTGGAGAAGCTGCCCTGAATGCGGCGGGCATTCCGACCTTTCGTTATCCCGACGCCGCCGCGCGGGCTTTCACGTACATGTGGCGCTATACCTACAACCTGCGCGGACTCTACGAAACTCCAGCCCTGACCGACCAATCAGAGCTTGAGGGCGCATCCCGCAATCAGGTCGAGCACATCATTCAGAATGCGCGGAGCCAGGGCCGCGTTCTGCTCACCGAGTTGGAATCGAAACAGGTCTTGTCCCTTTACGGCATTCCCACGGTACAGACGCGGGCCGCGGCCACCGAGGACGAGGCGGCCAGGATTGCCTCGGAACTTGGCTTTCCAGTGGTGCTGAAGATCCTCTCCGACACCATCACCCACAAGACAGACGTTGGCGGAGTCAAGCTCAACCTGCAAGATGAATCGGCGGTCCGCTCTGCCTATCGCGCCATCCAGTCCTCGGTTGCGGAGAAAGCTGGTCCTGACCAATTCTCGGGCGTAAGCATTCAGCCCATGGTCAAGCTCGATGGCTACGAATTAATCCTCGGCAGCAGCGTGGACCCACAGTTTGGACCCGTCATCCTGTTCGGTTCTGGCGGCCAACTTGTCGAAGTCTATCGCGACCGCGCCTTGGCACTCCCACCACTAAACACAACGCTGGCGCAAAGAATGATGGAGCAAACCCGAATCTTCACTGCGCTCCAGGGCGTCCGCGGACGCAAGCCGGTCAATATGGCGGCACTGGAGGCCCTGTTAGTCCGCTTCAGTCAGTTCGTCCTCGAACAGCGGTGGATTGCGGAAATTGACATCAATCCTCTGCTCGCTTCACCGGACGGCCTGCTTGCCCTCGATGCCAGAATCTTGTTGCACGGCCCCGCTGTAACGCTCGACCAGTTGCCCAAACCCGCGATCCGTCCCTATCCCTTGCAGTATGTTTCGACTTGGACAATGAAGGATGGAAATCAAGTTACCATCCGCCCCATCCGCGCTGAAGACGAAACGCTGATGGTTAAGTTTCACGAGACGCTTTCCGATCGCAGCGTCTATTTGCGTTACTTCTGCTCCCTCAGCCTCAGGAGGCGAGTGGAGCATGAGCGACTATTGCGCATCTGTTTCGGCGATTACGATCGCGAAATGGTGCTGGTCGCCGAGCGCACGGATCCCAGCTCTGGAGAGCGCCAGATCATAGGCGTTGGGCGCATGACCAAGCTTCATGCCAGGAATGAAGGGGAAGTCGCGGCGCTGGTTTCCGATCACTATCAACATCTGGGTTTGGGAAAGGAATTAATCCGCCGGGTCGTCGAGATTGCGCGAGATGAAAAAGTGGGCCAAGTCTCGGCGGAAATGTTGCCTGACAATATCGCGATGCAAGCCGTCTTCAGGGGCCTCGGCTTTCGCATTCGCGCGGATGAAGATCTAACCTCGCTCCGCGCCTATCTGGACCTCTGACCTCACTTCTCTGCCCATTGCCATCCCGATTCTGAGTAGAGACGCAGCTTGCCGCGTCTTGCCGGCGGCGGAGACGGGGCAAGCCCCGTCTCTACTCAAGGCCGGGACAACAACATTTGCCGAAACGAAACGTCTGTGAGAGCCGCACTTCCTCATTTTCCCTATGTGACGTGGATCACAGGTGCGTGTGAGCAACGTTCGCGACAATATCGCATGCTTCCGTCATGCTTTACCTAACGGCCCTCAGAACGGACGGGGTTACAGCAAAGCCAGAAAGGGATTTCATGAAGCGCAAATTCAAGACCATGGACGGCAATGAGGCAGTGGCCTACGTCGCTTATCGCCTCAATGAAGTCATCGCCATCTATCCCATCACGCCCTCGTCGAACATGGGCGAATGGGCCGACCAATGGTCCTCGGAAGCGGTGCCCAACATCTGGGGCACCGTCCCTCACGTGATTGAAATGCAAAGCGAAGGCGGCGCCGCTGGAGCGGTTCATGGCGCTCTCCAGACCGGAGCCTTGTCCACGACCTTCACAGCCTCGCAGGGTCTGCTGCTGATGATCCCCAACATGAACAAGATCGCCGGCGAGCTGACGCCGACCGCGTTTCATGTCAGCGCCCGCACGGTCGCAGCCCATGCTCTCTCGATTTTCGGCGACCACTCGGACGTCATGTTCTGCCGAACCACGGGATTCGCGATGCTCTCGTCCAACTCCGTTCAGGAAGCCATGGACCTGGCACTCATAGCGCATGCCGCCACGCTCGAAACCCGCATCCCTTTCCTGCATTTCTTTGACGGCTTTCGCACTTCGCACGAAGTCAACAAGATCGAGATGCTGAACGAAGAAGACATGCACGCTCTCATCAACCTCGATCGCATCGCCGAGCATCGCCAGCGAGCACTCTCTCCCGACCATCCCGTGTTGCGCGGAACAGCACAGAATCCCGATGTCTACTTTCAAGCGCGCGAAGCCGGCAATCCCTTTTACGAGGTCTGCCCCGATAAAGTCCAGGCCGTAATGGACAAGTTTTCCCAGGTCGTAGGTCGTTCCTATCATCTGTTCGACTACGTGGGCGCGCCCGATGCCGAACGCGTCATCGTCATGATGGGCTCCGGCGCCGAAACCGCGCACGAGACAGCCGATTACCTGAACGATCATCTGAACAAGCCCGGTGAGAAAGTTGGCCTGCTGAAAGTCCGTTTGTATCGTCCGTTCTCAGTCCAGCGCTTCATCGAAGCTCTTCCGGCAACGGTAAAGAAGATTGCCGTCCTCGATCGCACCAAAGAAGCCGGCGCCGCCAGAGAACCGCTCTATCTTGACGTCGTCAACGGCATTCACGAAGGCATCAAGCTCGGCTATGGAACGCTGAAGGTCGCGCCGGAAATTATTGGTGGACGTTACGGTCTCTCCTCCAAGGAATTTACGCCCGCAATGGTCAAAGCTGTTTATGACAACCTGGCGAAGCCTGATCCCGGTTCAAAAATAAAAGACCATTTCACCGTCGGCATTCAAGACGACGTTGGGCATACCAGTCTCGATTACGATTCCGATTTTTCCATCGAGCCCGAGAATGTAGTGCGCGCCATGTTCTACGGCCTGGGCGCGGATGGCACAGTTGGCGCAAACAAGAACTCCATCAAGATCATCGGCGAAAACACTGCGAACTACGGGCAAGGGTACTTCGTCTATGACTCCAAGAAGTCGGGCGCGATGACCGTTTCGCACTTGCGCTTCGGCCCGCAGCCCATCCGCTCCAGCTACCTGATTTCCAAAGCCAACTTCGTGGCCTGCCATCAATGGATTTTCCTCGAGCGCTACGACATGCTCAGCACCCTGGTTCCAGGTGGCGTATTCCTGCTCAATAGTCCCTTCAATAAAGACGAAGTTTGGGACCAACTGCCGCGCGAAGTCCAAAAGCAATTGATCGCCAGGAAGGCCCGCTTCTTCATCATCGACGCCTACCAGGTGGCGCGCGATACCGGCATGGGTTCGCGCATGAATACCATTCTGCAGACCTGCTTCTTCGCCATTTCCAAGGTTCTTCCTCGCGAACAGGCCATTGAAGCCATTCGCGAGTCCATCCGCTATACCTACGGCAAGAAGGGTGACGAAGTCGTCGAGCAAAACCTGCGCGCCGTAGACGAAACCTTGGCCCATCTTTTTGAAGTCACCGTCCCGGATAAAGTCACGAGCCACACCGAAATGCCAGCCGCGTTCGCTTCCGGGGCGCCCCAGTTCGAGCGCGATGTGCTCGGCGTAATCTACGCCGGCCACGGCGATGAAATCCCCGTGAGCGCGTTCCCGGTCGATGGCACCTTCCCCACCGGCACTGCAAAATGGGAAAAGCGCAACATCGCGCTCGAAATTCCTGCTTGGGATACGAAGGTCTGTATTCAGTGCGGCAAGTGCGCGATGGTCTGCCCGCACGCCGTAATCCGCATCAAAGTCTACGACTCCAAGCAGCTGGAGGGCGCGCCCGTAACTTTCAAGTCGACTGAAGTCCGCGACAAGGATTGGAAGGGCCTGCAGTACACCATCCAGGTCGCGCCCGAAGACTGCACCGGATGCGGCATCTGTGTCGATATCTGTCCCGCCAAGAATAAGAGCGAGACGCGCCTGAAAGCGATCAACATGGTGCCGCAACCGCCGCTGCGCGAGCCCGAGCGCGAGAGCTGGGATTTCTTCCTCAAGATTCCAGAGATTGATCGCCGCAAAATCAAAATCACGAACATCCGCCAGCAACAGGTGCAGGAACCGTTATTTGAATTTTCCGGCGCCTGTTCCGGATGCGGCGAGACGCCCTATCTCAAGCTCGTTTCCCAGCTCTTTGGCGATCGTTCCGTCATCGCCAATGCCACCGGCTGCTCTTCGATCTACGGTGGGAACCTGCCGACTACGCCCTGGGCTAAGAATATCGATGGTCGCGGTCCCGCGTGGTCGAATTCCCTCTTTGAAGACAACGCCGAGTTCGGCCTGGGATTCCGGCTGTCTATTGATAAGCAAACGGAATTCGCCCGCGAACTGCTGCACCGCCTGTCTTCGTCAATCGGAGATGAGCTCGTTACCGCCTTGCTGACGCAACCGCAGAAAGATGAGTCCGATATTTTCGAGCAGCGCCAGCGCGTCGAACTGCTGAAAGAAAAACTGCAGAATCTGAACTCCCCGGAAGCCAGGCAACTGCTGTCCGTCGCCGACATGCTGGTAAAGAAAAGTGTTTGGATCATCGGTGGCGATGGCTGGGCCTACGACATCGGCTACGGCGGCCTCGATCACGTGCTGGCCAGCGGACGCAACGTCAACGTTCTGGTGCTCGACACCGAGGTTTATTCCAACACCGGCGGCCAGGCCTCGAAATCCACGCCGCGCGCGGCAGTAGCCAAATTCGCGGCGGGCGGCAA
>Ga0187883_10000940_pt1 | contig 18092 bp, 18 predicted proteins | sample June2016WEW_20_1_2_FD_132966 | JGI IMG/M metagenome (GOLD analysis project Ga0187883, IMG submission 132966) | Peatland microbial communities from SPRUCE experiment site at the Marcell Experimental Forest, Minnesota, USA - June2016WEW_20_10 | ecosystem: Environmental > Terrestrial > Soil >...
CGAAGCACGGCTCGCACGCCGAGGATGGTCGCAGGGCTGACCCCGTCGGCGGCCATCTCGGCCACGAAGCGGCGAATCGCCGGCGTGTCGAGGCTGATGACCGGAACGCCGCCCAACCGCGGCAACACGTGGGCTCGCAGCTTGCCCTCGTACCCCGCACGGGTCGAGGGACGCAGGTGCACCGTTGTCTGCATCCATGCGCCGGCCCAATCGGCGATGGTGATTTGTCCAAGCCTCGGATCCATCCATGCGCCGCGCCGGCGATCAGTCTGCTGGGCCGCCAGCCACGCGTCGGCATCTGCCTTCGTTCGAAACCCACTGGTATGGCGGTGACCGTCGGGCCCGCGGTAGCGAGCTCTCCAACGGCCGGAGGGCAGTCGGTCAACCGATCCGGAGAGGCGGCGACCCATGGAGATACCTCCCGTGCGTAGTGCTGTGAGGACTGGTTGCTACGGGCTGACCGTCGTGAGAGGTCTGCGATGTGGGCACCACCGTAGTCCGCGGCTGTGTCAGCCGGTCAGGCGCTGCGGTGCCCATCGACCCGAGTCCGAGCGAGCCAGCTGGCCACGTCGGCCGGGTCGAAGCGAATCAGTCGACCGACCTTGAAGTACGGCACGCGGCGTTCGGCGATGAGCCGGCGGATGTGGCGGACATTCACGCCGAGGTGGTCGGCGAGCTCGTCGATGGTGAGGAGGTGAGGAAGCGGGTCTGGCGCGGTCATGGCTGACTCCTTTGATGACGGTTTGTCCGCCGCTGCCCGACGGCTCTGACGCATGACCGTGTGCCGCTCCACATATGGACCGATGGCGGCCCGGCAGGAGCCGTCAGTCGCCTCGGTCCTACAATTACTGCGCGATGGCACATCCAAGCTATCTGCGCGACCGGCTCAGCTCCTTGCTCACTGCCCCAGCCCCAGCAGCCACCCGCCATCACCAATCCCACCACTTCTTCCTCACCATCATTTACCATTACTCACCGCTACTTACCGCTCACAAATCAACCCCTTTACATCCCTCACCAGCTCCTATATACCCAACTAGAGCAGAACACGATTGCAACCTTTGAGGTTGCCAAAGGCCGGACCGTCGTACGGAAGTGGTGACAGAGCAGTGGCGTGGATGCGGATGATGGGGGCCGAGTCGGTGGAGTACCACCGGGCCACGGTGCTCGAACGCGCCGACGACTTTCCCGGCATGGCACTTCAGTACTACGCCTCTCGGGGCGAGACTCCGCTCGTGTGGGGCGGCTCTGGCGCGATGTCGCTCGGTCTGTCCGAGTCGGTATCGCCCGAGTCCTACGAAGCAGTCTTCGGGGCGGGTGGTGCCCGGCATCCCGCCACGTTGGATCGGCTGGTGGCCACCCGCCGTCCGGGCATGGAGCTCGTCATCTCGGGCCACAAGAGCGTCGCAGAGCTGGGCGTGATCGGCCGAGCCGAGGACATGCACGCCATCATGGACGCCGAGCGAGACGCCACCCTGGCCTATCTCGACCGGGTCACCCGTCAGATGGGCGGCCGGCGAGGGAGAGCCGCAACGGCGAGCCAGACGGGAGGGCTCATCTACGCCCACACCCGTCACGCCACCTCGCGGGCAGGCGATCCCAGCCCGCACGATCACGTCCTTGTGGGCAATCTCGTCGAGATGCGGGACGACCGTGGCGGCTGGAAGGCAGCCGACACGACCTTGTGGCGAGAGCACCTGCATGCCGCCACCATGGTGGGGCGGGTGGCCTCTGCCCGCGTAGCCGTCGGGCTGGGTTATGGGATCGAAGCCGATCCGGGTCCGTCCGGGAAACTCGGACACTGGCGGATCGCCGGCATCCCCGACGAGGTCCTCGCACTGCACTCGAAGCGCGCAGCCGAGATCGAGGCCGAGTGCCAGCGCCGCGGCGCGACGTCCTATCGCGCCCGAGGCATCGCCGCCCGCACCACCCGGTCCTCCAAGGAGCACGAGGCAGAGAGGGAGCTGGTGGACCGCTGGCGCGCCGAGCTCGAAGCTGCCGGCTGGCCGGTCGAGCGGCTGCTGGCATCGGTCGAGGCCGCCCGGGACGAGGTTCGGTCGCTGACGCCCAAGGATGGCCGCCGGCTCCTGTCCGAGGTCCTCGGACACGACGGCGAGCTTGCCCGCCGCAAGGTGTTCTCCCGGCGACACGTGGTCGTCGTCCTTGCTCCCCACCTCTACGGGCGGGGACCGGCCCTCCTCGACGCCTTCGTCGACCGCGCCCTCGCCGATCCCGAGTGCGTCCCCCTCGTCGGGGTGAGCGGCGCCAGAGAGCAGGTGTACTCCCTCGCCTCGGTACTTGCCCGCGAGACGGCCATCGCCGAGAGCCTGCAGCGCCAACTCGCACGCGATGACGCCCCGGCGGTCACCGAGGTCGAGGCGGAGGCGGCTATCGACGAGGCCGAGGCGAGCCTCGGGGCCGAGCTCTCGGAGGAGCAGCGCTCGGCGGCCGTGGCCATCTGCACCTCCGGTCGAGGCGCCGAGCTCGTCGAGGGAGTCGCCGGCGCCGGCAAGACGACGATGTTGAAGGTGGTGGCGGCCGCCTTCACCGAGGCCGGCTACCAGGTGCTCGGCACCGCCACCTCGGGCCAGGCCGCTCGCACCCTGTCGAGCGAAGCCGAGATCGGCGAGTCGCGCACCCTCGCCAGCTTGATCTGGCGACTCGACCACCATCAACTCAGCCTCAGCGAACGAACGGCCGTCATCCTCGACGAGGTGGGGATGACCGACGACGTCGACCTCGTCCGCCTGGCAGCCCATGTGGAAGCGGCCGGCGCCAAGTTGATCCTCGTCGGCGACCACCATCAGATCGGGCCGGTCGGCCCCGGCGGCGCCCTCGGCGCACTGGTATCCCGCCACCCGGATGCCGTCCATCATCTCAGCGAGAACCGACGCCAGCACGACCCCGAGGAGCGCCAAGCTCTGGCGGCACTTCGCGACGGCGAGGTGGCCGAGGCGATCTCGTTCTATGTCGAGCGCGAGCGCATCCACGCCGAAGCCGATAGAGGAACAGCCTTGCAGGCAGCCGTGGACGCCTGGAGCGCCGATGTCGCAGCGGGGCACGACGTCGGCCTCTACGCCTGGCGACGGGCGAACGTCTCCGAGCTCAACGAACGGGCGAGGAGCTGGATGGACGCAACGGCCCGCCTCTCCGGCCCCGAGCTCGTCTGCCCCGGCGGCAACGCCTACCGCGCCGGCGACGAAGTGGTCACCCTCGCCCCAGGCCCGGGCGGCAGACTCGTCACCTCCGAGCGGGCCGTCGTGCATGCCGTTCATCCAGCCACCGGAGCGATCGATCTCCGCACGAGCGACGGCCGAGAGGTCCGGCTCACCGGCGAGCAGGCCGGCGCCGAACGCCTCGGCTACGGATACGCCACAACGGTTCACCGCAGTCAAGGCGCCACGGTGACCCGAGCCCACCTCTTCGCCGACGGCGAGGGACGCGAGCTCGCCTACGTGGCCATGAGCCGCGGTCGCGAATCCTCACACGCCTGGACCGTTGCCGACGGTCTCGCCCAGGCCGCCGAGGACCTGAGACGTGACTGGTCGACGCAGCGCACGCCAACCTGGGCCATCGACACCGGTCTGCTCGATCACGAGAAGCTCACCGCCGAGGCCGTCGCCGGTATGGGCGACGAGCAAAAGTTCCAGATCGCCGCCATCGTCCACGCCGAGACCACGATCGTCGCCCAGGCCAATGCGAGGATCAGACCGCCCGATCTCGCCCCGGCCCTCGGCGAGGCTCAAGCTGCCTTGGGCCAAGCCCAGCAGGCCAGGGCCGATCTGGACACAGGTTCGGGCAGCTACGCGTACTCCGAGGCCGGCAGCGCCGTCGTCGATCTTGCCGAGGCCACAGTTGGGATGGCCTCGGCACGCTGGCGAGCAGAGCACGCGAGTCGTTGGCGCGAACGCCGTGTGGCCAACAGAGAAGCAGGCAGCTGGGCCGAGCGGGCGAAGGACGCCGAGCAGCGCTCGCAGACTCACGTCGTCCCCGAAGCCGCCCGTCTCGACGCCGAGATCGCTCGCCACCGAGGAGACGTCGAGCGGCTCGCCGCCCGCCTGGAGCGCCAGGAGGCTCGTTCCCGCCTCTCGCGCGAGCGAACGTGGGATCTATGTCGGACCGCCGATGGACTAGCTGCCGGCCTCGATGCCCACCGGGACCGACTCGACGGCATCCGAAGAAGGTCAGCTCCCCAACCCGTACCCGCTGGGAACCGCCAGCTACGACGCCCCGATCCGACACCCCATCACGAGCCGCCGCGGCCGCAGCTCGGCCCGGGGCTGTAGCCGTTTCTCAGGCTGCGCTGTGCAGAATCGTCAGCGGGGAACTGACCCCTGGCCGGCGGGGTCATCCACTCGAAGGACGACGGCAGTCCACGGAGTTACTTGTGCCCGACGGCTGGCAGTTGTGCGACGACGGTGCCGCGGCGGGATGTGGGCAACTTCGTCGCCTGCGATGCGGGAGGGTTCTCGACGGTCACATGCAAGGTTCGGCATCCGAGCCCAGCCGCTGGTGAAGGGGGTCCGTATCCGTCAGGCCCTGTTAGTGGCCCTCGTGATGGCAGCGCTAACCGTTTGAGGCGGTACCTCGGAGACGCCGCCGCTTCCGACGGTCCAGAGGTCTCCATCGCCGTCGGCAACGACATCAAAATATCCAGGCGCGCCACAGACTGTCCCCTCGGTGGACGTGCCCGGACCGGGAGCGTCTCCGCTGGGGCCGCAAACCTGGGCCGACGGAATGAACGTCGACTCCTCTGTAGCTTGGGCAACAGAACTTGCATCGTCGGGAAACGCAACCAGTCCACCTTGAGCGTGTCCGACTAGGACGTCGCCGCCTGCGACGACAAGGGGCGTCATTGGCTGCCCGCTTCCCACCAAGGCACTCGGTGAATTGATGCTCGTGATAGTTCCAGAAGTGGTCGCCAACTCAGGCGATTCATCTCCGACGACAAAGCTCGACGATCCTAAGGGGGCGATGTCCCAGGCTGATCCCGGTGTGAGAAGTGAGTAAGTTGCGGCTTGACCATTAGGGCTCAGGATCATCAGGTTGGAAGCAGTACCGCCCGTGCCTTCCTCGACTGCTGAGAAGCCAATGCACAAGGTCCCGTCTCCTGAGAACGCCGCAGCGGTCGGAAGGTCGTCATCGGTCGGCATTGAGATGCTGTCGAATTCGGACGATCGAGGGTCGAATACCTCAACTGTGCTCGAATTACTGGTCAATATGGCGATCGTCCCCAAAGGGCTCGCCGCCAAGCCGGTCACTGCGATCTCAGCCGCGCCCGACGGTTCGAAGCTAGCAGCCGCGAGATTTGCACTCGGAGTGGGAATTGTCCAAGTCTCCGTGGCTCCCGTCGCCGGGTCCAACTCGATGAGCGTCAGGTTAATAGCCAACCAAACGTTGCCTTGCGGGTCGACTGCCAACCCGCCCGCCTGTTCGCTCTGCTGAAAGTTGCTACCCGATAGCACAGGCCACTCTGAGATATTGCCTGCGCTTGAGTTGAAAATCACGTCTTCGTTGGAGGTACTGTCCCAGAACCAGGCGCCAGTTCCGTTCGGGTCACCGGTCAGGCTCTGCAAAGTGCTGAATCCGGCTGGGAGCAACCAAGAAGGTCCGTTGGCTGGCACAACTGTTGACCGAGTGAGATAGCGGTACGCAGCTTGGTTGGGTGGTTTGCTAATGCGGGAATGACCGTTGCTCGTTTCGATCCCTCTTCCACATGCGGACAGCGTCACGGCGCAAAGGCAGACGATACCCAGAATTGCTAGCCTATTACGCCTCTCCCTGTCCGGTGATCCAACTCGAATCACGGGGGTCCACCCCCTGGGCCGTTAGTTTGGAAATCAGCTGGCCAATGACCTCCTTCAGTTACCCAATAGGGGCTATCCGAGAAGGGAGCACTGGGTCCATCAGCAGTCGACCACGGACTGAATGTATCGGTCGAGGAGTTCTCGACCTGAAGTTTGGCGGATCCACCATCCCAGCTACCATCGACTTGATCGCCGAAGTGCTGATACGGCGAGCCATCGGTTAGCGTGGGACAGGTTGTATCGCTCCCAGTGTGAATCTCTGCCTGTGCTTCCGCGTGAATGTCGAGGTAGTAGAGGTCACCAGTGCCGATTTCAACGTAGTGGTCAGAGCTGTCGACAACCTGAGATTCGTATTGGTAGCCTCCATCGATATACTCGCCTGTCCAGTTGTCTTGAAATGGAACAGCGTCGCTCGTATCAATGTCGACAGTGCTCAGCACGTCCGCGCAACCGTTGATATCGTACCGTTCGAAGTAGACCTCGTAGCTCGTGTCCGAAGTCGTGGTCCGCGGATTGCCTGGGCAATACGGATCTCCGAACGTGCCCATTGCTAGGCCTACCTGGGTCCAGCAGTAATGGGTAAGCTCGCCATCCAAGTCACAGTAGTAACCCGTAGGAGTGGAATACTCTTCCATTCCAAGCCAAAGCAGCAGCGCCTGATCATCTGAAGTATCAACTTGCGAGGGACCTGGAGCCGTAAGTGAACCAATGATTCCAACGAACAAGCTGCCTGTGTTCTGACCGACATTGAGACTTTCGCCCAGCTTCCCAGAGCAAGAGTACGCAGAGGAAAGTGGCACATTAAGCGCCTGGGAGATCATAAAGACCGTTACAGTTAACATCGCGACCATCCCAGTCCGCCTCACGCTGGGAGTGTACGCGCAAGCGAACGGCGCGTCAAGGAGCTCGTGAGCCTTCGCCGCTAGTCTGCCGTTGACGGTCCGCGGTTGTAGCTCGCTCGGGGCCGCGGACAGGGTTATGGCTCGACGTGCTGGAGGTGAGCTTGGCGTGTTTGCATGCGCCCAGACGCGGACTAGCGGAATACCCGGCTTGGATCGTGCAAGGCCTGATGGCTGAGTGCGCGCAGACGGTGGCGTCGATGGACGTAACGGAAAGTTGGCGTCATCTGCCGAGCGACCTCGGGTGGTCACCGGAACATGACTGTGGTCGAGGCTCCGGAGCCCCGGAACTGCTCATACAATCTTACAAACACACCAATCTGAACGTCTATTGATAGGTGTAGCGGCCTATTTCCGAACGAACTGCTGTTGACAGCAAACCCCGTTGAGCATTCGGCATAGGGGCCACCTCGCCGTGTGGGTCGCCGGCCCGCAGCAGCCCGACGAGCTTGGTACGCCCTTTGTCGCTCAGCCGCTCGTCGGCCCGCGTGAGCAGGCGACGGCACCGGTAGAGAGGGTCTCCCTTCCGTCCGCGGTGGCCGAGGACGTCGTTCTGCACGCGGCGGCGGCAGTCGTCGAGACGCTCGTTGGCGAGCTTGACGACATGAAACGGGTCGGCGACGAGGACGGCACCGGGAAGCACCTCCTCGAAGACGGCCCGGTAGGCGCCGGAGAGGTCCAAGGTGCCGTAGCGGATCGAGGAGCGGAAGTCCTCGCTGCGACTGCGCAGCCAGGCCGCCGGCTCGGCCCCGCCCCTGCCGGGCACGACGTCGAGGAGCTGGCCGGCTCTCACGTCGACGATCGAGGTGGAGAACTGGGTGACCCCGTAGGGGGCCGCCCGTATGTCAACCGTCACGTAATTCCCTGACGATTCCGTCAAGTAATTCCCTCATCCGGCGTGCAACTCATGTCTAGCTGATCGTTCCTCCTCTCGGTCGCGACGGTGCCAGGATCGAGAGGATCTCACCGGCGAGGTGCTCGGCCGAGGGGCGTCCGAGTCCCTCGGCGACCGTCACGGTCTTGTCGCCGCGGCTGAGCTTCACCGAGAAGATGCGGCCGGCGGGACGAGCATCGTCAGTCGGCTCGTGGGCGATCTCGACGGCGACGGGGAGATTCGCCGGCGGGACCTTTCGACACGAGGGCGAGCAGTAGATCGGGTTGCGCCCGAAGCGCCCGTTCCTCGGCGGCACTTCGTTCTCGCACCCCTTTGCCGCGCAGGTCCGTCTCACGATCCTGCTCGATTCGGCCGGTTCTTCGGTCGGTAGGACTTGCCGTCCATATGGACGTGATGGGCGGTGTTGACGATGCGGTCGAGGATCGACTCGGCCACGACGGGGTTCGGGAACAGCCCGTACCAGTCCTGGCCCATCCTGTTGGCCGTAAAGATCGTCGCCTTGCCGGCTCTCTCGGTCACAAGCTCGTAGAGGTCGTCGGCCTGGGCGACGGTGAAGTCCCGCATGGCGAAATCGTCGAGTAAAGCCGACTTCGGGTTTACTCGACTAATACCGAGGGCGGGATAACCCCGATAGTCGGAGGGTTGGGCCTACTGGCCCCGAGTGCTCGGTGGCGCCCGGCAGTGCTGGGACACTTAAGCCGTCGGGATTATCACAGACTCTCCAAGAAGGCGAGCAACTTGTCCGGCGCCTTGTAGCGTCCCGGCTTCGATGAGGTTGGCGCCGCTCGGGCCAACGCCCGTTCCTTGATGCTCATGTCGGCGTGCAAATAGCAATGGGTGGAACGGATATCTGCGTGGCCAAGCCAGAGGCTGATGACAACGACCTCGACGCCGCTTCGAAGGAGGTTCATGGCGCAGGTGTGGCGCAGTACGTGCGGCGTCAGCTTCTTCGCACCAATCGAAGGGAGAAGGCGGGCGGCCGTCTGTTTGTGGACACCGAGACGAGCCTCAACTGCGTCGTCGCTGAGGCGACGTCCCGTTCGAGTCGGGAATAGCGGTTCGTCGCGAAGCCAGCCCCGCTCCTGTAGCCAGACCTGCAGGACGGCGATGGTGTCTGAAGTCAGCGGGACACAGCGTTCCTTACGCCCCTTTCCGATGCAGCGCACATGCGCCCCAGTCCCTAGCTCGATGTCGCCACACTTGGCGCCTGTGAGCTCGGAGAGACGCAGCCCGGTCTGCACGGCGAAGCAGATCAGTGCATGGTCACGTCGACCCTCCCACCGGCTGCGGTCCGGAGCGGCAAGCAACGCGGCGACCTCGCCCGGCTCCAGAAAGGGAACCAGTGTCCGGTCGTAACGCTTCTGCGGTATGGCAAGCACCTGCTGGATCAGGTGTGCGTGCTCGGGATGTCGAAGTGCCGCATACCGGAACAGCGATCGCACTGCGGCAAGGCGAGTGTTCCGACTGCGGGCGCTGTTGTGCCTGTCGTGCTCGAGATGGTCCAAGAAGTCCGAGATGACACCCGCCCCGAGGTCCGACCAGTCGAGCGTGGACGGCGCCTTTCCCGTCTGGCCGTGCACAAAGCGCAGCAGGAGCACGAAGGTGTTCCGATAGGACTTCACAGTGGCTGGGCTCACCTGGCGCTGCTTGGCGAGTCGATCGGTGAAGAACATCTGCATGGTGGGCGCGACCGAACTCATCTCTCGCCCCTTTCAAGGCGGTCGGCCGCTAGAGCCAACAGCTCCGGGGCAGCCGAGAGGTACCAATAGGTGTACCGCACCTCGATGTGCCCCATGTAGGTGGAGAGTCGTGGCAGGAGAGCGCCGACATCTTCTCCTGCTCGATACCATCGGACGAGGGTGTGGACAGCGAAAGAATGTCGCAGATCATGAACCCGCGGCCGAACCGGCGAGTCCTCGCCGACTCGCGAGGCCGCCAGCAGCCGGCGGAAGATGTCGCCGAAGACCCCATATATGACGGGAGTTCCGCGACCCGAGATGAAAAAGGCTGGACTCCCGGGCTCGGGCACGTTCCCGTCACGCACCTCGGCGTAAACCCGGAGCGCGGCTACCGAGCTCGGGGCCAGTGGTATCTCTCTTGACTTGTTGAACTTCGATTCCCGCACGATCACGACGCCGTCGGACCAATCGACGTCGGACCGCGACAAGCCGATGGCCTCGCCGATCCGCATGCCGGTCGCAGCCAGCAAGCCGATCATTGTTTGGAGCGTGAGAGCCCGAAAGGGCGTTGGGACGACTCGTGGGACTTCGTTCATCAGCGCTACGACGTCGTCCTCGGAGTAGATGAACGGCGGCCGCCAGCGCGGGCGGAAGGTCACCAGCCCGAGTGGCGGCACCTCGGTCCTCGGGTCGATGCCCGACATGTAGTGGGCGAAGCCTCGGACAACCGTCATGCGTCGCAGCCAGATCGAACTGGCGGGATCGGCGTCAGGGCGCTGTGCCCACTGGAGCCCGATCTCAGTCGTGATCGCCGGAGCGCCTATCGCTTCCAGGTGGGCGACGAAGCGGGGAAGGAGGCGAACGGCGTCATCGAGTTCGTGCCCGAGCGATCGGCGCAGGCGCAGGTATTCCTGTGCTCTCACGGCGAACTCGGTCATCGGCCTTCTCCCGGCCACGGCTGAGCGACCGCCCGCAGGGCTTCGCGGTCGACCTTGGCGTATCCCGAGGTCGTGGCGAGATCCGACTGCCGAAGAGCCTGGGCGATCTCGATCAGGTTCCCACCCTGGCGCAGCATTTCGCTGGCGAGCGCATGACGGAGGCGGTGCCCACCAACGCGAGCGAGCCCAGCTCGTTGGCTGGCGTGGTAGACGACGTTGGTGATCGAGGATGGTCGGATCGGGCGCGGCGGTGCGTAGAGCGTGAGTATGACCTCTGGGTACTGAGACGACGGGCGGCCGGCTTCCAAGTAGGCCACCAGTGCCTCTCCTACCTCGACCGGCAGCGGGAGCACATCCTGGCGCCGTGCCTTTCCTCGCACGAGCAGCTGACCGGCGCGCCAGTCAACGTCAGCGAGCCTCAATGCGGCCACCTCTCCGGAGCGGAGCCCCAGCCTGGCCAGGAGAATCAAGATCGCGTAGTCACGACGGCCGCTCACGGTCGAACGATCACAGGAAGCCAGAACCGCTGAGACATCAGCAGCGCTCAGCGTCGGTACCAGACGGGTACCCCGCCAGGTGGCCACGGGCGCCATGGCGAGCCCGAGGTCTGTCTCAATGAGCCCCTCTAGGTACAGGAAGCGGAGCAGCGAACGCAGGTCAGCCGCTTCCCGCTTGGCCGATTCGACGACTAACCGAGAGCAGGTGTCAAGCAGGTAGCCGTTGATCTCTGCGATTGACAGCCCTTCGGTGCCGATCCCGGCACCCCGCGCGGCTGCCCTGTTCGCGAGGAAGCGTCTGGCGAAGGTGTCGTAGCGCCGCACGGTGACCGGCGTCAGGCCACGGTCGTTGACCAAGTGGTGGCGATAGCGATCGAGTAGTTCCGTCCGTGGTGTCCGTGTTGGGGCCGCCACCGGCGCAATTGCACACTGTTGCCTGAGGAAAGCGAACAGAGGTACCAAGCTGGCCAGCGTCGGCACTCGCTGTACGCCGGCGGCTCGGAGTGATGAGAAGAACAGCTCGGCCTCAACGGGGTTGAGATCGCCGACACCGAGGTGTTTGCCCGTGAGCCAGCGGTTCAGCTGGCCCATCAGGTGCATGTGATGCCTCGCGGCGCTCGGCGGGTGGCCGAGCCGACGGAGCTCCGACTCGAAGCCCTCTGCGAACGGCGCCAGGGGGCCATCGCCCCGTGTCCATGAAACCTTGCCCATCGTTCCTCCTTTGTCGGAGCAGAGCGCTCCAACTACAAGGCTTCAGGGCCGAGTGGGATTATGCCGAGTGTCGCAGCCCGCCCACGTGTCGTGAGCAGCGCCGACCGCGAGTCGCCGCTCCCGCGTCGGGGTTATCTCGCCCTCGGTATTAGTCGAGGATCAGCACAGCCGGCTTGGCGAGGCGCCGGAGGCGCTGGGCCCAAGTCCGGTCCGCATGGCCGCCGCCGAGCTCGGCGAGCAGGCGGGAGGTCTTGGTGAAGATGACGTGGTGCCCCCGCCGACAGGCGGCATGGCCGAGGGCCTGGGCGATGTGGGTCTTGCCGACACCGACGGGCCCGTGGATGATCACCCCCTCGCCCGATTCGACAAAGCGGAGGGTGGCGAGGTCGCGTATCTGGGCGACCGGCACCTTGGTGTTGTAGGAGAAGTCGAACTCCTCGATGGTGCAGGCCTTCTCGAAGCGGGCAGCGGCCAGGCGGTTGGCGAGCCCGGCTGCTTCCCGCCGTGCGATCTCGTCCTCGCAGAGCACCTGCAGGAGTTCGAGGTGGCCGAGTTCGCCCGCCTTGGCCTGGGCGAGTCGTGCATCGAGGGTCTCGAGCATGCCCGAGAGGCGAAGTGACTTCAGGCTCTCTTCGATCTGGTGCGGCCTCGTCATGACACCGCCCCCTCGATCTCGAACAGGGCGAGCGGCCCGTGCAGGTGGGCGGGCACCTCCGGGACCTGTGGCGCATCGGCGCCGTCGTTCTCGAGACCGGCGCGAAGGATGCCCTTTATGGTGCGGTAGCTCGGGTCACCAAAGGCAAGTGCGCGGGCACAGGCGGCATCGAGGCGGTCGTTGCCGTGCAGCTCGCCTAAGCGGATGACCCCTTGTGCCTGGCGGAGGCGGTAGAGGGCGTTCACCTCGAAGAGCACGGCGATCACCGCCGCCACACTGGCGCCCGCCTCCTCGGCTCGCTTCTTGCACCAGACGGCGGATCGCATCGAGAAGGCGATCTTCTCGGGCGGATAGTCCGCCGGGTCGGTCTGCTTGCCCTTCTCGATGCGGGCATGGGTCTTCACGAGGACGCCGTCCAGATAGGCCTCGACGACCCGGTAGCCCTCGCGGACGTCGAGGCGTTGGCCGATGAGGCGCCACGGCATGGAGTAGATGGCCTTTCCCACCTTGACGTGGATGTCGTTCCTGACCGTGACCTTCGACCAGGAGGCGATCTCGAAGGGGAGCATGGGCACGGCCGTCATGGCGTCGCGCTCTTCGGTGTCGTAGACAGCCTGGGGCGAGAACCGGTCGAGTCCCCGGCACTGGCGCAGGTTGCCGACAGCCCGGCACCAGCGAAGGGCATCGGCCTGCATGGACTCGAGGTCGGCGAACTCGGCGGATCGCCCGGCGAAGAACGAGTCCCGCACATAGGGCACCGGCCGCTCGACGCGTGCCTTGTCCTTCGGCTTCAAAGCCCTGGCGGGGTCGATGAGGCAGTCGTAGTGGGCGGCCATCTCGGAGAAGGCCTTGTTGATGAGCGGGTCGTAGAGATCAGGCTTGACGACTCCGGTCTTCAGGTTGTCGGGCACGATCCGGCGGGCGACGCCGAGGAACTCGAAGGCGGCGACGTGGCACTCGACCCAGTTGCGGGAGTCCATCTTCAGCACCGGGCGCACGAACATGAGGCGGCTGAAGGCGAGCACCATGATGAAACCCCACACCCGGCGCACCTTGCCCGTGGCCGGGTCGACCCAGCGGCCGAGCAGGCCGTAATCCACCTGTGCCTCTTCGCCGGGCGGCGGCGTCTCTCTCAGCACCGTCACCTGGGCGCGTTTTACCTCCTCGGCCATGTTCGCTTCGAGGTAGCGCCGCAGTGAGGACTCCGAGGCGACAAGGCCGTGATCGTCCCGGAGCCGTTGATGGATGGTCGAGATCGTCACGAGCCCGAGCCAGGACTTGATCAGCTCGGCGTGTCCTTCGATCTCGGGCCAGGTCGTCTGGCGGGACGAGTCGTCGGTGAGCTCGGGGAACCAGCCCCGCGCCAGCTGCGACCACTCGTCTGGCGACAGCGGCGGGCCGCCGGGCGAGATGCCCGCCGCCATGGCCGGTGCGGTGTACTTCCTCACGGTCTTCGGGTCGATGCCGAGCGACGAGCAGAGCTCGCCCATCCTCCGCCCGGCATGCCAGTGCGTGAGGACCTCGACGATGTCGATCACTTTCATCGTTCTCCTTGCCATCTCCCCTCCCGATCTCTCGACGGGAGGAATCCTCGGTCGGACAGCCGCCGGAGGAGTGGATGTCCCCTCGCCGCCAGAGGGAATTCCGTGACGGGGGTCAGGGAATTACGTGACGGCGAGCGAGGGAATTACGTGACGGAGAATCGAAGAAGCGAGGGAATTACGTGACGGTCGACACCCGTACGAAGGCGACCTCGTCGAGACCGATCGCCTCCACTTCGCCGAAGCGGCCGGGCGCATCGACGAGTGCTCGCCCATATGCCATGACGGCGTCGTTGAGGGTGTGCCAGTCGCAGCCGAAGCTCGTCGCCACCTCGTTGACCGTGCGGCCGTGGAACCCCACCTCCTTGGTGGCGGCACGTCCGGCTCTGTCGGTGAGCTTCATGCGCGGTGGTGCGATGCGCCGATCCTCCTCGGTGACGTGCCCCTTTGGGCAGGCAGCCTCCACACAGGAGAAGCGCCGCTTGTGCCAGTGCAGCCTCGTCGGCTTGGCGAAGGCAGGCAGGTCGGTGAGGAGTACCTCGCGGAAGCCCTTGAACCTCGCCACGACACCGCACTCGGGACAGCCCGCCGTCTCGGTTCGCGCCTCGACATGCAGCTCGGTGTGGGCCTTGTCGACGAAGATGCCGAGCACGTTCACCTCCGGCAGTCCGACGAGGAGCTCGAGAGCCTTCGCCGGGTCGGTCTCAAGTCGGGCCGGGAGCTTGCGTGTGGCGGACATCGCCCAACGCTGGCAGCGGGCTCAGGCGAGCTGGTGGATCGTCATGCCCCCGCCAATTCCGAAGTGCCGGTTTAGCTGTTCGCTGCGCATGTCTTGGCTGGGCTCAGCAGCCAGTGGTCAGCTCTGATGCGCTATAATTCTGTACATGACGACCTTACCCGTAGCGGAGGCTCGGGCCCAGCTGTCGAGGCTGGTCGAGGAAGCCTCATCGACCCACGAGAGGTTCGAGATCACTCGGAACGGTCAGAGGGTCGCCGTGCTCCTCGGCGCCGACGACTACGACGCCCTACGCGAGACGATCGCCGTGCTCGCCGACGCCGATCTCCTACGTGACCATCTAGTGGGTGTCGAGTCGTTGAACCAGAGTGACAGCCTCGACAGAGACGAACTCACCTCTGTCATGAGAGCCGCCGGCCGTCTTCCCGCCGCTGAGTGAGCGGCGAGCCCTACCGGCTACGGATCGCCCGGCCGGCCGCACGAGCGCTTGCTGAGGTATTGCCCGAGACGGTGGCCGTGGCGGTCTACGCGTTCATCACCGGGCCTCTGCTGGACAACCCGCATCGGGTTGGAAAGCCGCTAGCGCCTCCGCTCGCGCCCGCCTGGTCGGCGAGGAGGGGGAGCTATCGGGTGCTCTACCTCATCGACGACAACGCCCGCGAGGTTCAAGTCGCCGCCATTCGCCACCGGCGTGACGCGTACCGGAGATGATCGAGCATTTCCAGCTGGGCTCGGAGAGTGCGAGTGACGCCATCAGCGCTGTCAACGGCTAGGAGGACACCATCCGCGTGACCCGGCGTGACCCAAACGTGACCCAACGGTGGGTCACAGAGGGGTTCTAGGGGTCACTACCGGTCACTCAGAAATGGCCTGTGACCTGGACTTACGTCAAAATCTGCTGGTGACCGAAATGGCCCCCACGGCACTCATAATCCTTCGGTCGCAGGTTCGATCCCTGCCGGGCCCACTGTTGAAATTCAGGTGGAATCCGCTTGCTCAGCCGGCGAGGGGTAATAGAGCGGCGCCGAACGGCAAGAGCGGCGGCCAGTACGCTGGATCATTGAGCACATGCGTCCCTCCTCGAGCCGAACACTCCCCCAAGTGCGAGGCGTGGGGGTGGCGCTAGGGCGCATTCGACCGTTTCGGCGGGTGGAGCAAGTACCAGCGTTGGTCGTGTCCCACCCGGGGTCGGTCCGCCGGGGTGGCGGGTGGCACGGTGCCGTCCGAGGTCAGCCAGCCGCGGCGGCGGAACATGACGACCAGTGCGGCTGCGGTGACAAGCTGCAAGCCGATGCCAACCACAAGAAAAACCAGCACGGAGCTCAGCCGGTTGACCATCCACGTGAAGTTCTGGCCGAAGAACCCGGTCAAGAAGCTCATCGGCAGGAAGATGGTGGCGATGATGGTGAGCTGCTTCATGACCACGTTCAGTCGGTTGGAGACTGTGGACAGGTGAGTGTCGAGAGCGCCGCTCGTCAGATCGCGGTAGCTGTCGACGAGGTCGCTGATCCGAATGAGGTGGTCGTACAGGTCACGGAAGTAGCGCTCGGCGTCCGGCGTCATACCCGGTAACAGGTCTGCGCCGGTCAGCAGTGTGGCAAACATGTCCCGCTGGGGGGTCACCACCTTGCGCAGCGCGATCAGGGACCGCTTCAGGTCGAACAGCTGGCCGAGCTGCTGCTCTGTCGGTCGCTGGAGGATTTCGTCTTCCAGTTCGTCGATCCGGTCGTCGAGACTGGCGAGCACGGGAAAGTAGCCGTCCACCAGGGCGTCGACCACCCGGTAGAGAAGCATGACGTGGTCCGGCTGAGGACCGGCTTGCCGTCGCAGTCGGTCGGCCAGCGCGATCAGGTCCAGGCACGGGTCGTGGTGGACGGTGACCAGATAGTTCTCGGCGTAGAAGCAGTGGACTTCTAGCAGTTGCCCGGTCGGCGTGGCGCCGTACACGACGAGCAGTGCGAACCCATCGTAAGAGTCGAGCTTTGGGCGTTGCCCGAAATGCTCGGCATCTTCGACCGCGAGGGGGTGAAACCCGAAGGTGTCGCGCAGCAACCCCGTTCCGGTTTCTTGGTCAAGGCCGGCCAAGTCCAGCCAAAAGCGGGCTGAGGAATCAAGCAGGCTTTTGACGTTCTCCGCGGTGACGTCGCGCTCGGAGCCGTCCACCAGGATCAGATGACCGTCCATGTCGGCCATTCTCTCCTGCCGGCACGCGGCAGCGTGGGATATGAACACGTGCTCATCGCAGGCAGGACGAGCCACTGCTCAGGCAAGCGTCGCCGAGAGAGGCGACTCGACGACTCAGGCGAAGGCATTGTGTTGGCGCTGCGACGTCGTGGCGGAGTGCCTCGAGTATGCGCTCGCTCAGACCCGGTTCATCCGGCAGCGCACAGCCGGTCACGTTGGCAAGAGCGTCCCCCCTTGTTCTTGCTGATCCTGCTCCGCGTCGCCGTCGTGCTCGTGGCGCTCGTGGTGGCGACGACGTTGCCGTGGCCGTCGTTGTTGATCGAACCGACGGCCACAGAGTGGCGCCATGTCATCGCAGCCTGTGGTCCTGCGCTGTCGGCGGGATCACTCACCGATCCGGCCGCCCGCCTTCAGCCGCCGGATCGTGCTGGGTTGGACCGGCGAGAGAGGAGAAGAACAGGGTGACCGTGGTTCGGCCGGAACGGAGGCGGCTCAAGTCGGCCTCATGCCGGTTGGTTCAGCCTGGCCTCTCGACCGCAAAGCCAAGATCCTGGGCGGCGTTCGCCATCCGACGGTCGTAGGTGACGACAGCTCGCAGGTCCCCTCCGACGAGCTGCGCGGCTGCAAGATGGATCGCATCGAGACTTCGCAATTGGACGTTCGGGGCTAACGTCGCGGCGCGGTCGAGCACTTCGGTGCTCAGCAGGATCTGGTCGAGGCGGGAGAGCTGTCGACGCGCCTGCGCGAGAGCGGCAGGGCCCCCGATGAGGACCGCTCTCACCACCTCGACTCGCGCGAGTGCGCTCGTCACGAGCTGGTCGGCACGGTGACGGCGGAGGAACCGTCGCAAAGCGTCCGACTCCTTCTCTCGCTGGACGAGCTTCACCAACGCGGACGAGTCGAGGTAGAGCCTCATCGTTCCTCCGCGCGCATCGCCGCCAGTCGCGCGGAGGCGTCGATACCGTAGTCGCTTGGTGCGTCGTCGACCACATGGCCCTCACCGGTCGCGGCGAGAACCTGACCGCTGGCCACCAGGTCCTGCCACCGGTCTTCGTGGGTGGGAACGAGCAGCGCGACCGGCCGGCCTCGGTCGGTCACCTCAATCGTCTCTCCCGTCGCAACCCGGGCAAGGTAGCGACTGGCATGCTGGCGAAGCTCTCTGACCCCGATCCGTTCCATAGTGCTACATGGTAGCACTATGGAACGCCTGGCGGCGTCTTCGCGAAGCCCTGGAGGTCGATCGGCGGCCTGGACGCGTGGTGCCGACGTCGCTCGCGTCCCGACAATTACCTTGCAACTCGTCGCACCCGGTTGCATCCTGTTCGCTGTTGCTCGCCTCGCGCTCTTTATGACCTGTGAGGACGCAACCCGGCGCCAGTCTGCGCAGAAGAACGAGCTGCTCCAGCCGGGCCTCATAATCCTTCGGTCGCAGGTTCGATCCCTGCCGGGCCCACCGTTAAAAGTCCAGTTCACGGCCTATGCAGTGCCGCTGGCAGGGGAATGGAGGCGCCGTGGCTGGCAGCATCCGACAGCGCCCGGATCGCGGAGCA
>Ga0187883_10000947_pt1 | contig 18046 bp, 18 predicted proteins | sample June2016WEW_20_1_2_FD_132966 | JGI IMG/M metagenome (GOLD analysis project Ga0187883, IMG submission 132966) | Peatland microbial communities from SPRUCE experiment site at the Marcell Experimental Forest, Minnesota, USA - June2016WEW_20_10 | ecosystem: Environmental > Terrestrial > Soil >...
ACGAGACCGCCGAAAGCCATGACAACCTCCTCATCCACAATACAATCACGAACAATCCGTTGGAGTGCGGTATCGTGCTTGCCTCGCATCCGCCGTCGGGCAAGACCTCGCCACCTTTCGCGCCGCACTTTGGGGTGGATCACAATACCGTGGTGGAGAACATTTCTAACGACAACGGCGTGAAAATTGGTGGTTCGGGGGCGGGCATGTTTTCCGATGGCATGGGCCGCGGCCGCGTGTCAGACAACGTGATCATTGGGAACACGCTCATACATAATGGACTGGGAGGCGTCGCACTGCACACGCACGTTGGACCCGCGTTTGGGCTTCCCGCCGACGACATGAGTGGAAACAAAATCATCCTTAATACGATTGCCGGTAATCTCGCAGATCAGGCAGACACCGCCACTCCCGGCCGTGTGGGAATCAACATCAATAGTGGCGATGGCGCTTCCCCGGTTCGCGGCACCGTGATTTCCCAGAACGTGATCAGCGATGAGGATATCGACATAGCGGTCAATACTCCTGCCGAGGTCGACATCCATCTGAACTCTCTGCTCGGAAGCGGCATTGGAGTGGGGGACGTCTGTGCACTCGACGCTTCTAAGGTATGTACCGGCACAATCGATGCGACCGAGAACTATTGGGGATGTCCCGCGGGTCCAGGTGAGCACGGATGCACCACTATCATCGCCCCCAGGATTCTATGGATTCCTTGGCTCCAGAAACCTGTCGGTAGCCACTGACTCTTTCGGCCTGCGACCACGAACCCGCCTTTCAAACCGGACCGCGTTTGCAGCGCAGCTTCCGCTCTTGCGGGAGCTGCGACTAAACCCTCCCGAAAAGCAGCCCAATGAGATTCAGCTCTATTGACGTAAAAATTGCCTCTCGGACAATGTCGGCGGCGTCAAGCAGTTTTCGAGCACACTGCACCATGCAGCCCGCGCCTGGTTGGTTGGCTTTAGCAACACCAACTTTACCCGGGCAGTCGAGGCGACGACAGAAACAAGACGAACCATCGAACGCACTCGGGATAATCTAAATGGCCATGCAGAACATAGTACTATGTTCGCATGTTGTTCGCCCTAAGAGCCATTGTGGTGCGCTGCGCCGGAGTAAAATCTTTGGACACCACAAAGGCTGCTGAAACCTAATAATCCAAACTAGGACGAAGGCCATAGACTGCTGGTGGATTGGGCATATCACGAGCCGCAATTTCGCTTTGATATCCGTGCAGAGCGCGAAGAATATGAGCGTCTATTCAGGCATCAGGCAAGAGCATTGCAAGATCGGATGGTACGTCGCGGGTGCACGGATCGGACCAAACAGCATGCTATTCCAAACTGGGAGAGGGTCTACCCAAGAGTCCTAGGCTGGGGTAAGGAAAAGCGGTACTACTATGCCCACAAGCATCCTAGTTGAACCTTTTGGACAGTCGCCAGCCCCGAACATAGGGAGGGAGTTCGCGCATCTTTCGTACTGTCCGGTTACTGACTTTTCGCGATTCCTCTAATGTCTTACAGCGTTATTTGGGGCGTCCCGACGCTCCGCATGTTGTCGTATTCAGGGTTTGCGGTGTTTTCGATCCCCGTTTCCCACCCCAGAGATCGCTCCTCAGCCGCCGTCGGAAGAAATTTTCAGGCAGGCTTTTCCCACTCACGGTAGAATGCGGAATTCAATTGCAAGCGCATGAAGCGGATTCTTCATCCATTTCGTAGACCTCCCGGGCCACTGGGCCCACTCGAGCAACGAATGCTGGACGCATTGTGGGCGAGAGGCACGGCCACGGTCCGGGAACTGGTCGACGACAGTTGCCGGGACCTGGCCTATACCACAGTGATGACCACGCTCGATCGGTTGTTCAAGAAAGCTCTCCTCAAGCGATCTGAGGAGGGCAAGGCGTTCCGCTACGCTCCGCGCTTTAGCCGGGAGCAGTTGCATCGCGAGGCGGCCGGCCACGCTCTCCAACAGTTGCTGGATGTGAGTCCGGCGTCGTCTTTGCCGCTGTCGTTTCTCGTGGAAATCCTGAGCGAGAGAGATGCGCAATTGCTTGGCGATTTGGGGAAATTGGTAGAACGAAAGCGCCGCGAACTGGCGCAACGAGAAGCAGGCCCGAAGGAGAAAGAGTAATGTTCGCTGTGCGCGGCATGGCAGTCTGTTTCTCGATTTTCTTCATCTTGTACTGCGCTCTTTCGCTCTCCGTCTGCCTCCTGTGGAGGCGAGTGTGGCTTTACGGGCAGAAGGGCTCGGCCAGACACTGTGCCGACTTGCTTTTTGCCCTGCGCATCGTCCCATTCGTGGTGGCCACTGCTGGCACTCTGTTCGTGGCGGTGCCGTCCTTTCTGTTGCTTGAACCGCGCGCCGTGAAGGAATCTACGGGCGTGCTGTCGCTGGGGTTGGGCTTCTGCGGCATCGTCCTGATGTTGGCTGGAGTGTGGAAGGCCACGGCGGCTTTAGTGCGGGCTTCGAGAACCATCGCACGCTGGTCGCGCGAAGCGTGTACGATCGGTTGCAGCCCCAGCGACTCAGGTAAGTCCATCTCTGTGCTGCGGGCTCCAGCGGCAGCAGTGCCGTTGACTGCTGCGGGCATTCTCAAGCCCCGTCTCTGGTTATCAAGCGCGGCGGAATTTTTATTGACCCAGCGCGAACTTCACAGCGCGCTTCGGCATGAGGTAGCCCACGTCCGCCGCCGCGACAACCTGAGAAAACTGCTGCTATGTCTTGTGCCTTTTCTGGGAATGTCGCGTTTGGAGAGTGCGTGGAGAGAGGCGACGGAGATGGCCGCCGACGATGCAGCAGTCTCGAACGCCTCCGAAGCCCTGGATCTGGCGGCTGCGGTGATCAAACTTTCACGGATCGTTCCGTCGGAACTCCCCGTCGAACTGACCACCGCCTTGGTCCACAGCCCGGGGCAATCAGTAAATGCGCGCGTGGAACGCTTGCTCGCCTGGACGGAACGGCAGCAGCAACCGGCGAACCGATATTGGTTTGGCGGTTCGCTTTGCGCTATGGCGGCGATGCTGGCCATGCTGGCCATGATGGCCGTCTATTACTCCGAACTCCTAGTGAGGGTACACGCGGCCACCGAGTGGCTAGTACGGTAGGTTTGAACCCCGAGTACCTCGGAGGCCTAAAGCCCACGGTCATCCCGGACCTTATCGCAGCGCCGGAAGCGCTGCGCCACCCAAAATCCAAACTTCTCTTCCGTGAAGTAGGGCGAGACCAACTAGAACGTGACCCTTATGCCCAACTGTGCGGCAAACGGAATGCCTACGGTTGTGCCGGGCCCGAAGAAATCTCCCAATGCGCCCTCGGGTATCTCGAGTTGCTTCAGGCTGGTGATGGGGGCGGTTTGGGAGCAAGCTGCATTGGTGCAGATGCTTGTCACGCTGGTGATGCCTTGTGCATTAGGCGCCATCTGGGCTGCCGGAACCGGAAGCTGGACCACGTTGACGGCGAAGTTTGCACCCGGATTATTGCGGTTGAAAAGATTGAAAAACTCGATGAACGGGTTGATCTGCCAGCGCTCTTTGATCTTAAAGGGACGCGTGACGCGCAGGTCTGATTGGATGTAAGGCGTGCCGCGGAATTCGTCGAGGCTGGTGTACGCTCCATTTACATAGATGCGGCCATTGTTGTCTGCGTTTGTAATCGTGATAGGGCGGGCGCTCTCGACCTGGTTGACCGTGCTCAGTTCGAAACCTCCGGGGATGTGGACCGTGCCGGCCAGCACGAAGCGGTGACGTACGTCCTCGCCAGACGGACCGTAGTCGCCGGGTCCGAAAGCATTCAGCAAGGGCGGATTCGGGGGTTGTTGTTGGCAAACGCCGTCCACATAGTCAAACAGCTCGCCCAGCAGGCATCCCCATGTCTGCGCCTTGGAGAGCTGGTAGTTGGCGACCAGATTAAAGCGCCGCATATTGCCCTGCATGTGCAGCATTAGCCCGTCGTAGCTGGAACGGTTGTCAGACTCGAACACATTGACATTGGGAACTACGTCCGTTTGATCGGTAGCATAGTTCGGGTCAGCCGTTGAAATGAGCGGAGTGAACAGGTTGGTGCCGCTGGTATAGGGGAAGGCGCGGTATCCGTGATTGCCCTGCTCGTGAACGTAATCGGCGCTCATCAGCCAATGTTCGTTGAAAGCGTGCTGCACGCCGCCGGTGGTATGAATGGCGTAGGGCGTTTTGTAAGGGGATCCGACCAGATCACCCGTAGCCCCGCTGCCGCCAGCTAGGCAGCCCGTGCCAGTAAGCGCATAGCTGCCAGGGCCTCCAGTCAGGCTGCACGTTCCGCTGGTGTAGTTCGAGCTGTTGACGCCCTGGAACGCAGTCGCCCATCCGTTCTGTGCCAGATCGTCGTAGTAGATGCCAAAGCCGGCGCGAATTACGGTCTTCCCGCTGTCGCCGGGAGAGTAAGCGATGCCAAGACGAGGCGCGATCTGCTTGCGATCGTCGCTCGGTAAGCCGGGCACGATCGGAATCTGCAATGCCTGCAGCGTCACATACGCGGCGTTATCCCCTTCGCTTCGTCCCGAACCCTCAAATAGCCCCCAGGTTGTTTGATAACGCAAGCCATAGTTGACGGTGAGCTGGTGCGAGACGCGCCAGGAGTCCTCGGCATAGAACGCGAAACGCTGGATATTCTGCGAAAAGTTGCCGTCGCCGGCGGGAGTGGAAGTGCAAGTTGAGCCGTCCGAAGCGGTGAAATTGATGCACTCTGGGCTGAAGGTGCCAAACACTCCAGGGTTTTGAACATAATAGGTAGGGTTATTAACGTAGTTGGCAAGAGTCTCGGCCGTGGACGCAAACGCCCCGCTCAGCACCGGTTCGTGAATGAAGTCGACCCCGAACTTGAGCGCATGGTCACCGATAACATGGCTCAGGTCGTAGCGGATTTGATATTTTTCCTGATTGCGCAGATCGGGGAAAAGAGTAATAGGAGTAGCGAATTGGTTGTCGCCGAAAGTTTCGAAGCCGGAAATGGTCAGCGCCGTGGAACTGAAAGGGAAGGCCAGCGCGAAGCCCAGATCTGAGTTCCGAGTCTGCGTGAGATGCAACAAGCTGGCGTCGAGAACCAGAGTGCCGAGCCAGGTTGGATTGAAAGTATAGGTATTGCTGAGCGCCACGTTCCAGTAATTGTTATGCGTGGTCAGGCCAGTCGATGGCAAAGTGCCCTGCTCGACCAGCGCGTTGTGCGTGAGGTAGCTGTCTTCCGACAGGCGCAAGAACCAGTTCGATTTCGAGGATTGCGCCCAGTCAAAGCGCACCGAACTGAGGTAGTCGCGAAAGGGAATCGGAACAGTGGCGGGGACCGCAATCGAAGGAACGACGGTAATCAATCCCTCGGACGCCAATCGCGCCAGCGCGTCAAACTGCGTAGCGCTGGACGGGCTATAGGCGATGCTCGCATCCTCGTGAACGCCTTCGAATGATGTGAAGAACCAGACTTTGTTTTTCGCGATGGGACCGCCGAAGGTTCCAACATAGTTCTGGCGGGAGAATGGCTGCTTCGGATTCGGCGCCGGATTCTCGATGGGAAAGCGTGCATTCAGTGCGGCCTGGCGGTCATAAAACGCCCCGCTCCCGTGCCATTGGTTGGTCCCGCGCTTGCTGGTAATCACGATCGACCCCGCCGTGGTCCAGCCGGTATCGGCGTCTTCGTTCGACGTGCGCACCGCAAATTCCTGGATCCCATCCGGCGAGAAGTTTTGCAGAAAACCGCCAATCCAGTCGTCGGAGTTTTCCGCGCCATCGACCGAGAGCTCATTGTTCAAGCCGGAGCTTCCGCCGGTCGAGACGGCGGTGATGCGCGCCTTCGTGGGGTCGGAAGGCTCGACGGGCTCGGTTCCGGGCACGAGATAGGCAATGTTGGCGAAGCTTCGCGCCGGGAGCGGCAGAGTATCCAAGTCCTGACTGCCCACTACGCCCCCGCGCACTGCGCTCGACGTGTCGATCGTTCCTGTTGTAATCGAGGAAGAACTCCCCTGCACGTTGACGGTTTCCGAGGTCGCCGCGGGTTTCATCGTAACCGTAATATCTCGTACCGTGGCAACGGCGACTGGGACCTCCGACTGTGCCGGAGCGAAGCCCGTCGCGCTCACGGTGATGCGGTAATTTCCCGGCAACAGGTCATCCAGACGAAACTCGCCTCGATCTTCACTCGTCGCCTCGCGTAGCAGCGACGAGCCCGACAGTTGCGCTACGATCTTGGCGGATACAACGCGGGCACCACCGGCATCCTGCACCGTGCCCCGCAACGATCCGCGCGGGTTCTGGGCCTGAAGGGCTGTAGTGATCAAGATGATGAACAGGGCTAGAGTGAATGGAGTCTGGCGCGAATATGCTTTCATGGTTGCGGATAGAAGCGAGACTAGACTGCAGCGCGAGCTACTACCAGAGGTCGTAGGGAGAGGCCATTGGTTGCGCCACCACTAATCCGACCAGCGTTGCGGAGTACGATCCCAGCGGTGCTTCTTCAATTCAGCAAGAAGGCGGGCGTCGAGCGGTCCGGCATCACTGGCAGCTACGTTCTGGCGTACATGTTCGGGACTGCGCATACCGACGATCGTCGTACCGACCGCGGGATGGGACAGGATGAAGCGCAATGACAGTTCCGGCAGTGTCATGCCGGCCGGCAGAATTGTCTTGAGTTTGTCCACTCGCTGAATCGTATTCGCCAGATTTTCCGGCCCAAAGTAGCCAGAGCGCCAATCGCTTTTTGGGAAGCGAGTTTCGAACGTCATCTTTCCCCCGAGGCTGCCTTCATCTAGGGGCACACGCGCGATCACGCCCACGTTCAGTTCCTGGCAGAGAGGCAAAAGCTTGTCCTCGGGTGCCTGATCGAAAATGTTGTAGATCACCTGTACTACGTCGACCAAGCCGGTATGCAGGGCCTTAATGCCGTTCTCCGGTTCCCAGCGGTTCAGGCTAAGTCCGAAGTAACGAATCCAGCCACCGTCCTTCAATTTCTCCACCGTCGATCGGAATTCCGGATCCTCCGTCCAACTGTCATCCCATACGTGAAATTGAAGCAGGTCGATCGACTCGACGCCAAGTTTCTTGCGGATCAAGTCTGCGTACTTGAGCACGTGATCCGCGGAAAATACTTCGCGATACTTGTATTCCGGTAGCGCAGGCCATTGGCCGTTGGCGGGAGGAACTTTCGATGCGGCATACAGCCGCTTCTTGAAGTTGCGCGCCATCGTTTCGCCAAGCAGACCGTCGCTCTTGCCGTCGCCATACGCCCAGGCAGTGTCGAAAAAGTTGCACCCCGAATCGACCGAAAGCTGCAAAGAATCGAGCGATTGCCGGTCGTCGGAACCGCTCCAGCCGCTCATTCCCCACAATCCATAGGCAATATCGCTGACTTCAAAACCCGTCCGGCCCAGCTTGCGGTATTTCATGAAAAGTCTTCCTCGAAGATAAGTCGATGAATTTCCAAAAGGTTAACCTGACATCGTAGCAGTTTTTGCCGGGCCGCTCGAAATCAGCCCAAAAAGGAAAATTCCCGCCTGCTGATTTTTCGATACAAAGCATCATGATTTTGCAGCCTGCGATCACCCATCCAGTGTTCCAATGAACCTAGATGATAAAAATTTAAGGAGGTTCCCCCATGAAATCAGAATTTCCTACTCCACCCAAATCGCCCTCCTGCCCAGAGGAACTCAACGCACCTTCATCCCGCTTGCTCGATGAGAAAATCTCGGACAATTCTGGCACGGAGGCGAAGGCAGATAGTGCGTTCGCGCCCGCTGGATTGAAGAATCCATTCTGGAAGTAGCGGTTACTCCGCTAGCGCAGGATTGGCAGGCAAAGGCAGGGTCGTAAAGCGAAAGCCAGCGCGGACATTTCTTGCAGTGCCGGATGGAGTTGTGCGTCACGGCAAGGCTCCAGCGTGATCACGAAAGGCAGCGCCGCTTTGTCGAAGCCCGGCTTTTGCAGCACGGCATCAATGTTCAACTGATGCGCCGAGAGAATCGCTGCCAGTCCGGCGATGATTCCGGGTTGGTCATTCACTACAAATCGCAGATACCAGGGCGTCTCAAAGTCACAGCTCACTTTCGGCGAGACCAGCCGTAACGGACGGTGCGCGCGCGGTCCAGCCGAAAGATTCTCTGCCACAAACATCAAGTCAGAAACCACGGCAACGGCCGTCGGATTTCCTCCCGCACCCGCCCCGAGGAAGGCCACGTCGCCTCCGTATTCCCCCGAAGTCAAAACCAGATTCAGATTCCGCTGCACCCGCCCGAACGGCGAGGATGCTGGAACCAGGCTGGGCCCGACCTCGGCGAATAGCGTGGCCTCTTTTAGGTCGGCGCGGGAAATCTGCCGGATGGTGCAACCTAACTCGGCCGCATAATCGAAATCGACCGCGTCGATGCCCCGAATGGTGCGGGCACGAATATCCCCCGGAGAAACCCGGACTTGCAATCCAGCCAGCACCAGGATGGAAAGTTTGGCGCGAGCATCGCCGCCGTCGAGATCTTCGCTGGCATCCGCTTCCGCGTAGCCGCGAGCCTGCGCCTCTTCGAGGGCCTCACTGAAAGGAATGCGATCCGTCTCAATCCGGCTAAGAATGTAATTGCACGTCCCGTTCAGAATGCCTGCAATGCCGTGCAGCCGGTCGCCGCTCAACCCAGTGCGCAGCGCGGGCAGCACCGGCACACCGCCGGCTACGGACGCTCCAAACTCAAGCCGGCAGTCGTTCGCGCTCGCCAGTTCTAGCAAATCCGGGCCATGACGAGCAATGAGTTGCTTGTTCGCCGTAACCACCGACTTGCCTGCTTTCAAGGCGCTGCGTACAAATTCTTCTGTCGGCGTTAATCCACCGATAAGTTCAATAATAATGTCGACGTCGGAGTCGAGAATGGTGCGGAAGTCTTCCGTCCAGACGACATCGCACGGCACCCACGGCTGCTTCTTGCGCTCTACATTTCGATTGCAGATATGTGTCAAACGCAGCAGGCCATCGCTGCGTTCACAAAGAATCTTGGCTACGGCGCTGCCAACGGTTCCGAACCCTACGAGGGCAACCCGTGGAGCGGACGCTTTCGACTCTGAAATAGAAAGGCTGACTGCGGGCTTGTCTGACGAGGTTTTGTGCAAGGCTATTCTCGAAAGAAAAAGATCATGTTCATAATACGTGTGACCTGCGCCAGCACGAAATAGAAAGCGAATGCGGCGTGCGGGAAATATACGCGAAAGTAACGGCTCGAGATCACCCAGAGAACCAACGCATTACTCAGGCAGGCGGCTTGCCAGGCAGAATCAGCATCAAAGTTGGTAATATAATGCGATCTCACCGCAAACAAGGCAATGCCTTCCTGCGAGGAATCACACGCGGAACCTTTACTAACAGCGCCTTTCCACGCCGAGCGCTACGGTCCGCCACCACGCCCGGTGTATGGGAGGAGAATGGATGATTGGAAAGTCCGCCACTGACAGTGCGCTGTCGCTGCTGATGTTCATAATTTTGTTGGGAGGGCGAGGACTCGCCCAGACGACGCCATCGGGACAGACTGCCCCTCCAGACTCCGCCGCGCAGCAACCTGCGGCAGAACAACCGGCCCAACAGCAGCCGGCCGCACAGCAGCCTGCAGCGCAGCAACCTTCCAGTGATCAAGAACCGGCTGAGGAAGAATCCAGTTCTCGGCGAAAAGCGAAGCCCCGCGACTACAAGAACTGGAGCTACAACGTCGGCCTCGGCGCCAATTTGGACAGTGGCACGACTAAGACGTTTGTCAGGGGCGGAGGAGGCGTGGCCAGCGCCGGCGTGGCTCGCAATGCGAACAAGTACTTCGGACTGCGCGGGGACTTCTTTTTTGCGGACCTGCCGCTGCGCGATTCTTCGCTGCAACTGGCGCAGGCCGGAAGCGCCTCTAGTTATCTTTTCGCCTTTACAGTGGACCCTGTCATCAACATCCCGGTCACCAAACTCTATGGGGGATACATCCTCTTCGGGCCGGGCTATTACCATCGCATGGGTAGCTTGAGCTCCGTCAATGCTGTGCCGGGTTCGACCTGCAATGGCTTCTATGAATGGTGGGGGGCGTGCCCGAGTGTTAGCATTCCTCTCAGCGGTAGCTTCGTCAATTCCAGCCAGAACCAATTTGGATACAACGTCGGAGGAGGCATTACGCGCAAGATGCCCAGTGGCGTCGAAATCTACGCTGAATACCGTCTCACGCATGGATCTGCCAACGGCACCACCACCGACGTGCGTCCAATCACGATCGGCGTGCGCTGGTAGCACGAACAGTGCAGGGCCAGCTTTACCCGCTGAACCTGTGTGTCCTTTGTTGTGATGATTTTGTTTCAGCGGGCTGATTACTCTGGATTCGTGCGATAAATCCAAAGCTCACCCGCGGACTGCTGCAGTTGGACGAATGAGGTGGTGGACACAGGCTGCGAGACAGCGGCGCTGGAGTTTGCCACGGCCAACGCTGTCTCCACGATGTGATGTGTGGGCGCCAGCGAGCAGGTAGGATCCGTCGCGGCCGCATCGCCGGCTAGCGATAGCGCCTGGCAGCGGCATCCGCCAAAATCCTCCGCACGCCGCTCGCAACTACGGCAAGGTTCTGGCATCCACGCTTCTCCTCGAAAACGCTGAAACGGGGAAGATTGCTGCCAGATGAACTCCAGGCTTTGCTCCCGAACATTTTCAAACTTGAGGCCGGGTATCACTTCCGCGGCATGACAGGGAAGAACCTTTCCCGTTGGATTGATGAGCATCAATCTACGCCCCCATCCGCCCATGCAGGCTTTGGGAAAGCGCGCATAATAATCGGGGACCACGGAATCGATGCGGATTCGTCCAGCCAGACGCTTTTCCGCTACAGCTGCAGTTTCCACCGCCTTGTCGAGCTGCGCTCGCGTGGGCAGCAGCGCGGTGCGGTTCTTCAACGCCCAGCCATAATATTGCGTGTGGGCGATCTCCATGCGCTCGGGCGCGAGCTGCTCGATGAACGCGATCATCTCTTCGAGGTGATCGATGTTCTGCCGGTGGATGACAAGATTCACGGTGAACGCGATTTTGTGCTGGCGGATGGTGCGTGATAATTCAATCTTGTGTGCGTGCGCCTTGGCGCCGGCAATCCAGTTGGCCGCGCCCTCGCGCGAATCCTGAAAGCTGATCTGGATGTGATCCAGTCCGGCATCCACAAACGCTTGCAGTCGTGCCTCCCCCAGCCCAACGCCGGAAGTGATCAGATTGGTATAGAGTCCGGAAGCACGCGCTCCCGCGATAAGCTCCACCAGATCCGGCCGCACCAGCGGTTCACCCCCGGTGAAGTGAGCGTGCAACATCCCGAGTTTGCCCGACTGCTGAAAAATATCGATCCACTTTTCGGTGGATAACTCCGAGTTCACGGCGGCCAGGTCCAGCGGATTGGAGCAGTAGACGCAATGCAGGGGACAGCGATACGTGATCTCGGCGATGAGGGCCAGCGGATTGGGAATCATGAGTAATGCGGAATCGTTCGATCAATAGTCAACAATTCGCTTGTGCTGCAGCTGTTCGAGAAACTGGCTGATATCCGCTCGAATTTTAGCCGGATCGGCAACGCTGAATTGCGCCTGCAATTCTTCGATCATCTGCCCGAATGTGCGTTGGCCGTCGCAGCGCTCGAGTATCTGCAGTCCCGTACCGTGAAGCCGAATCGCTCCTTCAGGAAAAAGAACCATGCGATCCTGTTCGGTGCCGCCCCAGCGGCAGCCCGTCGCCAAACGCGGCTGGCTGGAATCCTCCGGAGGAGCCATCCTAGTTGTCCTCGATGCGGAACGCTCCGGGCGGCGGCCATCCCGGCTGCACGTAGGCGAAATAAAGTGCGTCGAGTTGCGCCCACAGAATGTCGCATTTGTCGCGCAGAGCCTGGATCGCTAGCTCCTGCTCAGCCCGGGTCTTGGCATTGTCATAAACGTAGTTCACTGCGAACTGCGAATCCTCCGGCGCCTGAAAGAGTCTGGCTTCGAAATAATCCAAACCACCCGTCAGCCACGGATAATGCTGGCGCAGCTTATCCACGCGCAAGGTGATCAGCTTGGGGGAAAACAATTCTGTCAGCGAGGAGGCGACGGCCTCCAGCAGTGACCGGCTACGAACGATGTTCAAATATTCGTTGACCGCGAAGCGCGTAGCTGGAAGAATGCCATTCCCCGCGCGAACCTGCGCCGGATCAAGACCTGTCGCTTCCGCCAGTTTCACCCAGCGTTTGATGCCGCCTTCACTGGTGGCGTCGCCATCGTGGTCGACCACGCGCTTGCGCCAGGCGCGTCGGAAAACTGGGTCCGGACCGCGCGAAAGGATGATCGAATCCTTTATCGGGATGATACTCTGATAGTAATAGCGGTTCAGCGCCCACGCTTGGAGTTGTCCACGGCTGAGCTTGCCTTCGTGCATCAACAAATGAAAAGGATGCTTGTGATGATAGCGCTCCTCACCCGTCGTCTGAAATACGGCGCGGAGCTCCTCGAGCGAAAGCAATTGGGCGGATTGCGACGCGGTTTCAGTTGCTACAGGTTGAACTCCCATCCATCCTCCGCAATTTCCCAGCCCGCGCCCCGCACCTGGCGATATTCCGCACTCGCCCCGTCCAGCATGGGATTGGTGTTATTGACGTGTAGGAATATTTTACGCGGGCGGCGCACTCCCGCCAACTTGACGAGAGTTTCTTGCACCGCAACATGGCCCATCTGCTGAGCGGTTTGCCCGCTGCCCTGCACCCGAATCAGCTCTTCGTTGCTCCAGAATGTCCCGTCGAAGAGCAGGACGTCGCAGGCATCCAGTTCGGTGAGCAACGCGTCGTCCACTTGAGGTACCGCCGGCATATAGGCCAAGCGCCCGCTGGAGTTTGAATTGATAAAGAAACCCAGAGAAGCTTCGCTTGGCGAAAGTTGTTCTTGCCGCTCTGCCGTGACGTAGGCGGGATAGTGAGTGCTCAGCGACCAGGGCCGGCAGCGGAGAGCAGAATCCTTGCCTTGCGTGGTGCGCAGCGAAAACTCTTTCCCGGATTCAAAATCAGTCCACATGGCCTGATCCGAAACACGGTGCAGCATGCCGAACATGGAGTTATCCTCGCGGAGAATGCGGCGAATGGAGGGGGTGGAATGGATGCGCAGCGGTTGGAGTTCGCGCAGCAGAAGAAGTCCGAGGACGTGATCAAGGTCGGCATTGGCAAGCGCTATGCCGGCTATGGGCGACTGACGCAAACCCTTGCCCGGATGCAACTCAGGTGTAGCCTCGATTTGCGCTCGCAGGTCCGGAGATGCGCCCAGTAGAAACCAGGACTCGCCATCTTGCGTCATCGAAACTTGCGTCTGGCTGCGCGGTTTTCCGTGGAAGGTGCCGACTCTGACCGCGCGGCAATTCGCGCAGGTGCAATTCCATTGAGGAAAAGCACCGCCCGCCGCCGAACCGAGAATCTTCACTTGCATCTCTGCGAGTTTACAACTTGGAACTGATGCCGGAGATGCTTTCGCAGGAACGGCTCGCGTTGGCTACATGTACTACGGCTAGCCTCGGGGATCTTCACTATTGGAGCAAATATGAAAGATTCTGCATCTCTCTAATCTTTTCTTCTTGCCATGACTGCAATTCCCCCTCATACTGCATAGGCCCGGTTCGGACGGGCGGCAGCCCTCCCGCCCTCCCCCCCAGGTTTCTTTAGGAATTCAGATCAGCTGGGTTTCTCGTGCGCAGTTGCGTTCTGCTAAGAGGGAAATCGTAGCCTCGGTGAAGTCGAGTCTGGAAGCGCTTACCCCTGTCCAGCGGCCGCCGCGCAACGCTGCGGATCGACATCCCAAAGCGCACCTTCGTCGGAGAGATTCTCTACCCCAACTTCGCCGGCCATTTCCGTACCAGGCTTGCCGCACCACACGATCCGAAATTGTGCTTTCGTGCCCTCGTACAGAACATCCACCACATCGCCTGGCTTCAATCGAGCGTCTACGCACTGCAAAGTGGCGCCACGACCACTAATGGTGCGCAGGCTCGCGGGCTGCATAAACGGACGGGAATAGCTGTCCATGCCCCAGATCTGTACGGGAAGGTCAACGAACACACGCGACTGACGGCGCCTATCCATCTCGACTCTCCTCGGCCTCTTGGCGAGTTCAAGGGATCGTAGGCGGGCAGAGACAAGAAGCAAAGGTACCCGCAGTCACCTGGGAAGAGTACCTAAAGTTTGCCGGTAGGCTAGCCAGCTTGACGTATTTCTCAGTGAGTTAATCCAGGTCGCCGAGCGAGCAAGCCCCAGGCCCGCGAGGATCGCCGCAAGATCCGCAAGCACCGCTGCCGGCTACCGCGGCACCAGCCGAGCCTTTCGCGGAAACAGCAAAGACACTCAGTTGTGGACTGAGTTTCTTGCTCTCGCACTTGGGGCATTGCGCTTTGTCGCGGCCAAACACCAAAGCCTCAAATTCGTGCTGACATTCCTGGCAAATATATTCAAAAATCGGCATATTGATCACTCTCCGGCAAGCGGGCTTCTCCTATTAGAATCAAATTGTGAGAACTTCGCAAATGGGAGCGATGACGCTCGCTGTGTCCAACCACAGAAGCGTGAGGATGGCTTGATCGAAAAGCCATCAGTTTCCAGCCAGCGGGTTTTTCGGCCCAATCCCTGGTTGCGAGGCGGACACATTCAGACCCTTGCTGCCTTTTTCCTTGCGCGCCGAATCGATCTTCCGCCCGCCGAGAAGCGCCTAATCGAAGTGGAACACGGTATTCCCGTGCTCTGCCACTGTCACTGGCAGAAGCAGCGGTCCAGCGCCCTCACTCTCATCATCGTACACGGACTTGAGGGCTCGAGCGAATCGCAATACATGCTTGGGATCGCGCGAAACGGCTTGGTCGCTGGAATGAATGTTGTGCGCATGAATCAGCGCAACTGCGGCGGCATGGATCATTGCGCACCCACGCTCTACAACTCCAGTCGCTCCCAGGATGTAGCGGCCGTGGCGCGTAATATCGTCGAACGCGATGGAATTTCTGGTTTTGTACTCATCGGTTTTTCGATGGGCGGCAATCTGGTTCTGAAGCTAGCCGGGGAATGGGGCAGCGACGGCCCTCCGGAATTTCGCGCTGTCGCGGCGGTTTGTCCAGCCATAAATCTGGCGGCGGGTGCCGACGCTCTGCATGAGCCCGCCAACCGGATTTATGAATACTATTTTCTTCTGCAGTTGTTCCACCGCTTTCGCCGCAAGGTACGGCTGTTTCCTCACGACTTCGACGCCTCGCGCCTCCGCGGCGTCAAAACCCTGCGAGACTTCGACGATCGCGTGACCGCCCCCTACTGCGGTTTCGCTGGAGCCGACGATTACTATGCCCGCGCGGCCGCCGCCAATGTGATCGACCGCATCACGCGTCCCGCACTCGTGATCCATGCGGTCAACGATCCCTTCATTAGAATTTTGCCGGAAACCCGCCAAGCGCTCCTTTCCAACCCCAACATCACCTATGTTGAAACCGAGGATGGCGGCCACTGTGCGTTCGTGGGCGAGCGGGACGGCAATTCGACCTATGACGGCCGTTGGGCGGAACGTGAGGTCGTCGAGTTCGCCAGGCAGTTTCAGCATTCGCTGGCCTGAGCGTTGCACACTGTCTTTGCGCGGCACTTTTCAATGAGCGGTTGCTGGACGCCGAAACCAAGCCAGTAGTTCAGTGCCCCGGCCCTTCATTCTCGTGCGAACGAACGCGAGGAGAAGCATGGCGAGGAAGATCGTCAACAGTCCGAACGATGCCATTTTTATGGTCTGGACGTGCTTGGGCAAGATCGAAAAACGTCCATATACGAATTCGATGTGTACCCAGTAAACCAGCAGGGAAGCCTGACCTAGTTGAATAAGAGGACTGAATCCCCACTGTCCGGCGCCCCAGCGGCACCAGCTATAGCTCGCCGCTAAAATAACCAGCAGCATTCCCACGCGAGTCAGGAAAAAGTTCGGGCTGGTGTGCCAGTAATCGTAGACCGCGTATAGCTGAGCAGGTTGTGCATCGAGCCAGCGAGCGGCTTCCACAAGTAGAACACCAGCCACAGCCGCGAGAGAAAAGATGATCGACTCCCGTTGACGTGCCCACTGACTTTGCAAAATAAATCCTGCCGCGAGTCCGGCGAAGGCGAAGGCAGTCCAGGGAAAAATCGGAAAGAGCCAGGCCTGCGGCGCGCCCAGATTGTGCACGCCGTTAATGTAGGATTCCACTGGCCATGGCAGCCAGTCCGGTCTCCAACTCGTCCACATCAGCGGAGTCAATGCGGAAATCAGCAGAGCCGTCGCGGTAGAGCCCAGAACGAGAGCCAGCCTGGCATTCGTTCCCCCGTGAATCGAGAGCGCTAGCCAGCAGAGCAGTCCCATCAGCATCATCGAGAGGCCGATGATGTTGAGTATATCGACGCGCAGTAAATCGCTGAGGGGCGCCCAGCCCCAGGCGATGAGATACTCTTGCAATCGAAAGAGCAGCCCAAAGGCAAAGATCTCCGCTCCACGGCGAATCGTTATGCGGGCGATCTGTGCGGGCGGCAGGTTTTTCTTCCACAGCTTTTCGGTCACCAAGGCAAACGAAATTCCCGCCAGTAACAAGAACAACGGCGCCGGAAAAGTTCCTCCCAGTTGCGAGTACATGAAGAACTTGCTGTGCCGCGCGCTGGAGCTGAGCCAGGAGTCATAGCAGTGGGTCTGGAACATCAGGCCGCACGCCAGACCGCGCATCCAGTCGATGTAGGCCAGCCGGGATGGGGCAACGGAGGTCAATGGGACACCGAATGATACTCTACCCAAACCTTGTGATAAATTTTGCTAAGGGGCGCATCGCTCAATTGGATAGAGCACCGGATTTCTAATTCGCTCAACCGTGCGTGAGTTGTTGATTGTTGTTGGTTGTTGAAGTGCGAAAAAGGGTGTTCAGGGGTGTTGTCGTACACTCTTTGTACAGCCTTTTGTACAGCCGCTCACGTGCAGTGATCGCTAGTGAATAATGGGCAAAAAAGTTCAGTCGCTCACCTTGCCTTTTGATCCTCAAGCCTTGTTCTGCTGTTGAAGTTCAGTTCACCGTCGCCCCGCCGCAGCACCGTTTGTCTTGCCGAAGCCGCAGGTCACGAATCGTTCCGACCGATCTCGTTGAAGCGGTGCGACGTGGTTCTGTCGTGCGGGCATCCATTCCGACCTGCCGTTGCACCCCGACGTAGCGATAAGCCCGTAACGGCCCAGCCGCCATGTGCACGATGAGCAGCAGCCCAGCCGAGGGCGTAAGCAGTGGAGAGAGCCGAGGACACCAGTATGGCGAAAATGAGCGTCCCGCAATGCAAGAAACTTCGTGACGGTGAATAGGACGTGGAGGTTAAGTAAAAGAGCCGGGGATTTGTTTGCTGCTCTGGATGTCGCGGATATTCCGTATGCTTTGTTCCAACGATCTCAGGTCCTCTTCAATCGCGTGCGATAAATGTTTGAGTCCGTCTAACATCTCTATCACGCCTTTATCAACGGTATTGAGTCTCGCTTTCTCAAAGTGGCTTCTCGCTTCGGTATAGCTCATCAGATGCCCCCCGTTTTTCCCCGAGGACTAACGCGTTCTTCTCCCGGATCGAGTTTAGAAACCTGTCCAATTGCTGTGCGGGAGATAGTATGGGGGACGGAGGCGGGCGAGTGAAAATCATATCTTTTATCATTACAACCCGATGATCCGCCACGCAATGCCTTCCTGAATGCTCACAATTGACCAGTTCTTGACCATTGTTCCGCCTCCCCTTAGGTTTGCGGGAATGGGTACAGGAAGAAGGATGAGCCGTGACCCACCCGTCCTTGCGTCACCCTTGGAAATCCGATTTGCAGGGGATTTGGCTGCCCGGAGGGGGGTCAGGTCGGGTCGGGCGTTTCAGAAGTTCAGGCAGCCTTTGTGACCACCATAGCGACTACCTCAGCTGAATATCGCCGATGACCTGTTCGATTCGAAGCCAAGCCCTCGAACGGAGTCCTTGGTCGCGATGCGGTTCAGTGGACATTACTTCCGTTACTCGAAACGTCTAGATATGATCTAACTGCCACGAAGACAA
>Ga0187883_10000958_pt1 | contig 17987 bp, 17 predicted proteins | sample June2016WEW_20_1_2_FD_132966 | JGI IMG/M metagenome (GOLD analysis project Ga0187883, IMG submission 132966) | Peatland microbial communities from SPRUCE experiment site at the Marcell Experimental Forest, Minnesota, USA - June2016WEW_20_10 | ecosystem: Environmental > Terrestrial > Soil >...
ACCACGGTCTCACCGTTGGCATCACCTGGTGGATCATTGGTCTGGTTCTCGCCCTGGGGTACTTCACCTTCCTGTTCCGCATGTTTCGCGGGAAAGTGCGGCTCGAAGGGGAAGGCTACTGAGCTACCTCCTGCATTCTCCGCAGGACGCTGAGATGTGCTCTTTTCGCCTGAACTCCCCCTGTATAATCAAGGTTTCGGCACGTCTTGATTCGTTTTTCGGAGTGTGATTCCTTGAGCTCGCATATGCCTATTAATCCCGGCCAAGCTTCACCGGGGCCGCAACCGCTGCCTGGAGTTGATGCCATCATTGCCGTTGGTTCCGGCAAAGGTGGCGTGGGAAAGACCACGCTCTCAGTGAACCTAGCCGTCGCTATGGCCAAGATGGGCCACCAAGTGGGCCTGCTCGACGCGGATGTCTATGGTCCGAACGTCCCGCTGATGCTGGGAATGAGCGGTCAGCCCAAGATGGTTGGAGAAAATCGCATCGAGCCGCTGGAAGCGTTTGGTCTGAAAGTCATCTCGGTGGGATTTCTCAACCCCGGTGACAAGCCGATCATCTGGCGCGGTCCCATGCTGCACCAGATCGTGAAACAGTTCCTGGGAATGGTGGAGTGGGGGCATCTCGACTACATGATCGTAGATCTGCCGCCGGGGACGGGCGATATCGCGTTGTCGTTGGTACAGAATGTTCCTTTGACGGGAGCCGTAGTGGTGTCGACGCCGTCTGACGTGTCTTTGCAAGACGCGCGTAAAGCGATCGAAATGTTCAAACAGATGAAAGTGGACCTGGTCGGCGTGGTCGAGAACATGAGCTACTTCGTTTGCCCACACTGCAGTCACGAGATTGATATCTTCTCCCGCGGCGGCGCGGAAAACATGGCGAAGCAGTTTGGCGTCTCTTTCCTCGGAAACATCGCGCTTGATCCCGAGGTGCGCAAATCCGGCGACGGTGGTACGCCGGTTGTGCTGGAGGGAGAGAATTCGCCGCATGCGAAGTCAATCTTCGAGTTCGCGCGGAAAGTAGTCGCGCGCGTGGAAGAGATCAAAGCCGGCGAAGGCGCGAGCGTGATTCAGATTCGGTAGGGGAAGAGCCTCCCACGCTACACCTGTGGTTTCCTATGCCCGCTGTGGTCTATTCGGCTTTCGCTTTTTGAAATCGCGACAAGCTCCAAAATTGGTCTGGCTCCCCGTCTTTCAGAACTAACTCCGCCATCTTTTCTCCTAGCGCCGGTCCATGCTTGAACCCGTGGCCAGAACCACCGCCCAATAGCCAGACGTTATCCATCAGAGGATGGCGATCCAAAATAAAGTTACTGTCGGGAGTCTGCTCGTACTGGCAGACGCGCGTTTCGAGCAGAGGCACGTCTTTCATAGCGGGAAATCGGAAAGCCAGATAGTCGCGAACCCGTTTTAAAGTCGCTGGGCTCACCACGCGTTCGCCATAGGTAGGATCGAAGGCCGCGCCGCGTGTGTCGTCGGCCATCTTGAAGCCACGGGCATCGCTGCCTGGGATGCCATAGAAGAAGCGGTCGCGATGATCGCCCCATACGGGAAGCTGAGCGTCGGCGAAGCGCGAATCTCCGGCCGGCGGACCGAAGAAGAAAATATCCTGCTTGGTTGGGCGAACGAGCGCGCCGATCGCTTTTGGAAACAGCTCGCCCATCCATGGGCCGCAGGCGAAAACATAGTAGTCGGCCTTAAGCCGCGAGCCATCCGATAGATTCAAACTGCGTAAAGGCGCATCTTCCAGCCCATGGCTTAAGACAGCCGCCTGCCGGTATGCGCCACCCTCATCGACGAAAGCATCGACCACCGCCTGGCAGCTGGCCCGGGCATCGAGATATCCGCACTCCGGCTCGTAGATTCCCCAGTGGACATCGGAAAAGTTGATCTGCGGCCAGCGCTTCTTCATTTCCGTGGTCGAAAATTCCTGAAACTTGATTCGCGCCTCGCCAAGCATTGCCAGCGAACCCCGCTCGTAGGCGTCATCGCGGCTGCTAACCATCCACAGAACGCCGGTGCGGTGCAGGAATCGGCATTTCCAGCGTCGCTCATACTTCTGCCAGAGCTTGAGGGCGCGGCCCGCAAGCTTGCTGTAGGGCTGATCAGGCCCGTAGGTCCCACGCATGATGCGAGTTTCGCCCCCCGAGGAGGCACGCGAATTTCCCGGCCCCCAGGCGTCGAGAAGGGTGACACGGGCTCCGCGCTCGAGTAATTGAAAGGCGGTCCAACCACCGAAGGCACCCGCTCCGATCACTGCGATATGAGGTTTAACTTTCATAAGGGATGATTTCGCTTTATGGGCAATCAGGAGGATACGCGGAGAGAGCGGGACAGGGAAGATGCGATGCGGCTTCTCCCGAGTGGAGAACACTAATGAGCCCCGTGCCGCGTCCTTGACAGGAAGGAGACGCATTCCTAGAATCCATGCAGGAAGCGATGTCTGCGTCGTTCAGCTAAGTTTCTGCATCTAAGATAGTTAGCTGGGAGATGTGGCGCCAGCTGCGAGAGTTTGAGATTCCTTTTGCGAAATGCCCTCTGATACTAATATCGGTAAGCGGGAACGCGAAGTTCTGACCGCCATTGTGGAGACGTTTATTTCCACCGGCGAGCCCGTCGGTTCCCGGACGCTGTCGCGGTCGAACCGAGAAGGACTCAGTCCGGCCAGCATTCGCAACGTGATGGCGGATCTTTCCGACGCGGGATTTCTCGAACAGCCACATGCCTCCGCGGGGCGCATCCCCACCACCGAGGCCTACCGCTATTACGTGGAGCAAATTTCTGGAACCGCCAAGCTCGCACCCCAGGAAGAGAGCATGATTTCTGACTCGCTGGCCGGGGTTAGCGATGTGCAGGAATTCATGGAGCGCACCTCGCATGTGCTTTCGCTGATTTCGCGGAATGTGGGCGTCACCGTGGCCTCCAGCGGCACCAAGAACGCGCTCGAACACGTGTACTTCTCGCGCCTTACCGATCAGAAGGTCTTGGCGGTTCTGGTCACGCGTTCTGGATTGGTTCGCGACCGCGTGTTGCGCCTCGATCTCCCGCAAGCTGAGCTGGACGTCGCCGCGCGCTACATCAACGAGAATTTTCGCGGCTGGACGATGGAGTCGATGCGCGCCGAACTGGAGCGGAGAATCGAACAGGAGCGCAGCGAATATGATCGTCTGATGAATTCCATCGAGCAGCTCTACAAACAGGGCGCGCTCGCTGCCGAAGCGGGATCTCAAATGGTCTTCGTGGAAGGCGCAGCCAATTTGGTCACTGGCCAGGAAGACCGCAAGCGTCTGCAGGAGATGCTGCAAACTCTGGAGGAGAAAGAAAAAGTTGCAAAACTACTCGGGGTGTATCTCGATGCAAAGCAGGAGGCGGTGCGAGTGGTGATCGGGTTAGATGATGCTTTGCCCTCGATGCAGAACTTCGTTTTGATCGGGGCTCCCGCGCGGTCGGGAACCGATATGTTCGGATCGCTGGCAGTGATCGGACCCACGCGGATGGATTATCAGCACACCATGACGGCGGTTTCCTACATCGCTCGTCTCTTTGACAAAATTTTGAATGAATCGGAGTAACACGGTGGTTATGGCGAAAGCGAATGCTAGATCAGAAGTACAGAATGCGAATCTGGATGTTGAGCACGAACTGCCTGCCGGCGATGGAACGGAGAATGCCGTTCAAGCCGCTGCGAGCGATTCGTCAGTTCCGGATTCGGAGTTAAAAAAATTAAAGGCGGAGCGCGATTCGCTGCTTGACCGGCTGGCTCGTATGCAGGCCGAGTTTGAAAATGCACGCCGCCGGACCGTCAAGGAGCAGCAGGACTTTCGCGACTACGCCGCCGCCGAAGCGATCAAGTCTTTATTGCCCGTCCTGGATAGTTTTGAGCGTGCCCTGCAGGTAAAATCCGAGGCCGCCGAGTTCCGCAACGGAATCGATCTGATTTACAAGCAACTCCAGACCGTACTGGGGAAATTGTCATTGCAACCGATCGCGGCCAAGGGTAAGCCCTTCGATCCGCACTATCACGAGGCCATCGAAATGGTGGACACCGCCGAGGCTCCCGATCATCAGGTGATTGAGGAGTTGCAGCGTGGCTACAAGTTGAAGGACCGGCTGCTGCGGCCCGCGATGGTGAAGGTTGCCAGAAATCCCGGGAAGTAAATTTCCACCCCGCGGTATCTCTCATTGAAGGAAAGGCGTCGATTCTGACCACGAACGCAAAACGCGATTATTACGAAGTGCTTGGCGTGAGCCGTACGGTGACTGACGTTGAACTGAAGAGCGCTTATCGCAAGCTGGCCATGCAGTGGCATCCCGATCGCAATCCGAACAATCCGGATGCGGAAGAACGATTCAAAGAGGTAACGGAAGCTTACGCGATCCTTGCCGACACCGAGAAACGGTCTCTCTACGATCGCTACGGCCACGCTGGAGTTGCTGGCGGGGCTGCGGCTGGCGGAGGTTTTGATGCGACCGTGTTCCAGGATTTTGGGGAGATCTTTGGCGAGTTCTTCGGTTTCGGAGATGCGTTCGGTGGGGGCGGTCGTCGCCGCAGTCGCGTGCAACGCGGCGCTGACTTGCGCGAGGACATCACCATCGAATTCGAAGCGGCGGTTTTCGGCACTGAAACCCGCGTCCTGGTTCGCCGCCACGAGGCTTGCGAGGGCTGCCACGGCTCGGGTGCTGCCCCCGGCAAAGGTCCCGCCACTTGCGCTTCGTGCTCGGGACGGGGCCAAGTGCGCTATCAACAAGGGTTCTTCAGCATTGCCCGCACCTGCCCCACGTGTCAGGGAACGGGCAGTGTGATTACGGATCCGTGCCCGAAGTGCAAGGGTGAAGGCCGCGTTTTGCGGCAGCGCTCGGTCGACGCGAAGGTTCCCGCCGGCGTGGAAGATGGAACGCGGATCCGGTTTTCCGGCGGAGGTGAAGCCGGACCCTTTGGCGGGCCAGCGGGTGATCTCTACGTCGTCTTGCACGTAAAGGAGCATCCGTTCTTTATTCGCGAAGGCAATGATCTGCATTGCGTGGTGCCGCTTTCAGTGACGCAAGCGGCCATGGGTGCGGAGATTCGTGTCCCCACGCTCGAAGGCGAGCACATGCTCAAGATTCCCGACGGCACGCAGCCCGGAACGACTTTTCGCATTCGCAACCGGGGTGTACCCGTGTTGAATGGTCACGGCAAGGGTGATCTCTATGTGGAAGTGCGCGTGCAAATTCCCACCAAACTGAACAAGCGTCAGAAGGAACTGCTGCAAGAACTCGAGACTACAGCCAAAGTCGATAACCAGCCGCTGATGCGGTCGCTGTTAGGTAAGGTCAAAGATATGTTCGGCTAGCGGACATGACACGCCGCCGCTGGATTGCCGACGAGGTTTCAGGGGATCGCGCCGCTCTGCTTGGCGGGCACGCAGATCATCTGTTCCGCGTTTTAAGGGCCCGCGTCGGAGAAGTCTTCGATATCGCCGCCGGCCAATCCGTGCGTCGCGGAAGAATCACTTTGGCAAGAGCCGACCGCGTCGAGTTTGAGTTGGGCGACGAGATTCCCGGAGCAGCTCTAGCCCAGATCACCCTGCTTCTCGCTATTTTTAAGTTCGATCGTATGGAGTGGGCCATCGAGAAGTGCACCGAGCTTGGCGTCGCAAGAATTGTGCCAGTCATCTCGCGCCGCACGGATGCTCACCTGGCCGCGGCCTCGGCGAAGCGAGCCGAGCGTTGGCTGCGAATCGCACGCCAGGCCGCAGAGCAGTCGCGCCGCGCTGCGCCGCCTGAGATTGCAGCGCCTGCTAGACTCGCCGAGGTCTTGAATCCACCAGGAAGCTTCCGAGTCGTGCTGGCGGAATCAGAAGAACAAACTTTGCTTCGCGATCTGCTGAAGTCTAACGTGTCGGCCTCCGAAATCATGCTCGCGGTCGGTCCTGAGGGCGGCTGGACCGAAGACGAATTGCAATCGTTTCAGCATGCCGGATGGATCTCCGCCTCACTCGGAAACACAATCCTCCGTGCCGAAACCGCCGCAATCGCTGCCACAGCGGTCGTGGTTTCTGCGCTATCGTCGTTCTGAAACGGCGGCAACGAATTGACGAGCCACGGTGGTATTCTGAGCCCCAATGGCTGTCTCCAAATTAAAGTCTCACCCCTTTCTTCCCGACGATCGCCAGCGTGAAGCCATCGACCATGTTCACGGACCGATGCTGGTTATCGCAGGCGCCGGCACCGGCAAAACATCGGTCCTCATCCATCGTATTGCTCGCCTGGTTCAGGAGGGACAAGCAAAGCCAGACGAAATTATTGCCCTTACCTATACCGTGGCCGCTGCCGGCGAGATGCGAGATCGGGTGAGCTCGCTCCTCGGTCATAAAATTCATTCAGCAACGTTCCATGATTATTGCAACAGTCTTCTGAAACGCGCCGGCAAAGATTTTGGCGTCCTCGACGAGAAAGATCTCTGGATCTATCTCCGCAAGAGAGTTCGTGAGCTTCGCCTCGAGCACTACATCCGGGCGGCCAATGTAGGGAAGTTTCTCAACGACCTGCTCGACTTCCTCAGCCGCTGTCACGACGAAATGGTGACGCCCGAAAAGTATGCGGAGTATGTTGCCCGGCTGGAACGCGGCGAGCTTCCCATTCCCCGGGTAGCGAAATCGAAGGAAGAGTTGAGCGATGGGGAGGTGATCGGTCGATGTCGGGAAATTGTCCGCGTCTTTGCCACCACCGAACGCTGGCTGCGTGAAGACAATTACGGCACATTCAGTCACATGATCACCCGTGCACACGAGTTGCTGATGAACGACGAAGGCATTTTAGCCACGGAACGCGCTCGTGCCCGCTTTATTCTTGTGGACGAGTTTCAGGATGCCAACTTCGCTCAGATTGAAGTTCTGGCGAGGCTCGCGGGCAATGCCGGAAACGTCTTCGCCGTCGGCGACCCGGATCAAGGCATCTACCGCTTTCGGGGGGCATCCAGCGCGGCATTTCAGGTTGTCCGCCGGCACTTTCCGGAAGCGAAGTTTGTCGTCCTGGACAAGAACCGGCGCTCGACCACTCCAATTTTGCAGTGTGCCTTTGCCCTGATCGACAAAAATCCTCCAGTATTTGGAACTGACGAGCGGGTCACGTTCGCCTACCGCCGCGCTCCTCTGCAGTCGGCACGCGAAGAGGAAGCGAGCAAAGAAGGACATCCTCTGTCCACTTCCCCCGTCGAGGCCATCGCTTTCAGCGGCAAGGATGCGGAGGCGCCCGATGTGGTCAGCATCATCGAAGATGTCAAGCGGCGATCGCGGTGCCAATGGAAGGACTTTGGCATCCTTTACCGTTCGCACATTCACAGGGATGACGTAGTGCAACAGCTGGCCGAGCGCGACATCCCTTTCTCTATCGAAAACATGGACGTGAGCGACACCCCTGAAGTTCGGGATTTATTCGCTTGCGTTGCCGCCGTCGTGGACTCGAGCGCCGATGCCAGTCTTTTTCGTGTGGCAGCGCTACCGCAGTTCAATGTCGATCCGGAGCAACTTCGCGCTGCCCTGCGGACGATCGCGAAGGACTCGAAGGAGGGAGGGATCGTTCCGCTGGTCTCTGTGCTGGATGGCGTCGCTGGCGGTGCGGAAGTATTGCAACACATTCGCCAGGCCCGTGATGAAGTTAGCCAGAAGAAGGCGAAAGCACGGGCGGCCCTGCAGCTAATCGGGAAAAAGTTCCGGCTCCCCTTGAATTCCCCAGTTCTCCAGGCTGTATTGAAGTTTGCCGGCGACTGGGAGAAGAAGTGTACGACCGATGCGGGAGAACTCGGGGAATGGGTCGAATACCAGAATTATTTTCGCGAGGCATGCGGAGTGATTCCGATGACGTCCAAAGGAGACGAGGACGCCGTACGCCTGATGACTGCTCACGGAGTCAAAGGCCTCGAGTTCCCCCATGTTTTTGTTCTGCGTGCAACGAAGGGCTCATTCCCAGCGAGTTACCGGGAGACCCTGGTTGAGTTTCCCGCAGAATTGCGCGATCCAGATTCAGCTGCTGCCGGCGACGACAAGACTCTTCACGACCAGGAAGAGCGTCGGCTCTTCTACGTGGCAATGACCCGAGCCAAAGATTCGCTGCACATTTATGGCAAACAGGGAATCGGGCGCGACAAAACCCCAGCTGGCCTGATGCGCGAACTCATCGGCAACGTTAGCTTGCGGCCTTATTTCCGATCGCGGTCCGCGCTGCCTTCGCAACCTGAGCTGATCGAGATCGCGGCAGTGGCGGATCCGGATCACCCAGACGGTTCCCGGTTGCCGCTGTGGCTTGCCCTCCCGGCAACCGACGGGTTGGGCGCACGCTTGAGCGCGACGGCGGTGGAGACCTACGAAACCTGTCCTCTGCAATTCAAGTTCGAACGCGAGTGGAGATTGTCCCGCCAACTTCACGCGGCCATGCAATATGGCGCGGCCATGCACCGCGTGTTGCGGACCTACTACGATTCTGTGCGCTTGGGCCGGACCAAGGCCGACGACGAGTTGCTGCAACTGTTTCGCGACGACCTGGCCGCGTCTGGAATCCAGGACGATTACCAGCGGGATTTGTACCTGAAGCAGGGACAAGAACAGTTGACCGATTTTCTGGCCGCAACGCGGACCACCCGCGCACTCGAGGTTCTACATACGGAGGAGTGGTTTGACGTTCAGATCGCCGGAACCAAAGTGGCAGGACGAATCGATCGCATGGACCGCAAGGCCGACGGAAGCGTAGCGATCGTCGACTACAAGACCGGCAAGGCTCGCTCGCAAGAGGACGCCGATGAGAGCCTGCAGCTCTCTATTTATGCCATGGCCGCACGCGAGAAGTGGGGATACCGCGTGGGAGAGTTGGTGTTCCACAATCTGGAAGGGAACTTCGCGGTGGTTTCGAAGCGAGCCGAGTTTCAACTGGAAGAAGCGCGCGAACGCGTGCAGGCGGTGGCGCGAGGCATTGCGGAAGGGAACTTCAAACCGAAACCAGATTTCCACTGCACGTTTTGTGCTTTTCGTGGCCTGTGTCCAGCTCGCGAAAAGCGGGCTCCCAATGTGGATCCAAGGCTGCGAAGAAAGCTGGAGCGTCGCTAGATTGATTTCGCCGACGTAAACTTCCGCGCAAAAACTTAGGGGACGCTTTTGGCGTCCCCCTTTGACTTCGTGCTGACTTCTTAATGCTTCTTTTTCTTCTTTGCCTTTTTCTTGGTTGCCATTGGTTCTATTCTCCCTTCCATTTTTCATGGAAAAATCTGCAACGCTGGTTTGTTGCAACTATTTGATTGTATAGAGTTAATGAAAAATGAAGTCAAGAAAAAAATGCATGAACCATAGCGAGCGATGCTGTACCAAAGTCACAACGTGATGCAAGCGAACAAGAAAATCTGAAGGTTGTGGTAGCGAAACGCATCGGCGGCATGTTATCCAGACCACGAAGACGGAGATGAAGACGCATGTGTGATCACTTGGTGCTTGTCGATTCTTTGTGAGCAAATGAGCAGGTGGCACGAAAACTATGTTGCGGACGTTAATCATTTCCCTTACCCTGCGCATCTATAATGAGGTTGCGAAATCTTCACGGGAGCATGATCAATGGCGGCTTTCGACGATGTTGTCATCATATCCGGCTGTCGTACAGCGGTAGGGAAATTTCAAGGAAGTCTCACCGATCTCAGTGCTACACAGTTGGGTGCCGTGGTTGTGCGCGAAGCCGTTAAGCGCGCCGGCCTCAATTCCGATCAGGTTGACGAATGCATTATGGGCAACGTCCTCCCCGCCGGACTCGGGCAAAATCCGGCGCGGCAAGCAGCAATCTTCGGGGGATTGTCTCCGGCTACAGGTGCCATGACAATCAACAAGGTTTGTGGCTCCGGATTGAAAGCGGTTGCTCTGGCAGCGCAAGCGGTGCAAACCGGAAACAGTTCCATAGTGGTTGCTGGCGGCATGGAATCGATGACGAACGCTCCTTACCTTCTGCCGCAGGCCCGCAAAGGCTATCGGCTTGGCAACGGCAAGGTGATCGATTCCATGGTGCACGATGGTCTCTGGGATATCTACAACGACTACCACATGGGCATGACCGGCGAGAACGTTGCGGAGAAATACGGCATCACGCGCGAAGAGCAGGACGAATTCGCGGTGAATTCTCATCGTAAGGCGGTCGCCGCCGTGAAAGAATGCCGTTTCAAATCGCAGATTGTGCCAGTGGAACTTCCAGCCAAGAAAAAGGGCGAAGCTCCGCTGCTGTTCGAAAGGGACGAATCCCCCCGCGAGGACACGACCGTGGAAGTCCTGCGTGCATTGAAGCCAGCCTTCAAGAAAGATGGAACCGTGACTGCTGGCAACGCGCCCGGAGTGAATGACGGAGCCGCGGCCGTCGTTGTGACCAGCGCGCAACGGGCGAAAGAACTCGGCGCGCAGCCGATGGTCCGAATCGTGGCGCAGGCTACAAGCGGCGTCGAACCCAAATGGGTGATGATGGCGCCCGTGGATGCTGTGCGAAAGATCTGGGAGAAAACCGGATGGAGGAATGAAGACGTCGACCTTTACGAACTCAACGAAGCTTTCTCAGTGCAGGCGCTGGGCGTGATGCGGGAACTTAGACTCGACCCCGACAAGGTTAATGTCAATGGCGGCGCCGTTGCCATAGGTCACCCGATCGGAGCCAGCGGAGCTCGCGTACTAGTGACTTTGATCTATGAGATGACGCGGCGCAACGTGAAGAGGGGAATCGCTGCCCTATGTCTCGGAGGCGGCAATGCAGTCGCGATGGCGGTGGAGAGGGGCTAAAAAACCGAGAAATCGCTAGCTCGAAGCAATCGCCGCGGGCACGGTAACGGTAAGGACGGCTCCGCCTCCGGGAGCGTTCGCGGCCTCGATCGTTCCGTTGTGTTCCTTCAATACTGATTTGCAAATGCTGAGCCCAAGGCCGGTTCCCCGCCCCGGTCGCTTCGTCGTATAGAAGGGATCGAAGATGCTCGCCAGGACTTGGGATGGAATCCCCGGACCATCGTCCAGAAAACTTGCCCAGACCGCTTCGCCGCTGGTCCCCAGGCGAATACGCAAGGTTCCGCGATCGCGCGCTTCGCGAATGGCTTGCTCGGCGTTCATGACCAAATTCAGGAATACCTGCATCAACTGGTGCGGGTCTCCCTGAACATAAGGCAATCCGGGCTGGCGAACGAAGTCCACCGTGATGTTATTTTTCCGAAGCGAATAGGCGTGCAAATTGAGCGTGCGTTCCACCACATCCTCGAGATTGACGCGGGTTTTGCCGGGCGTCGGAGGGGTCGCAAAATAAGTTAGATTGTGAACAATCTCCGCCGCTCGCCGCGCCTGCTGCTGCAGTATGCCGATCTGCTTTCGCGCCGAATCCGTGGTTTGACTGTCTTGCAGAAGTTCACTCACGCCCAGGATGCTGGTAAGCGGATTGTTCAGTTCGTGCGCAACGCCGCCGATCATCGCTCCCATGGCCGCTAAACGTTCGCTCTGCACCACCTGTTGCTCAAACTTCTTTTCCGTCGTGATGTCGCGTATGGAAATGATGACGCCTGCTAGCTTGGAATCTGCGTCAAAGAACTGGCTGGCCGAGGCCCGCAGCGTACGGCCGCTTCCATCGCCGCGACGCACCCCGTACTCCGCCGATCCAAACGCTTTGTTATCTGCAACCACGTCGCTATACAACGCCACCAGTTCAGGCGAGTGAGCCGGCGGCTCGGATATCTTTTTGCCCATCAAATCCTCCGATTGGCACCCGAGCACGTCCCGCACACGCGAACTGACGAAAGTGTATCGCTCCTCCAGATCGACCACCAAAATGAGATCAGGGAAGCTTTCCAGCAGGCGGCGCCGAAATTCTTCTTGCTGCAACAGTTGCCGTTCGAGCTTGCGCCTCTCCGTGACGTCAATCAACGTCCCTTGGTAACGAATCAACTTTCCCGCCGCGTCCCACACTGCACGAGACGATTCCAGAAAGACAGCTGGACCCCCATCTTTTTTGCGCAGAGTAATTTCTCTCGCGCGCACGCCGCCGCGATCGTCGGCCGCTCGGCCCAGAACAGGCGCTTGCTTCGGATCGAGGTTCAGCTCGGCGGGATTGAGAGCAAGCAACTCATCCTTGCTCACATATCCCAGAATACTGACCAGCGCCGGATTCGCATCCAGGAGCCTGCCGTCCGGGGTGCTGAAATAAGCGCCTTCCTGCAGGGTCTCGAACAGTTCCGTGAAGCGGAGTTCTTTCTCGTGTTGCCCAGTAACGTCGCGTCCCAGCACACTCAGCCCAACCACTTCTCCGCTCTTCACAATCGCATTGACGACGCAGTCAAAATAGAGTGGCCGGCCGTTGTTTTTAAAACGCACGCGTACCGTGCCGGCCCAGTGCCGTTTCTCCAGAAAACGCATGAGTCCGGCTTCGACATTGGCGCGCGTGGGTTCTTCCAGAAATTCGAAGTACTTCTGTCCTACGATCGCGGTGTAGGGCAGACCCGCCAGTTCGCTGACTCGTTTGTTGACCGTGCGCAGAGTGCCGTCCAAAGACGCGGCGCAGGCGGCATCGTCAAAGGAATCGATCAATTCCTTGAAGCTGCGCTGCGAGCGCGCAATCATCTCGTTTAGTTGATCGAGTTGCTCTTCCGACGGAGCCGCACCGACGTGCTCCTGCAAATCCTGAAGCAAGAGCTTCAGTTCGACGACTTCGCGGCGCCGTCCGTAGGCATAAACAGCCAGCAGGATCGACAAAACCAGTACGCCCACAGCCATCGGACCTAGGTGGTATGGCAGGGTCTCCAGTCGTTCCCATGCCAGCGCCGCAAAGCCCGCCGCCAGCAAAACCATGAAGAGAAGAATCCATCGCCAAAGCTGGGACTCTTCGCGCTCCAGGTTTTGCTGGGGGCGAGATGATCGAGGAGAATCAGACGAGGCCGGCATCATAGGGGAGCCAACCTATTTTCCCCGAGTGGAGCGAACGGGAAAACGGTTCATCATTCAGATCATCGTACTGCCCCGGCTCGGACGGGACAACCATTGCTGTTAGAGAAGTAGGTACGTCGGGCCAATTTGGGCGAAGCTGCGCGCCAATCGTGAGAATCGATAGCGCCCACCGATTCTGACAAGCAGCGTCGCGGCTTTCTTTCTATCCACAAGCCCAGCCTGTGACATCTATCACTGCGCAGCCTACGGCACGACGCATAGCCTAGATATTTTCCGGATCAGGTCTTCTTGCGCCGAGTCTGGCGCCGGAGGTTTTCCGCGCAAACCGATGCTCTACGAGACCCTCAGCGCCGCCGTATATGGCATTGACGCCAACATTATTCAAGTGGAGGTTGACTGCTCCGGCATCAAAACCGACCAGGGCCCCTTCCCTCGGCTTGCCCGACGGCGCCGTGCGTGAAAGTTGCGGCCGGGTACGCTAGCGCTGAAAAATTGCGGCTACGACATTGCCCCTACCCACATCACCGATCAACCTCGCCCCGGCGGATATTAAGAAGGAAGGCTCCGGATTTGATCTGCCGATGGCTCTCGGGATCGTCGGAACGTACGGCAGTCTTACGAAGAAGGGAATCCCGATTGTCTCTGTAGGGGAGTTGTCGCTCGATGGCGGGGGTTCGCGGCATGCGAGGCACACTACCGATCGCACTCGAAGCGCGCGCGCCTAAAGGAGAGCGCTGATCGGCGCTCCCCTTCACATTAGCAGAGCATGAGGTGATTACACTCTCATGCTCGAAGGTCCAATTCTATTGCATCGATCAGCGGTACGAGCCACGCCAGGAGCGCTTGATGTGCTGGATGTTGTACGTAAGCCTCAAGTGCTGCTTTGTCCTCGAATTGCATTATGCCGCCAAACGTATAGCCCTTTCCTCGCGGCGAAATATTTGGGCCTACATGGGTCTGAAGAAGCCCAGTGATTAGCCCCTGGAAAGCGGCAATCTCTTTCGTGGCTCTGTCCATTTGAGCTTCCGATGTCCCTTGTTTCCATTGAAATGCGAATACGTGAAAAACGTTCACCGATTCGCTTTCCGCTCTTGCCACCTCCCGCGAATTGAGAGAGCTGAGGGTGGCAGCTCCGACGGCAACACAGCCACCTTGCAGCAGGGCACGGCGTGTTGAGTTTTTCATTTGGTTTTCCTTTCTCACGACGGGCGTCCTACCCCCTCCAGTAGATCAGTAGATCGAGGATCAGATTTCAACGGTGTGCAGTTCATCAGGTAGTCATCGGGGGTTCATTTTTCTCTTTTCAAGGGCGGCAGGCCATTTGTGTTCAGCGAACTGTTTGCGCGTCATCGGCGTTTGGCCTTCTTCGGCTGCGCAGCCTGTTTCTTGGCGGGCATTAGGTTCTTTGTCGCGACGGAAGAATGCAAGACCTCGCTTCAGCTCTGCGGCAAGATCTGTATCCTCGGTGGCAACATGCTCCGGTTTGCCTGATTCTCTGCCGAGCCAGGCATTCCTCAATGCCTCCGGCGTAGTGGTCACGAACCGACCTTGGCGACGAACCGGCATCCCGTCCGAGGCCCAACGCTTGAACGACGGCAGCAGGATGGCCCAAGAAAGCAGCTATCTGCTGCCCGTCAGGGAGTCCGATTCGATCTTTGACGCTGCTTGCTTCTTCACTCGTTTCGCCATAGCGATCAAGTAAACAACTGCCCTTGTGGATGCCTTTCAATCTCAACCGGCTTTGCACACTCCTCATCATCGTTTAATGCCTGATTGACCCGCGTGCTAACCGGATAGCATCTCATCAGACGTGCATCATAGGGCTTCAGCATCTCGGACACCACAGTTACATCCGTGAATCCCGGATCAAGCCACAGATCATAGTCTTCTGGATTAAGGATGACCGGCATCCGGTCATGCACGGCGGAAGTCACAGCGTTCGGCGTGGTCGTCAGGATCGAACAGCTCTTGATCCAGTTGCCGCTCGGGTCCTTCCATCGCTCCCATAGTCCCGCGAAGGCGAATAGCTCACCATCGTTGACCTCGAAGCAGTATGGCTGTTTGACTGCGCGGGTCCGCGCCCACTCGTAGAACCCGTCAGCGGGAACAATGCAACGGCGAGATTTCAGCGCGTCCCGGAACACGGGCTTCGTGGCTGCAGTTTCTGACCGCGCGTTATCATCCCTGCAGCACCGGAAGCGTCTTTCGCCCATAACGGGATGAGGCCCCAGCGCACCAGTGAGAGTTCGCGGCGTGGTTCCTTTGGATGCTGGCGGATGATGGGAACTGGCTGAGTGGGAGCAACGTTATAGCGCGGGATCCAGTCTTCTTCGCCGGAGACACTGTCGAAGTGTTCCTCGATGATCTGCTTCCGCCGCGACAACCTGTATCGTCCACACATGGTTTAAGAGATTATGGCAGATCCGCTCGCCGCCACTTCCACAACTGCTTCCACACCTGGACAAGAGTCTGTATCTGGCGCGGGCTGGGAAGATGATCGTAGACGAGGCGGCAATCGCGATACGCAATCTCGTAGAACTCCCGAACGGCTGGCAAGCTTAGATGCGCGAGGTTGTGGCGAAGTTCCTTGAGGTTCTCCTCGCTCAACATCTCTTGTTCTCGTTCATCTGGACGCCGAGCCATGCCTGAGAATTCTACAATGTTCGTCTTTTGTTCGCTACATAGATTTCTGTGTCCGGCCAGGTGTTGATTGATCGGGAACGTGCTTCTCAGGTTGCTGGCGGCGAAGGTGTCGCAGGGGTGACAGAGGACCCCGCCACTCATGATGTGGTCAGCAGGGCAGGATGTTCCGCCGAGAGCTCAGTTTACGTCTTTAGTGCCTTCCAAGCCGCGCCTCGTTCCGATGCCGGTGATCTGTTCGTCAGGCCGGTCGGGTAGAGCCATCCCGAACGAAAGGATCGGATAGTGGTCAGTCCATTCCAGCAGCTGCGCAGCAGGCAGCGCCAGCACCTCGAGTAGCGCCTGGTCCATCGGGAAAAGTGTCGAGATCACGGCGCAGCCAAGTTCAGGCTTGATTGGCATCGGCTCGCCTTCGATGATGCACGAATCAAAGCCATCCGAAGACTGCAGAGTGCACCGCCTACTTAGTCTCATGATCGAGAACGGTCCTGCCAACATTCACAGATGAGAGGACGCCACCCAGTCTCTCGGGGGGATCATAGGAGCGGAGTTCCGGCGCTATGGGGGAGCGGACTCCACAATCTGTGAAGCCCAGCGCTTCTAGTCCTCGGTAAAATTCCTCGGGAGTCATAAAACATGTCCTTTCCGCTGTTTCTTCCTCACATCGCTGGTATAGGCAAATAGATGAGTTGTCTTTCAGCAATGAAAGTACCCGCAGCCCTGTGGCTTCCGCAACGACCGCAAGTGCGCCACTCCCATGATCCAAGGCTACATTTCGAAAATCCCCGGCCCGCCCATGGATCGCATCGACATTCATATCGACGTTCCCGCCGTGAACTACAAAGATGTGCGCGACCAATGAACCCGAGGGTTCTGCGAAGATTCGAGAGCGGGTCATGCGCACTCGTGCCAAACCACTCGAGCGCCTCCCGCGAGAAAGTCTACTGCAATGCCCAGATGTCATCCCGCCACGCTCGCGCCTTCTGCGAGCTTTCCGCCGACGGTGAGCGATGGCTGGAACGCGCCATGACTCAGCAGCGCCTTGGCGCCCGCGTTCACGACGCATCCTCAAAGTGGCCCGCACGATCGCCTGACATTGAAGACACCTGACCGATCGAGCCCAAGCACATCGCCGAAGCCATCCAATGCCGGTCGCTCGATCGAACGTACTGGACCCGAGGACTTCACCGACCACTGTGCTTGCGATCACAGCATCCCCTTTGCCCCGCCCGCAATATATGGGCTGTCGGAAGGAGTGCGAAGCATATGAAACGTATGCTGGTTTGCGGCCTTGCGATCTGTCTTTCTTGTTTGCCCGCATCGTCCCAACAAACTGATATCAACCGTTACACCTTGTTTACTGGCTTCGACTATATGATCAGCCCGGCCCGTAATCTCACGGAGCGCGGCTTCGAAAGCGATTTCGGTGTCACCGTGAGGTCGTGGCTGGGGCTGGGCGGAGATTTCGGCGTACTCGGTAACAGCGTGATTAGTGGCGCTGGTACGATCAACGGATCGGAGACCGTCTATGCGCCGTTGCTGATCGCGAACGAGCCCATAGCTCCAGCTCCCGGCATGGTCAACGTGCCTTTCAAGTCGACCACTTATACATTTGCCGTCGGCCCGCAGTTTTACCTGCGCAAGTGGGAGAAGGTCACGCTTTTTGCCCGCCCTGGATTCGGGGGAATTCACGAAAGCGCAGATATCACCTTCCCCCAGAATTTGGCGCCATTGTTCGGGTTCCTGCAGGTTCCGCTTCCCGCCGCGAAGCCGACCGATACTGAACTCTTCTTTGGCGCGGGCGGCGGTTTTGACCTCAACGTATCTCGGCAAGTCGGCGTGCGGTTCGCCGCCGACTGGGTGAATACTCACTTGTTCAGCAACCTATTGTCCAACCGACAAAACTATGTCCGCTCTCCGTTGGGCCCACCTTTCGCTGGGGCAGATTGAGGTAACCAAGCGGCCAAACGGAGCCCCATCGGTCTGGCTCCTGCGCTTTCCTTTTTCATTGTTTTGGCGCCTGTCTTCGTCATTTCGGCGGCGGGAATCCAGGTGTGCCTAATCGGGAAGCGCTTTCTCTGCTCCCTCCTCGCAGTCATTGACCCTTTCCTTCCAACATGTTATAAATGCCCGTTTTGCGCTACTTCGTCCGGAGTTAAGTCGTACTCTCCGGCGGGCGGGCGCGAACTCCGACGCGGCCAAGCTCCAACGCTCCGTTAAGGTCTTGCGGTGGAAGCGTGTTCGGAATTCCGGCCACTGTACCCAATGCTGCACCGGGCGTGCTCCGACGGGGGTGCTTAGCTGGAAGGCGATCTCTAAGACACGTTTATAAATTCCTGATAATCGACTTATTTGGAGGACTCATTATGCGCACCTGGCTCGCCACTGCTGCGTTCCAAGGACGCCGCGTGGTAACTGGTTTCCTGAAAAC
>Ga0187883_10000959_pt1 | contig 17978 bp, 17 predicted proteins | sample June2016WEW_20_1_2_FD_132966 | JGI IMG/M metagenome (GOLD analysis project Ga0187883, IMG submission 132966) | Peatland microbial communities from SPRUCE experiment site at the Marcell Experimental Forest, Minnesota, USA - June2016WEW_20_10 | ecosystem: Environmental > Terrestrial > Soil >...
CACGTGGATGGTCATCACGCCGAACCACAGCACGAACGAGGCCTTGTGGGCCAGCAGCCACGGGCTGCGTTGCGGGCCGGTGACGGCCAGCGCGACACCGGTGCCGATGACCGCCGTCGAGGTGATGATCACCAATGGCCCGAGCAGCCGCAACAGCGGTGCTGGCGGTCCTCTCCTGACATATGGTGCAGCGCCGGTGTAGTACCTGGCGAACCGGTAGCAGGTCGAGCCGATCTTCAGCGCGACCGGCCCGATCAGCAGCATTCCGAGGAAGAAATGCAGTGTGAGCAGCTGCCGGATGGACAGGATGGTCAGGCCCTCGGCGGCGAACAGCGCAAGCAGCAGGGCGCCGGTCATGGCGGTGAGCCGTTCGTTGCCTTCCGGGCCTTCCAAGGCCTCCTCCGGTGACCGGCGGCGCCGGGCACTGGCGACCTCGCTCTGCCGCGGCGCCTCGTGCTGGGGCGTCGTGCTCAACTGCGGCTCGACCGGGCGAGCGCGGCTGGCCGCTGCAGCCGGAGCGCGAGGGTCGGACAGGCGCTCACTGCGCGGCGCGCGTCCCGTATCGCCCCTGGCCCGACGTCCCGGCCTGCCACGATGGGATATCCCCACTCATCGAGCTCGATGAAGTCGGGCAGCAGCTCGGCACAAAGGCCGTGGCTTGTGCACCTGATCGGATCCAGATTCAGCTCCGCGGTCGTCATCTCCACCTTCCGTCCGGGTCGGGCCGGGGAATCGGCAGTACTGGCGCGGCCGGCCGGCCGCGCCAGGCCGCCTGGCATGACCGCCGCTGCGCATGGGCGCGGGCGTCCGCCGCGAAGGTGCCAAGCGCGGAGGCCGCTAGCCTGGTCGCGCCATCCGGGTGACGGCAGGCGCCGCGCCCGCTCACCACGCCGAGCCTGCGGCTCAGCCGGTCAAGAACTGGCCCGTGCGGTCGGCCGGACGCGAGCTGGGCGAAGTCGTCAGCGATCGCCGACAGCCCGAATACGCACGGGCCGCACTGGCCCGCGCTCTGCGCGGCGAGGTAGCCGAGCACCCGGGCCGTCTCGGTCAGCCCGCAAGCCCCGGCGGGCAGGACGGCAAGCACGCCGGCCCCGGGCGAGGTGCTCGAGGCGGGCGCGGTGTTTGAGTCGGGCGCGGTGTTTGAGTCGGGCGCGGTGCTCGAGGCGGGTGCGGTGCCGCCCTGTGTCAGCCCCGGTCTGGCCAGCCGCAGGCCGGCCACGGCCGCCGCGTCGTGCCAGGTCCCGAAGTATCCGCCGATGAGCACCGCACTGGCCTCGGCTGATGCGCCGGCCATGGCCAGGGCGTCCACGACGAGGGTGCCAAGCTCGATCTCGTAGACGCCGGGTCCCGCGACTGCGCCGCAGATCGTGGCCAGCATCGTGCCCGGCGCCTCTCCCGTCCCCGCCTGCCGGAACCAGTCAGGGCCATAGCGGGCAATCAGGGCGATATGCGCCAGCGTCTCGACATTGTCGACCAGCGTTGGCCGCCGGCCGACGCCTCGTTCAGACGGCCGCGGCGGCGTATTGACAGGCCTGGCTTCTCCGCCATTCAGCCAGTGCACGAGGGCGGTCTCCTCGCTGGCGACGTAGCGTTCAGGCAAGTCGTGTATCTCGATGCGGACGCTGTCCAGCCGGGACGCCTGCCGCTCTGCGACGGCGGCTGCCAGCTGCCCGGCCTGCCACGGCCTAGACCTCGACAGGCATACGTATACGGCATCCGCCCGGACCGCCTCGGCGGCCAGCACGGCTCCGTCCAGCACCAGGTGCGGCGCCCTGGCCAGCAGCGCCTGGTCCTTCTCGCTGGCCGGCTCGCTTTCCATTCCGTTGGCGACCACGACGGCCGGGCCGCGCCTGGCGGCAACGGCGCCGATCTTGGTCCCGGTGGGGAAGGCTGCGCCGCCGCGGCCGGTGAGCCCGGCGCGGGTGACGGCGTCGGCCAGCATGCGATGGTTCCTGCGGGACCCGCGGCCGGCCTGCGGCAGCGGGCCGTACCGGGCGACGTGCTCAGACAGCGTCGCCGCGCGTGACATCTGCTGCCATCCTGCGGTCAGCCGGGCCGGGCCGCCGCCCGGGCGGGTGCTGGGTACGGTGGCGTGGCCCGCGGGCGGCGTCATGCCCCGCCGCCGCTGATGGTGAGCCTGCCAGTCGCCCTGCTGCCGCTCACCTCGAGCCTGATCGCGGCCCGCGCCGTGGATCTGGCCTGGTCGCTGAGGTCGGCGATGAGCTGCTGCCCGTCGAGCGCCACGACAGGGCCGGAATAAGACGATGCGGCGCCAGCGGAGCCGACGACGACCATGCCGCGCTGCAGCGCCACCCCGGCACCATCGGGCATGTCTTGCAGCGTGATCGTGAAATCCTCGCCGGACGGGCCGGTGGTCCTCGCCGTAACCGCGATGGTCACCTCGCCCGCTTCCGGCCCGCTGCTGCGGGCCGCCCGCCCGGTGAACCCGCCGCCCGATGGCATGGCGGCCGTGCCGCCCGACGAGGCGCTGCCCGACGGGGCCGCGCCGCCCGACGGGGCCGCGCCGCCCGACGATGTTTGCTGGCCGGCCAGCAGCTTGACGGGCGTCCCCGCCCGGTGTGCCCAGCCGGGCTGCAGCGGGCCGAGCGCAGTAAACAGGATCGTTACCAGCGGTACCGCGGTGACGGCGATCGCGATGGTCAGCGGACGCGGCGCGGTCTCCGGCAGTGACAGCCGCCACCACACCGCGCCGGCGACTGCGGCGACGGCTGCCGCGTCCAGCGCGAGGAGCCAGGGGAGGCGGCTGTCAGTTCCGGTCCCGAGACCATGCCAGAGCGCTACCGGCCATGCCACATAGGCAAGCCAGTGCACGATCCGCCAGCCACGGTAGCCAATCCGCGCGCGCAGTAGGCTGGTCACGACCAGCGCGAGCAGCAGGTCGAAGGCGATCGTGCCCAGGCTGAGCCACAGCGGCCGGTAGGCCGAGCTGAACGGAACCACGACCGAGATCCAGCCGATTCCCGCGTAGCTGTCCAGGACCGTGGTGACGATGTGTACGCCGACGAACGCCACCACCAGCAGCGCGACATTGCGGTGCAGGCCAGAGGTGATCACCCGGGGCCAGCGTGGCGTGGCGAACCTGGCTGTGCCGGTGATGCCCAGCACCACCGTGATCGTGAGCAAGATCAGCGCCACGACTCCGGTAGCCCGCGTCGCATACCACAGCGGGCTCGGCCCGGCGCTGCTGGCTGCCAGCGAGCCGGTCATGACCCACCGGAGATGGTCTGCGGCGGTGCCTGGGTGGTCGCGGGCGGCTGCTGCGGCGGCGCGAGGCTGTGGTGGTGCCCGTGATGATGGCGGGCATCCGCCGCGCCGCTGCTTGGCGCCGTCTGTCCGCCCGCTGACTGAGCGTGGCTGGCACCGGCCGGCCGCGCCCCTGCGGCTGCCGTTCGGTGCCCGGGCAGCGCATGCGCGAACGCGGCGCCCAGTCCCAGTGACGCGGCGGCAGCGCCGCCCGCGACCCAGAGCGACACCCTGCGGGTGCGCGAGAGTCTCTCGTCGCGGCGCCTGACGGCGTGACCGGCGGTAAGCGGCATGCCTGAGTGCTCCAGCAGATCCGGCTCGGGCGGGCCCCTGGTGGGCCCGTCGCGTGTCCAGCCTGCCGTGCGCTGTCCAGGGAATCGGTTCAGGAAACGTTCAGAACCGGTAAATGCGGCTGCGACCTCAGCATGATCCTGCGCTCGGTCGGCGTGACCTGCGGTCTCTTGGCGCGTTCGGCAGTTCGAGTGTCACGGTCAGCCCGCCGCCTGGCGTATCCGAGAGCGTCGCCGAGCCGCCGTTAGATGTCACCAGCCGGTGCACGATCGCCAGGCCAAGCCCGGCACCGCCCGGGGTGGTGCTGGCGAACCGCCGGAAGGCGGACCGCTTTTGCTGGGGGCTCATGCCAGGACCGTCGTCGGCGACCACGATGAGCGTATTGGGGCCTGCGGCGCGTGCGCTCATCCAGACCTTGCCGCCGGCTGGGACCGCGTCAAGGGCGTTGGCCAGCAGGTTGTCCAGCATCTGCTCCAGATGCCCAGCGCCGGCCGAGACAGCCACCGGCTCAACGGTGACGTCGAGGGTGACGTCCCGCTCCTCGGCGGCCGGCCGCCAGGCGGCCGCCCGGTCCCTGATCACGATGTCAGCGGCGACGCCGATGGGCTCAGTCACCACGTTTTCTGCCCTCGCCACCGCCAGCAGGCCGTCAACCAGCCTGGACAGCCGCGTGACTTCCTCCTGCGCACCGGCCAGGTCACTGGCCACGGACTCCCCGGCGTCTTGCGCGAGTACGTCGAGCCGCAGCCGGAGCGCGGCGAGCGGGGTCCGCAGCTGGTGCGAGACGTCAGCCATCATTACCTGGTGACCGTCGACCAGCGCTTCGAGGCGGCCCGCCATCGTGTTGAAGTTGGCCGCGAGCCTGCGGATCTCGGCGGGACCGTGGCTGGCCGGGGACCTGGTGTCCAGCGCGCCACCGCCCAGCCGGCGCGCCGCCGCGTCAAGCGCAATGATCGGGCGGCTCACCCAGCGCACCAGCGCCACCGCGATCGCCGCCGCGGCCAGCAGCCCGGCCGCTGAGACCGCAGCCAGCCAGGTCCAGAGCGCTATGATCCGCTGCTGCAGCGGGCCAGTGGAGCGGGACAGCGCGATCACGCCGATGGCCTGGCCGCCCTCGTCGCCCAGCACCGGCGCCAGCACAACCAGCCGGTCATCACCCGGATAGGTGGCAGTCCTCGCGCTGGACAGCACCCCGCGGACGCGCGCGGCCGGTGCGACCGGACCCGTGCCGCCGCGCCGCGTGCCCGCCCGGTCATACAGCGCCACCCGGTCGCCGCCACGCTGGAGCCGGGCGATCGACCGGCTGAGCGCCGATGCGTCGGCCTTATCCCCGAGCTCCTCCTCGGCCGCGCTGGCCAGGGTCCGGGCCGCGGTGACCGTCTCGTCGGTGAAGTCGCGGCGGTCCTGCCCGCCGGTGATCAGGCCGAGCGGGACGGCAATGAGGCCGAGCAACGCCACGATCAATGTCAAGATCGCCAGGACGATCCTGCGGGCCATCAGGCCTCGCCGAGCCGGAACCCACGCCCGTAGACGGTTTCGATCAGGCCGGGCGATCCGAGCTTCTTGCGCAGCGCGGCGACATGCACATCGAGAACCTTGGTCGGACCGTACCAGTGCGCGTCCCAGGCGCTCTCCAGGATCTCCTGCCTGCTCACCACCCGCCCGGGATCGGTCGCCAGGCACTCGAGGATGTCGAACTCCTTGGGCGTCAGGGCCACTTCCGCACCGGAGACCAGGACCTTGCGGGTACGCAGGTCCACCGTCAGCGGCCCGTGCCTGATCAGCTCGCCGCCCGGCCGCACCCGGCGCAGCACCGCCCTGATCCTGGCCTGCAGCTCGCCCAGGCCGAAGGGCTTGACCAGGTAGTCGTCGGCGCCCGCGTCCAGGGCGTTCACCCGGTCCGGCTCCTCGCCGTGCGCGGTGACTACGATGATCGCTGCGCTCGACCGCTCCCTGAACTGCCTGCAGACCTGCACGCCATCGACGTCGGGAAGCTCGAGGTCGAGCAGCATGACATCGGGATCGCCCCAGGCCAGCGCCTCGGTACCGGTCATCACGTGATCGACGCGGTAGCCGCCCCTGGACAAGCCCCGGACTAGCTGGGTGGCGATGCCCGGGTCATCTTCCACCACGAGCACGCTGGTCCCTGGCCCGTCGGGCGGCGCGACTGGCCTGGGCCGGCTGTTCGGCGCTGTCATGGCAACCACCGTAGGCGAGCCGCGGCCGAGGCGGGCCGCACTCCTGCGCGGGATGGCGGCCCGGGCGACGCTAGTCGGGATTACCGCCCGGCGGCAGCGGGCGGAGCTGCAGCGGGCCGTGCGCGATGTCGAAGCCCCAGTCCAGGATCCGGGCGGCGGCGGTAAAGCGAGCGTCCGGGTTGGTCGCTGACGCATCGAGCACCACGCCGATGAGGGTGCGGCCGCCTCGGCTCGCCTCGAAAAGCAGGCAGTATCCGGCGGCGCCGGTCCACCCGGTCTTGATTCCGGTAGCCCCCGGGTAGGAGCCGAGCAGCAGGTTGGTCGTCCGCCACAGGTAGGCGTGATGCTGCCCGGTCGCGGGCAGGTAATAGATCCGATGCCGGACAAGACGGCGGAAGAGGGCGAGCCGCGTCGCCGCCAGGCCCAGTGCCACCAGATCCCGAGGGGTCGAGTAGGTGGAGCGCTCGGTCGGCCAGGGGAGCCCGTCGAAGTTGTCGAAGTGAGTGGAACGCAGCCCCAGTTTCCGTGCTGTCGCATTCATTTTCGCTACGAACGCCCGCCATCCTGGGCCGTATGCGGTCGCCAGCGCGTAGGCGGCGTCACAGCCGGACGGCAGCAACATGGCCGCAAGCAGCTGGCGGGCGGTCAGGACGTCGCCAGCCCGCAGGCCGGCGCTGGCCGCCCCGTACCTGCGCACGTAGGCAGGGACGGCAGCGGAAATCCTGATCTTGCGGTCCAGATGACCGGCGCCGATCACCACCAGCGCGGTCATGACCTTGGTGATGCTGGCCATCGGGCGCCGGACGCCCGCCGCCCGGCCCCACAGCCGCCTGCCCGTCGCGGTGGCCGCTAGCTCGGCGCCCAGCGCCGACACTCCGCCAGGACCTGCGCGGCGCGGGCCTGCGCGGCCATGGCCAGCAAACCCGGCCGCTAACCCGGGCGCCGTGCGGGCGGCGGCGAGCGACGCGCGCGCGGCCGGTGCGGCCGCAGCGGCGGCGGGCGATGCCGCTGCGGTGGCGGCCGGTGCTGCGTTCGCGGCAGCCGGCAGCGACAACCCGACCGCGGCGATCAGCACGCTCCCGGCCGCGGCGATCACCACGCTCCCGGCAGCGGGGCGGGTGCTCAGCCGGCGCAGCCGCGCGAGGCAGGCGGCGGGAGTCACGGGTGCTCCGGAGGCGTCAGGAGGCCCCGGCCGGGCGGGTCACCATCCGGTCGGCATCGGCATTCCCTCGGTGTAACCCGCCGCCCCCTGCACGCCGACCACCGCCCGCTGGTGCAGTTCATCCAGGTCACTCGCGCCAGCATACGCACAGGCGCTGCGCAAGCCCGCGGTAATTGCGTCAATCAGATCCTCCACGCCGGGCCGCTGCGGGTTCAGGTACATCCGCGAAGTTGAGATGCCCTCCTCGAACAGTTCCTTGCGGGCCCGCTCGAAGGGCGAGTCGGTAGCGGTCCGGAGCCGGACCGCTCGCGCCGACGCCATGCCGAAGCTCTCCTTATACAGCCGTCCCTCAGCATCCCTGAAGACGTCGCCAGGCGACTCGCAGGTGCCCGCGAACCAGGAGCCGATCATCACGTTGGACGCGCCGGCCGCCAGGGCGAGGGCAACGTCGCGCGGATGCCGGACACCGCCGTCAGCCCATACGTGCGCGCCGAGCCTGCGCCCCTCCTCGGCGCATTCCAGGATCGCGCTGAACTGCGGCCGCCCCACCCCGGTCATCATCCGGGTCGTGCACATCGCGCCCGGGCCCACGCCCACCTTGACGATGTCGGCCCCGGCCGCCACCAGATCGGCGACCCCCGCAGCGGTCACGACGTTGCCCGCGACCACGGGGACCGAGGCGGGTGTCGCGCTGCCCATCGCGCCACGTACCGCCCGCAGGGCATCGATCATCCGGTCCTGGTGGCCATGGGCGGTGTCCATGATGAGCAGGTCCGCGCCCGCGTCGGCCAGCAGCTTCGCCTTGGCGCCCGCATCGCCGTTGATGCCGAGCGCCGCGCCGATCCGCAGCCTGCCGCGGGCATCGGTGGCGGGTTCGTACAGCGTCGAGCGCAGCGCTCCGGTACGGGTCAGGATGCCCACGCAATGGCCATCTGCGGCCAGCACCGGGGCAAGCCGGTGCCTGCCTTCATAGAGCAGATTGAACGCATGCTCGGGGTTGGTGCCGGCCGCCAGCGTGAACAGCCCGGTGGACATGACCTGCCGCAACTGGGTGAACCTGTCCACACCGTCGCAGTCGGCCTCGGTGACCACGCCGACCGGCTGCCCGTCGGCCACCACGATGATGGCGCCATGCGCGCGCTTGGGCAGCAGGCTGAGCGCGTGGCCGGTCGTGTCGTCAGGGCCGAGCGTTAGCGGGGTGTCGTAGACGAGGTCGCGGCTCTTCACCCAGGAGATCACCTCGGCGACGACCTCGACGGGAATGTCCTGGGGCAGGACGGCGAGCCCGCCCCTGCGGGCCACCGTCTCGGCCATCCGCCGCCCGGCGACCGCGGTCATGTTAGCCACCACGATAGGGATCGTGGTCCCGCTCCGGTCCCGGGTGGCCAGGCTCACGTCAAGCCTGGAGGCCACCGCCGACCGGCTTGGCACCAGGAACACGTCGCTGTAGGTGAGGTCGTGGGACGGCCTGTCCTTGGTGTGGAATCGCACTATACGATTCTGCCCTGGTTGGCGGGTCCTGAGACCGGCTCGGCCCGGGCAGTGTGCTTTTGGTGCTCGCCTGCGCCGCTGCGCGGCGCCCTGCGGGCTGCGCCTATCCTGGCGCCCGTGACCATCCCGACGACGCTGCGGCTCGGCGGGCGGGAGTGGCCGGAAGGCACGTTCGGCATCATGGCAGTGATCAACAGGACGCCGGACTCGTTCTTCGATCGCGGCGCTACTTACGAGTTCGGCGCCGCGCTCAGGGCGGTGGGCCGCGCGGTGGCGGCGGGCGCTGACCTGGTCGACATCGGGGGCGTGAAGGCAGGCCCGGGCGCCGAGGTCGACGTGGCTGAGGAGATCAGGCGGGTCACCGGGCTGGTCAGCGCGGTCAGGGCCGCCCATCCTGAGGTGGCGATCAGCGTCGATACCTGGCGCGCCGAGGTCGGCGAGGCAGTCGCGGAGGCCGGTGCGGACCTGCTGAACGATGTGTGGGGCGGCGCGGACCCCCGGCTCGCCGATGTCGCGGCCGCGTACCAGATCGGCCTGGTCTGCTCGCACGCGGGCGGGCTGGCGCCCCGGTCAGGACCGCATCGGCCCGCCTATGCCGACGTGGTGGCCGAGGTCGCCGGTTACGTGAGCCGGCAGGCGCAGCGCGCGGTGGCGGCAGGCGTGCGGCGGGACGCGATCCTGATCGACCCGGCACCCGATTTCGGCAAGAACACCTGGCACTCCCTTGAGCTGACCCGCAGGCTCAGCGAGCTCGTGAGCACTGGCTGGCCGGTCCTTGCCGCCGTCTCCAACAAAGATTTCGTTGGCGAGACGCTGGGCCTGCCGCCGGATCAGCGTGGCGCGGGCACGATGGCCGCCCTCGCGATCTGCGCCTGGCAGGGCGCCCGGGTGCTACGCGTACACAACGTGCCCTCGGCCCGCTGCGCGCTGCAAGCAGTCCGCTGGGCCCGCGGCGGGTAACTGCCTAGCCTGGGCTCACTACGACTGGAAGGCGGCATAGAAGATCGCGCTGAGCCGGTCGATCATCTCCGCCCTTGGCAGCCGTACCTCAACACTGAACAGGTAATTAACCCGCTCGAGCATCATCAGGCAGGCCACGGCGGTCAACTCGGCGTGCTCGGACAGTGCGCCGCCGTCCGTAGGCCGTGCTGCGGTCATGCCCTGCGTGATCGCCTCGGCCACCCGGAACAGCATTTGCAGCCCGTCGCCATAGACTTCCTCGCCGACCACGTCGGCCTGGCTGAGGATACGAATGACAGCGGCATGAGCGGCGTAGGTATCGCAGAACTTCTCCACCCAGTCGCGCAATGCCCGCCGGCCAGCGTCATTGCGGGTCACGACCGGGAAATCGCCAGTGATCAGGCCCATGTCGTGCAGCGCGTCGCGCAGCAGGGCCTTGAACAGATCGTCCTTGTTGGCGAAATAGAGATAGAACGTTCCGTGTGAGGTCTTTGCCCTGCTCACGACGTCGTCGACGCGGACGGCCTGCAAACCGCGCTCGTCGAATTCGGCCAGGCCGGCTTCGAGCAGCCTGCGCACGGTCTTCCTGCCCTGAGCGCCCAGCTCGCGGCCCTGGGCCGGCAGGCCGCCGCCAAGTGAGGGCCGCCGGGAGCGGGTCCCGGTCCCGCTAGCGGGCCTCCCGCGGGCCGCCGCAGTCTGGCTGGGTGTGGTCATCCCGGCGGGAGCCTGCGCTGCTGCTGCCCGGGTCCCCGCTGCCACTGCAGCAGGGGCCTGCCCGGGTACTGCCCGGCTGTCTTCCTGCTCGCCGGTCAGTGCTTGTCGTCCCGCGGCAGTGCCTCGCCTGCTGTCTCGCCGTGGTGGCCCGCTGCCAGCTTCGCCTTCCATGCAGGCGAGACTAGCCTTACTCGCCGCCTGGGCCAGCAGGATTTCGCTTCGAGCTACCATTCGGCGGGGTGCGCATATGGATGTGCGCCTGGTCAGCCGGCCTGGTACAGCCCGTCTGGTGCGAACTGGCACGCCTCGTGGAGCCATCGGCCGTCTGGCTCGAGCCGGGCGTCCTGACTGGCCATGATGGCGGCGCCGCATAGCTCGCAGATCCGGCGGGCAGCATGGCCGACGATATCGGGCTCAGCCAGCCTGATCCCGTTGTGGGTGCTCCCGAAGTCTGATGGTGTTGTCATGTGCGAGTCCCCCAGGTGACTGCCTACGGCGGTCAGTCGGAGGACCGCCTCTGTGGTCAGGTGTGCCCCGCTGACCGGAGGCTATGCGCCGCCCCCGGGGCGGACATCGATGTCACCGTGCGCGGACCGGCGTACCGTGCCCGGCGCGCCGTCGGCCCCGTCGGCCCCGTCGGCCCCGTGGACCCTATCGGCCGTCCGCGGTCTTTCCGTCCCGGACGGCGCCCGTAGCGTACCCAGCCCGAGCAGGCAGATTGCCGCCGCCATCGCCCCGCAGCAGGCGGCGAACGCGTATCCCCAGTGCGGGCCAGCGACGTCGATGATGTGCCCGGCAGCCGCCGATCCGCCGGCCACCCCGATCGAGATCGCGGAGCCCAGCCAGGTGAGCCCTTCGGTGCGGCGCTCGGCAGGGGCCTGGCGCTCGATGAGGCCATAGCCGGCGATGAGCGTCGGCGAAATGGTCAGCCCGCAGAAGAAGATAATGAGGGTTAACGACAACAGCCCAGGCTGTGCCCAGAAGGTCGCGACCCCGGCCGCAGTGCAGCACAGGGTGACGGCGAAGCGGCGCTCCAGCCGGGCCCGCCACGTCCGCGACCCGTACCAGAGCCCGCCGATAGCGCTGCCCAGCGCGTAGATCCCGAGGATGACACCGGCGAGCGGCTTGTGCCCCTGCCGCTGCGCGAAGTCGACGGTGCTGAGGTCGATGGTCGCGAACATCGCGCCGACGAACAGGTAGACCGGCGCCAGTGTGATCAGCCCGCGCGCTGGCATGGCGAACCTGCGCCCTGCCCCGGCCGGCTCGGTCTGGGTCGGGGTCTGGGTCGGGGGCTGGGCCGGGGGCTGGGCCGGGGGCCGGGTCGGGGACCTGGTCGGGGACCGGGCGCGGAACTGGGTCCGGGTCTGGGCGCGCGTCTCAACCGGCGGCTCGCTGCGGCGCTGCGCGGCCAGCAACAGCGTCCCTGCCACGCACGTCAGCATGGCCATGCCAACCCCGGCGGCCGGATAGACCTCGGTCGCCAGCAGGGTGACCGCCGCCGGGCCGATCACGAAGATCATCTCGTCGGCCACTGATTCCAGCGAGAACGCGGTATGCAGTCGCGCTGGATCATCGAGCAGCGTGCTCCAGCGGGCCCGGACCATCGGGCCAAGGGACGGCATGGACGCGCCCGATAGAGCGCCGGTGACCAGCAGGGCCCACAGCGGTGCCCGTAGCTCGGCACACACCACGAACGCGACCGTATTGACCGCGAACGACACTGCCTGCGGCCGCAGCACCCGGTGCTGGCCGAAGCGGTCGGCGAGCTTGGCCGCCTGCGGCGCACAGACGGCGTAACCGATGGCGCCAGCCGCTGCCACCGTCCCGGCCAGCCCGTATCTGCCGCTGACCGCCGCGACCAGCAGGACCGTGCCGAGGCCGAACATGGACATCGACATACGGCCGAGGAAGCCGGCTGCTGAGAAGCTCAGCGCACCGGGACGGCGAAGGATCGCCAGGTAGGTGTTGCCGCGCACGGTTGCCCGTTCCCCGCACTCAACCTGCGCCAACGCCAACCTCCGCTACGACCGTATACCCGGGTGACAAGGTTTTCGGCCCCGGCGGCGACCGGCCTCGTCGGCGCGGAACTGGCGCCAGTTACAGTTGGGAGCGCAATGGGACCTCTCAATTGGCGCAGGGCACCACGCGTCACCGTCGCCTCCGGTGGCGCGGCGCCAGCATGTCGGAACGTAGCCTGCGCGGCGTTCGTGCTGCTCGCCTCGGGTGCGAGCGGTACCGCGCACACGATGGTGATTCCTGGCGGCGTGGCCGCAGGGCCATCCGGTGCCGCGGCCGTCCGGACGGCTGCCCAGGTGCGTGCCAGCACGACATTCCGGCGGATCATCCTGCCGGATCTGCTGGTCGTGGCGCCGGCCGGGCTGACCTCCCGCCAGATCACCAGCCTGGGCAAGACCGCCGACGTCCGGAACATGATCGTGTTTGATGGCGCGGAGATTACTGCGGGCGGCCGCCCCGCCAGCGTCATCGGCGTGAATCCGGCTCAGTTCCGCTCTTGGGTGCCGCTGCGCACGGCCTCCGACCAGGCGCTGTGGACCACGCTGGCCGACGGCGGGTTCGTGGCGTCGCCGACCGCGCGCTCCAGGCTCGGCCTGCGCCTGGGCGGTTCCTACGAGCTGGCCGCCGCCAGCAGGCAGCCGGTGACGTTCGGCGCTGCGGCATCGCTGGGCGTCGCGGGCGTGGACCTGGTGGTCGACAGCGCCACCTCGCGCAAGCTCGGCCTGGTGCACCAGGTCGCAGCGCTGATCAGCGCGCCTGGCGCGAGCATGACCGCGCTGACGGCCGAGGTCAGGGCGATTCTGGGGGCAACCGCACGGATCGAGAGCCTGCGCCAGCAACAGCTGCCGACCGCCAGCGTGCCAAGCAGCGGGCTGCCCAGTACCTACCTTGAGCTGTTCAAGGCGTCAGCCGCTCGGTACTGCCCTGGGCTGTCCTGGACGGTCCTGGCCGCCATCGGCCAGATCGAGAGCGCCGACGGTACCAACGTCGGGCCGTCAAGCGCTGGCGCGCTCGGCCCTATGCAGTTCCTGCCGTCCACCTGGAAGATCTGGGGCACCGACGGGTTCGGCCAGACCGGCCTGCCGGACATCATGAACCCCTACGACGCGGTGCCATCGGCGGCGAGGCTGCTGTGCGCGGACGGCGCAGCGGCCGGCGGCCGGTCGCTGGCTGGCGCGATCTTCGACTACAACCACGCCAACTGGTACGTCAGCGAGGTGCTGGCGCTGGCCGGGCAGTACGCCACCGACTACAGCTGAGCCCGGCTGGCAGTGCCGCGCGGCTGCCGCCCGGCCGGGCCGCACCGCGATCTCGGCCCGGGGTGTCGGCCCCTGCTGGTTGGATGGTGGTATGCCGAGCTACGACGCCTTCCTGCTCGTCTCCTTCGGTGGCCCCGAGGCCCGCCGTGACGTGATCCCGTTCCTGGAGAATGTCACCCGCGGGCGTGGCATCCCGGCCGCCCGGCTAGCGCAGGTGGCCGATCACTACTACCTATTCGGCGGTGTCAGCCCCATCAACCAGCAGTGCAGGGACCTGCTCGCGGCGGTCGAGAAGGACTTCGCCGCCAGCGGAATTAACCTGCCCCTCTACTGGGGCAACAGGAACTGGGATCCCTACCTGACCGACACCGTTGCGGCCATGGCGGCAGACGGTGTGCGGTCCGCGGTTGCCTTCGTGACCGCCGCCTACAGCTCATTTTCCAGCTGCCGTCAGTACCTTGACGACATCGCGCGGGCCAGGGCGCTGGTGGGAGACGGCGCGCCGCGGATCGACAAGCTGCGCCCGTACTTCAACCACCCCGGTTTCATCGAGCCGCTCGCCGACGCCACTGCCGCGGCGATCGAATCGCTGCCAGCGGCCGTCCGCCGCGACGCCGACCTGGTCTTCACCGCGCACAGCATTCCGGCCGCGATGGCGGCGGCGAGCGGGCCGAGCGGCGGTGCCTACCAGGCGCAGCTGACAGAGGCCTCGCGGCTGGTCGCCGAGCGCGTCACGGCGAGGTCTTGGCGGCTGGCCTACCAGAGCCGGAGCGGCCCGCCGTCCCAGCCGTGGCTCGGCCCCGACGTCCTTGACTGCATCGGCGAGCTCGCGCAGTCCGGATCCCGGGCTGTTGTCCTGGTTCCTGTGGGTTTCATATCTGATCACCTGGAGGTACGGTACGACCTCGATGTCGAGGCGGCGCAGACGGCACTGCAGCTGGGTATCGCGCTGGCCAGAGCGGCGACACCGGGCCCGGATCCTCGTTTCGCTGCCCTGGTCACTGAGCTCGTGCGGGAGCAGCTTGAGGGATTGCCCCCCCGCGCGCTAGGCAGTCCCCGGCTAGCTGGGGACCTCTGCACAGCCTGGTGCTGCGGCTCGGGCCGCCCGGCCGCCGGTTCCGGAGCGGCTTGATGGCTGACCCCGGTGAGCTGCTCAACCTAGCGCGGCAGGCCGCGGGGGCCGCCGGTCGGCTGCTGGCCGAGCGGCGCCGTGGCGGTGGCCCCGCCGTGGTGGCCACCAAGTCGAGCCCCACCGATGTCGTCACTGAGATGGACCGTGCCGCGGAACGGCTGATCAGGAAGATGATCGCGGCTGTCCGGCCTGGCGACGCGATCCTTGGCGAAGAGGGCGGCGAGACCGGCCAGGGTGCGGCGGTGCGGTGGATCGTGGACCCGCTGGACGGGACCGTCAACTACCTGTACGGCCTGCCTGATTGGGCCGTCAGCATCGGTGCGGAAGCGGGCGGCTCGATAGTGGCGGGCGCTGTCGTGGTACCGGAGCGCCACGAGGAGTTCAGCGCGGTGCTTGGCGGCGGCGCGTGGCTGCGGGGCGCTGGCTCCGCGCCGGTCCGGCTGTACTGCAACCGGCAGGTCCAGCTGGGCCAGGCGCTCGTGGCGACGGGTTTCGGGTACGACGCGCGGCGGCGCCGTGTGCAGGGCGAGGTGCTCAGCGCGGTGCTGCCCGCCGTTCGCGACATCAGGCGCGGCGGATCGTGCGCGGTCGACATGTGCTCGCTGGCTACTGGGCACGTCGACGCGTACTACGAACGCGGCGTGAACTACTGGGATATCGCGGCGGGCGGCCTGATCGCCAGGGAGGCCGGTGCGCAGGTCGCCGGCCTGCACGGCCAGGCGGCCGGACCGTCGATGACGCTCGCGGCCGGGCCCGGCCTCTTCGGCGAACTGCATGACCTGCTGGCCGGCCTGGACGCGGAACGGGACGGCTGACGCCGGTGTCGGCTCGTACGGTGTCGGCTGGTACTACGGTGTCGGCTAGGACTTCGTAAGGCTGCCGTTGGCCTCCGGCCCCGCGGCGCCAGTGAACGTGAATTGCAGCGAGCCCGACGGCTCTGGCCGGAGCGTGACTGTCCCGTTGGCGCAGGTGTTCTGCCCTACGATGATCCCCTGACGCATGGTCACGACACCGCCCGCGTTAGACACCAGGCTGAGCCGCCCGGTGCACGTGAACGCCGTGCCCGTGTAGTGGATCTCGCCGGAGGTGGCGCCCGTCGCCAGGTTGACGTGCACGCTGAAGACGTCGGCCTGCTGCTTGGCCTGGCCCGACCAGGACCCGGCCAGGGACGCCGGGATCGGCGCTGCGGGGGGCGTCGGCGTCGCGGACGCCGCCCGGCCGGTGCCCGAAGCACCCGCAGGCAGCTGAGCGGCCGACGCTCCGTTGGTCGAGGCGGGCGGACTTGCGCTCTGGTTCTGCAGTACGTGGGCGGCGACAGCGATCGCCAGCACGCAGGCAAGGATCCCGACCGCCCACCAGATGGCCCTGGACCGGCGGGATGTCGGCTGCGATGCTCGGTCCGGATGCCCGGCGGGCGGCTGGAACGCCGCCCGGACGGCCAGCCGCGACCCCTCCGCGAGCGGGTTGTCCGGCGGATCGTCAGTGCCGAGAAGCTCGAGCACGACTGACCGGGCGGACAGTCGGCCGGACGGGTCCTGGCCCATGCAGCGGGCGACGAGTCCGCGCAGCGGATCGCCGAGCTTCGCCAGGTCCCCGCCGCCGGCCCCGGAGCGGCCCGTTGCGGCGAACAGGATCGTGCGTGCCCAGGCCAGCATGTCGGCGGCGGGCGTAGCGGTCCCGTATGGCGGCGTGATGCCGAACCCGACGACCCGCGGTCCGCTTGCCCCCAGCACTACGTGCTCCGGCCCGAACTGGCCATGCACAAGCCCGGCCTGGTGGATGGCGGCTAGCCCGGTCGCGGTTCCCATGGCCAGTGCCGCCAGGCTGCTGTCCTTGCGAGGTCCCTCAGCGGCGACGAACTCGGCCAGCGACGGTCCGGCGACGTACTCGCGCACCAGGTAGGGAACGCCATTGTCGAGGCCTGCATCGATGATCCGCGCCGTGCAGTACGGCGCGACCCGCCGGGCGGCCCTGCCCTCCGCGGTAAACCTGTCTCTGGCCGCGCCGTTTTGCGTCGAGTCAGCGGCGAGCAAGGTGACGGTGACCCGGTTGCCGTTGGCCGTGGCAGCCAGGAAAATCGACCCCTCGGCGGGCATCGCCGCGATACGCCCGGTCAGCCGGTAGTGGCCGACGCGCCTGGGGTCGTTGGCATGCAACGGCGCGACATTGGGCATACATCGTCTCCGCGAGGTCCTGCAGGACCGGGATGAGGTGCGGTTCGTACCATACGCACGTTGTGCCGGCAGCCGGCTGTGATCGAGCAAGTTACCGATGGGTACAGACATAGGCGGCGCCACATGCGCCACGGGGGGGCTCTGGCGGCGACACGAACCAAAGTAGCGACCCGCTACGTGTACCTGACGCCGGGACGTGACAGAATTCCCCGCCGGAATCGGGCACAACCGAGCCTCCCCGAGCGTTACATCCGCGCGACGAGGCGAAGAAAGATGGAGGGGTAAGGGCCAGATGGCTACCGACTACGACAGCCCGAGGAAGACAGACGACGAGCTCACCGAGGACAGCCTGCAGGAGCTACAGGCCCGCCGGATGGACAAATCATCCACAGCGATCGATATCGACCCTGACGATGTGGCCGAGTCGCTTGAGCTGCCAGGCGCTGACCTATCGAACGAGGAACTCTCGTTCCGGGTGATCCCGCGCCAGGCCGACGAGTTCACCTGCTCTAGCTGTTTCCTCGTGCACCACAGGAGCCAGCTCGCGGAGACCCGCGGCGGCCAGCTTGTCTGCCGGGAGTGCGCGGCCTGAGCTGGCCGGGATGACTGCTGAGCTGCCCGCGGCCAGGAACGTGGCCAACGGCGGCGGTACCCGGGAGGGCCGCGTGCGCGGTTCCTGGCCGTGCAGCGCGCGTCTGCGCACCGGGCTGGCAGCTGTGTGGTTGCCGTCCGGTGGTCGCTGACGCCTGCCTCAGCGCAGCACGGCGATCCGCCCGATTGAGACCCGCCCGCCACGGAGCAGCCTGGTTAGGGACCGGAACGAGCCGTCGGCGGGGAGGCTCGCTGCTTGTACCGGGTTTGTGGACCCGGCGGTTGCCTAATGTCCTTAATGTCCCCACCTAATCCGGTACAAGTCTCGCCTCTCGCTCGCAGCCGAACCCCGGCGGGGAGACTTGCCGCGAATGGCTGACCACGGAACGTGACGGACGGTTAAGGTCTGGGTACTCACGGTAATCATGCCTGGCTGGCGCCTGTGCTGCCAGGCGCAAGCACTCTCGGGGGAAATGTGCGCAGAGCGCTCTTTACGACCATAGCGACGGCGGCCGCGGCCGCGGCCGCGGTGACGATGGGGTCGGCGCCAGCCGCCTTAGCGGCAATTAGCCCGATCGGCGACACCTCCACCTCGTTCACGATCGGCAGCATAGGAGTGCTGTCGATCACCACGCCGGCCACCGCCGACCTCGGCTCGGCGGACACCACCGCAGGGACGCTGTCCAACAGCCTTGGCGACGGCACGGTGACGGATGGGACAGCGCC
>Ga0187883_10000961_pt1 | contig 17970 bp, 25 predicted proteins | sample June2016WEW_20_1_2_FD_132966 | JGI IMG/M metagenome (GOLD analysis project Ga0187883, IMG submission 132966) | Peatland microbial communities from SPRUCE experiment site at the Marcell Experimental Forest, Minnesota, USA - June2016WEW_20_10 | ecosystem: Environmental > Terrestrial > Soil >...
ATAGTAATATCGACTAGCGACCGCAGTTCAGGCCTAGTCGAATAAACGCCCTCGACCAGAACAATCTCATTCGGCTCGATGGTCACCCATTGGTTTAGCCGATCTGCTTCCCAATCGTATCGCTGGTAGCGCGCTGTTTGGCCACGGCGCAACGGCAATAGCGCCTCATCGCGCATCCGCTGCCAAGGAAAGTACAGGCGGTACGCTTCGTCGGGCGTGAGCCGGGCGGCAGGGTACTCGTTTAGAGGGAGAAAGAAATGGTCAGTTCTCAGGATGCTGACGCTGCCAAGACGATCACGCATTCCTTTCGCGAGAGTCGATTTTCCCGCACCAGCTCCGCCGTCGGTCGCGACGACAATCATCGCGTGCCCAATTTGTGCAACGCGGGTCGCTGCGCATGCGGCGTCGATTGCCTCTTCGGAACGCATCAATGTTCGCTTTTCTTTAGCAGGCAAATTCAAATTAGGACACTACCCGCGGCCGCGTTTTCTTGACCGTGCGAAAGGAATCGCATAAGTTACGCGCAACCATCTCATCTGCTAGTATTACACATTGGCCGTCGTCTTTTGACGGTTGACGGAGGACGAGGTATTGGGCGCTACATCACTTGCAACGATGAATTTCACCGGAATGTCCGCGACCGAGAAGCAGATTCTCATCTTTAGCTTCTATCGCGACGCCGAATTGCGTGGGGCGCGCTTGCTCTTCAATCTCCTGGGACACATGAAAGACGGCGAGTCGCAGCTCAAGATGACGGCTCACCTCGCGGACGAAACGCGCCATGCTTATCTATGGACTAAGCGAATCGCGGATCTGGGCGGCGCTCCGGTCCTTATCGACGACGGCTACCAGCGCCGGCTCGGACTTCGCACCGGCGTGCCCAAAACGATTATCGATCTGCTCGCGTTGACGGTCGTGGTCGAAGAGCGCGCGCAAAGCCGTTACAACGCGCACATCGCGCTGCCCAACGTCGATCCGGAGACGATGGAAGTCCTGAAGTCCGTCATGAAAGACGAACCGTGGCATCTGTCGTGGATCGAAAAGGAGATGCACGAAATCGCCAGGGAGCAGGGCAACGAAGAGCAGGCGGACAGGGCGCTCGCTCGCTACCGGACGATCGATCGCGAAGTTTACGCCACCCTAGCCGCGGACGAAGCCGAGCTGATGCGCTCCTAGCAGCGCGAGCCGCCCGTCCAATCCAGTTTCTGTGCGTTCATTGCAAGCGGCAGCCGGCGCGCTCGCAGCCGCGATTTTTTTATTTTTCGCCTCGAACGTTCGCGCCGCATGGATTGCCGGCGAGTTCTCCTCCGGCGGCAAGCCAGTCCATGAATATCATTGTGTGCCGAGGGGGATCGGACCGCATCCCGCGGTCGTGATGCTGCACGGTGCGTCGATCCGCAAAAACGCGGGCAACGAAGAGTACGAAAAAATCTGCGGCCAGCTCGCCGACCTCGGCTACTACACCGAATTCGTCGAGTACTACAGTCAGACCGAAGCGGTAGGCCCCGGCCAACCCGTGCTGATGAAGCAGGACTTCCCGACCTGGCTCGAGGAAATTCATTCAGGCCTCGACGCGCTCGACAAGAATCCCGCCGTCGATCCTCATCGAGTCGCCCTGATGGGATTTTCGCTCGGCTCGTTCCTTGCGCTCTCAGCAGGCGCGCTCGATCCGAAACAAATCGCGGCGATCGTCGAGTACTACGGCGGACTGCCGCCCGCCCTGCAGGAGGGTGCCAGGACGATGCCGCCGACGCTGATCCTGCACGGCGACAAGGACGCGCTGGTCCCGGTGGCACAGGCGCATAAGCTCGACGAGCTGCTCACGAGAGAAAAGCGTCCGCACGAAATGAAAATCTACGCAGGCGCGAATCACGCGTTCAACTTCCCGGAGCTTCCGTTCTGGTACAACGCCGGCGATGCGAAAGACGCGTGGAGTCGAAGCACCAGGTTCCTGGCGGCAAATCTGAACCGCAGCGATGCGCCAACCGCATCGTCGAAGTAACTCGAAATCGCCCGCCCAAGACGCGGCTACGCGCCTTGTTGGAACGCCAGACTGTATCCGTTGCAGTCATTGACGCCAAACTCCCGCGAGCCGTATCGCATCTGCCGCAGTGGCCAGGATATTTTGGCTCTGTCTTTGACCATCGCGTAGTACTCGATGGTGTCCGGGATAGTGAAGTAAATCGTGCCGGAACAAGCAGGATCGCTGTTCCATAAATCCTGCCTGGTGAATATGAGCTTGCCGCCATTTTTCTCAACGGTCAGTGTCTCTTCAGCGGTGTCGGCAATGCTGAAGCCAAGGACTGAGGAATAAAACGTCCGAGTCTCATCCAGGTCTTTGCAGCGCAGAAGAATTGTCAGCGGCATAATCACCTCTCAAAAAACCAATATTTTCTGAAGGGACGCGCGGATCGATATCAAAGTATTCGAAAAAGAGAAGTTCGAAAAGTTTACGCGCTGCGCGATAATGCTTCCGTGCGGCGTGCGGCGAGCGCGGCATTCAATTCCAGGCGCATCGCCTCGGCGTACTCGGCGGCCGCCTCGACGGGCTTGGCGCCGTCCTTTTTCTGATACGCGTACATCAGGCTTCGGCTCGCATTCACGACGAATCCTGTACCGTCCGCGCGCGCCGATGCGACCGCGTCTGCCGCCGACGCGCCTTGCGCGCCGTATCCCGGCACCAGGATCGTCGCCGCCGGCATCAATTCGCGCGCGCGCCGCGCATGCTCGGGATAAGTCGCGCCGACCACCGCGCCGACGGAGCTGAGACCGCTGGCGCCCACGCAATCGCCGCCCCATCCGTTCACGCGCGCCGCAACCGACTCCCATATTGGGCGATTGGGTGCGTTGAGATCCTGAAATTCCCCCGACGACGGATTCGACGTCCTCACCAGCACGAACACCCCGCGGCCGTCTCTCACCTTCGCGAGAAACGGCATCAGCGTGTCGCTGCCCTGGTACGGGTTGACGGTCACGGCGTCGCAACTGAAGTCGCCATCGCCCAGAAAAGCCTCGGCATAGGCAGCCGACGTCGTGCCGATATCGCCGCGCTTTGCATCCGCGATCGTAATCAACCCAAGCCGCCGGGCCAGCTTGACGACCTCGCAAAACGCGCGCATCCCCTCCAGCCCGCGCGCTTCGTAAAACGCAAGCTGCGGCTTGACCACCACCGCAGAGCGCGCGCACGCCTCGACGATTTCGCAGCAGAAGCGCGCCAGAGTGTAACCGCGCGGGATTCCGGGCGCGCCCGGCGCATCGAGCTGGGGATCGATGCCGAGCACCACGACGCTCTCTTTGAGACGCGACGCGTGTGCAAGGCGATCGGCAAAATTCATCGCGGGCATTATCGCATACTGCGGCCCGCAGGTCACATCGGGTCGTTGCGTTTTCGCGTCCGTCGCGGGCATCCTTTTGGGAAGGCAACGACAGGAAAAACCGGCATGAACAACCTGACTATTGTCACCAAGCTCCGTTTCATGGCCGCGCTGGCGCCGGCGATTCTGTTGCTGGCAGCCGCGCTGATTGCAGGCGCGTTTCAGGTCTTCGGGACGGCGCCGCGGGAAATCTACGAGAACGAGTATGCGGCGGCGCGCGCGGCCCAGGAGATGGAAGACGCGCTTTACAAGATGGATTGGGGACGCACGCAACCCGACGCATCTCAAATCGTGCTCGATCAGCAGCGTGGCTTCATTTCTGAAATCGAGATCGCACGATCGCATATCGGAACCCGCGAGCAGGCCGAACGGATCGAGAAAATCGCCAACGACGCGCGCCCGCTGTTCGACGCGCTGCGCGCGGCACAGCCGGGCGACGACAGCCTCGAGCCGCGGCTGCGCGATCTGCAAGGGACGGTGGCGGATCTGATGAGCCTTGATGACGCGGCTTTGATCGCGGTCGCGGCCAGCGCCGAATCGCAGGCTCGCATCATGATTGCGATTACAATTGCGGGACTGGTCGTTGTCCCGTGGATTTGTTTCGTCGTGATCGCGCGCTTGTCCGGCGGCCTCTACATCGAGCTAAAGGAAATGCGCCGTCGCCTGGACGCGCTCGCCGAGCGCCAACCGACTCCGTCCGACGAAGTGCGCGCCCTCGACGAATCGCTGTCCAAGCTCGGCTTCCCGAAACCAAACCCAATGCTCGCCGAGTAGCCCGGCCCCCGCCGCGAGCTCGTCGAAATCTTGGCGGAATTTGCCGCTTTGACAAACTTGCCATATTTGGCCTAAAATTTAGGCTGTGGCGAAATTGGCGGGAATCGTAGAGGTTCCGATAGACAACCCGCCGAAGCCAATCATATGGCTGGGAGACAGTCTAAACAGACTTCGGGGTTTCCCCGAGGACGTTAAGGACGATGTGGGCGCTGCTCTCATGTGGGCGCAAATGGGCGACAAGCATGCCGACGCGAAGCCAATGCGAGGATTCGGCGGCGCCAGTGTCCTCGAAATTTTAGAAAATTACGACGGCGACACCTACAGGGCGGTGTATACTGTTAGGTTCAAAGAGAGAATCTACGTGCTTCATTGCTTCCAGAAGAAATCAAGGAAGGGGAGCGAGACGCCGAAACACGACATCACATTGATTAAGGAGCGGCTAGAACAGGCGAGAAACTTGGAAGAGCGGGCGAAGTCATGAGTAAAGACATTGTTTACAAGGAAGGTGGCGAGAATGTCTTTGCGGACATAGGAGTCCGTGATCCAGAAGAATCACTGGTGCGCGCCAAGCTAGCGAAACAAATCGCTCAGCTCATTCACAGAAAAAGACTCCGCCAAAATCAAGTGGCGGACATTCTCGGCGTCGATCAATCCAAAGTGTCCAAATTGGTTAGAGGCCGTATCTCTGGATTCACCAGCGATAGACTCCTTCGCTACCTCAATGCGCTGGGATGCGATGTTCACATCCAAATCAAACCAATTCGAACCATCCAAAGACGCGGCAAAGTGGTAGTCGCAGGCGTCTAAAAAGCTGCTCACCGCTTCTTGCGGTTCGCGATTGCCTTGGCCGTCGCCTTCGCTCCACCCTCGGGCAGCACGATGTCGAGGCTGCGCCACAGGTACCATGCCGCCGCGGTTCGGTACGGACGCCATCGCTCGGCGTGCTTGAGCAGGCGCTTGCGATTGGGCCGTTGGCGCATCCGGTAGTGCCGCTTGACCGCGTTCTGGACGCCGAGATCGTCGGCCGGCATCACGTCGGGCCGCCCCAGGTTGAACATCAGGAAGATTTCAGCCGTCCACTTGCCGATTCCCTTCACCCGGGTGAGATCGGCGATGATCTCCTCGTCAGTCATTCGATGGAAGCGATGGAAGTTGAGCTTGCCGTCTCGAACGTGCGCCGCGAGGTCCTTGATGTAGAGCGCCTTTTTTTCCGAGAGGCCCACGCTGCGCAGCTCCGCGTCGGTTTTGGCGAGCACTTGTTCCGGCGACGGGAATTCCACGCCGGGGAACAAACCGACAAAGCGGCCGTAGATCGCGTTGGCGGCTGCCCCCGCAAGCTGCTGGAAAATGATATTCCGCGCCAGCGCCTGGAAACGCTCGCGGCGCGGCTGGATTCCAAGCGCACCGACCTCGGCAATAATCTGCGCGAGGACCGGGTCGGCCTTGCTAAGATGCATTCGCGCCTTGCGCGCGTATGGGACTCTGTCGGTTGGCATCGCACTCAATACCGCGGTTCGCCGAATCTTGCACGCCTGCTAAAGTCATTCAATCGCGAACGGCTGGCTCGCCCGGCGATTCTAAGGATATGAAGGCGACGCGTCTATGAGCGAAGACACCAGACTCCCGATGTGCGCCGAGAACCTCCGCGAAGGGATGCGCCTTGGGCCGATTCATTACGTCGTCACTCCCGAGCAGGCGCGCGCATTCTCGCAGGTGGTGGGGGCCGCCAGTCCCGAATTCATCGTCGATGCGCGCAACCCCGACGCGATCGTGTCGCCCACGATGCGCTTGCAGGATTACGCGCTGCTCATCGCCACTCATCTAAAGGGCGGAAAGGGCGGAGTCCACGCCAAGCACTGGTGCGAATTTCACGAGCCGATGCGCGTGGGCCAGGCGGTCAGGACCGAGGGTACGATCACGGCTGTGTATCGCAAGCGCGGCAAGTTTTATTTCACGCTGGAATATGAATCGCGCGACGCGGTGACCGATAAGCTGCTGGTACGGCAGGCGATTACGTCGGTGCTGCTGAACGACAAAGGAGAGATGCGATGAGCGCGTCGCCCGCTGAGATTCGAATCGGCGCGGAACTGGTTTCGGCGCCCTACCTCCTCGATGCGGCCGCGGCGAAGGCCTACCTCTTAGGCATCGAGGAGCCGCCGCGCCGCCGTCCGCGCGGCAACATCCACGACGACAAGGACGCCGCGCGCAAAGCGGGATTCGTGGCGCCGATCGCCGCCGGCGAGCAGACCATCGCGATAGTCGCGCAATTCCTCGCCGACAACTTCGGCATGCGCTTTGTGCGCGGCGGACGCATCGAAGTATCGCTCACCAGGCCGGTGTTCTTCGGCGACACTTTGACCACCCACGCGAAAGTCGTTTCCGTCGATGCGGATCGGGCCGGGCTGCAGATTCACGTCGAGAATCAGCGCGGCGCACAGGTGCTGACGGGAAGCGCCGCGGTCAGGCTGAGCGACGCATGAGCGCCGGCCCGATTCCCGACTCGAGCGATTCGCCGCGCGACGCGATTCCGGCGCCTCGCGCGACACCGCTCTGGCGCAAGGCGATTCCGTATCTCGGAACCGTCGCGATCTTTGCGCTGATCTTCTGGCGCATCCCGATTCGCAAAGTCGAGCAAGCGCTGTCGCAGGTGCCGGTGCTCGAATTCCTGGCGGTGTTCATGCCCTACTCGCTGTTTTACTGCGCGATCGATTCGGCCTGTCTCACCTGGGTCGTGCGGCGCTTCAACGCGCGGATGCGCTATCGGGACATCCTGCCAATTCGCGCGAGCATGTACGTGCTGGCGCTGATTAACACCAGCCTCGCCCAGGGCGGCGTCGCGTATTATCTGCATCGCAAAGCCGGAGTCAGCTTCCTGAGCGCGCTCAGCTCCGTGCTTTTCATCGCGCTGCTCGAAATCTACCAGCTCTTTCTGTTCTCGACGCTCGGGGTAATCTTCTACACGCCGGCGGGCGGCGCGCAGGTAAGAATAGTTGCGATACTTCGCGTCGTGTACATCGCGGCGTGGGCGATGCTGGCGGGAATCATTGCTTTCTTCGCGATTGCCCGGCGGAGCACGCGGATCCGGAGCTGGGTCGAGACCGGAAGGGCGGGCGCATTGCTCGCGACTTTTATCCAGGCGCGCCCGCTCGACTACCTAGTGGTGCTGGCGATCAAGGCGCCGACCTTCCTCGCCTCGGTCGTCGCGCAATATTATGCGCTGGCGCTGTACGGAATCGCGGTCCCGTTCGTGAAGCTGATGCTGTTTCTGCCGCTGGTGTTCCTGGCTGCCGCGTTGCCGATCGCGGTGGCTCATCTCGGCACCAGCCAGGCGGCGTGGCTGTTGTTCTTCTCGGGCAACGCGTCAGCGGCGAAGATCGTCGCCTACAGTCTCGCGGCGCAACTCACCTTCATGCTTTGCAACGCACTGATCGGACTGGTGTTCCTGCCGCGCGCCAGCCGCGACCTGACCGCGCTTCGCGCCGAGACCGCAAGCACTTCAGCGACCGCATGAGCGGCGACTCTGCGCATCGTGCGTCGATTATCACGTTACACGATGGCTCTCACTGCGCAGCGTGTGATACAAAGGCCGCCGGTATAGGAAACGTGAATACCTGGGCAGCTAGGGCCTGCCCGGTGTCTCCGAGCGTTTCTTCCACGGCCAAAGAGCGAGCGCGCAGGATCTATCGAACGCCGAGCACGGGGAAGCCTTCGTGCCGAGCCGCCTCGGCGAGCCTGCGATCCAGAGTGACAAGTTCCAGAGATTGTGGATCGCCATCGGCGGCCACCAGCGCGGCGCCGAGCTGGAGAGCGTCGGCGGCGCGCAGTGGATGGTCCATGATGATGCGCTCAGCGTGAAGCCGGGCAGCGATCGCATCCGAGATTTCAATCCATCTTGAGGCGACTTCGTGCACGTCGCGAATCGCGCGGCTCCACAAAACCGCCAGCTCCGGCCGTTCGCGTTTCCTTCTCGCGATCGCTGAAAGTACTTCAATGCGCGTCATCATCCAGGTTGTAATGCCGGGATCGGCCGCATGCCAGCTCTGAACTTCTGGAGTCGCTGCTTCTTTGATGAATATCGCGACCAGTGCCGAGGCGTCCCAGAATCTCACCAGCCGCTCTCTCGCTCTTCCAACAATGCCTGCAAGACGCCCGCACCTCCGGGAATTTCGATGGGCTTATGGGTCTTGAGCCACGCAGCCAAATCGCCGGTGCCACGCCTGATTGATCCCTTGCGCTCGAGTCGCGCAAGCCGCTGCTCGTCACGATCTTTTTTGCTCCTGGTCTTGCTCCGCGTGATAGGGACGATCTCGGCGATTGGAGTGTCGCGGTCGTACACAAGCACGGAACCACCCGCGCGGACGTGATCGAGATAGCGCGAAAGACCGTTCCGTAGTTCCGCAATTTTGGCCTTTTTCATGACATTTCAATCATAGCCAAGTTGGCGCTGTCGGGCTATGGAGCTAATCCGGGTGCTGCGGGTGAAGAGATAGTGTCGTTTTGATCGATCACCGGAATGCGTCCGCTGAATGCGAGCCAGACTACGAACACGCTCAGCGATATCCAGCCGACCAGACTTCCCAATCCGCCGCCGATTGCGCTGTCGTAACCGACTATGAAAACGAGCGCGGCGCGTTGAAAAGCGTTGATCGAACCGTGGGCCAAAGCGCTGACCCATACGCTCCCCGATGCGAGTTGGAGCCACCCTATGATCATTCCGACCAGCACCGCGTATATGACGAACATAGGCACCCCGATGACTGGATGCTCCACGTACTCCAACCCGAGCAGGATAATGGGAACATGCCAAAGGCCCCATACCGCGCCACTTGCAATCAACGCAGTCCATTGATCGAATCCCATGCGCATCAGGTGGCGCAGCAGAAAATCGCGCCATCCCAACTCCTCGCCGATAGTTGTCAACGCGTGGAGCGGCGGTCCGATCACGGCGGCGGTTGTCAACTGCCGTAACGCGAATCGCGCCAGGTCGCTGGGCGGCGCCTGCCCCGCGGCGGAAAACATCGTGCGCAGATGGTCCAGCGCCCAATCCGGACGCGCGGCGCCCGACAATACATCAAGTAAAACGGTCGCGGCGATCAGAAACGGAAACAGCAGCCAGGCCCAAAGGTAGTAGCCGGGGCGGCCGAGCCGAAAGAGTGTCGTGTCGCGCAGGTCTTCCTTCAGCACCACGAATCTGACGGCGAGAGCAGCGATTCCCGGAAAGTACATGCCGGCGGTGGCGAAGATCGCGAATCGAACCGTCTCGGCCGGCTTGACCTGGAGTATCCAGAGCAGGCTCCAGAGAATCCAGGTGGGGGCGAAGCTCAATATCAGGAAACAGATTAGCGCCGACTGGTCGGAGATTTTATTTGCCCGCGTTCCCGGCATAGGATCTCGGCGATTGAAAAGCTATATCGCTACTCCGGGCGTGGCGATAGCCAGACGTGCTCGAAGCGCGTCGGGCGCATCGGATTGATCACGTAGTCGTGCACCCACGGCTGGCGGATTATGTAAGTCACCGGGTAGTAGAGAAACACCCACGGCGCGTCGGCGACGACGATTTTCTCAGCCTGGTCGTATAGAGTGTATCGCTTTTTCATGTCGGCTACGGGCTCGGCTTCGCGGAGCAGCTGTTCGACCTCGGGGTTGGAATAAAAGCTGTCGTTGTTGGAACCCCACTGAGCGCGCGATAGCAGCGCGCCGAGAAAATTCTCGGGATCGGGAAAGTCAGCCTCCCATCCCTGCATGAACGATTGCACCGTATGCGGCTGGCGAATCGCTTCGAGAAACGGCCCCCACGCGACCGGCTTCAGCCTGGCGCGGATGCCGAGCGGCGCGAGATCCTGCTGTATCGATTGCGCGAGCATCAGGATGGTCTGATCGGCGCGCATCCAGATTTCAAACTCGAAGCCGCGTGCTAGATGCGCTTCTTCGAGCAGTGCGCGCGCCTTCGCCGGATCGTAGTCGTAGCCCTTGAGATCGGGATCGTAGCCGGGCAGGTTCGGGGGCATGACGCCGCGCGCGACGATGCCGCGTCCGTTCAAAATTGCGATCAGCTTGTGGCGGTCGATCGCGTAACTCAGCGCGCGGCGCACGCGAACGTCGGTAAACGGCCACATCTGGCAGTTCATGCCGAGGTAGCGGGTCGTGACCGTCGTCTTCGCCAATGTCAACTTTCGCAGCGCCGGAGTTTTCATGACGTAAGGGAATTCGGCCGGCGGAATATCGACCACCGCGTCGATCTGGCCCGCGTCGAAGCGCAGCCATTGCAGCTCCTGGCTCACGCCGACCGACTCCACGATCGCGTCGAGATGCGGCAAGGGTTTGGCGAAGTAGTACGGATTCTTCACCAGTACCAGGCGTTGCCCGCCAATCCAATCGCGCAGCATGAAGGCGCCGCTGCCAACCACGTGGCGGGAAAAATCGTCGCCCCATTTCTCCGCGACGTCGCGCGGGATAGCCGACGCAAACGGCATCGCGAGCTTGTGCGCGAAGATCGGGTCGGGCGCGCCCAAATGGAAAACGATCGTCGAATTGTCGGGCGTGTCGATTCCGCTCACGTGCGGCTTGCGATGCGAGGCGAAGTCCGCCGAGCCCGCGATACCGCGGTAGTACTCCATCCCTCTCGAGCGCGTGGCGGGATTCAGCACGCGTTCGATTCCGTAGCGGAAGTCCTCGCTGGTTACGCTTCGTCCGTCGGAAAAACGGGCGTCGGCGCGCAGGTGAAATGTAAAAGTCGTCGCGTCGGGCGAGCTTTCCCAGGCGGTTGCGATATCGGGTTCGAGTTCGATATTGCCGTCGCCGTAGCGCACCAGGGTGTCGAAAATTGCCTGCTCGAAAGTCCATGAAACGGTGTCATATCCCGCGGCCGGATCGAGTGTCGGTACGTCGTCGGCATCCGCAAGCCGGATTATCATCGCGTGCGGCGGCAAGTTGAGCGGCGGCGGTCCGCCCCCGCACCCCACCGCCAACGCGATCGCGATCGCACCGAGCAACAGCGCAACCCGCCCCGCCTTAAGTCTTCGACACTGGCTCAGTTTGAAAGTCTGACTAATTCTTCGATGCTCCAAGCATGATCTGATATGCAGCCTCCTCCGCACCGCGCCATGCGGTTGCGCGTCCTTTAGCAGGCACAGTTATTCGCCCTGCCGATCGCAAATCTCAAGACTGCGAGAACGCTCGCGTTCGATCACGATTTCGCAGGTGTGCCTATTCCCTTCCGGTCTAGTGCGATGCGGCTTTGTGCGGCTCGCAGTTTTTTCGCGAGTAGGTAAATGAAGGATCACATCCTCCGAACTCGGGACTGGGATCAAATCGCTCAAACGGCCCTTCCGGGTCGGCTCTAGCCAGGCATCTTTCCGCTAGAACCCCTTCATGCAGCTCGCGCATCCTAGGCTTGGAATCGTCATAACTCATAGCGTCGCATTCTTTTGCTGCCTTCAAGAATCGCTGGCAGGCGATCCACGAAGGACACACGGCAACACTCGTCCACTCCCAGGTCGGCGCAGCCAAGTTAGGAGCCAAATCCGAAATACCTTTCGGAGGCGGTTCGATCAGAAGCCATTCGTGCTCGTAGCGATATACGGCGTATCGCTCCGACAGCCGACCGAAAAGCCAATAAATGACGACAGCACCCACGATGAGGGTGATGTTCGGATGACGACGTGCGACTGACGCCAAGCGCGAGAGCGACGTTGTCACGTCTGGCGCCCCGCCACTCAGGCTTTTCCGGAGAGAACGCCGAGCGCTTGGATGAGCGCCGCGTCAGGGTCGGGCCGATGGTCCCGAACGTAAGTGTGTCGTACCCAAGCATAGGCCCCGCCTTTCCCCACACCGGCGGTCTGCATCTCGAAGCCTACGGGTGTGGTGATGTTGAGTGATACGCTGTTTTCGGCAAGATATCGAGCGTCGTAAAAGACGCCAGCGTGGTCTACGCCCTTGACGATTTCGACGCGATAGTTCCCGGTTCCCATCACGACCTCGATAGTTCGCACGACCTCATACATTTCCGAAAACGCATCTCTGAACTGTTCTGCTACCTGGTCTAGTTCGATTGGCATGTTCCCTCCTTTATGGTTCGCGCTTTCACGGTTCATTTGGCTTCCTTTTCGAGAGCCTGTTTTCTATTCCATACGACAGCGCTAAAACCGAGCCCTGATGGTACTTTTTGATCCCGCGAGGCAAGAACTTTCGCCATCTTGTCGAGCGCTAGCAGCACACTGGTCGATAGCCCCTGAGCATTCGTTTCCTTGCTCTCCACGATAAAGCGCTCGAGACTCTGCTTGTGTGCGGCCTGGAGGGAATCGTCCAGCAGTAGCATCCCGACATCGTAAGTCAAATGATTCGCTCAATCACGCCGCGCCGGTACAACGTGAACAGGTTCACAATTACTACGGCTGCCACGCCGATGATGATCCAGCCGAGAACGATCATATTCGACTGGCGTAACGGAGAAGGAGTTCCCTTCCTAGGGGCCGCTCTAGGGCTGTTTCTAATGCGATCTTCTGCTCCTGACTGATGTTGTACTGGGAAGCGCAACGAGAGATCGCTTCCTCAAGCGCGTCAACAAAGCCCTCCGGCCAATTGGCTTCTTTACCCATCGCCGAGTTCCTCCCAAAGTAGGCACCTGTTGCAACATCGTACGCTCGAAGTGGGCGCTCGGAAACTCTAACGTATACGACTATGCACACTCGCTGGGGGGGGACGCTCGCTCGATGATCGCGGGCCGGCTTGGGCCTTCGACCCCTCACTGCGAGCGCCTGCGCAAAAATCCGTAGCCGAGCAGATTGAAGCTGAGCACCGCGAAAAAAATCGCCAGACCGGGAAAGGTCGCCAGCCACGGCGCCGTGCGGAAGTAAATCGTCGCCTCTTCGATCATTCGCCCCCAACTCGGCGTTGGCGGCGGCACGCCCAGCCCGAGAAAGCTGAGCGCCGCGTCGAGCAGCAGGGTGTCGGAAGTCCTGAGCGCCGCCATCACGACGATTATCGGCAAGACGTTGGGGATGATATGCAGGGCGATCAGCCGGCGCGACGGCGCGCCCAGCGCCTTGGCCCCGACCACGAAATCCCGCCGGGACATCGTCAGCGTTTCCGCCCGCACCACCCGTGCGATCGAGGTCCATGAAACGAGCCCGATGACGATAAAGATCGTGCGCAGACTCGGTCCCAGCACCGCTACCAGCGCCATCGCGAGCAGCAGCGGCGGCAAGGACAGCATCAGGTCCGTGAAGCGCATCAGAAGAAAATCCACTGCGCCACCGAAAAATCCCGAGCACAGCCCGATCGCGATGCCGATGGTCATCGTGACCGCCATCGCGGCGACCCCGACGGTGAGCGATATCCGGGCGCCGAAGATGATGCGCGAGAGCACGTCGCGGCCGAGTTCGTCGGTGCCCATCGGGAATGCGAGCGAGGGCGCGCCGGGATCGCCAAAGGTCGGCGCGACGACGATCGTCGGATCGTGCGGCGCCAGCATGGGCGCAAAGACCGCGACGATCACCAGCACGGTGACCATCGCAGCGCCAACGGTTTCGAGCGTCACGAGGCGGCGGATATTCATCCGGTCTCCGCCAGCCTGATGCGCGGATCGAGCCACGCGTAAAGCAGGTCCACCAGCAGGTTGACGACCACGATCAGCAACGCGGAGAACAGCACCGTGCCCATGATCACCGGGATGTCGAGATTGAAGATCGCCTCGGCTGCCAGCCGCCCGATTCCCGGCCAGTTGAAAACCGTCTCGGTCAGAACCACGCCCGAAAGCAGCCCCGCCAGATCGAGCCCGGCCAGCGTGACCAGCGGCAGCAGCGCGTTTGCCATCGCGTGTTTGAGCATCACGCGGACGCGCGAGAGACCCTTGCCGCGCGCGGTGCGCACGTAATCCTGATCGAACGCATCGCTCAAGCTGGTGTGAAGCACGCGCGAATAGTAGCCGGCCGAGCCGAGCGCGAGGGTCAGCGTCGGCAGGACGAGGCTCGTGGCGCCGCTGTAACCGCCAAGCGGAAATGAACGAATGGTGGCTGCCACCGCGATCAGCAGCATCGTGCCCAGCCAGAACACCGGGATCGACACCAGCGCCAGCGATATGACCAGCAGGATGTTGTCGGCCGCGCGGCCGCGATACGCGGCCGCTATCGCGCCCATCGCAATTCCAAGCATCAACGACAACGCCATCGCGGCGCCCGCCAGCACCGCGGTTGCGGGAAAGCGATCGGCTATCAGCCGCGTCACGCTCTCGCGCCGGATATACGAACGGCCGAGATCGCCGTGAATCGCGCGATCGAAGTAGCGCGCGTACTGGACGTAGAGCGGCTGGTCCAGCCCCATCTCGCTCCGGATCGTGGCGAGAGTTTGCGGATCGGCCTTCGCCCCGGCCATCGCGACCGCGGGATCGGCGGGAACGACGAACGCGATCGCGAACGTGATGACCGACGTTCCGACAAGGACCGCCGCGCCAAATACGATTCGCCGTACGAGGTAAGCGAGCATCGTTCAGCCCGCGACGATCCCGCGTGCGGCAAGCTCGCGGCGGAGTTGGAGCTCGGCGCGCTCGCGATGGCGTTTGGCGCGGGCGCTGTCCTCGACGGAATCCAGTGCGCCACGAGCCTCGGGCGCAAGCGTCGCGATCACCGCCGACATCGCGGCGAATAGCTGCTCGTTGTCAGAACCCCGCGATGGGTCCGATCTGAGCGCGTGATAGTGCGCTAGAAATGCGCTCAGCGACGAGTACGCGGGGACTTTCATGGCGGTCAACGTCAGCCTGCGGTCGCACCCAGCGGCGAGATCGCGAGTCCGATCAGATAGCCGGCCGCCGCCGCGCCCATCGCGATTGCAAGAAAGCGTATGCCCGACCGCCATCGATCGTCTCGATGCGCGAGCCATCCCTCGAAGTATCCAACCCCGAACAACGTGAGTGCGGTTGCGGCGAGCGCGCCGCCAAGGTCGTAGCGACGAGATGGAATCAGCATGTACGGCAGCAACGGCACCACCGCGCCGACCAGGAACGCGATTCCCATCACGATTCCATCCAACGCCGGCCTGCCAAGCGTCGCGGCGCCGAGCCCGAACATCTTTGCCTCGGCGGTTGACGCGAGAGCCTTGGGAGAGGTGCTCAGCAGCCGGACGATGCGATAGGCGCCCTCGCGGCTGAGGCCTTCCTTGCACAGCTCGTCGAGCAATCCTTCCTGGACGGTGTACGGCTTGGCGGCCGCCTCGACGCCCACGAGCTCGAGCTCGGCGCTCAGCACCTCGGCTTCCGCGCGCGTGCCCAGGTAGGCTCCTGCAGCCATCGAGAGCGCACCGGCCGCGGTGGAAGCCAGCGCCGCGAGCGCGACCTGCGAATGCTGTGAGACGGCGCCACTGAGCCCGCACAGCACGCCCGCGGTCGTCAGCACGCCGTCCTGCACGCCGAACACAATTTCGCGGACGCTCGACAGCCGCTCGAAGAGCCGCCTTTTCTCCGCGGGATCGATTGCGGCCAAGCTCGTCCTAGAACTCGCGGTTGGCCGGACCGACCTCGACGCCCGGTGTCCAATCGGCGGGGCAGAGTTGGCCGGTTCGGAGCGCGCGCACGATTCGAAGCGTCTCAATCACGCTGCGTCCAACGTTCAGCGGGCATGATGCGGCGAACACAACCTTGCGTTTCCCATCGAGGATGAACGTCGCGCGCAACGCGACCTTTTGCTGGTCGTCGAAAACGCCGTAGGCGCGCGCGAGATTGCCATCCGGATCGGCGAGCAGCGGGTAGCCGATTCCACCGAGCTCGCGGGACCATCGCAGATGGCTGTCCACGTCGTCGATACTGACACCCACGATCGTCGTCTCCTCGGCGGTAAATTCCTTCAGCGCCTTGTTGAAGCCGGTGACTTCGGTGGGACAGATGAAAGAAAAGTCGCGCGGATAAAAAAAGATCAGAACCAAATCGGAAGAAATTTTCGCCAGACTGGATCGTGCGATACGCCCGTCAAGGGCGCATTCAAGATCGAACGACGGTGCGGGATCGCCAGGCTTCAGCATCGCGGCCTCAAGTGTACGCTTGGTCGATAGCGCAAAAGCAAAACCTACTCAATCTCGAAGGTGAGAGAAACCGTCGCCGGCACGATGACCTCGCCGGGTTCGACCGGTGTGGCCGCGTTGGCCGACATCGCCATTGCCCTTTCCATCCTCATCGGAATCGGCCGCGCTTGCGATGCTGTCGTCGCCTTGAGGACCCTGCCGAGCTTGACCCCCAGCGCGGATGCGAGCGCTTGGGCCTGTGCGCGGGCGTCGCGAGTTGCGATCGCGATCGCTTCGGTACGCGCCTTGAGGTCGTCCTTGACGCTGAAGTTAAGCGAGTTGACGCGATTTGCGCCGGCCGCAATCGCGGAATCGATCAGCGGGCCAACGAGGTCGAGCGCGCCGGTATTTACCGTAACTGTGTTTTGCGCGTTGTAGCCGATAATCCTGGGCTTCTCGCTCGCACGCTGGTCGTACTCGGGATTCAGCGAATAGCCCCCGGTGGTAATCTTGCCCTTGTCGCCGAGCTTCGACTTGAGCGCGTCGATCACCTTCGCAGCCAGCGCGGCGTTGCGGTTCGCCGCTTCCTCGGCCGTCTTCGCTTGAGTCTCGATCGCGACGTCCAAATCTGCGCTGTCCGGCGATGTGCGCGTCTCGCCGCTGCCGTCAACTTCAATCGTCCGCACCGCGGGAGTATTCGCACCGCTTTCCGCCGACGCCGCGGGAGCGAACACCGGGATCGCAATCGCAAGCGCAAGGCCGGCGGCGGCTGCTCGGGGTCTCAGCTTCATATGACTTTCACTTCGGACCCGCTCCGGAATAAGTTGATTCGAGCCGATTTTATCCGGAGACTGTACCAATTGACGATAATCACAATCGTCACGCAAGACGAATGGCGGAAAAACAAGCAAAACAAAACGACAAGAAGGTAACCCCTCGCAGCGAGGACTTTGCCGCCTGGTACAACGACATCTGTCTCCGCGCGGAGCTGGCCGACTACTCGCCGGTGCGCGGATGCATCGTGTTTCGTCCCGACGGTTTTGCCATTTGGGAGGCGATCCGCGACGAGCTCGACAAGCGCATCAAGAAGACCGGCGCCCGCAACGCATACTTCCCGCTGTTCATCCCGCAGAGCTTCCTCCAAAAGGAGGCGCAACACGTCGAGGGGTTCGCGCCCGAGCTTGCGGTCGTTACGCACGGCGGCGGCAAGGAGCTCGAAGAGCCGCTAATCGTCCGTCCCACCTCCGAGACGATCATCAACCATATGTTCGCGGATTGGATCAGATCGCATCGCGACCTGCCGATGATGCTCAATCAATGGTGCAACGTCGTGCGCTGGGAGATGCGCACCCGCATGTTCCTGCGCACCACCGAGTTTCTCTGGCAGGAGGGACATACGGCGCACGCCACCCGCGAGGAAGCCGAACGCGAAACGCTGACGATGCTCGAAGTGTACCGCCGGTTCGTCGAGGAGTTCCTGGCGATTCCGCTGATCGTAGGACGCAAGAGCGCGGCCGAGCGATTCCCGGGCGCCGTCGAGACCTATGCGATCGAGGGTTTGATGGGCGACGGGCGCGCGCTGCAATGCGGCACCTCGCATTTTCTCGGCCAGAACTTCGCCAAGCCGTTCGAGATCCGCTACCTCGACGATCAAAATCAGATGCAGTTCGTGTGGCAGACGAGCTGGGGTGTATCGACGCGGCTACTCGGCGCGATCGTGATGGCGCACGGCGACGACCAGGGACTGCGGCTGCCGCCGACGGTCGCGTCAACGCAAGCGGTCGTCGTGCCGATATTCCGCAAACCCGAGGAGGGCGAAAAAGTGCTCGACGCG
>Ga0187883_10000962_pt1 | contig 17966 bp, 13 predicted proteins | sample June2016WEW_20_1_2_FD_132966 | JGI IMG/M metagenome (GOLD analysis project Ga0187883, IMG submission 132966) | Peatland microbial communities from SPRUCE experiment site at the Marcell Experimental Forest, Minnesota, USA - June2016WEW_20_10 | ecosystem: Environmental > Terrestrial > Soil >...
CAGCTTCTGAGTCTCGAATCGCCTGCCCGCATCCAAACAAAGCGAATTTCAAATTCCTCTGGAGTCTTCCTTATGAAAGCAGCAGTCGTACCCTCCGTAAACGGTAAGTGGGAAGTAAAACAGTGGGAAACCCCCAAGGCAGGTCCGAATCAGGTCGTCATGAAGATCCACGCTAGCGGCCTCTGCTACACCGACGTTCACCTCACGCACGGCCTGTTCCCTCTTCAGTTTCCTCGCGTGCTCGGCCACGAGCCCGTCGGCGAGATCGTCGAAGTCGGCCCCGGCGTCACCTCCCGCAAAGTCGGAGACCGCGTAGGCGTCGGCTGGGTTCAGAAAGGAGACGGCACCTGTGAGTGGTGTCTGCGCGGCAAGAAAGAGCTGTGCCAGAACCCCACTTCCACCGGCATCAATCTTCAAGGCAGCCACGCCGAATACATGCTCGCCTATGCCGACGCCACCATGCCCCTGCCCGCGGCCATTAGCTACGAGCAGGCCGCACCCATTTTCTGCGCCGGTTACACCGTCTGGAGCGGCCTTCGCCTCGCCGACCCCAAGCCGCACGAGCGCATCGCCGTCGTCGGCATCGGTGGCCTTGGTCATCTCGCGCTGCAGTATTCCAAAGCTTCAGGCTTTGAAACCATCGCCGTCACCAAGAGCAAAGACAAAGAAAAGATGATCCGCGACATGGGTGCCGACGAAGTCGTCGAAAGCGGCGAAAAACTTCTCGCCGCCGGTGGCGCCGACGTCCTCCTCGCCACCTCCAACTCCTGGTCAGCCACCGCCGAAGCCGCCAAAGGCATGCGCCCCGACGGCCGCATCATTCTCATGGGCGTCGGCGCCGAGCCCCTGAACTACACACCCGAACTCATGTTCAAGCGCGTCCGCCTCATCGGCTCCTCACAAAACGGCCCGGAGTATCTTTACGAAGCCCTCGACATCGCCGCCAAAGGCAAAATCAAAGTCGTCGAAGAAATCTACAAGCTCGACGACATCGCCAAAGCCTACGACCGCGTCGCCGAAGGCAAAGTCCGCTTCCGCGCCGTCATCACCATGAATTGACGTGTCGTTGAATTAGATTCTGTCATCCCGAGCGAAGCAGGAGTGCCACTTCGTAGCACTCCTGCGTAGTCGAGGGATCCCTAGCTCTGTCGAGCTGGGACACCGCAAAGACGTGTATCGCTGATCATCGAGCACAGGTGGGGACAGCTCCGCTGTTCCCGTACACAGTTTTCTCCCCTCATTGTAAAATCTAAGGTTTACCCAGACGTTCGCCTGATCTTCTTATGCCTTCGCCAGACAACTCGGAAATCGCCACGGCGACCAACCATGGCCGCCCCGAACACCCCGATCGGCCCAACGACGACCGCTACGATCCTCAGCGCGTGGAAACCAAATGGTTCAACCGCTGGCAAAACGATCCTCAGCTCTACGCCGCCGAGCCCCACACTGCCAAGAAGAAATACTACGTCCTCGAAATGCTGCCCTATCCCTCCGGCGTCCTGCACATGGGCCATGTGCGCAACTACTCCATCGGTGACGCCCTCGCCCGCTATATGTGGATGAACGGCTACAACGTCCTTCATCCCATGGGATGGGATTCCTTCGGCTTGCCTGCGGAAAATGCGGCCATCCAGAACAACACGCCGCCGCGCCAGTGGACGCTCGGCAACATCGCCAAAATGAAGGTGCAGATGAAGCGCCTCGGCTTCGCCTACGACTGGTCCCGCGAAGTCACTACCTGCTTGCCCGACTACTACCGCTGGAACCAATGGTTCTTTCTTAAGTTCTACGAAAAAGGATTGGCGTATCGCAAGAAAAGCCGAGTCAACTGGTGCCCGAAGTGCTGCACCGTGCTTGCCAACGAACAGGTCGTCAACGGCCGCTGTTGGCGTCACGAGGATACGCTGGTCGAACAGCGCGAGCTCGAGCAATGGTTCCTCCGCATCACCAAGTACGCCGACGAACTCTTGCGCGATCTCGATAAGCTCGGCGGCTGGCCCGAAAAAGTTCGCACTATGCAGCGCAACTGGATCGGCCGGAGCGAAGGTACCCTGGTCGATTTCAAACTCGACTACACGCAAGATCACGGCGGTTTCGGCCCTGCTGGCGCAACCATCAGTGTCTTCACCACGCGCGTCGATACCATCTTCGGCGCAACCTCGGTGCAACTCGCGCCCCAACATCCCATCGTCGCCGATCTCGCCGCGGCCAACCCCGATCTGCGCGCCAAGGTCGATCAACTCATCGCCGAGCAGCGCAAAGCTAAAGAGGTCGGCGACATCGGCGAAATTGAAAAACACGGCGTGCCCACCGGCCGCTACGCCATCAATCCCTTCAACGGCGAAAAAGTTCCGGTCTGGGTGGCGAACTACATCCTTATGGATTATGGCACCGGCGCGATTATGAGCGTCCCCGCTCACGACGAACGCGACTACGAGTTCGCCAGGAAATACAACCTCGAAGTCCGCCTCGTGATTCTTCCGATTACGGACGATCCGGAAGAAACCATGACCGAGCCTGCGCTTCCGTTCGTCAGCCACGACGGCATGCTGATCAATTCCGGCGCCTACAGCGGCCTTGAGTGCGCCGATGCCATCACGAAAATGTCCGCATTCGCCGAGAAAAATGGCTTTGGCAAGGCCACCGTCACCTATCGCTTAAAAGATTGGGGAATCTCGCGCCAGCGTTATTGGGGCACGCCCATCCCCATGCTCTACTGCGAGAAAGACGGCATCGTTCCCGTGCCCGAAAAAGATTTGCCCGTCATCTTGCCGGAGAACGTGGATATCGCGCTCGCTCTTGGGTCTCCGCTGAGCGGCTTGCCCGACTTCGTCAACACCACTTGCCCCAAGTGCGGCGGCGCCGCCCGCCGCGAAACCGATACCATGGACACTTTCGTCGATTCCTCCTGGTATTTCTATCGCTACACCGACGCGCACAACGACCATGCTCCGTTCGATTCGAAAACCGCGCAATACTGGTTCCCCATCGACCAGTACATCGGCGGCGTCGAGCACGCCATCTTGCACCTCATCTATTCGCGCTTCTGGACCAAGTTCATGCGCGACATGGGTCTCATCACCAACGACGAACCCGCCGAACGCCTCTTCACCCAGGGCATGGTCATCAAAGATGGCGCGAAAATGTCGAAGAGCCTCGGCAACGTCGTCAGCCCTGACGAAATGGTAGCGCGCTACGGCGCCGACGCTGCGCGCCTTTACAGCCTCTTCGCCGCTCCGCCCGATCGCGATCTCGATTGGCAGGATTCCGGCATCGAAGGCATTCAAAGATTCTTAGGCCGCGTCTATCGCTTCGTGGCAAGAAATGCCGTGAGCGCCTCAACTGCGTCCGTAGAAACGTTGCCTGCAACGTCACTCTCACCACCTGCACGGCAGATCCAGCGCAAACTCCACCAAACCATCAAGCGCGTCAGCGACGATTTCCAGGGCCGGTGGCACTTCAATACCTGCATCTCGGCCATCATGGAGTTGGTGAATGTTTTGTATGGCGCGGAAGATGCGATAGCAGGGAATGTCGTCTCCAAGCCCTTTCTGGCCGAGGTACAGCGCGACCTCGTTCTCTTGCTCGCCCCATTCGCGCCCTATCTCGCTCATGAACTCTGGGAGATGCTAGGCGAAAAGGGAAGTCTTCTCAAAGCTCCCTGGCCAAAATATGACGCCGCGCTCGCCAAAGAAGATGAACTCGAAATCCCGGTGCAGATCAACGGGAAGCTGCGCGGGAAAATCGTTGTGTCGGCCGACGCCAGCGAAGAGCACATTCTTGAACGCGCCCTCGCGGACGAAAAAGTGCAGGCCGCCATCGCTGGCAAGCAGATCGTCAAGAAAATCTATGTTTCTGGCAAACTGCTTAACCTGGTCGTGCGATGATGTTTCACGAGGAGTGTGATCATCCGTTGAGTCAGCCCTGATGTCCCAGGTCTCGCCCACGCTCGAAGGCTTTCGCGCCGCCTTTCGCCGCCCTGCGCTCACCTTTGCCGAAATCGCCTGGCGCTGGACGCTCGGGGCAACCGCCTGGGCTTTGCTTCTGTTTTCGTTTTTCGAGTATCTCAACACCCTGCCCGTCACCCATGCCGACGCTACTCTCCTTTCTACTCGACACCCTGCACTCGTGGGACGTGCGCTCACCCACATCCTTCGCGGCAGCCTGAATCGCGTCGTGCTCGCCGCTTTGCTCGGGGCGCTGGCGCTTTCGCTTTTGTGGATCGTGGCCGCTTCCATTGGCCGCGCGGCCACGGTCCGTGCCTTGCTCGACTACTTTGCCGGACGTCGAAACGTCGCAGACGACTCTTCTGCAGAAGCCTCTGAAAAGGCCGATTCGCTATCCTTACGCTCGCTCGTCGGTCTCCATTTCTTGCGTGTTGCCACGGTGCTGGCAGCACTCCTCGCCCTCGTCGGCGCCGCAATTCTCGCAGGTTTCGTGTCGTCCGAGGCAAAACCTCAACCTGGTTTGGCTTTCATTCTTTTCTTGCCGCTCGCCGGCCTGATCTTCATCGCGTGGCCGATGCTGAACTGGGTACTCTCGCTAGCCTGCGTATTCTCGATCCGCGACGGCGAGGACGCATTGGGCGCGCTCGCCGCGGCCGTCACTTTTTTCCGAGAACGGTTGGGAGCAATATTAGCAGTGAGCACTTGGACCGGCCTCGCGCATTTCGTTGCTTTCAGCATCGCCACGACGGCCGTTTCTCTGCCGTTGAGCCTCATCCAGTTCGCTCCGTCGCGCTTGGTAATCGCCTGCATTCTGCTCGTCACGCTCGCGTATTTCGCCGTCGCGGACTGGTTATACATCGCGCGTCTCGCCGGATATGTCTGCATCGCCGAAATGCCGCAGACTCTGCCCGCGGCGGCGTCGCTTCCGTCTGCCACATCGCCAACGGGAAATGTCGCCTCCCTCGAAACCGCCATCGACCGTGATGAGCCGATTCTGAGCGATGTTCCGAACCTGGCCGTTGAGACATAGTTTGATAGATCTTGTTCGCGGCGCTTTACACGAACCATCTGATTTGAGAAACTCATCCGTGGAAACCCAATCCAGACTGAACCAGTCCATCGTCATCCTCGACTTCGGCGCGCAAACGACGCAACTCATCGCGCGCCGTATCCGCGAACAAAATGTTTTCTCCGTTGTCCTGCCTTGCACCGCATCGCTTGACGAAGTCAGGAGCTATGCGCCTGTGGGCATTGTGCTCTCGGGGGCGCCGTGGTCGGTCTACGACAAAGATGCGCCTCCGGCCGATCCGCGTGTCTTCGAGATGGGACTGCCCGTGCTCGGCATCTGCTACGGATTGCAGTTCATGGTGCACACACTCGGAGGCAAGGTGCGGCCGGCGGACAAGCGGGAGTACGGGCATGCGGAAATCGACATTGTGGCCGAGTCGATGCTGTTCCAGGGGCTGGCGAAGCGGCAGCAAGTGTGGATGTCGCACGGAGACGAAGCGCTGGAACTGCCTTCCGGTTTTGAGCTGACCGCGAAAACCTCTCACGCGGTTGCGGGAATACAAGACGTCGCGCAGAAGTGGTATGCGGTGCAGTTCCATCCGGAAGTGCACCACACGCGAAACGGCACGGAGATACTGCGCAACTTTGTGTTCCGGATCTGCGGGGCCGAGGCTTTGTGGACGCCGCAGCACTTTATCGACTCGACGATCGAGCAGGTGAAGCAAGTGGTGGGCAGCGGGCGCGCGATCTGCGCGCTTTCGGGTGGCGTGGATTCGTCGGTTGCGGCGGTGCTGGTGGATCGCGCGCTGCGCGATGCGAGCGGGAAGTCGCGGCTGACCTGCATCTTTGTGAACAACGGTGTGCTGCGCAAGAACGAGTTCGAGAAAGTGCAGCAGACACTGCGCGACAAACTGGGCCTGCGCCTGGATGCAGTCGACGCTACGGATCGCTTTCTGGATAAGCTCAAGGGCGTGAGCGATCCGGAGACCAAAAGAAAAATTATCGGCAACGAATTCATCGCGGTGTTTGAGGACGAAGCTCATCGCATCGAGAAACAAGAGGGAAGCGTCGATTATCTGGTGCAAGGAACGCTTTATCCGGATGTGATCGAGTCGCGGTCGGTGCGGGGGCCGTCGCAGGTGATCAAGTCGCATCACAACGTAGGCGGGCTGCCGGAAAAAATGAAGCTGAAGCTGATCGAACCGCTGAAAGATTTGTTCAAAGACGAAGTCCGCAAGATAGGACGCGACCTGGGGATGCCGGAAGAGATTTTGCAGCGGCAGCCGTTCCCAGGGCCCGGGCTGGCGGTGCGGGTGTTGGGGGAAGTGACGCCGGAGCGGCTGGCGGTGCTGCGGGAGTGCGACGAGATTGTGGTGACGGAGATAAAAAACGCGGGGCTGTACACGAAGATTTGGCAGTCGTTCGCCGTGCTGCTACCGGTGATGTCGGTGGGCGTGATGGGCGACATGCGGACCTATGCTTACACATGCGCGATCCGGGCGGTGAGTTCGGAGGATGGCATGACCGCCGATTGGGTTGCGCTGCCGCACGAAGTGCTGAAAAACATTTCCACGCGGATTGTGAATGAAGTAAAGGGTGTGAACCGCGTGGTGTATGACATTACTTCCAAGCCTCCGGGGACGATTGAGTGGGAGTAGAACCCGCGTCTGACTGATAGCTTAAATTCCTTCCGGCCGACGACGCTCGATGCTCAGGCGGTTAACGAGACGGTCGACGAAGTCGACTGGGTAGAGGCCTGTCCGGTATTTTGGGTCAACGCTTGCTGCAATGAGGTGAACGCGCTTTGAGCCGAAGAGAGATTGCCGGATTGGAGCGATTGTCCGAGGTCGTCGAGTAACTGAGTGATGTCGCTCGATGCGCCGCCACCGTGATGATGGTGATGGGTCTGGGTGGATTGGGTAGTTTGAGTCTGGGCTTGGGTTGCCTGATTCTTGATGTCCTGCTGAAGCGTGGTGAAGTCCTGCTGGGCGGCGGAAAGGTTGCCGGCTTGGAGATCCTGGGCAAGCTGGGTGAAGGCTTGGGCAATGGGATTGCCGCTTTGCGATGAGGAAGTCGAAATGTTTTGGGGTACGAGTTTCTGCAGGCTGGAGAAAACCGATTGCGCGGCAGATAGATTGCCCGATTGAAGATCCTGGCCAAGCTGCTGGAACAGTTGCTGGAAATTGTTCTGGGTGCTCTGGATGTTGTAGAGGCTGGCGGTGGAAATGCCGGAAACTGACATGATTAATCTCCTTTGGAGAGAGCGAAACGCTCCCAAGTCTCGTTGGCTCTCATCGGCATTTTCTGGCTCAGCTTTAGTTCAAATTTCAGGTGCCGCAAATGCCGGATGAATCAAAGCAAATGTGGTGCCAAACGCGGGTAGCTGCAGGAGGAGCGAAGGCGACACAATCGACAATAGTTAGCGGGTGGAACGGAGCTTCGTGAATGCGTGAGCTGGGCTTAAGGGGCGGCCAGTGGGCAAAGCGTGCCCATGGCGAACGGGCAAAGTTGGCCGCTCGCTCGATCTGGATTGAGCTGAGTACCTCTCCATTGAACGGTCGAGGAATGCTGCGGGCGAAGATGACTCACAAGGCGCTCTGCACGGTTTGCAAGACGGATTGCCAGTCGCCGCGCTGCGGTTGGCGGAAGAGGCGCAGCGTGGGATACCAGAGGCTATCGGGGCGCGACTGAAGCCAGCGCCAGTCGGGTGCGAAGGGCAGCAGAACCCAGGTGGGAACGCCGAGTGCACCGGCGAGATGCGCAGTGGAGTTATCGATGGTGATTACCATGTCCATGGCTGCGATCTGTGCCGCGAACAGGTCGATGTCCAAGAATTGATCGACGGATCGATCGATGAAGATGGGCGCACGCGCCGCCTCGGCTTGGTTCTGCAGAGAGTCGTGATTGCCATATTGCAGGCTAACCCATCGGATATCGGGTCGGGCGAACAAGCGGGCGAATAACCCGAGGTCGATGGAGCGCTGGCGGCCGGTCTTTCGATTATCAGTATGCCAGGCCAAGCCGATCAGACGTTGTTGATGGGGATCGGCATTGGCATAGGCGGCGCGAAAGCGCTCGCGTTTGGCCGGGTCGGGAATGAGGTAGGGCGAGGTGGTTGCGGAAAAGTCGGCGCAGGTTTTTCGGAACAGGCCGGGAAGACTGCCGCTGGGCAGGTGCGCGGCCATATCGAGTTGGAGGTTGGGTTCGGGTGCTGTCCTTGATTTATGACCGGGATCATAGCTTGAGACGACTTCAATGCCGGGAAAAGAACGGGCAAAAAGAGGTTTGAGGCGCGGGTTGCAATCGAGCAGGCAGGCGTTGCCCGTGCGCAGGATATCGGGGATAAGTCCCGCGAACATGATTTCGTCGCCGACTCCTTGCTCGCCCCAGATCAGGAGACGGCCGGAGGGCAGCTTTTCGCCGGTCCAGAGCGGTTGCTGGTAAGGGCGCATGGGAGTGTCGTGATCTTGATTCTTAATTTTCCAGCGGAGTTCGAAGTTGCGCCAGCCGGCGCCGAAATTCCCTTGCAGTAGTTGAGCTAGAGATTCGCTGAAACCGGCTTGGGCAAAATCTGGCTGGAGAGCCTGAGCGATTCTGTAGCGCGCCAACGCGTCTTCCAGATTTCCCCGGTCGTGGTATGCGCAACCCAGGCTGTAGTGGGCTTTGGCGTGGTTGGGCTCAAGTGCGAGTACTCGCTCAAAGCATTCTATTGCGGCATCGAGTTTGCCCTGGAACTGGAGAGCGTTGCCCCAGTTGTGGAGGGCTTCAACTTTTTCTGGTTGGAGGGCCAGCGCGCGTTCATAGCATGCGATGGCGTCATCGAACTTACCTTGAGATTGGAAGGCGTTGCCGAGGTTGTAATGAGCTTCGGCCAGTTCCGGTTGGAGAGCCAGTGCGCGCCGATAACTTGCGACGGCATCGTCTAACTTGTCTTGGGCATGAAGGACACTGCCGAGGTTGTAGTGGGCTTCGGCCAGTCGCGGCTGGAGGGCGAGTGCGCGGGCGTAAGATGCCGCAGCTTCATCCAATTCGCCTTGGGACTGGAGGACGGTGCCCAGGTTGGAATGATAAGCCGGGACTTTCTTGTCGATAGCAATGGCCTGGCGGATCATATCGAGGGCCGCCTCGTGACGTCCAGCCTGGTATGCGATCATCCCGAGCAAATGCAAGCAGTCTGCCTGCTGGGCATTGATGGCGAGAATCTGGCGATAGATGCGCTCGGCCTCGGGCAGTCTGCCGGCCCGGTGGTGCCGGAGACCGTGGCCCACGAGAGCTTGAATCAGCGGGGAGGCCTGGGGTGAGAACTTTTCGGGTTTAGTGGAGCCGCGGATTTTTCGCGGCAGGGAGTTTGGCCTCACCGTCTCAATCCAGCGCCTTGAAGGCGCACTTGTAACACTGCACTTACGGCATGCCCTTCGACTACGCTCAGGGCAGGCTCTGAAGGCATAGCCCGATACGAATCGTATTTGCACAAAGGCCCTTAGGCCGCTCTAAGAAACTTAAGAGGTTGTGCACGATTGCCGGAGCAAGCACCGGGCCACGCCTGTGCACGAAGGTAAGGAATGGGTTGGCGTTTCGCGTGCCGCTTCGCTCTTCCAGAACAAGATCAACGTCGAGAACAGAGTCAAAGAGACAGACAAAAGTTGTCTGTCCCACACGATGTCCGGCTCTCAGGTCTATTTCACTGTGGGACTGCTGTCTGGAGCGCTCTTGTCCGGGTCGCTCTTGGGTGCGAGTTTCTTCGTCATGAAAAAACTCCAGATGGTTTCGTTGGCATTCAGGTCCTGGCTGGTTTTCCCGATTTGCTTTTCGACTTCGTACTGTTCGCCTCCAGGCCAGGTGTTACCCGCGCCCTTGATGCTGTAGGAGACCACTTGGGCGTTCTGCTGGCAGCCCTCGAAGGTGTCGACCTTGGTCTCCATCCCACCTTTCTCATGAGCCGGCAACTTGGTTTGGGAAGGCTTCTCAACGCAGCGATCGATGCGGGCCCAGGCCTTGGCCGTGTCTTCGACGGAGATGACCGGGAGTTGAAGATTGTGTTCGGTGCCGCCGCCGTGAGGGACTACGGGGTCGGAGGTGCCGTTGATCATGACCACAGGGATTGGACGCGACGGCAAGCAGATCATCGACTTGGGCATGGCGGCGGCCACAGGGGCAATGGCGGCAACGCGGTCGGCCAGGGCGCAGCCTACTTTCATTGCCATGAAGCCGCCTTCGGAAAGTCCTGTGGCGTAGATTCGGGATGCGTCCACGGAAACCTTGAGGAGGATCTGGTCGAGCATTTGATTTAGAAACTCGACGTCATCGGCGGGTGTGGGTTGGTTGTGTTCTTCGCTGCTGCCTTGTCCTCCGGATTGACCGCCTCTAGGATAGCCGCCGCCTCCTCCGGGATAGCCACCTCCTCCACCACCCGGGTAACCGCCACCTCCGCCGCCGGGATAGCCACCTCCGCCACCACCGTGGCGACCTCGTCCTCCGGGGGACCTGGTCATGGGCTGTTGCTGCGGGGCGCGGACGCCGATATTCCAGCGTCCGTGGAGGGCGCTGGGATAAACCGTGATGATGCCGTCTTTGTCGGCCAGCTCGTTGAAGCGGGTGAGGCGCTCCATGTCGTCGGTATCCTGATTCATGCCGTGCAGCAGGATAACCACGGGATACTTCTGTGCCTGATCGTAGCCTCGGGGTAGGCGGAGGAGGAAAGTGCGGTCGGTGTCCTCGACGGTGACCTTTTCCTTGGTCTCCTGGGCGCGGGCATTGGTTGTGGAGAGGAACAAGAGGCAGATTGCTGCGACCGAGATGGCGCAGCATATTTCGGGTTGGAGATGACGATCCATGGACCTCTTGACCTTCTGACCTTGCCCAGGAGGGGCATGAGTTAGTTGAGTCAGAGGCTAGCGGAGGAGGGTCCGCTGTTCAAGTAAAGTATTGTATGTCTGGGGCGCTGGCGAAAGTAGTGTACCCTTAGCGGCTAAAGTCGATTGGAAACAAGGCAGTGACCGTAGCTCTGAAGCGCGCGCCACCCAAAATCAAGTGCTGCGTCGAGTGCGAGCTAGCGTGGATTATCTGGGCTTCGGGAGTACGGCATGCAAGCGGGAGGAGTGGTCGCCGACGAACTCGTAGGGGCCGGAGTGGGTGAGTTTGCTGGCGGTGTCGAGCCAGATCTCGCCGCCGATTTTCCGCCAGCGCTGGCAGAAGGAATAATCCTCGCTGAGATAGGCGCCGGTCTGGGGGTCAATGATGCAATCGAAGAGGGCAAACAGATTGGAACTCCGCACCGCTTCGCGCCGCGCGCCTGACATGGGAAAGCTCTGGACGTGAGTGAAATGAGTTTCGGGATAAGCGGCGGTCATGCGCTCGATTGCGCTGCGGCGGATGAGTTGAAAACCGCCGCCGGCGTAGATGGCCGTGGCGAAATCGCCTTCGTGCTTACACTCCGGCTCAGGGCAGAAGGTTCCGACGTAGGACAGGCCGGCTTGGCGTAAGGTTTCGCCGCGCTCGACACAGCGTTGGGGGATGAGATCCCAGTCGATGGACTTGAGAGGGTACAGGGCGCCGGTGAAGTCTTTGTCGAACTTCAGCGGGCGCTCGACTTGCTGGGGTTCGAAGCTGATATCGGCGTCGACGAAGAGGAGATGAGTGGCGGCGGGATTGTCCAGGAAGGCGGCGAGCAGGCTGCTGCGGGCGCGGGAGATGAGGGCGTCGTAGCCCACCACCGAGACACAGACATCGAACCCGGCAGATTTCGCGTAGCTCATGAGACGTACTACTGACAACATGTAATTCTGCGATACCACGCCACCAAAGCATGGGGTAGCAAGGAAAATCAAGGGTTGGGACATGCTTTCTCCCGAAGAAACGTGGACGGCGCGACGCGGGACCGCGCTTGTTCAGGATACGCGGTTGAGGAAACTGATGCGCCAATTATCGGGGAGGTCGGCGAGATGGAGTTCCCAGAAGGGGCATGCGGCGGAAAAGAAGGACGAGACGTTGCGAAACAACCTCTCTACGGGGATACACGGAACGGCTTAACTTTGGTCGCGGTGGACGGTATCCATGGAGAAGGCGGGGAGGCAGACGGCGATGTATTCGGCGCCGCCTTCAAGGGGAGTGGAGTAGCGGATCCACTCGCCGGCGTGGGCGATGATGGCTTGTCCGGCGGCGACGTCGATGGATCCGGACTTGTGTTCGACGCGCAGGGTGCCTTTGAGGACGATGGTGAATTCGTCGAAGGCGGGAGTTTGGCCGGGCTCTAGCCATCCGGCGGGGCTGCGCATGTGGGCGACGCTAGCGGAGGAAGTTTGGGAGTTGACGCGGCCGATGTATTCGTCGATGAGCTTGGGTTTGTTGCCGGCGGATTGGATGCGAGTGGGTTGCGGGATCAGAGTGGGCATGGTCGGGCTTCGGGCTCCAGCTTTCGGGCTTCGGGTTCTTTGGCTCCGTCTATTAAATCACGGGTGAAGAGGGTTGTGGATTGGCGGGAGAAGCGGTCGAGCTTCGCTCGACTGGACAGCCGAGGGCGGCTGTCCCCACATGGTTGTCCCAGGCATTTCTATGCCCACATAAGAATCTTCGCAACTATGCGGTGATAAGGGATTCCAGGGCAACGCGGCTGGGAATGACGAGAGTAGAGCCGCTTTGCTGGATGAGACGTTGCTTTTTGAAACCTGCGAAAAGCCGGCTGACGGTTTCGCGGGAAGTGCCGATCATCTGGCCGATCTCTTCGTGGGTGAGGGCGAGCTTCATTTGGCTGGGGTTTCTGGCTTCGGTGTTCTGATCGAGCCAGCCGACCAGCAATCGGGCGAGTTTTTCGCTGGCGGAGTCGGAAAGGATGAGGTCACGGATTTCGCGGCAGGTGGAGGCGTAATCCTGGCTGATGTGCTGAGTGACCCAGAGGGCAAACTCGCCGTGGAGTCGCATGAGGCGGAGGACGTCGCTTTGCCGGAGGAAGCTGATCTCGCAGGGCTCCTGAGTCTCGGCGGTGGCTTCATAGGGGCGTCCGGAAACGGCAGCGGCAACTCCCATGGGACAACCGACTTCGACCATGCGGAGGATTAGGGTGCGGCCGTCACTGCCGCAGATGGAGAGCTTCACGCGGCCGCGGCGGACAACAAACACGCCGCGAGGGACTTGACCTTCCGCAAATAAAACCGCCCCTGTGGGATAAGTAGTGGTGATGGCTTCCTGCTCCAAGGCGTAGGCGACGATGGGGGGAAGATTACAAAGGTTTTTGTCGGTTGGTGACTGCTTCTGGGGGTGGTTGACGATTTGTGTGGCCATGGGGTGCCTCCGCTCACCTATGCTAGGGCAAGTCCCTCGCCACTCTTTCGGGGAGGGGGTAAGACGTCGGCTGAAGTTACCTAACTGTAACAAAAGGGATGGTTTGGCCTGATTTTGTGGGATGAGATCAGGTTTAGCGATGGCCGGAGGAGTGCCGAAAAATGGGTGCTTTCCCACAGCGATGTGTGATCTCCATCACCGGTCGGTGGGTTATGGGACCGGGATCGCGGGTTTTTCTTACCTGCCAGGGGTTCAGCCCAGCGTCGTATGGATCGTATTCAGCAGGGCGGTACGGGTAAAAGGCTTTTCGAGGAGAGTTACGCCGGGCTTCAAGACGTCGCGATTGGTCATCAGTTCGCCGGTATAGCCTGACATATATACGACTTTCAGGGTGGGGTGGGAAGCGTGCAGACGCTCCGCTAGCTCAGGACCACTGACGTGGCGCATGATTACATCGGTTAACAGCAGATCGATTGGACCGGGATGGGACTCGACCCATTCGAGGGCGGACTTGCCGTCATTGGCCTCGACTACGGTGTAGCCGTGCTCCAGGAGGAGTTGGCGGGTCAAGGCGCGCATGATTTCGTCGTCTTCGACCAGCAGGATTGTGGTCCCTTGGCGTTTCGGGCTGACGGTTTCCACTTCAGGCTTGGATTCCAGCCCGACTTTGTGATCGGCACTGGGAAGATAGATTTTGAAGGTCGTCCCATGTCCCGGTTCGCTGTAAACCAAGATGTGTCCGGCGCTTTGCTTGACGATGCCGTATACGGTGGACAGGCCCAAGCCCGTGCCCTTGCCCACCTCTTTCGTGGTGAAGAAGGGTTCGAAGATGCGGGACACGGTGGCTTCGTCCATGCCGCTGCCGGTATCGCTGACTGCGAGCTGAACGTATTTTCCTGCCGCCATGGGCTGATGCTGCTCGGCGAAGTCCTCGTCAAATCTCACGGCGGCGGTTTCGAGAATGAACTTGCCACCGCGAGGCATGGCATCGCGCGCGTTCACCGCGAGGTTGACCACGATCTGGTCGAGCTGGCCGGGGTCTGCCTCAATGACCGCCGAGGGTGACCGGGAGACGATGAGGACCTCGATATCCTCTCCCAGCAGAGGACGCAGGAGCTTGCTGATGTCCTTTAACCGGTCGTTCAGATCGAGAACGCAGGGCTGGATGGTGGAAGTCCGGCTGAAAGAGAGCAGTTGTCTAGTCAAGGAAGCGCCGCGCTGGGTTGCCTTGCTGATGTTCTCGACAAACAGAGAAGGTTCGGCGGAGGGATCGATGCGGTCGCGGAGAAATTCAGTGCAGGCGTTGATGATGGCGAGGATATTGTTGAAGTCGTGTGCGACGCCACCGGCAAGGCGGCCGATGGCTTCCATCTTCTGGGATTGACGAAGCTGGCCCTCAGCTCGTTTCTGGGCCGTGATGTCATGGGCAATGGCGGACGCTCCAACGATCTTGCCGGCGGCATCTCGCAACGGAGACACGGAGATGGAGACGCTCAATTGGCGACCGTCTTTGGCCACGCGCACGGATTCATAATGCTCGATACTTTCGCCGGCCGCAATTTTCTGGAGAATCTCCGAGATTTCGTTCGGACGATCACTGGGAGCCAGAAGAGATATGTGTTTACCGATCACCTGTTCGGGGGTATAGCCGTAGAGGCGCTCGGCTCCCTTGTTCCAACTGGTAATGGTGCCGTGCAGGTCTTTGCTGAGGATGGCGTCGTCGGAGGAATCGATAATCGAGGCCAGCCGGGAGCGGTATTCGCCCAGCTGCTCGGCCGTCCTGCGGTGCAGTTCTTCATTTGCCCGGCGCAGTTCTTCGGCGATTCGTTTGCGATCACTGATGTCGCGGATCGCGCTGAGCACGAACACCCCATTCTCTGTGGAAACGGGACTAAGACTGATTTCGACAGGGAACTCCGAGCCGTTGCGGCGTCTTCCGTAGAGATCCAGATCCGCTCCCATGCGTCTTGTCTTTGGCGTGGCCGAGAAAGTGTCGCGATGCGAGTGGTGCTGGTGGCGATAGCGCTCGGGAACGAGAACTTCGACTTTCTGGCCGATCAGTTCTTCGTAGTCGTAGCCGAATAGCTCTTGCGCCTGGGAATTGACTTGCACAATGGTCCCGTCGCGATCGACGGCAACGACGGCGTCGGGAAGAGTCTCGAGGAGGTCCGTGGAAAGCAGGACTTCAGCGCTGGTTCCGGGAGCGAGTGGGGACGCGGGCTGGTGATCAGGGAAAGTTCGCAAGGAACGCCACGGTTCAAACGAGCGGTAACTGGATTTATGCCGAGACCCGCTTGCCAGCAAAAGGCGTGGAGTGCAAGCGAGCGCAGCCGAATGCGACATGCAGATTCTATCAGTTGCGCGGTGATCTGTGTTACTGGCAGCGGCGATAGGTGTTACAGCGGGGACATCGCCTAGTATGTTTCCTAAACTTTCCGTCCAAGGCAGACGATCACTTGTCCGTGTGCTGCAGTGCACTGCACAGAGAGGCATTCGTCACTGCGTGGGCAGATGCGATTGTGCTAAGGTGCGAGTCGGCCCGAGCTCCCGGCAATCGGGAAAGACTGCAAGCCTCGTTGGTATGAAGTATGGTGTGAAGTATTCAGGCCGAGGGCCCCCGCCTAGATCCCGTGGTTATCCTCAGATCGAAAAGGAGCACACCATGTTTGCGCGTATTCTGGACTTCGAAGTGAAGCCGGAGAAGATGGAGGAGTTCGTTGAGGTGATGAAGAACGAAGTCCTACCCATCCTCAAGAAGCAGGCCGGGTTTCTGGAAATTCTGCCCTTCGTCCCCGAGAAGATGAAAGAGGAGAAGGTATTCACCATTAGCCTTTGGGCGACCAAGTCGGATGCCGAGCGCTATGAGAGAGAGTTCTATCCCGAGGCGCTTGAAATCGTTAAGCCATTCCTGACCACGCCGGTCAGGGTAAACCGTTGCAAGCTGGAAACGAAACTCTGCAAACACTTCGTTGAGGCGTTGGCTGCCTAGACGAGGGAAGACGATGCGGACCCCGGGGCGGATGCCTCGGGGTTTTGTTGTTGGCGGGCCACCGATTCGACATCTGCGCCCGGGGACAATAGTTCCGGAATCGTCTGAACCATACTTTCTTCCCCATTCGGGACACGAGTCTGGGACCCCGGTGTCTGCGGTGCGCTTGCGACATCCCGCCTCTTCGTAACTGGAAGCGGATCGAGGATGGGCCTACTGTGGTCAGAGAGGGCGCCCGATATGAGCGAAGAGGAACTGGTTTTCAACGTCAAAGAACTCCACGTGCTTAGCCTGATCTGCCCGCAATGTGGGCATGGAACGATATTCGACTTCAAGAGCAGCGATTACCTGGAAAAAATGGTCTCGCCGGTGTGCTGTATTTGCAAGGTGGAGTTGCCGGTGGATATTAAAGAGCAGTTGAAAGCCTACCGAGGTTTCTACGACAGCATGTCTGCCTGCGAAAGAGTTGAATTTCGGGTGCGATTAACTAGGCCTGCGGCAGCACCAGAGTCGATTAACGGTGTGGAGCAGGTGGTGTCTACGGCTGTGGCAGAGGTGCAAGATGCCGTCGCCAAAGCCTTAGCGAAAGAATCGGTTTGAACCTGGTGAGTGGCGGAGCCGAGCGTGGACCCCTCCATGAATCGGCATCAAAACTAACGTACGTTGATGAAGCGGCATTGCCTTTGGGCGAAGATCGCGGCCTCCGCGACCTTCAGTAACCTCACTCACAATACGAAGGACTCAACTCGTCGGCGACATCTGCCGATGAGAACCGTAGTCCTGCTTTCTACCCAATATGGCCAGCCTTCTGGGAAGCACGCTCCGGTGCTGCCGGCGCAGTCGATTGCTCTTGCCGCTGCTTCTAGTCACACCCGTCTGTGCCCACAATATGCTTTTCGGGGCGTCGGTTGCGAGCGGTTCTCAGGAATCCTCGGCACCCGCATACCACAGCAGTGTTTCCGAGGTGCGGCTGGTGTTTTTCGCGACGGATGAACACAACCAGCCGGTTACAGATCTGCAGGAAGACGACTTTGCAGTGGTCGACGACGAGAGAGTGATTCGAGACTTTCGCAGCTTCACCCGCTCGGCCTTAACCAAACTCGACGTCATCGTGCTGATTGACTCCAGCGAATCCGTTCAGCCGCACCTCCAGGAGGAAATTGCAGATGTTGTGCAATTGATTTCGCAGTGGCCGTGGAACCCGGGGGACTATGTATCGGTCTTGTCGTTTAGCGGAATTGAAGTGCATCTGATCTGCGCTGGAAATTGCCGCAGTGTGTTTACCGCCGATCAAGTTACGTCCTTGCCGAGAGGAGGAGCGACGCCGCTCTTCGATGCGCTTGAAATTGCGACAAACACCCTGATGCAGCGGCGGGAGACGGAGGCTTGGCCGGTCATTATTCTCTTTTCAGATGGAGACGATACGGTCAGCAAGACGTCGCTCCGCGAGGCATTGGAGAAAGTACTGGCAAGCGGAGCGCAGGTTTATGCGATCGATGTCAGCAGTCCCGAGCGAGCGTCCGACGGAACCGCAAGGCTGCAAAGAATTGCCGCGGAATCTGGCGGGCGTTGGGTTCGCATGAGCGAAGGAGCGGTGAGAATTTTCAGGGATGTGATTGACGATCTGCACTCTGCCCGAGTAGTGACATACGTGCTTCCGGAGTCTGGTCCTGATTTCCACTCAATTCGTATTCTCCCCACCCACAATCTCAACCTACAATTCCGCTGCCGCACCGGCTATTACC
>Ga0187883_10000963_pt1 | contig 17961 bp, 21 predicted proteins | sample June2016WEW_20_1_2_FD_132966 | JGI IMG/M metagenome (GOLD analysis project Ga0187883, IMG submission 132966) | Peatland microbial communities from SPRUCE experiment site at the Marcell Experimental Forest, Minnesota, USA - June2016WEW_20_10 | ecosystem: Environmental > Terrestrial > Soil >...
ACCCGGCCCGCTGCCGGGTGATCCTGGTCACCCTGCCCGAGGAGCTGCCGGTCTCGGAGACGGTCGAGTCGGCCTACACCCTCGAGGACAAGGCGGGCGTGCAGCTCGGGCCGGTCATCGTCAACGCCTGTGACCCCGAGCCCGTGGGCCTGGACCGGCCGGCGGCGGAGGTGGCCGCGGCGGCGGGGGTGACCGTGGACCCAGACCACCTGACTGCGCTCGAGGAGGCCCGCTGCTTCCGCCTGGCCCGCCACGCCGTCTCCACCGAGCAGGTCGAACGGCTCCGCCGCGAACTGCCGCTGCCCCACCTGCTCGTGCCGGTGCTCGACGCCGCCTCCATCGGCCCGGCCGAGACCCGGCTGCTGGCCGACGCGCTGACAGGGGCGGTGACCGGCCTGGTGGCCGAGGGCGCGGCGTGAGCTCGGCGGCAGAGGCGGGGGCGACGGTGGACGGCGCGACGGGAGATCCGGCGGTGGCTCCGGGTGGGACGGCGGCGAGGACCCCGACGACGCTGCCGGAATTGATAGGGGAGCGCTCGGTGATCGTGTGCTGCGGGTCGGGAGGCGTGGGCAAGACGACGGTGTCAGCCACCTTCGCCCTGGCGGCGGCGCGGGCGGGCCGGCGCTCCTGCGTGGTGACGGTGGACCCCGCCCGGCGCCTGGCCGACGCGCTCGGCGTGCAGTCGCTGCCCAACACGCCCTCAGAGGTGGAGGGCGACTGGCCCGGCCACCTGCACGCGCTGATGCTCGACTCCAAGGGGACGTTCGACGACCTGGTCCGGCGCTACGCCCGCACGCCGGAGCAGGCGGAGTCGATCCTGGGCAACCGGCTCTACCAGAATCTCGCCGGCGCGCTCTCGGGCACACAGGAGTACATGGCCATGGAGAAGCTCTACGAGCTCGTCCACTCCAAGGAGTTCGACGTGGTGGTGGTCGACACCCCGCCGACCCGCAACGCGCTCGACCTGCTCGACGCGCCCCGCCGCCTCACCCGGTTCCTAGAGAACCGCCTGTTCCGGGCGCTCCTGGTGCCGACCCGTGTGGGGCTGCGCGCCGTGAGCGTCGCCACGCAGGCGCTGCTGAAGACCATCGCCAAGGTGGCCGGCGCCGAGATCGTGCAGGACGCGGTGTCCTTCTTCCAGGCCTTCGAGGGGATGGAGGACGGATTCCGGAACCGGGCCAGCGCGGTCCACGATCTGCTGGCGGACCCCGCCACCGCGTACGTGCTCGTCACCTCGGCCCGGCCTGACGCGATCACCGAGGCCGGCTTCTTCGCCGAGAAGCTCTCCGAGCGCGACGTGGCGGTGGCGGCGCTCGTGGTCAACCGGATCGCACCGTCGTTCGGCGGCGGGGCCGGCGGCGGGGCCCCACCCGTGCCGGGGATGGAAGCGCTGGAGGCGAACCTGGCCGAGTTGAACGCGGTGGCGGCGCGGGAGGAACAGGCCTTCGCCGGCCTGGCGGCGCAGGTGGCGCCGGCGCCCGTCGGGAAGATCCCGCTCTTCGGGCAGGACGTGCACGAGCTCGCAGGCCTGCGACGGGCGGCGGACCACCTCTTCGCCTGACCCGCGTCGCTGCGCCGGCGAGAGGCCCGGGCGGGTTTTCAGCCCCGCACGCGGGTCCGATAGTGTCCCGTCGGTGCAGACCATCCTGGTCGCCAGCGACGCCCCCACCCTCCGCCGGGAGATCGAGGCCGTCATCAGCGGTCCCGACGTCGAGGTGGAGGCAGTGACCTCGGGCCCCGAGGTGATCGCGTTCGTCACCGAGGAGTCGCCCGATCTGGTGATCGTCGACATGCAGATGGGCAATATGGGCGGCATGGCAGTCACCCTCGAGCTGCGGCTCCAGGAGTCCTACGACGCGCTGGACCACATCCCCGTGCTCATGCTGCTGGACCGCCGGCCCGACGTCTTCCTCGCCCGCCGGTCCGGTGCCGAGGGCTGGCTGGTGAAGCCGATCGACCCGCTGCGTCTCCGGCGAGCCGTCACCGCACTGCTGGACGACGGGACCTTCGCCGACGACTCGTTCACACCCGTGCCCGTGCTGGTGGGCGCCGGACCCCAGCTGCAGGCGGGACCCGAGCCCACGCACTGACCCGGCGCCGCCGTGTCCAACCGCCGGGAGCCTCCCGACCGACAACCAACCAGGCGATCACGCCGGCCCTGGCGGCGCTCCGCCGACCGCGCTGACGAGGCCCGGCCGTCCCGCCGGAGCCAGCCCCTCGACGCGGACGCCTCCGAACAGGAGCGGATCATCACGGAGGCACTCGCCGACCTCCGGGACATGGACGTCCGCGAGGTGATGACGCCGCGGGTCGACGTTACGTACCTGACCATCCCGGTCCACGCCGAGGACATCGCCCGAGCGGTGCGGACCTCGGGGCACAGCTGCTTCCCGGTGGTCCACGACGACCTCGACGACCTGATCGGCATCCTGTTCGTCAACGACATCTTCCGCACCGGCGGCACGACCGGGGCACGTGCGCGTGCGGACGGCGATGAGCCCAGGGACCGGGACGCCACCGATCCCAGCCCCCTGGAGATCTCGCGCAAAGTGCGCCAGCCGTACCTGCTCCCCGAGTCGCTCGGTGTCCTCGAGGCATTGGCGGACATGCGCCGGCACCATCGGGCCGTCGCCGTCGTGGTCGACGAGTACGGCGGCGTCGCCGGCATGCTCACCGTCAAGGACCTCCTGGAGCCGTTGGTCGGCGACCTCCATGACGAGTTCGACGATGAGGAGGAGGCGCACATCGTCCGGGTGGACAACACCCGCTGGCTCATCGACGGGCAGACCAACGTCGACGATGTCCGCGAGCGACTGGGCATCGAGATCCCCGACGGGGAGTACGTCACCCTGGGCGGGCTCCTCTTCGAACGGTTCGGCCACATTCCCTCGGTGGGCGAGGAGGTCCGGGTCGGCGACTGGGACCTCCGCGTGGTGGAGATGGACAAGCGTCGGGTGGCACAGGTCGTGGCCACCTTTGCCGGCGATCACGGCGGCAGCTCACCCGCAGATGGGAGAGCGGACCGTGGCGAGGGTGGGGCCCCGCCGGCCGGCGGAGCGGGGGAAGCGGCGGGCTGACGCCGCGGTAGTGTGGCGGGCTGCTCCCCTCGGGGGGCGGGACGGGCTGTGGCGCAGCTTGGTTAGCGCGCTGCGTTCGGGACGCAGAGGTCCCCGGTTCAAATCCGGGCAGCCCGACTCAAAACCCCTGGTCAGGGCCTCAGGATTCCGGGGCGCCCGACCCCTCGGAACGATTGGCGCGGAAGTGGCGCGGAGATTTTGTGCCTGACGCCTTTTTGGCCTTTTCGCCGAAGAAGCGTTCGCCAATGACGTCCGCTGCGGCCCGGTCGATTGACGCCGGAGCCGAGGCGTAGACGGCCAACGTCGTCCTCGGGTCGGCATGGCCGAGCCGGGTCTGCGCCGTCTTCACGTCGATCCCTTCGACGACGAGCGTGGTGGCGTTCAGCCGGCGCAGGTCGTGGAAGCCGGCGCCGGCACAACCGGCGGCTGCGGCGGCCGGGAGCCACACCCGGCGGCGCCAGTTCGAGTAGCGCAATGGCCCACCCTCCTCGTCGGTGAAGACGAGTTCGTCGGTGTCGTCGTCGGTGAACCCGGCCTGCTCGAGGTGGGCCGACAGCATGGCGACGATGACCTTGGGCATGAACATGGTCCGCTGGCCTGCCTTGGACTTGGGCGGGCCGAAGACGTTGCGGCCACCGGTCCCCCTGACGAGCGCCTCGGCCACCGCAAGCCGTCCGGCGTCGAGATCGAGCCGGCCGACCCGGAGGGCGGCCACCTCGGACCAGCGCAAGCCGAGCGCCGCACCGATCCAGATCATCGGGCGGTACTCGACTGGCACCTGGGCGACCATGCCGGCGACGTCCTCGGGGGTCAGGTCGAAGCGACGGGTTCCCTCGATCGGCGGCAGGTTGACGTTGCGACACGGGTTCCGGGCCAACCAGTCGTTGCGCACGGCGTAGCCGAACATGGCCCGCACCACCTCGTAGTTGCGCTTGACCGTCCGGGGAGCGTGCTCGGACCTCCAGGAGTTGACCAGCCGCTGGATGTCCCGGGGACCGACCCGCTCGATGCGCTGCTCGCCGATCGTCGGCAGCACGTGGAGACGGAGGGTGAGCTCCTCCCGGGCCGTGGTGGATTGGCGCTTGTTCGGGTTGGAGGCGGTCCACTCCTCGGCGAGCTCGGACACCCGGAGGCGGCCGGCCCACGGATCGATCCACACGCCCCGACGGATGTCGGTCTCGACGGCGGAGAGGAAGGCCCGGGCGTCACCTTTGGTCGTGAAGGTGGTCGGTGCGACGTGCCGGTGGCCGTTGTGCCAGTAGCTCGCCTCGTAGAGCCGGCCCCGCTGTCGCACGCTCCCGAACGGGCGCATGGACGGCACGGGCTACGCCGCTCGCGGTGAACGAGCGCTACCCGGCACGACGACTCTCCGCCCGACCGAGTCGGGACGCCCGCAATGCGGTTCCGGGTGCTACGACGGCGACCCGGTGGTCGTCGACCCAGTGCTCCACCGCATGCGCATCGAAGCGGACGAAGTGACCGACCTTGACGATGGGAATCCGCCGCTCGGCCACCAACCGACGCACGTGACGCAGGCTCGTCCCAAGTCGGAACGCAACCTGGTCCATGGTGGGGAGCGCCGACGGAGGACGCAGTTCGCCGCATTCGGCACAGCGCAAGGAACGCTTGGGGGACCGAGAGGGACGGCCGGCGAGGGCACGGCCTTTGGGCCGGCCCTCGCCGTCGGGCGCCTGTCGGCGCCTTCCCTCCCCCTCGGTGCCGGTGGTGGTGTCGTGACGTTCGGTGCTCACCGGAACCCCCTTTCTGCTCGACGGCGCTGGACCCGCTCGGCGAAAGTCATGCGGCGGACGATCTCGTCGTCGGCCACGGCGTCGAGGAGCTCCCCGAAGGTGTCGTCGATGTCGGTGCTCCCCGTCACCACGGCGAAGGCGACGAGATACCCGACGAGAGCGGGCATGAGGTTGCGAAGGACCGTGGCCCGCTTGCGCTCCCGGATGAAGCGCAGTTCGGTAGCTCCGTGCGCGAGTGACGCCGACTGCACAGCTTGCCAACGCTGGTCGAGCGGCCAACGAGAACGGTTCGAGTCTGCACTCGGAGAGCGCAAGGTGAGCCACTCCCCGGTGCAATAGGCCCAGAGCGACGGGACGGCGCCGAGCACGGCACGGGGAGGAACAGGTCGAGATCGCTCAGGGCGGCCCGTCCGACTTCGAACTCGATCCGCCACACCTGGGCCCCCGGGGTATGACGGTCGCCCCAGACGAGCTCCCACCAGTCGGTGCTTTTGAGGGCCATCTCGGCCGTCTTGTCGTACAGGCGGGCGCTGATGCGCTGGGTCCGTCTCGAGCCGAAGGCGAAGCCGGTCACGGTGTTGGCGTTCTCGTAGGTCGTGCAGCCGTCGCCCCGGCACACGAACGCACTGCGGTCCTGAGCACACAGCTGCATCCCTTCCATGTCCACGAAGAGGTCGAGGCGCGCGACGCTCAAGACCAGTCCTTCAATGAAAGGTCGCACCAGGTCGGCGAAATGTCGCACCGTTTCTTGCGGTCCGACCGAATGGAGGGACTCGGCCCGGGGCTGAATGCGCACCGAGGGCAGTCGGCGGCTGGAGGTGAAGCCGATCCGCCCCGTCTCGTGGTCGAGGCAGTAGCGGTACTTGCCCCAGCCGTGGGGGGCCAGCCCGAAGGTCAGGGGGCCCAGTTCGAAGGGGACGGGCACCGACACCCGGTCGGCGAACATGCGCTCCTCTTCCAGCTGGGCGAGGAAGCCCCTGGAGAGGTAGCCGTGACCCGAGAGGTAGAGGGCATCGACGCCCGAGGCCAGCTCACGGAGGGCGAGCCCTTCCTCGTGTGCGGGTTGTACATGCATATTTGCGACTATTGGAACAGACGCGTGTGACGAGGGACGCATTGAAGCTCCTCAGTCGGGGTCCGGGCTCAGGGGGTGCTGCAAGAAGTCCTCGAGTTCGTCGCTCCAGGCTCGCCGCAGGTCGAGCTTGATCCACTCGAAGCGGTATTCGTCGGGGTGCGTCCCGAAGCGGGCCCTGAACCGGCGGACCTTGCGATAGATGGTGGCCCGGTGCCAGCCGCCCGACTCGAGGCCGGCGAAGCCGCCGGCTTTGTGCCAGGCGACCCAGAAACCGATGAGCTCAGCATCCTCGATCACAGCCCGGGCAGCGTCGTCACGGATAAGGGCTGGGAAATCCCCGATGGAGGAGATGGTGGCCTCTGCGGCGGCCTCGGCCCGTACGTTGTCCGGCACGGACTTCCAAAAGGCAGCGTGGCGGCCGTAGGCGATGCCCCGCCCTTCGGGGCTCTCGCTGGGGTCGGATCGGTAGTCGGGGGCGTCGGTCATATGGGGTCGCAAGTATGCGACTGTACCGGGAGGCTGTCAAGGCCTACTTTCAAAAAGTTTCCGTGATCCCCGACCTCGGCCAAAGCAAGGCGGCTGTACCGTCTTTTTGGACGACAGAAAGCGCTGGTCCGATGGGAATTTCCGCAAGCGAGGCCCGGAAGAGCCTTCTCACCCTGATCGAGCAGGTGAACAACGATCGCCAGGCGATCGAGATCACCTCCAAGCGAGGGGATGCCGTGCTCATGTCGAGGGCGGACTACCTGGCCCTCGAGGAGACGGCCCACCTGCTTCGTTCGCCGGCGAACGCCCGTCATTTGCTCGAGAGCCTGGAGCAGGCCCGCCGCTGTCCATGACGGAGCACGGCAGGTGACTACACTGTAGTCATGGTGACTCCCGTATCCATCCGCTTCCGTCGGGCCGAGGTGGCCGACCGACTCAAGGCCGAGGCCGGAGCTCGCAATGTCTCGACCTCGGCCCTGGCCGAGGAGCTCATCGAGGAGGGTCTGCGCCTACGGCGCCACCCGATGATCGTCTTCCGTGACGGTGCGTCTGGTCGTCGAGCCGGGCTCATCGGCGGCCCGGACGTCTGGGAGGTGGTCGGCGGGCTCGTTGGCGGGGACGTCCCCCCCGAGGACCGCATCGGCCGTGCGGCCGAGCACCTAGGCCTGACCCACCAACAGATCGATGCCGTGTTGGACTACTACGCCGACTTCACCACCGAGATCGACGGAGAGATCGCCGACAACGTCGCCGCAGCCGACGAGCTCGAGGCGGCGTGGCGGCGGCGCCAAGGCCTTCTGGCGGGGTGAAGCTACTGCTCGACGTCCATCACTCCCGCCTCGCGGCACAACGGCTCACCGCTGCCGGGTACGACGTGGTGGCTGCAGCTGACCTCCCCGACTTGGCGACCCTGTCGGACGAGGAGCTGCTACGCAATGCCAGCGCCGAGGAAAGAGCAATCGTCACCGAGAACGCCAAGGACTTCGACCGCATCGTGCGGTCCTGGGTGGCGACAGGTGAACACCACGCCGGAGTGGTCTTCACGTCGCCCCGGCGCTTCCACCGTGGTGGTGTCGCCTACCCGGAGAACCTCATCGCGTCGCTGGCTCGGTTGTTGGAGTCACTACCTGACACCGAACACGACTGGGTGCACTGGCTCCAGTGACACACATTGACTCATATGTATTTTGCGGGTGCTGTGTTACAGGGTCCGCACCCGCCCCAAGAGTGGCCCAACTGCGCATCCAGGCCGGCCGCTGGGCGCCCGGCCAACTCCATTGTGGGACGTCGAGTGGAGTCACGGCGCAGCCGTCAAGGGCCGCTCCGCTGGCCTTCGGCCTCCCTTGACCGCTGCTGCTCGTTGGTGCTTGCTGTATGAAGCACGGCCGTACGAAACGGCGTGTAATTGCCGACCCCAGGCTGGCAATGAACGGGGACACCCTCAACCTGAGTACACAATCAGCCCGCCACTACGAGTCGGTAGCCATAGTCCACGCTGTCCAACCCCAACAAATCGTTGTGCTCGCTGGCCCACACGCCTGATTCGAGGTCGCGACGAAGCTGAGCGATTCCAGGCTCAACGAGTTCTGACGGCAACGACGCAAACGTCGAGCTGGCTGCTCTGATTCGTGGATCAAGATACGCCTCTGGTTTCCGCCAAAACGCCGCTTGGAAGCCGTCGGTGAAATCGTGTGGGATCTCAAATCGGTGCACCGTGTGAGCGTCGAGCGCCTCGACTATTCGCGGGACCGTAGCGAAACGGGCGGCCTCCATCGCGATAATCGCAGGAACGTACTCTGTAGCGATCCAGAGCCTCCGATCGTGATCTGGGTCCCACGTGAAGATCACCTGACGCCGAGCGACACGCTTCACCTCGCTGAGTCCTCGCAAGAGGTCTCGCCAGTGGTGGACAGTGAGAATCACCATCGCCGCATCGAAGCTGACATCGGGGAAGGGCAGACTCTCGGCCTCTCCGCGGACCCGACGGGAACCGGCGTGTTGGGCAAGCATAACGGCAGAAGGCTCGATCGCGACGACCTGGCGGTCCGCGGGCTCGTACGAGCCGGTTCCGGCCCCCACATTCAAGATCGTCTCGGCATCGCCGAGCGACTCCTCGATCATCTTCCCTAAGCGAGGATCCGGTCGCCGCACATATTGATAACCGACGCCAAGGCGATCGTACGCGGCCGAATCTTCGTGGCCGTCCTTTGTCACTGGAGCCCATTATCTCTCGTGATTCAGCGCCGCCGAAGTCTGCCGTACCGTCCCACTGACCCGGCAATGTACGGGGGCACCCTGGGAGCAGTGAACTACTCGGGTGATCATGGAGCCTGGGGGTGGATGGTCTCACCTCGGGCCAACATCTCGACAAACTGGCCGATGCGTCTAGAGCGGGTTTCGGGTTTCTTGGCGTTTCCGATCCTGTAGAGGATGGCGTACCGATTCGCACTTGTGAGCATCTCAAACATCGCCTTCGCGCCAGGATTGGCACTCAGGGCAGCGAGAAGATCCTCCGGCACCTCAATGCTGGCTTGCCCGGCGTAGGCGGCCTCCCATCGACCGTCCTCTTTCGCCTGCCGCACCTCGTCTTCGCCGGATCGATGCATTCGGCCGGTGGCGATCAGCCTTTCAGCGATGGCAGCGTTCCGTTGAGACCACGCGCTGCGAGCTTTTCGAGGCGTGAAACGTCGTCGGAACGTAGCGGCGTCGCGACGCCCTAATTGACCATCAATCCAGCCGAAGCAGATCGCCTCGTCAAGCGCCTCTTCGTACGAGATGGTTGTCGGATCGGCCGTTCCCTTTTTGGCCAATACCATCCAGACACCTAGTGAATCGGCGTGATGGGTGCTCAACCATCTTCGCCATTCGCCAGCGTCCACAACCAGTAACTCTGGGAGATCCACGGCGTTCACGGTATCCCCATGTGCCGCACGGAGTCACCCAAGACCGGCGTTCGGGGACACTCTTGAGATAGGGCGACAAGGGCATCGGACAACGGCCTAGTTTTGGCTTCGGCCCACCGAGCACACATCGACAAATCCCGTCAGAGAAGGGAGCTGCCATGCAAGCCATCACCGTTCGAGACCACGATGCCGGCGTCGATGGACTCTCCTTGACGGATGTGCCCTACCCGCACGCGGCCCAGAACGACGTCATCGTACGAGTGCATGCCGCCGGGTTCACCCCCGGCGAACTGGAGTGGTCAGGGACCTGGGTCGACCGCGCCGGACGCGACCGGACGCCGAGCGTGCCCGGCCACGAGCTGTCGGGAGTCGTCGTCGAGCTGGGGTATGGGACCACGGGCCTGAGCGTCGGCCAACGGGTGTTTGGCCTGTGCGACTGGACCCGCAACGGCTCCCTGGCCGAGTACAGCGCGGTGGAGGCCCGCAACCTCGCTCCTCTTCCGGCTGACATCGACCACACGGTGGCCGCCGCCCTGCCGATCTCCGGGCTGACGGCGTGGCAGGCGATCATCGACCACGCTCATCTCACGACAGGCCAGACCGTCCTCATCCACGGGGCCGCGGGCGGTGTGGGTTCGATCGCCGTGCAACTCGCCCGCGAGGTCGGAGCCGTCGTGATCGGCACGGGCCGGGTAACTGATCGCGATACCGTCCTCGGCTTGGGAGCACATCGTTTCTTGGATCTGGAGGCCGACAAACTGGAAGACGCCGGCGAAGTCGACGTGTCGTTCGACGTGATCGGCGGCGAGATCCTCGACCGCTCGGCTGCGCTGGTGCGCGCCGGCGGCACGCTCGTCACCACCATCAGGGAACCCACGGTCCTGCCCAAGGACGGGCGCGCCATCTTCTTCGTTGTCGAAGCCGACCGTTCCCAGCTCGCGGACCTCGCCCAGCGGGTCAGGGACGGACGGCTCAAGCCGATCGTCGGGGCGGTAGTGCCGCTTACCGAAGCGCCCGCTGCGTTCGTCCCGGACCGGCGCACCCCCGGCAAGACGATCATCCGGATCACCGAAGGTGGATAACAGGCCGAAGGGTGTCCCACCCCGTGCTGCTGGGTAGCACCCCCTCCCGGCGATCTGGGGCAGGCTGGCGTCTGTGGATGCCAGCGAGGAACGCGACCGTCTGGCAGCGCGACCTCTGGCCCTGCAGCGTTCGAGGTTGTTCGACCAGCAAGCCGAGGCATATGACCGGTTCCGGCCGACCTATCCCGATGCGGTGATCGACGAGATGCTCGGTCCGGTGCCTGCGGGCCTGGACGTTCTCGACGTGGGTTGTGGCACCGGGATTGCTTCACGGCAGATTGCCCAGCGTGGCGCCAAGGCGCTGGGGGTGGAACTCGCTCCGCGAATGGCGGAGATCGCCCGCGGTCATGGGGTCGACGTGGAGATCGCGGCCTTCGAAGCCTGGGACGCTGCTGGTCGCACTTTCGACCGAGTGACCTCGGCGCAGGCCTGGCACTGGCTCGACCTCCCTATCGCCACCGCCAAAGCGGCCTCTGTGCTGCGGCCGGGCGGCAAGCTCTGTCTGATCTGGAACGCGGGGTGTCAGCCCGATGATCTGGCCGATGCTCTCGAGGAGGTGTACGCGAGAGTCGTGCCGCCCGGCGGTCACCGTCTGTTCCGGGGGTACGCGGCCAGCCGGTCATCCGACGTGAAGACCGGACTCGACTCGGAGATCGACGCCATCTCAGCGGTGCCCGACTTCGGTGCGCCGACAGAGAAGTGGTTCCCCTGGACGCGGGTCTACCAGCGGGATGAGTGGCTGGACCAGCTTGTCTCACGGAGCGATCACGCCGCCCTCGAACCAGCAGTCCGAGACCGTCTGTTCGAAGCCATCGGCGCGGCCATCGACGATCACGGCGGCTCGTTCGTCATGAACTTCGAGACCGTCCTGATCACCGCGACTCGGCTGCGGTAGCCCCGGGACCGGCGGTCAGCGGCACCATGACACTGTTCCGGCGGTAGGGGGCACTCACGGAACATCGGCACACCCCCACCTTGTATCGGGCAGAGTTGAAGACGTGACCTTCCCTCAGCAGATCAACTACATCACTCTTGGGGTTCGGGACATGGCGACCCTCCGAGCCTTCTATGCCGAGTTGGGTTGGCAGGAGAGGCCCGGATCGAGCGACGACTTCGCCACTTACCAGGCCGGAGGCGTGATTCTTGCCCTCTATCCACTTGGGCAACTCGGCCAGGAAGCTGCTCCCGGGGAACCGACGCCAGGTACGGCATGGAACGGGATCACGCTTGGGGTCAATGTCGAGAGCACCGAAGTTGTCGACGTGACGATGCGTTCCGCTTTGGAGGCTGGGGCTCGGGCGGTCGCCGGTCCGGTCAAACGTGAGTGGAGTGGTTATTCGGGGTATCTAGCCGACCCAGAGGGCAACCGATGGGAGATCACTTGGGCGCCCGGGTCGTAGCGACCACTCTGGTGCGGGTGCCCAACTTGTGCCAGAGCGTGACACTCACCCGGCGGTAGGGGATACACCGGCGCCGGTTTGATAATTCGTCAATGCTTGAGGGCAGCGACCAGGAGTTGCCCGGGCCGGTCCTCTATCCCCAATGGGCGAAGACCGACGCTCGTCAATTGATCGAGGAATTCGGCATTCGTGAACCGATCTGGAGGGTGTACGAACAGATGGCGAGATAGCCAGTCATGGTTGGCGACATCATGATCCTGCGAGAACAGTCGTCCACCAACCTTCAGAACTCTGGTGAGTTCTTGGAGCCCTGCTTTCCAGTCAGGCACGTGGTGCAATACCGCAAAGTTGAAAACCGCATCGAACGCTCCGTTCTCGTATGGAAGATTCGTGACGTCACCTTCAACGACAGACACCCGATTCCCATACTCGGTGAGTCGACCACTGGCCCGTTGGACCATCTTCGGGTCGAAGTCGATCGCAATAACGCGACTTGCTCCGAAATCCTCGATCTCTCCTTCAACGCATTGACCCGGTCCACAGCCGATGTCGAGGACCTCGAGCCCCTCAGTGCGCCCGCCTAGTGCGATGAGCTTCGGGATCACGCTTCTCCGCAGTCGCTTGGTTCGCAATCCACTGTTGATGTAGATGCACTCTGCCCAATTCATCCGCACCCAAGGACTCTATGACTTCTGTTTGCCTCAGACCCGGCGCATGTGGGCTCTCCCGGTCCTCCTCGTTGCGCGGTCTTCCCAGCCATGGGAATCCATGGCAAGCGGCCGACCACGCAGATTGAGAGAATCAGCCCATGCCATCGATAACGGGCTATCTGGCCCCAACGCTCACCGTGACCAACCTGGCTAGAAGCGTCAGTTGGTATCGAGAAGTGCTGGACCTGACGATCCGCCGTGAGTACGAGCCTCCCGACAAACGTCAACGCGACGCGTGTCTTACAGAGCCACATACGGGGCTCGAAATCTGCCTGGTCGAGTACTCGGGGGGTCCCGGGGGGCCCTTCAACGAGTTCATTCCGGGCCTTGACCACCTTGAGTTCCTGGTCGCTGAGCGCACGGATCTGGACGAGTGGGCCGAACGCCTCGATTCCCTCGGGATCGTCCATTCAGGCGTCAAGGAACCTCCTTACACACAGAACGCCATGATCACCTTCCGCGACCCGGACAACATCCAACTCGAGTTCTTCTGGAGGGCTACCGAGTAGCTCGACACTCGGATCTCGGGCCTGATCGACTGCCCCATATGTGCCGAACCGGGCGCATGCAACTATCGCGAGCGGGCGCGCTTCGAACTGCCTTCACACATCACGCCGAGGGGCCTTCTGAAGTTGTGGGAGGCGCCGGGGTTCGAGAGCCGGCGGCGCAAATGATGACCCCCGATTTGAGTAAATGAAGTTTCAGCCCCGGGAGCACATTGGCGCGGAAATGGCGCTGAACGCAGGAGGACTGCGGTATTTCGTGGTCTTCAACGGTCAACGGGAGACTCCGAAATCTGGCACGTGACTAGGACGTTCTCTGAGATCCTACGAGGGACGGGGATGGGCAAAATTCCCCCGGGCTCTGTTCGGGACGCAGAGGTCCCCGGTTCAAATCCGGGCAGCCCGACTCTGAAGGCCCAGTTCAGCGGTGACGCTGGGTCACGGAAGCTTCACCGGGCTGACCGTCTTGGCGCGAATTTGGCGCTATCGACACGTTGACCGCTCAGCTCAGCTCGTCGACGCCGAGCGGATGACGGTAGCGAGCGCGTTGTGGGCGGTCGGGATCTTTGGGTTAACCGCAGCTCCAGGTAGAATCGGCACGGTTGCGGTGACCCCCATTTGTCAAAGCTTCGGGGCTAAGGGAGAGAAACGGGCATGACGACGAGCGGGTCGCAAAAGAGCAAGTCTCCTTCTCAGCTGATAGACGCTCGAATCAAGGAGCTCGGCGACTGGCGGGGCAAGATGCTCAGCCAGCTGCGCACCTTAGTTAAGGAAGCCGATCCGGAAGTCGTCGAGGAGTGGAAGTGGAGAGGGGTTCCGGTGTGGGAGCACGACGGAATCATCTGCACAGGCGAGACTTACAAGAACGTCGTGAAGATGACCTTCGCCAAAGGGGCGGCTCTGAAGGATCCTTCGGGCCTCTTCAACTCCAGTCTTGACGGGAACACAAGGCGTGCCATCGACTTCCACGAGGGCGAGAAGATCGACGAGAAGGCGTTGAAGACCCTCGTTCGCGCCGCGGTGACCCTGAACAAGTCCAAAACCAAGAGCTAATTCACGGAATCAAACATTCTCCGTGGGATCCTGCAAGAGGTCACCGACTTGGTTCCATTATCGAGTCAGGCAACAGAATCGCAATCCCGCAACAGGTTTATCGCCAGCGAGAACAACCTGCTCGCCAACTACCTGTACGACCTGCTGAAGCGGGCGCTCAACCTGTAGCCCCACCCGCTCACGGCCCGCGCCAGCTCCCGCCCCACCACCCGACGGCTTGCCCTCACCGTGCGAACGCGGCGCAGTCGTCTCGCACCGGGCAGCTCGTGCACACGGCATCGACGTAGGCGACGCTCGGGCGGGTGCGGCCGCATGCCTCCCACTCGCACGGCAACGTCACTTTCTACGGAGGCGATACGGACTGCCAAGGGGCCCCCGCATCCCGCTCCGAGCCCCCGCGATAGCGGTGCGACGACATTGCTGCCCTCTGGCGTGCAAACGTGGGGACAGCCCTGGCATGGGACCAGTCGGCTTCGGGGAGGAAAGGACAGAGCATGGATCACCCTTTGGGCAGGCATCTGGGCAGATTGGGAGTGGCCGCGCTCGTGATCACACCTGTGATCGGCATGAGCGTGGCCGACGGGACCGCTGCTGCGGCGACATCGGGCTCACCCATCACCATCGCCATGATCAGCTCGCTGACGGGCCCGGGAGCTTCGGAGTTCAGCGACGCCCCCGTCGGGTTCGATGCCCGCATCGCGATGCAGAACGCGGAGGGAGGGGTCGACGGCCACAAGATCACGGGGATCGTCCTCGATGACCAGACCAGTCCCTCGGGAGTGGCGACCGCAGTGCAGGACGCCCTCTCCAAGGGTCCACTCGGGCTCGTGTCGACGAGCCCGCTGTTCTTCCTGGCAGCCAAGTACCCCAACCAGCAAGGCATACCCGTCACGGGTGGGTTCTTCGACGGACCAGAATGGGGCCAGCAGCCCTACACGAACATGTTCGCCGCTGACGTCGGAAGCGTGGACCCCGCCTATCCGGTCAATACGCAGATCGGCACGTTCATGAAGAACCATGGCGGCACCGTCGTGTGCTCGTACGGATACAGCATCTCGCCTTCTTCGACCCGATCGGCGGTCGGCACCGCGGAGTCCTTCCAGCACGCCGGGGGCAAGGTGGGTGTCCTCGACACCACGATCCCGTTTGGAGGCGTCGAGTTCACCACGCAAGCGCTCGTCGCCAAGCAGAAGGGATGCAACGCCATTTACGCCGGGCTCGACGACAACTCGAACGTCGCCCTCGCCACGGCGCTCCGCGCCGCCGGCGTCAAGCCCAAGGTCGTGGTCTTCCCCACGGGATACGAGTCGAGCATCATCGGCTCTCCGGCGTGGAGCGACGTACAGGGTGGCTACTTCGACACCACCTTCCGCCCGTTCCAACTTCCTAACGCAGGGACGCAGCAAATGCAGTCGGCCCTCGAGAAGTACGCGCACTTCAAGGCCGGGCAATTCCCGTCATTCGCGCAATACGAGTCCTGGCTGGGCGCGGACCTCATGATCAAAGGTATGGAGCTGTCCGGCAAGAACCCGACGAGTGCCGGCGTCATTCACGCGCTGCGCAACCTCAAGGACTACAACGGCAACGGCCTGCTGCCCATCAGCATCAACTACTCGACAAACTTCGGGCACGATCCGGCGAAGTCATGCGGGTGGTACATGGTCGCTGAGAAGAGCGGGTTCGTGCCCTCCTCCAGCCAGCCCTGGTGCGGTACGGACCTGCCGGGCACGACCACGGCGTCATCGTCGTAACCCCCGGATCTCCTTCGGGACGCAGTAGACACCAGCGCTGACGAGCCCGTGACCGCGTGCTGCTGGCCAAGCCCAGTTCGCCTACCGTAGGGTCGTGGGGAAATGGGAGTTGCCGTGACGACGGAGAACGTGGCCATCCTCTTCACGGACGTCGTCGGCTCGACGCAGCTGTCCCACAGGCAGGCGCCCGAAGACGCCGACGAGGTTCGGCGACAGCATTTCTCCATCCTGCGCCAGGCGGTGACCGAGGCCGGAGGCAAGGAGGTCAAGAACCTGGGTGACGGACTGATGGCGGTCTTCGGCTCGGCGTCGACTGCCTTGGCGTGTGCTGTCGCCATGCAACAGGGAGTCGATCAGGACAACCGCGACCGTCTCCACCCGGCTGTCGGACTCCGGATCGGCCTCAGCGGCGGCGACGTCATCCCGGAGGACGATGATTACTTCGGCGACCCGGTTGTCGAAGCCGCCCGGCTGTGCGCCCTGTGCAACGGCGGACAGATCCTTGCCGCCGACGTCGTCCGGCTCACAGCCGGTCGACGCAGCCGGTACAAGTACCGGGACGCCGGGGAGCTGACGCTGAAGGGCCTTCCCGACCCCGTCGAATGTGTCGAGGTGCTCTGGGAGCCCCTCGGTGGTAACGCATCGGGATTCAGGATCCCCTTGCCTGGACGCTTGCCCGTTCGCCCCGGTTCGGGCGTGATCGGTCGGGACAAGGAACTCTCGATGATCGATGACGCCGCGAAATCGATCGCGGGCGGCGAGGCACTCGAGGCTCTCCTCATCTCAGGCGAAGCGGGCCAAGGCAAGACCACCCTCGTGGCCGAGGGAGCCCGGAGGGCGCTCGACGACGGATCCTGCGTGCTGTTCGGTCACTGCGAGGAGGACCTGGCCACCCCGTACCAGCTCTTTGCCGAGTCGCTCGGGCACTTCGTCGCACATGCCCCCGAGGAGCAACTCCTCGAACATGTCGCGACGCACGGCTCCGAGCTGCTGCGCCTGGTCCCGACACTTGCCGGCCTGGTCCCGGATCTGCCGCCGTCCAAGGCCACCGACACGGACACGGAGAGGTACCTGCTGTTCGCAGCGGTGATCGGGCTTCTGGCACAGGCATCACTGCGCCAACCCGTCGTGCTGGTCCTCGACGACCTCCAATGGGCGGATAAGGGAAGCCTGCTGCTCCTCCGCCACATCATGGCCACCGCTCAGCCGATGCGATTGCTCATCATCGGGACCTATCGGGACAGTGAGCTGTCACAGACCCATCCGCTCCTCGACACGCTGGCCGCACTGCGCCGGCAGAGCCGCGTCGCGCGCCTCGAGCTGTCAGGACTCGATGATTCCGGCGTGGTGGCCTTCATGGAGGCCATCGCCGGCTACACGCTCGATGATGCCGCGATCACTCTCGCCCATGCCGTGTTCCGCGACACCGATGGAAATCCGTTCTTCGTGAGCGAACTGTTACGTCACCTGTCCGAGACCGGAATCATCTACCAAGACGCAACGGGTCGTTGGGTGACGGATCACACGCTCGAGCAGATGGTCCTTCCCAACAGTTTGCGCGAGGTGATCGGGGCCCGGGTAGGCCGGCTGGGACGCGATGCCGGAAAGGTACTGTCGCTGGCCGCGGTCATCGGTCGGGACTTCGACCTCGATCTTCTCTCGAGGGCAGCGGAGACCCCGGAGGAGGAGCTGCTCGATATCCTCGACGCAGCCTCCGGCGCCGCTCTGGTGCGCGAACTCGACGACACCCAGGGGCGATACATCTTCGTCCACGCCCTGATACAGCACACGCTCTATGTGGACATGGGTCCGAACCGTCGGGCCAGAGCACACCGGCTCGTGGCCGAAGCCCTGGAGAGTGTCTGCGGCGACGACCCCGGGTCGAGAGTGGGTGAACTGGCCCGGCACTGGCTCGGAGCCACCCATCCGATCGATCTGACGAAGGCCATGGGCTATTCCAGGCAAGCGGGCGATGCAGCTCTGCAGGCGTTGGCCCCCGCTGATGCCCTACGGCATTACACGGACGCGCTCGACCTCTACGGCAGTGGTGCGGCTACCGATCGTGTACTGGCCATCGACCTCGCCATTGGACTGGGCACGGCGCAGAGGCAGACCGGTGACCCCGCCTTCCGTGACACCCTCCTGGACGCCGCACGACGGGCGGTCCAGC
>Ga0187883_10000965_pt1 | contig 17946 bp, 17 predicted proteins | sample June2016WEW_20_1_2_FD_132966 | JGI IMG/M metagenome (GOLD analysis project Ga0187883, IMG submission 132966) | Peatland microbial communities from SPRUCE experiment site at the Marcell Experimental Forest, Minnesota, USA - June2016WEW_20_10 | ecosystem: Environmental > Terrestrial > Soil >...
ATCGTCGTGATGGTGCTGGGGATACTGTATCAATCGAATCACACCAATCCCGACGTCAAGCGTTTCCTGCTGGGCATCGCAGCCGCCGCGGTTGGTTTGCTGTCAGCGGTGACGTTGCAGATCGGGCGGCGCCAATTTCGCCAGCTTCCGGATATCGCGATCATCCTGGTGACGTTTCTCGCGGTCAGCTTCGTCAGATTGCCGCTGTTCGTGGTGCTGCTGGGTCTCGGGCCGATATCGGTCTGGCTCTATCGGCCCCAGGTCTCAAAACCGCGCGCGCAGGAGGAGCATCTGCCATTTCATCGCGGCCAGCGCCATCACTTGTTTCGTCATTAACTGTTGAGATCGAAACCCGCATGACACGATTGATACATCTGTTCCTGGTCTTCGCGCTGCTGTCGGTGCTGGCGGTCGGCGGCGGCACGGCGGTGCTGCCCGAGATGCAGCACATGACGGTGCATACCTTTCACTGGCTGACCGATGCGCAGTTCCGCAACATCTACAGCCTCGGCCAGGTGGCGCCGGGGCCAAACATGCTGATGGTGCTGGTGATCGGCTATCAGCTGGCGGGATGGGCCGGGATGGTGGTGGTGGGAATCGGATTTTTCCTGCCCGACTGCGTGATTACGCTGTTCGTCAATCGATGGTGGGTGCATCTGGGCGGGTGGCCGTGGCGCACGTCGATTCAGCGCGGGCTCGCGCCGGTGGCGGTTGGCCTGATGACGTCGGGGACGTTTGCGATTGCGAGGCTTTCGATCGTGGACGTGCAGACGCTGGCGATCGCAATTGCGGTGTTCGGGATATTGCTGTGGCGCCACATCAATCCGGGCGTGCTGGTGCTGGTCGGAGGCGCCGTTTACATATTGTGGGGATAGGCCGCGGGAATCGGCGCCCGCGCTGAACAGAAAAGAAAACGCCGACAGGAGTGGATGCTCCTGCCGGCGTCGTACAATCCGAATCGTAAGGCGATTCGGCTGGCAGCCGCTTACTACATGTGACCGGTTTCGGACATCTTCACCATCGCCTCAGTGGTGAAGAACGCTCGATCCACCGCACCCATGTTGATGTACCAGCATTCACGCTCGGCCGTCTCGATGCCAGGCAGGTAGCACATGGTTGCCTGGCCGCTCTGCACATCGGTGGAGACGGCGCCGACGACGAATTCGCGCTTGAAAGGATAGATGGCGATTTTAGCGTCGGGCACCGGACGATCGCGATACGCGAGCCAGTAGATGTGGCTGCGGAACAGCTCGCCGCGACGATCGTAGGTATCGACGTACGGCTCGAACCACATTTCAGAATCCATGTAGATGACCGTCTTGGAATCGATCGCCTCGGCGTTGTTAACGCTGCGCCGCGGCTCGGCGCTCACGACGTACATGTGGCGCATCTGCCAACGCTCGGGGCATGCACTGCCGCCGCCGTCGGTGGTGCATCGGATTTCAGGTGAATGCTCGGCGTCAACCGTCGCGAGCATCTCCTTCTCGCCAATTAACTTATAGTCGTACTGTTCAGTCTTGGGATTGAAACCCGAATAGTGATCGGGGTCCCAGCTGTACGCGCCGGTCGCGCTCGACATGATCGCCTCGTTCAGGCGGCGCAGGCGCCGCGTGCCGCTCTCCCAGGTCCAGGTGTCGTCGCCATGAGTCGGACTGTCGTAACGATAACGCAGCAGACTGGTGCCACGACCGTCCTGGGGCGCGAGTTGCGGACCGAGCAGGAACAACCACAGGCGGTTGGTATGCTTGAAGTCGGGATCGACGGGCAGCGGCTCGACTTCGGTCCTGCCGACGAGGTCATAACCGGCGTAGTGCCCGGTCTGATAGTACCAGATTGCAAAGTAGGGCTTGTTCTTGCCGGTGTAAACCGTGTCGCAATCGTAATATCGCAGGTCGTAGTCGTCAGTGCTGATCGGACGCCATAAGGCGTTCCAGACGACCTTGGTCGCGACGTAGGGATCGTTCACGTCGATGAGCGGGAAGGGCTGCCCGGCGACATAGCCGACGAGGGTGCGATGATCCTTCGAGAGCTGTACCTGCGATGCATATTTCTCGGTCGCGTCCTTGTACGGAGGCGGCCAATCGATGCGCTCGGTGGGGGTGATTTTCATCGTCATCCCGCGCTGCACTTTGTAGTACACGCCCGGCGAGACAAGATCCTTCACCTGCGCCGCGTTGTCCGGAGTGATGAAGTCGCCCGGCTTGACGCCCGCCTCTCCCGGCAAGCTCAGGGCCGCGAGGGCCAACAATGCAATGCCCCCGGCGACGACCGTTTTGCGAAATCGCATTATCCCCAATTGCATTCGAACCTCCGTAAGAGCCCTCAAACGTCTTTCCCCGGGCTCGATTAAAAATACCCGCGACCGTTAATCCTTCCCGAACTTCCTTATTAGAATGGAAGAATGCGGAAGTCAATCCGGCTAATTGCGCACCGAATAAAATTTAACTTTTGCGTTCCGACGGGCACGGGCCTGAGCGAGGCGAAATAGCCTATCTGCCGACAGTCCACTCGGCAGTTTTCATATCGTGTAAATAGGCCGCGGGAATCGGTGCCCGCGCTGAATAGAAAAGAAAACGCCGGCAGGAGTGGATGCTCCTGCCGGCGTCGTACAATCCGAATCGTAAGGCGATTCGGCTGGCGGCCGCTTACTACATGTGACCGGTTTCGGACATCTTCACCATCGCCTCGGTGGTGAAGAACGCTCGATCCACCGCACCCATGTTGATGTACCAGCATTCACGCTCGGGCGTCTCGCGGCCGGGCAGGTAGCACATCGTTGCCTGGCCGGTCTGCAAATCGGTGGAGCAGGAGCCGACCACGAATTCGCGCTTGAAAGGATAGATGGCGATTTTAGCGTCGGGCACCGGACGATCGCGATACGCGAGCCAGAAGATGTTGTTGCGGAACAGCGCGCCGCGGCGATCGTAGGTATCGATGTACGGCTCGAACCACATTTCGGAATCCATGTAGATGACGGTCTTGGAATCGAGCGCCTCGGCGTTGTTAAAGCTGCGCCGCGGCTCGGCGCTCACGATGTACATGTGGCGCATCTGCCAACGCTCGGGACACGCACTGCCGCCGCCGTCGGTGGCGCATCGGACTTCCGGTGAATGCTCGGCGTCAACCGTCGCGAGCATCTCCTTCTCGCCGAGGAACTTATAGTCGTACTCTTCGGTCTTGGGATTGAAACCCGAATAGTGATCGGGGCTAAAGCTTTGCGCGGTGGTCGCGGTCGAATTCATCGCCTCGTTCAGACGCCGCAGGCGCCGCGTGCCGGGCTCCCAGCTCCAGGTGTCGTCGCCATGAGTCGGATCGCCGTACCGATAACGCAGCAGACTGCTGCCACGTTCATTCTCGGGCGCGAGTTCGGGACCGAGCAGGAACAACCACAGGCGGTTGGTATGCTTGAAGTCGGGATCGACGGGCAGCGGCTCGACCTCGGTTCGGCCGACGAGGTCATAACCGGCGTAATGCCCGGTCTGATAGTACCAGATTTCAAAGAAGGGCTTGTTCTTGCCGGTGTAAACCGTGTCGCAATCAAAATATCGCAGGTCGTAGTCGTCAGTGCTGATCGGACGCCACAAGGCGTTCCAGACGACCTTGGTCGCGACATCGGGATCGTTCACGTCGATGAGCGGGAAGGGCTGGCCGGCGACATAGCCGATGACGCTGCGATGATCCTTCGAGAGCTGCACCTGCGATGCATATTTCTCGGTCGCGTCCTTGTACGGAGGCGGCCAATCGATGCGCTCGGTGGGGACTATTTTCATCGTCATCCCGCGCTGCACTTTGTAGTACACGCCCGGCGAAACAAGATCCTTCACCTTCGACGCGTTGTCCGGAGTGATGAAGTCGCCCGGCTTGACGCCTGCCTCTCCCGGCAAGCTCAGGGCCGCGAGGGCCAACAATGCAAGGCCCCCGGCGACGACCGTTTTGCGAAACCCTGGTATCCCCAATTGCATTCGAACCTCCGTAAAAGCCTTGAGCCGTTTTCCTGCCGGCTGGATAAAAATACTCACCAGCGTGAGTTTTTCACGAATCTGTATTAGACGGAAGCATGCTGAAGTGAATCTGTCTATGCGCATCAAATAAAATTTAACTTTTGCGTTCCGACAGGCACGAGCCTGAGCGAGGCGAATAGCCTATCTGCCGGCAGTTCGCCACTCGGATTGCGGGCTGCGGCGATAAATGCCCTTGTCGCGCGTCAGCATCCCGTATCCGACCATCTCGCGGCGCAGCGTCGCGCAGTCGTGATGGTGCAGCTTGAGGATGGCGTTCACCTGGGCCTCCGCATAGCTGATGTCCGGCGCGAAGAAATCGGCGAGCCACTTCAGAATTACCAATCGCTTCTTGCGGCTGACCGGAATTTCGAGCAAACGCTCTCCATCGATGAAGTTGTCGAGGACTTTTCGCTCCGAGCCGCCGGCTTCAGCCGACACGGCTAATTTTGCGATATTATCGCGGCTGAAGACGGCACGGCTGATCCTTCTGAGCATCTCTTCGTTCAACCGATACCAGTGGAAATTGCCGTCGGCGCGCAGTTTCACCAAGTCGAGCTGCTTGAGCACCGCCAGGTGATGCGAGACGGTCGGTTCCTTCAAATTGAGCCTTGATGCGAGCTCTTGAACGCTGCGCTCAGCGGCGGAGAGCAGGCCGATGATCTTGAGGCGGCTCTCGTCGGCCATCGCCTTGCAGAACTGGAGCATGATTTCGGGTGGTTGTTGATCCATCGCGGCCCCCAACTATTTTGATGCATGCCTAATTAGATATATATCAAAGTACTCGCCCCGATTAAAGAGTCGCCTGATTTGGACGATGCTTGCCTTGCGATTTCGCGAACAGCGCGGGCACGATTTCACCCGCCGTCAACCAGCCGTTAATGCGTCGGTAACGTCGATTTGGCACACAGACCAACTGGTGCGGCCAACATTCGGACGCTACCATCGGGAGGAAGAAGAAATCATGGGCATGCGGAAGACCGCGATTGTGGCATTGATAGCGTTGGCCGGGGTGAGCGTCCCCCTGCAGCATGGGGTATCGTTTGCGCAGCCTGCTCCGGGCGCGGCGGCAAGCGCGCAGATGGCATCCAGTCTGTCGGCGGCTGATAAAGCTGTAGTATTGAAAAAGCTTCAGGATGCCAAGCAGCACGACAAGGACGCGCGCAAGGGATGGTCGCAGGAACCGTTGACGCAGGCCACCTACGACACCAAGATTCAGGAAATCAACCGCCTGATGGACAAGCTCAACAAAGGCGAGGACTTCCCGCTGAGCGAGGTCGAAAAAGCGGTCGCATCACCGCACAGCGCCCCGTATTAACCGTCGGCGATGTGAAACTTGTGCAGGAAGCGATGGATGACGGGCGCGAGCAGAGGCCCGACCGCCGCGATCGGCGCGAGCCGCCGGCAGATTTTGCTGCAATCTTTGGTGGAGTCAGCCTTGCTCAGCGTCATGGGCGGGCTGGCTGGAACGCGAGTGAAACAATTGAGCGTCCCCGACGGGATTTGAACCCGTGTTACCGACGTGAAAGGTGGTGGGAAAGGCGTCCGCGCGCGTCCAAACCTACTTAAATAGCAGGGTTTTATTTCCGCCCGCGTACCCTTCATCCGCCCTTGTCCAAGCCCGTGGCTGTCAAATTGGCTGTCAAAAATTTCGCACAAGAACGAGAGCCGAAGTCCACCAAAATCCAGGTTTTTGTACCCGGTCGCGGGGTGTCAACGACCCGTAGCTCTCTCCATTACAGCCACAGAATAGCCATAGTGAACGATGCTAATAAGTCGTTCGGCGAGCATGCGCCAACCAGAAAAGGAATCGAGCGGCTAGAGAACGTTCAAGGTCCGTGCGATGCCGGTTTGTCTCCATCGAGCCACGTGATCCGGCCTGCAGTGGCGATATCGATATCGACCTGTTTGGCGACGGTGAGAAACAGGAGGCTGGGATCTTTAAGGCCCCATTCGACGTAGGGAATCGAGAAGTGCGCGGTGGCGACAAGATTATCGTCGACCAATGATCCATGCGTGTCGATGATGATCTCATGCTCCGCGCCGTGTAACTTCAGCAAGCCCTCTAGTTTGGCCTGGAAACCACCTCCAGGGTCGAGGTGGCCATCGATGTGTTGCGGGCTAAAAGTGATTTCAGGATATTTCTCCGCTTCGAGTACGCCGTCCCTCATCCGATTGTCGCGCAGCGAGTCGCCACTATCTCCGGTTGCGGCATCCACCACAATCGTGCCTTCGGCTTTGCCGGTAGCCGAGTCAGCTTTGATGATTCCACCTTTGAATTGAAATTTGCCATGTGTGGTATGGAGCGCACCGCCGAGCCTGAACTCGACCAGCGTCTTGGACGGGTCCAGTTTGATAACGCCTTGGCGCGATTCGGCGGAGGATGCAAAGGCGGCGAGTCCAGCGAACGCAACCGCAACCGCAATAACTACTACGAATGCGGGTACGATTCGGTGAACGGGCATCCTGGATTGAGACTTCGAGCATCGCAAGGCAGCATTCTCAGATGACGTTGATTACTCGCCGAGCCATCCCCAATGCTTCAGTCCAGAAGCCGGCCGAGGCATGCATCAAATCGACGATCGCCTCCATCGCGTCGACGAACTCATCCAACTGCGATTCGTTTATCACCAGCGCAGGAGCGACTTTGAGAACCATGAAGTTGTTCCCGCAGATTTGACTGTATATCGCCTTATCGCGAAAAAGCCGCATCACCAGCACCTGTCCGAACATCGCGGGATGAATTCTCGAGAATGCCTCAAACAGAATTCTGAGGCGAACCTTTCTGGGGGGACGGAACTCGATGCCGGACATCATTCCAAATCCCCGGACCTCCTTGATCATGTCGTAGTGCGACAGCCGCGAGGTCAACTTCTCGCGGAGTTGTCGTCCTAATCGCTCGCCGCGTTCGCCCAGGTTGCCGTCCGCGAGCACGTCCATCGTGGCAAGGCCGGCACGCATCGATAGGCTGTTCTCGCTATAAGTTGAAGTGTGAATGATCGAACGTTTGAACGAGGTATAAACGGAATTATAGACCGCATCCGACATCAGCACCGCCCCTGACGGAATCAGGCCGCCGCTAATCGCCTTTGCAAGGATCACCATGTCGGGTTCCACCCTGAAGTGGTGTGCCGCGAGAAATGGGCCCGTGCGATACATGCCGGTCTGTACTTCGTCCAGCACGAACAGCGTGCCATAGCGCCGACATAGCGACTGCGCTTGTTCCAGATAATTCGGTGGTGGAATGAGCACTCCGGCTTCGGCCTGAATCGGTTCTACGACAAACGCCGCGAACTTCTTGGACAACAACTGCCGGCCCAGTTGCTCAAGATCGCCGAATGGCACCGCCTGGGTCTCAGGAAGCATTGGGCCAAATTCTGCGGTCCAGAATGGATTGTCCATCAGGGACAGCGCGCCGCAGGTGAGTCCATGAAAGCCGCCACCTGCGTACAGGATCCCGGGCCGCTTGGTGTTAGCGCGGGCAAACTTGATGACGGCTTCGACGCCTTCGCTTCCGGAACTGCAAAAGAAGGCCTTGGATAACCTCCCGCCCGCCTGCGCGCATAGCCGCTGAGCCAGCTCGCCGGCCAATTCCGGCACGTGACCTTGCAGCATCGCGGGTCCGTTGCGGTCGAGCTCCGCCTTAATGGCGCAGACTATCCCGGGATGATTGTGCCCCACGTTATGAACGCAGTAGCCGGAATTAAAATCCAAAATCCGCCGGCCATCCTCAGTGAAAAGTTCGGAACCGAGACAGCGCGCGTAGCGAACGTTCATTCCCAAGACGTCGAGCAGCCGGACCCACTGCGGATTGACATATTTTTCGTACAGCGGCTGCTGTGCGGATGAGTCTTTTGCCTCTAACATAGGGTTGATCACCTTCTCACTTGGAAGATTCACTTCATGGTGTGTGACGTCGCACTAATGTGGCTCGACTTGATCGAATCAATGTGCAGAATCTGCGGGCTGCGAAGCCCACTTCAGGAGCGCCTCCTTTTGGTCATCGGTCAGGCGCGCCGAGTGATCGAGTGCCGTGTAATCTCCCGGCGGCATCGAACCAGCGCTGACGGACTGCTCGATTTTCTTCAGCGCTTCCGCTCTCTTCTGAACACCGTAAGTTTGCCAATCGGAAAAATTCAGCACCCCACGCGCGGACTTGGCAGCGAGGTGCGTCGGCGAAACAGCCGCGTACCATGGTGCGCTTCCTCCGGTCGAATGGCACTCGTAACACGATTGCTCAAGGATCGCGTTCACGTGCGGGTCGGTACTAACCGCGTTCATAGAACTCGGAATGGTCGCCGCAGGAGTGGCCGTCTCCTGAGAGCTTGAACAGCCCACGATCAAGGCAGCCAGACCAACAAGCCATGCTATTGGAAGTGGAATCTTCAACATCATCACACCTTCTAGTCGTCGAGGCCTACGAAACGGATGAGTCCGGCGCCGAGGAAAATCATCCCTATGCCCACCGTTGCCGCGAATGGCCACAACGCCGCGGACGGCCGTTGGCTGCGAATCATCAAATCGTTGAACGCCTGCATGGTCCATGTCGTCGGCATCCAGCGGGCGAGTTCGCGCATCCATCCCGGCTCAAAGTCCAACGGCCACCAGCATCCACCGATCGCCGCCATCGCCATGCTGACCGTTACGCCCAACGGCATCACCGAATCGTGAGCGCGCGAAATCGACGCGACCACCAGTCCCAGCGCAGCGGCCGCGAAAGAGATTCCGACCGTCGGTATGAGCAAGGCGAAAGGATTGCGTCCAAGCGTGATTCCGAACAGCGCCCATCCGACTGCGAACAGCAACACCATTTGCACGATCCCGACGATGAAACGCGCGAATAATTTTCCGAGCAGAAGACCGGTGACCGGAGCGCCACTGACCTGAAGGCGCTTCAGGGTCCCCCAATCGCGCTCATCGAAGAGCGTCAGCGCGATTCCCAGCATCATGCCAATCAGGAGAAACGTGACGCCGAATCCGGGAACATACTGATCGAAGGCGTTCACAGTCACAGCTTCGCCCTCGATGGCGGGTTGCTCGACGAATCCTAGATCTCCGGGGAGCGTGGGTGCCTGCGACCCCTGGAAGGACTCGAGGTCGCCAATCAGATTGCCGTCGCGCAACTCGGGTCCCTTCGGAATGTTGATAGAAAATGCATCCACCGAAGCCGTTGCGGGAAGGGTTGGATCGAGCTTGGGCGCAGTCACCGGCTTGGCAAGTTCCGCCACCTCAGTCTCAGAGATGGGCTTGGGAAAAGAGGGTGGCGGCGGAATATCCGACGCGTGGCTGCCCGCCATTGTCTTCAGCTTCGCGAGCCAATCTTCGAAAGCGCGCTGACTCGACTGCAATTGCGTCAGGTAGTTCTGAATCTTCAGCAGTATCGCCTGGCGCTGGAAGAGCTGCCGTTGCACGTCCACCCAGGCTTGCCTCTCGCGCGTTTTTATCGTCGCTTCAGTCGCATCGCTGACTTGTTTTAGTGCGGCGTCGATCTGCGTGCGAATCGAAATTTCCAGCGCGGTTCGGGTCCGCGCGATTTGCGAGCGGACCTCCGATTGCTCCGATGCGATCTCTACCGAGAGCCGGTTGATTTTTTCGCTAAGATCCTTACCAGAGGCCTCGATTTGCACTTGCGCCGTCGCCCGCGCCTGTTCGGTGACTCTTCGGCACAATTCGTAGATACGAAGTTCGAGCGCGTCGACCTCGACTCGCCTGACGGGATCGACGAATAGAATCAGCCGAGGCTGGCGGCCTGCCGCGACGGCCGCGCTGGTCCCCGCCGGAATCACCATCGCAATGGGCGTCCGGTCGCGCTGACTTACGAGGCCGCGCGCTTCATCCGGGTCATCGAGCATTTCCAGAGTGAGGTTGCGCTCCAGGTGCAGTGCTTGAATTATTCCGTCGGATAGTTGTCCGTGATCGAGGTTGACCACGGGTAGCCGAAAGGAATTCGTAACTCCGCCGTACAAACTGCCGAGCGAATATCCTGCAACCGTGATGATTACGACCGGCGCGAACAGCAGCATGAACAGGACAATCGGATCCTTGACCAGGAGCCGAGTCTCGTTTTGCACCGTGAGCCATATTGCACGAAGCATAGCCGACATTTTCAGAGCACTTGGTCTCGCAGCGTACGGCCCGTCAGTGCGATGAAGGCGTCCGACAGGTTCGGGCTATGGAGGTTGAAATCGATGACATTTACGTCCAAGGTCCGAAGCCCATGGAGCACCTCGGCGACCTGGGCGAGACTGTTCATCTCGAGGGTTGTTTTGCCTTCGATTCCGGTCCCGCCTATCTCACGCACAGCGGCGAGGCTACCGAAGCGCCCTTTCGGCAAATGCCCGCGATAGGTCAGCTCGATGCGAGGCCGGCCGCCTCCGAGCGAAATCACCTTTTCCAAGTCGCCCGCGGCGATTAGTTTGCCGCGATCAATAAGCAGCACGCGATCGCAAATGCGTTCGGCTTCTTCCATGTAATGGGTGCTGTAGATCACCGCCGAGCCGGTATCCGCGTAGTGCCGAATCCGCGTCAATATCTGTTCGCGCGATTGGAGATCGACGCCGACCGTTGGTTCGTCCAACAGCAGCACAGGGGGCCGATGAACAATTCCACAGGCGAGGTTGAGAAGGCGCTTCATGCCGCCGGAGAATGCATGCATAGGATCGTCGGCCCGGTCGCTGAGGCCCACCTCTTCCAGCACCCGCCTGCAGGACTCGGTCGCGTCATCGCGTGAGAGTCCCTGCATCCGGGCGAAATGCCATACGTTTTGTGCGGCGCTCAGCGTCGGGTAGAGCGCGAGCGATTGCGGCACCAGCCCAAGCATGCGTCCGAGCCCATGTCGGTCGGCTTTTGGCGGCTTACCATTGATCAGAATACGACCGCGATCGGGTCGAAGCAGAGTGGCAAGGATCGAGAGCGTTGTGGTCTTGCCCGCGCCATTGGGTCCTAGCAATCCGACAATTTCGCCGGGCCTAAGCGCGAGGCTGACATTGTCGAGTGCGAGACGAAGACCGTAGCTCTTTGAAATCTCGATCGCCTCGAGGATTGGTGCCTCAGCCAGATTCATTTGGGTATTACTACGCTGATACCATCATCCGCATTGCCCCACTCATCAGCGCGCTGAATGCCCCCGGATGCCGCATGAGCAAGTTGATTATTGTTCGCCGGGCGCGAGGATGACGCGCGATCATTAGCAATCCGTTGGTGACGAGCCAGTAACCGCGATAGACCCGACGCGCCTCAACTTCGTAAGCTTGCATACTCTCCTGCGTGGCCTCGCGCTTGAGAATTTCAGGCAGATGCTTGCCGAGTATCAGCGCCGAGTTGAACGCGATCGACAGTCCGTCGCCGGAGATTGAATCCACGAATCCTGCTGCGTCACCGACCAGCACCATGCGATTGCAGTTGCGACGAGTCGCGGCGCGCGCCATCGGCCCGGCTCCTCGAACCGACGAAATCGGCGGGGCGTTTCCGAGCCGTGCCAGTAGGGCAGGAAAGCGGCTCGCCAGAACGGGTATTTTCGGCTGCTCGATTACTCCATCTTCCCAGACAAAATTGATTCCGACGCTTTTGTCAGAGACTGGAGTCACCACCGCTTCCCCTTTGTCGTCCACGTAGACTTCGACGAAGTCGGTCCAGGGGCGAATTTTATAATGTTGGCGTAGCGCGAACCGGCGCCGGGAGCTCGGAGCTGCGTCGAGACCCGATGCCTTTCGGAGCGACGAGTGAAGCCCGTCTGCCGCGACGACCAACCTCCCAAATATTTTACCCTCGGTCGTGTACACGACCGCTTCGCTCGCCTTCGCCTCGAAGCCATTGACCGAGCATCGATGACGCAATACCGCCCCGAGTTCCCCCGCCCGGCGAGCCAGCGCCTCGACCAATACCGTGCGCCTGATGCCCATCCCGTGGGAGGGCATGAGCGCTTGCGCCGCAGAACCGTCTTCCTGGATGAAGCGAATTCCGGCGAATGGAAAAGATGTCGAATGATCAAAACGATCGGCGATCCCCAGGCGCTGGAGAGCTTTCACGCCTGGCGGCAGCACGCCTTCGCCGCAGGCCTTATCCGGTGGAAAATCGCGACGCTCGATGACTGCGACGGAGAGGCCCTGTTCCGCCGCAACGATTGCGACGGCAAGCCCCGCCGGTCCACCGCCGACTACAACGAGATCCCATATCTTGCGCGCGGGAGCCGATACGTAGCTCGCGGCGAGAGTGCTAGCCATTCAGCATCACCATTGCAGCAGAACGAACTCGCCGCAGAAGCCGGGTCCCATCGATAGCAGCATCCCGCAATCACCGGGACGCGCGACATTCGACTCCAGAAAGTCAGCCGCGACAAACAGCACCGATGCGGAGGACAAATTTCCAATCGACGCAAGCGATTTCCATGATCGAGCGAGAGCGCATCGCGGAATTTCGAGCGCCGCCTCCATGGCCTGCAGCACTTTCGGTCCACCAGTGTGAGCGATCCAATGCTTGATATCGCGCCGCGACAAACCCTGGTCGCTGAGGAAGGAATCCACGCCTTGGCGCAGTTTATTGCGGACCAGGTCAGGAACCCCAGCCGACAGCACGATCTCGAAGCCGGCGTCCCCTATGTGCCAGCCCATCATTTGCTCGGTGTCGTGAAAGAAGATCGATCTTGAGGCGATTGTCCTCGGCCAGTGCGGCTCGTTGTTTCTCTCTCCGCCGTTTACGATCGCCGCTGCAGCTCCATCTGCAAAAAGCCCCGCCGCGATAATGTTGGCAACCGACTGATCCTTTAGCTGCAGCGTGAGCGAGCAAAGTTCGACGGAAACAAGGAGTGCGGTATGGCTCGGGAACGCGCGCAGATAGTCGGCGGCTCGTGCGAGGCCAGCTGCTCCGCCGACGCAACCGAGCCCGAAGATGGGAGTCCGCTTTATATCTGGTCGCATCGACATGCGGTTGATCAGCTTGGCGTCGATGCCGGGAGACGCGATCCCCGTAACCGTCGTGAAGAAGATATGATCGATATCGGCGGGTACAAGACCGGCCTGGCAGAGCGCGGATTCGATGGCTTCTTCGCCGAGTTCGGTCGCGCGTTCGATCCACTTGTCGTTCATCTTAGAGAACGAATCGAGTGCGCGGTAATCCTCCATCGGGAGCGCCAGATGACGTCCGCGAACACCGACCGAGCGATGGAGCCGCTCGAAGCGAGCGCGGCCTGCGTCGCTGCCGTCCCATTCCTTCCATAGCGCCGCGGAAATCACTTCCTGCGGATAGTAGTTTTGCGGTAGAGCGCGGCCGATCGATCGCAATACCGGGTGCTTCGCTGAAAGCTGATGGCTGGTGGTGCTGTCCATCTTAACCGGGATTTGCAATGACGCGCTTTTTCAGCGCGCTCTTCATCTCTTCGCGGCTGATTTCCAGCGCAGTCAACAGCGGCCAGACCACCCGCGCGAGAAATACCCGGGGGCTAATTCCGGCCCCCGAACTCGCCAGCCTATCCCGATAATTCGGAATCAGACCGTCGCCAGGCATCTTGAAGTTCGAAAGGACGTAGGCCAGATCAGCCAGGGTTTCCTCGCGGTTGTGGGTCAACTCCAGTCGGAGCATTTCCCGGTAGAAGCCGGCGTGCGCCGCCTCGTCGCGGCCAACGTAGAGGAAGATGGCCTCCAGCACCTCATCGCCGGCATCGCGAGCCTTGTTTCTCTGCAAGTTGTAAGCGGTGAAGGTCGCGCTCTCCTGGAGCGCGCCGTAGCACGCCATTTGGCGAACCGTGTCAAAAGGCAGGTTCCACCGCTTTGAAAACGTCCCGGTCTCCAACGCCTCGAACTGCGCCGACGAACGAAGACCGGAGCGGGTCAGGTATTCGCGAAAGACCAATCCATGCCTGGACTCTTCAAAGGCCCAAGAAGTCTGGAACCACGCCATCCCAAACATCGAGCGCGACAAATCGAGCCCTTTGGAACTGTAGTCCGGCACGTAGAGTTCTTCAGTGCAGAATATCTCCACGCATTCCCCGATCTTGTCAGTCGCTTTGCCGGTAACCAGCTTGTCCCATGGCACGTCGTTGAAGATGTTCCAACGCCGCTTGTTCTCGGCAGTTTCGAGGAAATCGAGATAGACCCGATAAACCTGCTCACGCATCGCTAAAGGCATTGTCGCTCTCGTCTTTCGCTCGAATTCGATCGGCGTCGCCAAACGGTCGATATTCAGAGCAGACAGTCTCCTCAGCCGGGATTCGCGCTACTGGGTGACCAGCCCATTGGCGGTCACCGAGAATGAACTGGTGGCCTTGACGGTCTTGCCCGTGAAGGTTCCCCATCCGGACGAATTGGGACTCGACACGGTTTCGTCCAAGCCCCATCCTCCCCCAAGGGAGTTGCCCACGTTGTTCCCCGACGAGTTGGTCTTCGAGATTCCCGTGACCGTCTTGCAGACGACTCCCAGCAGATTGACCGCCTCTGATTTGCCGGAGCTGGTGACGTTGAAGGCGCCGTACAGCGCGCCGCACGAGGGAGTGGGACCTCCGCCAACTCAAGGCTGCTGCGAAAGGATGCATGTTCCCTAGCAAGCCGCCTGCCATCTCTCTACACTGAGAATCAACCGGCGATCGCAAGGCTTCTCAACTCCGCGCACCTCTACGACAATGCCTGTTGTCCGAAAATTTGAACGCACGAAAAACCTTTACGTACAAACTTTTGAACGAACTGAGATTGGGCTCATGAAATTCGAGCCATTGTAGGAGGAATTCCATCACAAAATGGCGGCATCGCGTTTGCTCATAGAACCGTCTCCTTTGCAGACAGATAGGCGGCGATTGTTTCCATGGCTCGATCCATTCGGGTGGTTCACCAACGCTTACCAAAAATGACCGAGCATAAACCGAGTGATAATCTTTGGGCGATTAGTTCTCTCGCAAGCGTTATGGGTGACGGCGCCGCCGATTTCGCCACAGACGACCAAGAATCTTTTCGCCGGCAGGAATTCGTCTTTGCCTCTCTCAATCTCCTGCTGATTGGTGCGCTACTAGCGCTGCAGGCAATCTCAAGGTTCGTTCGCGGCAGACCTTCCGCCTCCGTCATCGTCGTCTTGTCGGTTGGTTTGATACTCCAGGCAGCTCACCTCATCTGGCTTCGGAAGAGGAACGCGACAATTTCTCGGCGGACACGACGGTGGCTCACGTTCTGGTCCCTCGGATTCAACTCGACGCTGGCGTTGGTGCTTACCTCGTTAACCATCAGAGGAGATACTGCGTACTACGCCTTGATGCTTCTTCCTGTACTCGAAGCGTCTTTCAGGCTTGGCCTTGGCGCCACGATCGCAGTGGTCGTGCTGGCGGACTTCATCAGTTTCATGGGCGCCTATGGCATGAAATTCGGCGAGTACATAGAAGCCGGCGCAATGTCGGTAATTTACAGCGTGATGGGAGTGCTGGTGTGGCTCCTGGTCAACAATCTTCGCAAGCGCGAGGCCAGGTTCGTACGCAATCTCGAGGAACTCGAGCGCACTCGTCAGCAATTGCTCTCTGAAGAGAAGCTTGCCGCGGTCGGCCGATTGTCCAGAGCGATCGCACACGAGATCCGAAATCCCGTTGCGATGATTTCCAGCTCACTGGCAACCGCCGCCCGGCCGGGTCAGGACGAAACAGAACGGGAAGAAATGTTCTCGATCGCAGCGAAAGAAGCCGTGCGTCTCGAGCGGCTTACCACCGACTTCCTGGCTTACGCGCGTCCGCGCGCGGTGCAGGTCGCGCGGGTAAACCTTGCCGACACACTGAACTACGTCGCTACCGTCGCCCGCGCGTATGCGGCCAATGAAGGAGTAACGATCGATGTGGCGGTCGATAGCAACCTTCACGGAGAGTTCGATGCAACCCAGATGCATCAGGCGCTCCTTAACCTCGTGCTGAATGCAATCGATGCATGCCATCGGGGTGACTTGGTGAAACTCAATGCTCAGATGAACGGGAATGGCACGATCAGAATCGACGTGGTTGACCCGGCTGGACCGATTCCCGCTGAAATTGTGGCCCGCATTTTCGAGCCACTGTTTACTACGAAACAGAGCGGCAACGGACTCGGTCTCGCGATCGCGCGCAATATCGCGCTCGCGCACGGCAGCGATATCACATTGAGAATCAACGAAACGAGGCGGGTATGCTTTTCCATCGAGATACCGGCACACTTCCCGAGCCAATCTCTCAGATAGGGGCCACAGTATGGGCAAGATACTCGTTGTAGATGACGAACCGCACTTGCGGCGGATACTCATCTCCAATTTGAAGCAGGAACGTCACGAAGTAATCGAGGCTGCCGGTGTCAACGACGCGCGGGGCGCGCTTGCCGAGTACACATTCGACGCTGTCATAACAGACCAGAAAATGGGCGATGGTGAAGGATTGGACGTCCTGGCTGCGGCGCGGGAGGCCGATCCGACTTTGTCAGTCGTTTTTCTGACCGCGTTTGCGACAATTGAACTCGCGGTGGAGAGCATGCGCCGCGGCGCATTTGATTTCATTACCAAGCCCTTCATTCCGGAAGTATTGCTGGCATCAGCCACCCGCGCGATGGAGCACACGCGGCTCGTGCGTGAGAACAGCAGACTTCGCGACACAGTGGTGCGCCTTGAAGGCTCGTCGGAGATCAGGGGGCACAGTCTCGCAATTCGCCAACTTCGCGAGAACATTGCGCGCGTTGCACCAACCAACGCTACCGTTCTCGTCACTGGAGAAACTGGAACCGGCAAGGAGCTTGTCGCTCGTGCAATTCATCGCAACAGCCTGCGCGCCGAAAAGCCCCTGGTCGCCGTCAATTGTGCGGCGTTTACCGAAACGCTTCTGGAAAGCGAGCTGTTTGGAAACGAGCGGGGAGCGTTCACCGGCGCGGACCGCGCGCGCGAGGGAGTTTTTGAGGCAGCACACGAGGGTACCCTCTTTCTGGACGAGGCCGCCGAAATGTCGCTGCCGGCACAGGCCAAACTGCTGCGGGTGCTGACAGATGGGCTCGTCACCCGCCTCGGATCAACCAAGCCCCGGCGCACCGATGTGCGGCTGCTGGTCGCGACCAACAGGGATTTGAAGCGGCGCGTACAGGAGGGCCGGTTTCGCGAGGACCTCTACTACCGGCTGGCTGTAGTTCCGCTCACGGTTCCTCCTCTGCGCGATCATCGCGAGGATATACCGGAGCTTTGCGCGCTCTTCCTGGTGCAAGCTGTGCGCGATCTTAAGACGCCACCTCGCAGAATCAGCGCCGAGGCGATGCGCACGCTCCTCAGCTACGATTTTCCCGGGAATATCCGCGAACTTCGTAACCTCATCGAGCGCGCATGCATTCTCTCAACTGAGGAGGAAATCACTCCGGAGAACTTCCCGGTCTCAACGCCTCGCAACGCAAACGGCTTCGCGCCCCGCAGCTCTGCCGAGCTCACGCCCGATCAGGTCGCCGAGATGATGCCCGAGACGCACAATCTTCGAGACTTTCTGGCCTCGCTGGAAAAAGCAGTGATTCAGCGTGCGCTGAAAATAACCGATGGCGCCCAGGCGGAAGTCGCGCGCCGGCTTGGAATGTCGCGAAGCGATCTCTCATACAAGCTCGGCAAGCATCGCAAGAAAGATGCGGCGGATTGAGTCTTTAGTTAACGGGTATGGAAGGAGAGCCAAATGAGATCTCGTCCGAAACAAATCGAAAGAACAGGCGCGCGCTGGACGATGCTCGCATCGTCGCTGCTTGCGGTCGTTTCGTTTGCGACCCCGGCTCTGAGCCAGGGCGCCGCTCCGATGTCGCAGAATCCCGCCGCCCAATTCGCGACCAATCCGTCGACTCTGCCACCTGGCGAGAACAATCAGGGCGGCTATGCCGATCCGATCGCGGCGTTCAATGAGCCGATGTTCACCTTCAACCTCAAGCTCGACGATTGGGTGCTGCGCCCTGTAGCCAGCGGATACGCCACCATCGCGCCGCAGCCGGTGCGCGACAGCGTGGGC
>Ga0187883_10000966_pt1 | contig 17921 bp, 15 predicted proteins | sample June2016WEW_20_1_2_FD_132966 | JGI IMG/M metagenome (GOLD analysis project Ga0187883, IMG submission 132966) | Peatland microbial communities from SPRUCE experiment site at the Marcell Experimental Forest, Minnesota, USA - June2016WEW_20_10 | ecosystem: Environmental > Terrestrial > Soil >...
CTCTTCGTCGGTGGGCGCCGTAGCGGCTTCTGCGGACTCGGCGGGCGAAGCCGCCCCCTCGCTCGCCGCCGCCTCTGCGTCAGCGCTCACGTCCCTAGCTGAAACCTCGGGCTCCGCCGCCTCGGGCTCCGCCGCCTCGGGCGCGACGGCCACCGGCAAGCTCTCTCCCCCGGCCACACGCTGGTCGATGAGTGCAGAGAGACCGTAGGCGAGGCTCTGCGGCAGCGCCTTCAACAGACCGGCGAACTGGCGCATGGGGGCGGCGAAGACGCCGGCGATCTGTGCGAGCAGGACGTCTCGCGACGGCAAGTCAGCAAGGGCGTTGGTCGTGCGGGCGTCGAGCACGCCGGAGCCGACGAAACTGCCCTTCACGACGAGGGCCGGGTGCGTCTTGGCGAACTCCCGGAGGATCTTGGCCGCCGCCGCCACGTCCTTTTCCACGAAGGCGATCGCCGTCGGCCCCTCCAGCATCGTCGCCATGGCCGCGTGGGGCGTATCGGCGGTGGCGCGCCGCACGAGGGTGTTCTTGTAGACCTTGTACTCGACGCCAGCACCACGAAGCGCGCGGCGGAGGGCGGCGAGGTCGCCGACCTTGAGGCCGCGATACTCGGTGAGGATGGCGGCGTCCGCCTGCTCGAGTTGGTCTCGGACCTCCTCGACCACGGCGACCTTCTCGGCTCTAGGCCCAGCCACCTGCGCTCCCTTCGTTCGTCTCGGCGATTATTGCGATCGTTGTTGACCCGGTCGGCGACTCGGGAACAACGCGGCGGGAACGAGCGGAAGCCTTGGAGACTTCGCCTCGTCAGGCGGGCTCTCGCCCATTCAGCACACGCGGTGCACCGGAGGTCTTCGGCGACTGGTCAGTCAGTTGTGAGGGGTGATGTTAGCCGACCGGCGAGCACCTGAAGTCGCCTGCCGACGGCAACCGTGTGCCCAGACCGACCGGAGCCGCCCGGTTTGGTCGTCTCAGGGACACAGTTCGCCCTCCGGCCCGACGGCTCGGTCAAGCGGCTGGACGCCGGGTTCCTTCGGGTCCGCCGGCCGGCGGCGGTCAGGCCGAGGCGGCAAGCTCCTCGTCGGTGATGCGTGCCCGCAGCGGGTCGATGTGCACGCCAGGCCCCTGACTGGGCGAGAGGGTGATCGAGCGGATGTAGCGGCCCTTGGCGGCCGCCGGCTTGACACGAACGAGCTCGTCGACAACCGCCCGGAAGTTGGCGATCAGCTGCTCGCGGCTGAACGATGCCTTGCCGATAGGAACGTGGATGTTGCCCACTCGGTCGGTCCGATACTCGACGCGACCCCCACGAAACTCGGAAACGGCTCGGGCAACGTCCGTGGTGACCGTCCCGGTCTTCGGGTTCGGCATGAGGCCACGAGGGCCGAGCACGCGGCCGAGCCGACCGACCTGGGCCATCATGTCCGGCGTGGCGATCGCCACGTCGAAGTCGAGAAAGCCCTCCTTCTCGATTCGTGCCACGAGGTCGTCGGCGCCGACGACGTCCGCCCCGGCGGCGCGAGCCTCGGCGGCAGGCTCGCCGGCGGCAAACACCGCCACCCGCTTCGTGCGCCCGGTCCCTGCCGGCAGTGCCAGGGAGCCGCGCACGATCTGATCGGCCCGGCGGGGGTCGACGCCGAGGCGCACTGCCATCTCGATCGTCTCGTCGAACTTGGCAGAGGCAAGGCTCTTCACCAGGTCGATCGCCTCAATCGGCGAGTACAGGCGCGTGCGGTCGAACCGCTTCAGCAGGTCGGCATACCGCTTTCCAGTAGTCACGTGATTCCCTTTCGGTGCTCAGTCGTCGGCGCGTCAGACGACCGAGATGCCCATGGATCGGGCCGTTCCCGCTACCTGCCGCTTGGCGGCTTCGATGTCGTTGGCGTTGAGGTCGGGCATCTTCTTCTCTGCGATTTCGGTCAGCTGGGCGTCGGTGACGGAACCGACGATCTCCTTGCCGATCAGCGTGGCACCCTTTTCGACGCCGGCGGCCTCGCGCAAGAGGACGGTCGTCGGCGGGGTCTTCAGGATAAACGTGAACGTCCGGTCCTCGTAGATCGTGATCTCGACGGGGATGATCGTTCCGCGCTGGTTCTCGGTGGCGGCGTTGTACTGCTTGCAAAACTCCATCGTCTGCACGCCATGCGGACCGAGCGCCGTCCCGACGGGGGGCGCCGGTGTAGCCGCCCCGGCGGGCAATTGAATCTTCACTACTGCGGTGACACGGCGACGGGCCATGGTGGTACGCCTTCTCCTTTATCTGCCGAAAGCTCCTGGCGTTGCCTTAGAGCTTGGCGACCTGGCTGAACTCGAGCTCGACCGGGGTCTCCCGGCCGAAAATGTTGACGAGGACCTTCAGCTTCAACTGGTCCTCGTTGATCTCCGCGATCTGGCCGGAGAAGTCGGCGAAGGGACCTTCCTTCACCCTGACGGTTTCACCGACCTCGTGCTCGAGACGAGGCTTCTGGCGCTTCTGGCCCTCGACTCCCTCGGGCCGGACCTGCAGGATCGCCTCGACCTCGGAGCGGGGCAGCGGCGTCGGCTTGGTGCCCGGCCCGACGAAACTCGTGACTCCCGGGGTCTGGCGGATGACCGACCACGAGTCGTCGTCGAGGTCGCAGCGACAGAGCAGGTACCCGGGGAACACCTTGCGCTGGACGGGTACACGCTTGCCGTTCTTGACCTCGATGACCTCTTCCATCGGGATCACGACTTCGTAGATGCGGTCCTCCATGTTCATGGAGGAGATCCGACTCTCGAGGTTGGACTTCACCTTGTTCTCGTAGCCCGCATAGGTGTGCACGACGTACCAGCGACCTGGGCGGTCGTAGGGGCTTGGAGGCCGCTCGAGCGGTTCGCTCTCCTCGTCGGCGTCCTCGTCCTCGGCGAAGAGATCGACGGCCGCTTCGAGCTCGGGCTCGTCGACCGGCACCTCCGTCGGCCCGACGACGTCGTCGGAGAGGGGTGCGCCTCCGTCGTCGCGCAGGCTCCCGTCGGCATGCAGCCTTCCGTCGGCGTCCAGGCTCTCGTCGGCGTCGTCGGAGTCGGAGACGGGTGCGGCGCCGTCTTCGATGGCGAGGCTCCCCTCGGCGCCAGAGACGGCTGCAGTGCCGTCGTCGATGGCGCCCTCGGGCTCGTCCAGCTTGTCGTCCTCGGAGTTGATGGTTTCGTCGCTCACAGTTCTCATCTCGATTATTTGCCGCGGACCTCGCGCAGGGGCTCGGCAGCGCGTCGGAAAACGCGCGGCCGCTCCCGGGGAGAATAGACAGACTCGCTCACGGTCTCGTCTCGCTCACTTTCCGAACAGGAGGAGAACGAGCTTCGCGAACAACGCATCCAGCCCGAAAACGACAGCTGTCAGCAGGACGACGGTGCAGAACACCACGATCGTGTACTTGATGACCTCGGCCCGCCCCGGCCAAGCCACCTTCACGAGCTCGTTGCGGACCTCGCGCAGGTACTCGGCGATCCGCTTGGGAAGGCTCGGCCGCTCCGCCTTCTCGGCCGCCGTCACCCGCGCCGCCGCCGAAGCCGCCCGCTCCCGCTGCGGGGCCGCCGGGGCGCCATCGGGCCCGAGCTGACCTTGGCGCTGGAGCAGACGCTTGGTTTCTCTGTTCACTTACTGACCTCGGCTCGAAAGGGAGCAGGCGGATCTATGGGCAACACATTTTGAGCAGGGCAGGAGGGACTCGAACCCCCAACCGCCGGTTTTGGAGACCGGTGCTCTGCCAGTTGAGCTACTGCCCTCAGCGTGGGCGTTCTCGCCCGCCACGGGGCTGAGCACCGAGCATCCCGGGCACCATCACGATAGCACCAGCTCCCGCCGGTACTACAGGGCGGGCATGAGCCCGGGCGAGCATCACCAATCCGGCGGCGGCGCCTCCGGCCGCCACGACGGCGCCTGCGTAGGCGAGGCTCCGCCCGGTGAGCACGGAGCGGATCATCCGTCGTTGAGCAGCGCTTCCCACAGCGGACAGGACGTCGGCCACGACCGAGGGCGGTGGTTCGACCTCGGCGGCCGCCAGCTGGCGGAGCAGCCGCATGAGCCGCCGATAACGGGCGAGCTCGGCCTGACAGGCGAGGCACGTCTCGACGTGCGCCACGAGCGGGGCGGCCGCCGGCAGGCCCTCGTCGAGGATGCGGGGCAGGTCGGAGACCACCTCGGCGCAGCTCACGAACCCGAAGCGCCGCCGCGGGCGGGCGAGCGACGCCCAGCTCCGGCCCGTGCTGACGACGACGCCGGCAGCGCCGGACAGGCGCTTCACGCCGAGTGCTCCAGCGCCGCGTGCGGCCGCCTGCCTGCAGTCCCGAGTGCCACCGGCTCCACCCCGAGGCCGTCCGGCGCCGTGTCGATCGTGTCTGCGGTGTCTGCGGTGTCAGACCGGCGGGCTGGGAACAGGCGCTCGCGCAACCGCCGCCGAGCACGGTGGAGCCGCACCTTGGCGGCCGCCTGGCTGATTCCGAGCTCCTTGGCGATGTCGCGATGCGACAGGTCGTAGACGTCTCGCAGCACGACCACGAGACGGAGCGGGTCGGGCAGCTCTGCCAGCGCCTCCACGAGCCGCTCCCGGTCCACCGCCGTGCTGGCGACCGATTCCGGGTTTCCGTCTGAGCGCTGCTCGATCAACTGGGCGGCTTCGACGAAGTCATCGAGCTGGTCGCAAGAAGCCTTCTGGCGGCCTTTGACGAGGGAGGCGGCGCAGTTGACCGTGATCCGGTGCAACCACGTCGAGAAACCCGCCTCTCCCCGGAACCGTCGCAGCCCTCGAAAGGCCCTCAGGTAGGCGTCCTGCATGACGTCGCGGGCGTCGTGCTCGTTGCCGACGAGCCGAAGGGCGAGGGCATAGCAGGCCGGAGAGGTGATGCGGACGAGTTCCTCGAAGGCTGCGGTGTCGCCGGCGCGGGCGCGCTCGACGAGCGCCTCGGTCAGCTCGGCCAGCGCCGGCCGCTCAGACTCGAGCTGCTCGGCGTCAAGGACTCGGAGCGCGCTCACGACGAGAGGGACCGGAACGGGACGAAGCTCAGCGAGTCTCTTTGTGGAGCGTGTGCTGCCGCTCCCAGCGGCAGTACTTCTTCATCTCGATCCGCTCCCGGTCGTTCTGCTTGTTCTTGGTCGTGATGTAGTTACGACGTTTGCAGACCTCGCAGGCCAGCGTGACCTGTACTCGCTTCTCGTTCTTCGCCATCTCTCTCGATCCTTCGGTCGCTGCGCGTCTTGGGTACTGGTAGCGGCGGCGGGACTCGAACCCGCGACCCCACGATTATGAGCCGTGTGCTCTTACCAACTGAGCTACGCCGCCCTGGAGCCCCCTGCGGGACCCGAGGGAGCCCCCTGTCGGAATCGAACCGACGACACCAGCCTTACCATGGCTGTGCTCTGCCGACTGAGCTAAGGGGGCGACATCGCCCAGCGGGCATGTACGCGCCGAGATCATACCGGCTCGGACGCCGCGCATCACTACGATCGGCCGCCATGCTGCTGCGGCGGGCCGTCGAGAGCGACTCCGAGGCGATACGCCTCATCTACAACACCGAGGTGTTGACCTCGACGGCGACACTCGACCTCGTGCCCCGTAGCCCGAGCGACCAGGCAGCCTGGATGTCGGGGCACTCGGGCGTCTACCCGGTGGTCGTTGCGGACACTGATGGAGTCGTGGCGGGGTTCTCGTCCCTGTCGGCGTACCGCCCACGCCCCGGGTATGCCACGGCGGTGGAGGACTCCGTCTACGTGGCTGAGGGCTACCGGGGTCAAGGGGTTGGTCGCCTCCTGTTGAATGGCGCCGTCGAGGCCGCTCGCGACCACGGCTTCCACTCGGTGATCGGGAGGATCGTGACCGAGCAGACCGCTTCGATCGCCCTCCACAAGGCGTGCGGTTTCGAGATCATCGGTATCGAGAGAGAGGTCGGTCGCAAGTTCGGCCGCTGGCTCGACGTCGCTCTCGCCCAACGGATGCTCTGAGCGGCCAACCTCGGGGCGCGCCGCCGCCGGCTCAGTCGGAGGCGCGGCCGTGGCGTCCGGCCCCGGCAGAGAAACGAGCCGCCCCGGCCATCGCCTCGCCCAACACGCTCACCCCTCTTTGCACTTCGTTGGCGAGGGCCGCCTCCTCGTCGAGGCCCTCCTGTTCGAGGACGCTGAGCCGATCCGAGCGCATGCAGGCCTGCGGGAGGCGAGCCAGCTCCGCCGCCAGCTCCTGCGCGGCCGTCACGGCTCGACCGGCTGGTACGAGGCGGTTGGCGAGACCGATCGAGAGCGCTTCCTCGGCTCCGACGGGTCGACCCGTGAGGATCATGTCGAGCGCCCGGCTCGCGCCGATCAGACGAGGCAGCCGCACCGTCCCCCCGTCGACGAGTGGCACCCCCCAGCGACGGCAGAAGACCCCGAACACGGCCGTCGCGTCGGCGACGCGGAGGTCGCACCAGAGGGCGAGCTCGAGACCGCCGGCGACAGCGTGCCCGGAGACGGCGGCGATGACCGGCTTCGAGAGGCGCAGGCGGGTCGGGCCCATCGGGCCGTCGCCGTCCGCCTCGACGCGGTTGCCTCGCCCGCTGGCGATGGCCTTCAGGTCGGCACCGGCGCAGAACGTCCCGCCCGCCCCCGTCAAGACGGCGGTGGCGAGGTCTTGAGACTCCTCGAAGGAGCGGAACGCCGCCGTCAGGGCGGCCGCCGTCGGCCGGTCGACGGCGTTGCGCACCTGCGGCCGGTCGATGACGACGGTGAGGACGGGACCGTCAGCCGAGATCTTGACGGCGCCCGCAGGGTCGACTGCGGCCAGCGCAGAGCTCACAGCCCCTCCCTTGGAGCAGCCAGTCCGCCGACCGCTTCACGTCGCAATTTCGCGACCTCATACAGCCGGGGACCGAACGACAAGACGCCGACGGCGACGAGCGCCGCCACTGCCGCCACCATGAGCGGTCCGTGGTGGCCGAGGTAGGCGAGCAGTTCCTTGCCGCCAGGCAGCCCCAGGTAGGACATGACCGCGGACAGAACCACGAGTGCCGAGCGAGTCCGGCCGGCTGCGATCGGCGCCAACAGGACGACCCCCCAGACGAAGTACCAGGGCTGGATGACGGGGCCGAGGACGACGACCGCCAGCATCGTCAGCCCGATCGCCCGCAGGCTGCTGATGCCGCCATCGGCGTGGAGCAGCAGCCAGACAGCGACCACGGCGGCAGCCGCGAGCCCCGTCCCATGGGCGACCCCCACGATCGTCTTCATGTGCCCGCCGAGGCCGACACCATGGACGATGCGGGCGACGAGGTCACCAATACCAGTGGCCGGGTCCATCCAGGAGCTCACGCTTCCAGGCGTGAGGAGGGATCCGACCCACCCCCATCCGATGCCGACCGCATAGGTGACCGCCGCCATCGTGGCAGCAGAGGCGGCCAAGGCCCTGGCGACCGGTGCGATCCTGGCCCGCCAGTCGACCCCGATGCCGGCCCAGTCCCAGCCGATGTAGACGACGCCGATGAGGGCAGGCACTTTCACGAGGCCGGCGAGCGTGCAGAGCATGACGCCGAGGAGGGGGTGACGTTCGCGGGCGAATGCCAACCCGGCTACGAGCAAACCCATCATGAGGGCGTCGTTGTGCTCACCGGCGACGAGGTGCAGCAGCACGAGCGGGTTGAGAGCTATGAGCACGAAGGCCGCCGCCGGGTCGCGTCCGTAGCTGCGCGCCAGCCGCGGCGTGAACACCCCGAGGAGCACGACACCGAAGACGGCGAGGAGGCGGAACCCGAGCACGGCCGCCAGATAGTTGTGATGAACGAGGGCGACGATGCCGCCGGCGCAGGCGAGGAAGATCGGGCCGTAGGGCGAGGTCACGTTGGACCACAGCTGGTCGACCAGCGAGGCAAACGGATTGGCACCTACGCCGAGGATCGAGGGCGGGTAGATGTAGGGGTTGAACCCGCGGGTCATCTCCTCGCCTTGTGCCACATAGCTGAAGACGTCGTGACTGAACAGCGGTGCCACCACGAGAAGGGGCAACAGCCAAGCGATGAATACGGGCACAAATCGGCGGATCGGGGTGCCGGGATGGCTCCGAGTCACTCGCGCCAAGGCCAACCAGGCACGGATCATGAGGAACATGCCGGTGTACACGACCACGACGCCGACGAGCGGGTTGAGACCGCCGGTACCAGAGCCTGTGCCGAAGTACCACACGCGTTTCACCACGTAGGGGAGGGCCTGGTCGGTAAGCGTCTTCAGGTTGTTCAGGTTGAGGGTGAACGGCGAGGTGGGCTGAGATGCCCCCCAGAGGACGAGGAGCGAGCCGACCGCTCCGATCAGGCCGGGCCAGAACAACGCCCTCCCCAGCCGGGTCTCGCCGGACACGAACGGCTCGGCCACCGGCTCGGGGGTGCGTAACCAGCTGAACCGCTGAACGACCCGGCTGAGGAGCAACCCGGCGGCTGCGATGAGCGCGCTCGTTCGGCCCGGCGAGGGTGCGTCGCCGCTCAGGCGTTCCGAGGTCCTCATGTCGTCCTGTCGCGTTCCCGATGTGCGCCGTGGCATGGCGGCCGTTGCAGTCGAGACCGGGACCCGGCCGCTCGAGCAGGGAGCATCCCGCCTGAGCGCCGGACGGGCTCGGGAGCGGCCGCTTCGGCCAGATGCTACCAGCGGCTTGCGTCCGGTCGCAGGCCAGGCCCTCGCCGTAGGCTCTGTCGTGCCCGCGACGGAGAACGAGACCGCTTTGCCGTGGGCACGAGCGGATTGGAAGGCCGCCGGCATCCTCGGCGGGCTGCCGGCCGTCCTTCTCGTTGGCGCTGCCGTGGCCGGCTACCCGCTCATCACGGGCGACGACGTCGTGCAGAACTACCCCCTCGAGTATCTGTCGGGACAGATCTTGCGCAGCGGCCACCTGCCCCTGTACGACGCCTTCCTGTGGTCGGGAACGCCGCTGCTGGCGGGGACCAATGCGCACGCCCTCCTTCCCATCACACTGCTGTTCTCCCTCCTCCCCCCGCTGGCGGCCTGGGTGATCGGCGAGATCGTCGTGCTGGCGGCGGCGGCCATCGGTTGTCAGGTCTTCCTGCGGCGCACCGGCTGCGGATCACTGGCGGCCGCCCTGGCGGGAGCCGGTTTCGGGCTCGGCGGGTTCCTCAGCTCCCAGCTCGTGCACGTGGACTTCGTCGCGGCGGCGGGGGCGCTCCCCTGGACGCTCGTGGCCCTCCACGGCCTCGCAACGGGGCCGCCGTCGTCGCGGCGGTCGTACTGCCTCCTGCTGGCGGCGGCACTGGCTTGGATATGCCTGTGCGCAAGTCCCGACATCGTCATAGACACCGTCGTCGTCTGCGGGGCCTACCTCGTGCACCTCGTGCTGCAGCCGCTCGCGGCTGCGCGCCGCGCCGTCGCACGGCTGCGGCTGTGTGCCTGGGCGCTCGGCGGCGCTGCCATCGGCGTGGCGATCGGCGCCCTGCAGTGGCTTCCGTCGGCTGCCTTCGTGGCCGTCTCGGAGCGGGCACGCCCGAGTTTCTCGTTCATCTCGGGCGGCTCCCTCGACGGGGCGAACTTCCTCGAGCTCCTCGTCCCCCACGTCCTCGGGGGCGGCCTGCTCGGCTCGAGAGCCTTCGGCGGAACGTTCCCGCTCGCCGAAGTCGATGCGTACCCGGGCGTGCTCGCCCTTGCCGGCCTGTTCGTGATGCTCGTCAGCTGGCGTCAGGCGGGTGCCTGGCGCTGGCGCGTCTGGCTCGTCGTCTGCGCGGCCGCGCTCCTGATCGTCTCGGGAGACCACACCCCGCTCGAGCACGTCATCGCCAAGCTGCCCGTCGTGGGCGACCAGCGGCTGCCAAGCCGCGCCCTCGTCGGCTTTGCCCTGGCGACGTCGCTGCTCAGCGGTTACTTCCTGGACTCCCTGCTCGTCTCGCACCCCTCGCGCCGTCAGATCGCCGCCGGCCTCGTCCCCCTGGCCGGCATCCTCGGCGTCGTGCTGGCGACGCTGATCACGGGCAGGCCCGCCGGAGGCGCTCTCGTGGCGCATGCGGGCACGGGCTGGACCCTCGGTGGCGTCGTCCCCTATCTGCTCCTCAGCGCCGTGCTGGCGGCTGCAGGCGCCGCCCTCCTCCTCTTCGGTCGCCGCCTGCAGGGGCGACGGCGGGTCTTCCTCGTGGCAGCGCTCGTGGTCGTGGACCTCGTGGGCTTCGACGTCAACCAGTCCTCCCTGGCGCCGTCCTACGCCGCTTCCCTCAGCCCTTCTGACCATGTGGCCGTCGCCGCTCTCACCGGCTCCGATCGATATCTCGTCGTCGACCCGTACCTCACCGACGGCCGCGCCCTCGACCGCATCGGGGCGCCCGATCTCGGCGTCATCGCCGAGGAGGCCGACGCCGGCGGCTACGGGTCGCTCACCTGGGGCCCGTATGCCGCCGCCACGGACACCCACATCCAAGACGGCGCCTCAGCCGCCGCCCTCGCCGACGGCACGTTCTCGGCTCTCGGAGTTCGCGCTCTCTTCACGCTCCCGTCCGAGCTGGTGACCGCACCGTCGGGCAGCCGCTCCACGGGCGGTTTCTCGCTCGGCCCACAAGCCAGGCTGGTGCGTTGGTTCGGGACCTCGGTGGCGATCGATCGGATCACGCTCAGCAGCGACGGCGTCATTTCGGACGCCACCCTCGAGCAGCTGGCCTCGTCACTCGAGTTGCTGGGCGACGGCGGCCGTCGCCTGGCGGCGCCGGCACGCGTGGGCGAGGTTCGTGCGGGCAGCGACGGCGACGAGGTCACCCTCACGTACCCGGTGCCGCCGACGGCGCTCGGCCTCGAGCTAGGGGGCGACACGATGCGCACGTCGCTTCGGGTCGACGAGCCCCTCGTCGACCCGATCGGGCGGGCGCCCTTCCTCACCGGCGGGCCATTGGCGGCAGCCGTCGGAGCGGGAGGCTGGACGGAGGTGGCAGGCGTGGCGGGTTTCTCGGTGCTCGTGAACGAGGCGGCGGCCCCGCCGTACCGGATAACGAGCGCCGGGGCGGTCGTCCGGGTGCTCTCGAGCGACCCGTTCACAGGGAGCGCCTCGGTAAAGGTGAGCACGCCGACGGCGGCCACCCTCGTGCGAAACGTCGCCGACGTGCCCGGCTGGCGGGCGAGCGTGCGCGGCGGCGGCCGGGTGTCGTCGGTCGCCGTGCGCAGGGACGGTCTCGTCCAGAGCGTCGCACTGCCGGCCGGCACCTCGACGGTGACCTTCTTCTACGTCGCCCCCGGCTGGACAGCCGCCCAAGCGCTCGCTCTCGCCGGTGGGCTGGCGAGCGCTGCTCTCCTGCTCGCCCCGGCGGTCGGACGGCCGCGGAGACGGCGGATCAGCGCGGCCGGTGCTCGGTCCCCACCCCCGGCGTGATGAACAGAGCCGTGCCGGGCTCCACCACGTCGGCCGTGTGCCAGACGCCCTTTGGGTTGATGACGGCTTCGCCCGGGCCGAGTTCGAGGCGATGCTCGCCGTCGTCCAGGTCTTGGATGAGGATGCTGCGCCCGTCGACCTGCACGACCAGCTCGTCGCCGGCCGGGTGGCGCTCCCAGCTCGTCCACGTCGTCGCCTGCGGGCTCATCGTCACGAGGCGGCCCTCGGGGCCGTCGCCGGCGGTCGCTCGTTCGTAGCCCTCGAGATACTCCTCGGTCCAGGCGAAGTCCGGCAACTCGCGGGCGATGGAGCCGAGCCCGAGGTGGACGAAGGTGGAGGAGAGCTCAAATTTCTCCGGCGGCGGCACGGCCCTCCTCGATCCCTTGGCGACAGCTGTTTGCGGTGGGCCGGGAAGGATTCGAACCTTCGAAGGCTGTGCCGACAGATTTACAGTCTGCTCCCTTTGGCCACTTGGGTACCGACCCGCGGCCTGACACCATAATCGAGGCTCGCCAGCGTGACGATCGCCCAGGGGCCAATTCGGGCGCACTTCGCGGTAGCTTGCTCGAATGCCGAGCTTCGACGTCACGTCCGAGGTCGACCTGCAGGAGGTACGCAACGCCGTCGACCAGGCCTCTCGGGAGGTCGCCACGCGCTTCGACTTCAAGAACACGGGCGCCTCGCTGGAGCTGAAGGACCACGAGGTCACGCTGCACGCCCCTACCGAGGACCGCCTGCGGGCCCTCGTGCAGGTACTCGAGGAGAAGCTCGTCCGGCGCCAGGTGTCCCTCAAGGCCGTCACCTACGGCAAGATCGAGGAGGGCTCTCGCGGTGCCGTCCGCCAGGTGGCGACCCTGAACGCCGGCATCTCGTCCGATCACGCCAAGCGCATCAACAAGATCGTGAAGGACCTCGGCCTCAAAGGTGTCAGCTCCCAGACCCAGGGTGACCAAGTGCGGGTGATCGGCAAGAAGCGCGACGACCTCCAAGGCGTCATCGCCGAGCTGAAGGCGGCAGATTTCGACATCCCGCTCCAGTTCGGCAACTACCGGGACTGACGCCCCTACGCCCGACTGGCCCCGCCGGCTACTCCTCCGCCGGCTGCTCGGCGGCGCGCGTCCGCAGCTCCTCCACCACCGTGGGGTCGGCCAACGTCGTCGTGTCCCCCAGCGTTCGGCCCTCGGCCACGTCCCGTAGCAGCCGCCGCATGATCTTGCCGGAACGGGTCTTCGGAAGGTCGTCGGTGAACACGATCGTTCGCGGGCGGGCGAGCGCCCCGATCTTGGCGGACACGTGGCGACGGAGCATCTCTCCGTGTTCGTCGCTCGCCTCCACGCCGGAGCGGAGCGTCACGAATGCGATGATCATCTGCCCGGTCGTGTCGTCCTTGGCACCCACGACGGCGGCCTCGGCAACGCTCGGGTGATCGACGAGGGCCGACTCCACCTCGGTCGTCGAGACGCGGTGACCGGAGACGTTCATGACATCGTCGACCCGGCCGAGGAGCCAGAGGTAGCCGTCGGCGTCGAGCTTGGCGCCGTCGCCGGCGAAGTAGCGGCCGGGGAAGCGGTTCCAGTACGTCGCCGCGTAGCGTTCCGGGTCCCGATAGATGCCGCGCAGCATCGCCGGCCAGGGCTGCGGGAGCGTGAGGTAGCCGCCGCCACGGGAGATCACGGTGCCGGACTCGTCCACGAGCTCGGCCGAGATGCCCGGCAAGGGAAACGTCGCGGACCCCGGCTTGAGCGTGGTCACCCCGGGCAAGGGGGCGATCATGATCGCTCCCGTCTCGGTCTGCCACCAGGTGTCGACGACCGGGCAGCGACCGCCCCCGATGTTCTCCTGGTACCAGATCCAGGCCTCCGGGTTGATCGGCTCCCCCACCGAGCCGAGCACCCGCAGGCTCGTGAGGTCGTGGGCGGCCGGCAGCTCGGCCCCCCATTTCATGAACGTCCGGATCGCCGTCGGCGCCGTGTAGAGGATGGTGACGCCGTAGCGCTCGATGATCGACCACCAGCGGTCGCGAGCGGGGTGGTCGGGTGTGCCTTCGTAGAGAACGCTCGTGGCGGCGTTGGCGAGCGGCCCGTAGACGATGTAGCTGTGCCCCGTGACCCAGCCGATGTCGGCGGCGCACCAGTACACGTCGCGTTCGGGCACGTGGTCGAAGACGTACTTGTGCGTGAAGGCAACCTGGGTGAGGTAGCCCCCGGTCGTGTGCATGATGCCCTTCGGCTGCGCCGTCGTGCCGGAGGTGTAGAGGAGGAAGAGGAGATCCTCGGAATCCATCGCCTCCGCCGGGCAGTGCGGATCCTGCGGCTGGACGACGTCGTGCCACCACAGATCGCGCCCTTCGGTCATGACGGTGTCGTCGACGGCATCTCCGAGGCGCCGGACGACGATGACGTGCTCGATCGACTGCCCGCCCGAAGCGAGGGCGACGTCGGCACTCGCCTTCAAGCGGACGGGCTGCCCGCGTCGCCAGCCTCCGTCGGCCGTGATGAGGACGCGGGCCTCGGCGTCCTCGATCCGGTCGCGGAGGGCATCGGCGGAGAAACCCCCGAACACGACCGAATGCGCCGCCCCCACACGGGCACAGGCGAGCATGGCCACCGGCAGCTCCGGGATCATCGGCATGTAGATCGCCACACGATCGCCCCGCTCGATCCCGAGGCTCCGCAGGGCGTTGGCACAGCGGCCGACTTCATCCAGCAGCTCGGAGTACGTGATCGTCCTCGTGTCGCCCGGCTCACCCTCGAAGTAGTAGGCGACCTTGTCGCCGCCGCCTGCTTCGACATGACGATCGAGACAGTTGTAGGCGACGTTCAACCTGCCGCCGACGAACCACTTGGCGAAGGGGAGCTGCCAGTCGAGCACCCTCTCCCACGGCTCGAACCACGTGAGGGCCTTCGCCTGCTCAGCCCAAAAGCGCTCCCGGTCGGACGCCTCTTCGTAGATCGCCGGCGTGCTCAGGAGCGCCTCGGATCGAATCCACGCCGGCGGTGGGAACACCCGCTCCTCTGCCAGGTAGTCCTCGATCGTCGCTCCCTGGTTGCCGGTGTGCCCGTCGGCCGTCATCCGCCAGACTTAGCCCGGCGGGCCGGCAAGTGTCAATGTCTCGCCCAGCGGCATCCTCTTGGCGTCACCGACAACCGGCAACACTGACAAGATGGTTCCCGATGGCCCCGGATCGTTGCACCCTCTCGTGCACCACCGTCGCCGTGCCCCTCGGCGGGCGAGTCATCGTCGCCGGCGACCTCTTCCTCAGCGCCTTCCCGACACGGGCGTCGACGTCGGCCTCCCGTGAGCTCGCGACGGCCATCGAGGGGATCACCGGTGCGGGTGTCGTCGTCGTGGCCGGCAACCTCTTCGAGCTCTCCGACCAGCCGGCCGAGGAGCTGCGGGCAGCGCTGCGGGCGCATTCCGATCTGGTGGAGGTCGCGACGACCTGGTCGCGCCAGGACGACCACCGCCTCATTCTGCTGCCGGGCACCCGGGACCGGGCCATCTGCTACGAGCCGGCGACGATGGCGGCCGTGGCCGCTGCCGGGTTCGAGGTGGCGCTCTCCGCCGACCTGGAGGTGGAGACGAGGTCGGGCACTCAGGTCGTTCGGGTCGAGCCGGGATGGCGCTACGACGCCCTCAACTCGTTCGGCGATCCGACCGATCCGAGGGACACTCCGCTCGGCCATCATGCCGTCTACGACCTCTTTCCGGCGCTCAAGTCTTCAAAGACGGGCTGGCTCGAAGGCATCGACCGGCTGGCGGATCCGGCTGGCCTCCCGCGTTTTGTTACGTCGCGCCTCACCTACCGCCGCCTCGGACGCTACGCGTGGTGGTTGCTCATTCCCATCGCCGTCGCCGTCCTCGCACGCCTCCCGGAGATAGCCCTTTTCGGGGAACGGTCGATCCACGTCGCCCACGACCTGAGGGACGTGATCATCTCGCTGGCGCTCGGACTGCTGGCCGCCGCCATCCTCCTCGGCTTCGTGAACCACCGCGTGTGGGCCGGCCCCGGCAGCGCCCTGCTGGGGCCGCCCGGAGACCGTGCGAACGACTCGGCTCGGGACGCCGCCCGCAGGTTGGTCGCCGAAGGGTACGCCGGACTCGTGACGGGTCACACGCTTCGAGCCGAGCTCGTGAAGGTGGGGACGGGCTTCTTCGCAAACACGGGTGCGTGTGCCGAGGTCGTAGACGAGCGCCGCGCCGTGCTCGGCATGCCGCCGGTCTTCGTCCGCGACGAGCAGATCTCCTTCGTCGAGATCGACGCCGGCGGCGGCCTCTCGCCCGACTCGGCGGAAGGGCCGGCCGCGGCGGGGGCGGCGACTCCCGGCGAGCTGCGGGCCCGCCTCCACCTCTCCCGCCAGCAACGGGCGGCCGGCAGCCTGCTCGAGCGCCTGGCGGCCGGGAGGCGGCGACCCCCCGTCGAGCTCGCCGTCGTGGCGTCGTTCCCGGGCGGCGACAGCTGGCCGCCGATCGACGACCCCACCCGGCACCGCAAGCTGATCCGCCGCCTCGCTGCTGCGGTCGTGCTTCTGAGCGGCGTTCTCGACCTCGTCAGCGCCCTCGTTCCGGTGCAGGTGAGAGGGCACCTGCACCCGTACCTGGGCTACATCCCGCTCGGTGCGAGCGAGGCGGCCGGCGCCCTCGACGCTCTTTTCGGCGTCGCCCTGCTCCTGCTCGCCCGCGGCCTGCGGAGAGGGCAGCGCCTCGCCTGGTTGGTCTCGATCGGCATCGAGGCGCTCACCTCGGTGCTCCACCTCGTCCGCGGTGGCCAGATCCTGCCCGCACTGTTCGCCCTGGCTGTGCTGGCAGGGCTCGTGTGGGCGCGGGACGCTTTCCGAGGGCGCTACGACCCGCCCTCGATCCGGGCGGGGCTGCTGACGCTCATCGGCGGCGCCATCGGCGTGACCGCCTTCACGACCTTCGCCCTCTGGTTCGGGGTCGCCTTCTACCGCCAGTCTCACCACCACGCGAATGTGCAGTCGCTACCGCTGCGATCGGCGTTCCTCGACGCCGCCGGAGGCCTCATCGGCATCAGCCCCGTACAGCTACCGGACTCGGTGGCCGACTTCCTCACGCCCGCCTTGCTGGCGGTCGGGATCGCCCTGGCCGCAGTCGGCCTCCTGCTGGTCTTCCGCCCTGTCGTCGACCGGCGCCTCGCTCGGCGGCCGGGTGCCGCCACAACCGGGGAGAGCCCGCCCGCCCTCACGGCGGCGGCGAACGGTGACGGCCCCGGCTCCCTTGGCCCGTCCGCCGCCGAGACGGAGGCGGCGGAGGACTTCGAGCGGGCACGAGACATCGTCACCAGGCGAGGCGGCACGCTCGACTACTTCGCTTTACGGAGCGATAAGCAGCACTTCTTCGATCGCGACAGCGTCGTCGCCTACGCCATACGGTCAGGCGTCTGCCTGGTCTCGCCTGACCCCGTCGGTCCGGCCGAGGAGCGGGAGCGGTTGTGGGCGGGGTTTCGCCGCTTCGCCGACGAGCACGGGTGGTCGATCGCCGTCCTGGCGGCCAGCCAGGAGTGGCTGCCGATCTACCGCCAGTCCGGCATGCGCGACATCTACATCGGCGACGAAGGCGTCGTCGATGTTCGGAAGCTGTCGCTCGAGGGCGGGTCGAAAAAGGGACTGCGCCAAGCCGTCAACCGCATCGCCAAGTACGGCTACACGATCTCGTTTCACGATCCGGCGCACGTGGATCCTGTCCTCGCCGAGGCGCTGCGGTCGGTCATGATCCAGAGCCGGCGAGGTGGCGTCGAGCGCGGCTTCTCGATGACGCTCGGCCGCGTCTTCGACCCGCACGACGAGGGTCTGCTGCTCGCCGTCGCGTCGGACCCCGCCGGGCGTGCCGTGGCCTTCTGCCAGTTCGTGCCCGCACCGGCGATCAACGGCTACTCGCTCGACCTCATGCGGCGCGACAACGGCGACCACCCGAACGGCCTGTTCGACTTCATCCTCGTGCGCACCATGGAGCAGATGCGCGAGACGGGGCACACCGGGCTCGGCCTCAACTTCGCCATGATGCGGGCCGTTCTAGCGGGCGAGGCCGGCGACGGTCTGCCGGCCAAGATGGAGCGCTGGGTGCTGCGGCGCATGTCCGACACGATGCAGATCGAGTCCCTCTGGCGCTTCAACGCCAAGTTCGACCCGGCATGGCAGCCGCGCTATGTCGCCTGGGACTCTGCCGAGCAGTCGCTCGGCGCCGCCCTCGCCATCGCCAGGGCCGAGAGCTTCTGGGAGCTGCCGATCATCGGCCGGTTCCTCGTGCCGTCGGCGCCGGAGCCGGCGGCAGGGACGCCGACGAGAGAGGCGAGCGCGGCCACCGGAGTGCCCACGAGCTGACGCGGGCGGGCTGCTTGCGGCTCAGAACAGCAGCCGGGCCGCGTGCACGAAGTCGAAGAGCGGGGCCGGCCAGACACCGAACACGATCGTGAAGGCGACGGTGAGGAAGAGCCCGATCTGGGCGCCTAGGGGTATCTCCACCCGTTGGCCGGAGAGTGACGCTGCCGCCGCCGCCTCAGCGCCCACGCCGGCGACGGCGACGGCCACGCCGGCGGCGGCGACGGCCACCCCGCCGCCCGAAGCGGCGGCCAGGGCCGA
>Ga0187883_10000970_pt1 | contig 17870 bp, 18 predicted proteins | sample June2016WEW_20_1_2_FD_132966 | JGI IMG/M metagenome (GOLD analysis project Ga0187883, IMG submission 132966) | Peatland microbial communities from SPRUCE experiment site at the Marcell Experimental Forest, Minnesota, USA - June2016WEW_20_10 | ecosystem: Environmental > Terrestrial > Soil >...
AAGCGTTCACGATGAAGTTGGGCGATCTTCCGAACATGGTCGATGCGATTTTTGACGGCGACCACGAAAGGCCCGGATGGGTCCACATGTTCGCCAACGCCAAGGGCTGCGATCACGTGGATGCTCTGTTCCCGCAAGCGCATATTGAGTGGCGCGAACTGGGGCCAGGCTTCCCTGCCGATTGGTTCAGTATGAAGGTCAACTTGCCGGAAGTCGTCTCGGCGACAAAAACAAACTTGCCGCTTGAGGTCATCCCGGCTGGACGTACCATCGACGATAGCAACCCGGACCAGCTTGCATTGCTTCTGGCCTTTGGCGTGAGGCGTGACGGCGGTCGGGCGGCAATCCTTCGCCAAAGCAACGGCGCGGTGAGTGTGGAAATTTTCGCACCGCGAGAAAATTGAGGGTCAGCTTTGGTCCGGTCAATGCGTCTCGTCGGCCGATCCCCCGCCTGCTCAACTAAGACGGACGCTCGATCACGCTAGGCGTCCGGTTTCCAAAAGCCAAGCTTAACACACCGAGCACAGCGGCCGAACTCGTCGAGCACCATCGGGGTCGTGCCCGCGTGCATGGCGTTGTGCTTATAGAACCAGCCAAGCGGAGTGAGCGCGCGATCCACGTCGTCGATACAATCATCCACGATCATGATCGGGTCGCTATCCTTGATCCGATCTTTGGTCATGGTCTAATCTCCCCCGCTCTCGATTGATCGGAGAACAGCCGGATCGGCGCTGTGGGCAGCTTCGGCCAGGCCACGATGCGACATGCTGCCAGGGTAGACTTGCCGGGCCGTTTTGTTTCAACGCGTCGCGAAAGCGTTATGTCTATCCCTCATGAGTTGGGCGTAAAATTGCGACATTTTCCCCACCCCGTATAGGGGCCTCTCGTTCCAATATATCTCGACCTCCAGGTCCCGGCCGTTTTCGTCAAATAGCCTGAAAGCAGCCTGCATGGCCTCGTCATCGGTCGAGCATGGAATGAATGGCAGTTGCTCAGAACGAAGCCAAGCTTTCACCACGAAACGGCTGGTCTGGCACTCGGCGTTCATTTGTCGCGCCAGCCGTCGATTAGCCACTGTTTCGGGCACCACAGGACAATGCCGTCGCCGCGCAGATTGAGTTTGGCGATAGCCTCCCGAGTTCCTATCCCGACCCAGATGTCATAGTCGATAGTTTTGGGATTAAAGGCGAAAGCATGAAAGACCGGCGTGTCGTTGTGCATGGCTGTATCTTTAAGCGACCGCTAGCGCGCGATCGACCGCTTCCGGTTCTTTTTCAATGACCCTGAGATATGCACGCGCTGCACCATCCGGTGCGGACCGGCCTTGCTCCCAATCGCGCACGCGCGCCAACGTCAGTCCGTAGCGGATGGCAAATTCCTCCTGCGTCATGCCGAGCTTCTGTCGCATCGCCCTGACGTTGATCTTAGCCGGCACATGCAAACGGTAGCTCGCAGGATCCATCTCGCCGCGCGCGATCGCGACGCCTTCTTGGGCGGCTGCGATCAGCTTTTTGCCCAGTTTGCTCATTTCGATTTCTCCATTCCTATGTCCGGTTCGCCGCTCAAATTCGGCAAAGCTTACCAAGTTTAAGTTACGCACCTTCCTGCATTCGGGTGACCTTTGCAGCCACTCCTGCGCGGTACTCCGTCGCATACGTCTGCACCAACTTTCTCAGTTCGTTACGTTCGTCGTGGCTCAGATTGTCTCTGTCGCCTTTGTCCAACACGACGAGCAATAAAACTGGAACGTCATCGGGTCCGTTATAATGAACCGTGCGATAGCCACCTCGCTTTCCTTTCCCGCGTCCGGGGAAGCGGGATTTACGGCAACCGCCGGTCCCCGGCCATCATGTCGCCCATCATCGGGTCGTCCGAAATGGTAGCCACAATGAACTCGCGCATATCGTCGGCGAGTCCTGCCTCGCGGGCCGTCGAAAGGAATGAGGGCGTTTCGATTACCGTTTTCATCGTCCTATAACTACGGAATCTCCGTAGTAGTCTCAAGGGGAAAAATCGAAATTTATTATCCTTACAATTCAATGGCTTACCGGTGTCCGACCGCAAAAGCCATCTGCTTTCAACCGTGCTCGCGAACCTGCGTTCTCCGAACCAACGTTGACCCTCTATCGGTTTAGTAATACCTTTTTGCGCCTTACTTAGACCTTTTCGATTCGGAGTGAGATCATTTGGCTCGGAAGAAAGAGGACTGGGATGCTCTTAGGTTCGAGGCGGGGCACCAATTCACTCCATCAACCCCAATTGCGGTCGCCGAATTCTTTTCAGGCCGAAAAAAGGAAATCGGACAGCTTTTCGAGGCGATTGCCGAGCGAGGCCGCCACGCGATCGTCTATGGCGAGCGAGGCGTAGGAAAGACATCACTCAGTCAGGTCGTGCCCTTAATGCTGCCGAGGGGCGTTCGCCAAGTTCACCACATTCGAAAGGCAGCAGACCCCTCGGACAATTTCACTTCAATCTGGCGAAAAGTCTTTCGCGACATCCGCATTACCACAGAAAGTGATGGCCGACAGAACGCAACCAATATCGCGGATCATTATGCGGACCGCGACATCACTCCTGACGATGTCGTCCGAGAGCTCAGGAGCTTCAGTCAAAACGATGTTCCAATCGTTGTGGTGGACGAGTTCAACGAGGTCACCGACGAGGCGACCTCTCAGTTGATGGCCAACACGATCAAGGGGCTTTCGGACGATGGGGTGAATGCCACCGTCGTCGTAGTCGGTATGGCCGACAACGTGACTCAACTGATTGCCGGTCATAAGAGCATCAGCCGGTGTTGCGAAGAGGTCTTGATGCCTCGAATGAACCAAGAGGAATTACGCGACGTCATCGAATCACGGGTCGCACGTTTAGGCATGGACATAGAAGGTAACGCTAAATGGAAGATTATAAATCTTTCGAAAGGACTTCCGACCTTTGTCCATGGACTTGGCAAGTTCTCATGCTACGCCGCAATCGATCGTCGGCGGCTGAGAATAGTCGAGGGCGATACCGATCGCGCAATTGATACTCTCTTAGAAAGCTCGCAGCAGAGTCTAAAGCAGGCGTTTGAGAAGGCCGTTAAGAGTAACCAGCCGAGCGCAAAATTTCGCGAAGTGCTCACGGCGTGTGCTCTGGCAAAGGCGGATGAAAGTGGCTTTTTCACACAAACGGCCGTGAGGGGACCGTTGAGTCAAATGCTCGGTAGGAACATCGAGATCGGCCACCTTCGGCCCCAACTCCATGAACTCATTGAAGGCAAGCGCGGCAAGGTTATCCAGAGAGTGGGCGAAGAAAGAGGATATAGGTATCGATTTTCAGACCCCGCAATGCAGCCGTACGTCATTATGGCGGGCATCAAGGCTGGCATCCTAACCGATGCCGCCAAATCTGCTCTTGCTGTCCAGTCTGACCTTTTTGCCAATGTGCCTCGCGATCATGGTCGCGATGGCCAGAACAAATGAGGTTGGCGCGTGGACTCCGCAAACCCGACAAATAAACCGGACACGGTTTTCATCACTCACGCTGCGCCGCAAGACAACGAGTTCGCACTTTGGCTTTCTTCAAAGCTCGCGATGGCCGGGTACCGCGTGTGGGTAGATCGACAAAGATTGCGCGGCGGCGACGACTCCTGGGACGAGATTGACCGCGTGTTGCGTCACGAAGCCGTCAAGCAAATCGTGGTTTTCACGAAGCACGTCGGCAAAGCAGGCGTGAAAAAGGAGCTTGCTATTGGCGACGTGATGAAGGCGAGCGATCCACAATTTATGATCGGCGTTCGCAGTGACGACACCGCCTTCTCCAATGCTCCGCCAGAACTGCTACGCGGAAACATCCTTGATGCGTATCCCAATTGGCATGACTGCCTTAAGGCTCTGTTCGAGACGCTCGAAGAGTTCAACGTCCCCCGCACTATCAGCCCAGACGCGCAGGTCTTACGAAACATCGTTGAAGCTCGGGAAGACGGCCGTCGGTTTGTGGTCGCAACGCCCGAGGCGGCGGTAACAAACTGGTTTCCGATCACACCGCCTGATTATATTCGCTATTATCGCTTCGACGGTGTTCAAGAACAGATAAAGGCGTGGCGTAAGGGTTGCAGCATCCCAAACATTGAGATGGGTCGTCTCGCAGGAACCTTTGCAGACCCGCCAGCCTTTCTCCACGCTAGCTCGTTCGAGCAGGTCATGCCGACCGCCTACGAAATCCCATTCATCGACTTTGTCGGCGGCATTAATCTTGGACCATATGTTGACCGGCAGGCTGCCAACAAGGACGTCGTGAACTTATTGCGACAGCATTTCGATCAAACCGCTGCTGCACGTGGTCTATTGCCGGTGGAGTTTGCTGGCGGGCAAACCGGATGGTTCTTTCCCGACGGCCTAGTACCCGCCAATAAAATTGTTTGCGAAACTTCAGACGGAAGGCGAATTCGTCGATCGGTTAGCGGCAAGTTTAAAGCCTTGCGATGGCATCTCTGCCTTCTTGCTAAACCCCGTATTTGGCCGTCCCTCGTCTACCGAATTCATGCCAACGTCGTCCTTAGCATCGATGGGAAGACACCTATACCCGGCGAGAAGACACACAAGCGGCGACGGCGGCTCACGAAGTCCTGGTGGAACGACGTGTGGCGCGATCGCCTCTTGGCCTCAATGAGTTTCCTTGCCGGTAACAATACCTCGATCACTATGGAAGCAGGTCATGTGCACTTCGCGGTATCTGTATGGCCGCTGCTGGCTGATGTACCGGTGTCTTGTGAGGCGTCTGATCCACCCCTGCCGTCAGAGGAGGACGATGAAGGCAATATTGTCCCGAGCGCGGCTTTAGACGATCAAATCGACGATTTGGATGAAGGGACCGAACCGCCAGACCCGGGTGACCATCACGACGAGCAGCCATCATGACAATTGCGACCCATTTTATCTTAGAGCCGCTCCTGGAATTCGGTAGTCGCCAAAAATTAGAGCATCCACAAGACGGTCTTTTTCTCTATGGCCCGGTGAAAAGTCAGGGTTCGCCTGAGGTTGTTCATGTTGGCGTAATCGGCACGCAGGACGGAATTGCTCTCGTAAAGAATTGGCTCGTAGCCCTCCAGGGCCCGCTTCCTGTTCGCCGGCCGGAACAACTGCACACGTCGCCGTGGCCCGGGTTCCAAGCGGCGTTCGCCCTTCGTCTGGAACCGGTCCCACTTGTTACGATTCCTCTCTCGGGGAACGACATCGCGACGGCGATTGGGAAGACAAATCGCTACGATGCTGTTCGCTCAACGGTGAAGATGTTTGAGACCGCCATTCTGGAGCATTTCCGCAGCGACGAACGTCGGCCTGACGTTTGGTTGGTGGTCATCCCTGAAATAGTACACCGCTATGGGCGCCCCACCGTATCCGGTCCGAAGGACGCCGTTAAGTCGACCCTCATGTCAGAGAAAGTGGCGGCGAAGTTTCTGCAAGGCGGTGCGCTTTTCCCTGACATGACCGAGGAAGCGGAAACCTACCTTTTCGCGCGCAATTTTCATCACCAATTGAAGGCGCAATTCCTGCATCGAGAAGTGGTGCTTCAGGTAATTCGAGAGACAACCCTTGACCCCACGATCGAGCAAGACCGATTCGGTAATCCCACCCGTTTGGTGCAAGAGCCTGCCCGGATCGCCTGGAATTTCTCGACTACGCTCTACTTTAAGGGGGCGCGCGTCCAGCCGTGGCAGTTGGCTGACGTGCGGCCACACGTTTGTTATGTGGGTCTCGTCTTCAAGCAAGACCCCTCGCCCGCTGAGAAGGGTGAGGCCTGCTGCGCCGCTCAAATGTTTCTCAATTCGGGAAACGGTATGGTGTTTCGGGGCGCGCTCGGTCCCTGGTATTCAGAGGAAAAGCGAGAGTTCCACCTCCACCGCAGTGCTGCGAAAAACTTAGTCTCCGAGGTGCTTCAAGCCTACGAAAAGGAACACGGCACCCCGCCAGAAGAGCTATTCATTCACGCAAGGCAGCGCTTTGTGGACGAAGAGTGGAATGGTTTTGCGAGCGCCGTTGATCCAAAGAAAACGCGCCTTGTTGGCGTTCGCATTCGCCCTACCCAAGATCTTCGCTTGTTCCGTCCCTCCGTCGATGTTCCTGTTCTTCGCGGAACAGCGGTCACGATGTCTAAGCGTGAAGGTTATCTGTGGACGACAGGATATGTTCCGCGACTTCGGACGTATCCCGGCTTCGAAACTCCAAAGCCAATTCTAGTTGAGGTCAATCGAGGGGACGCCGATTTGAACATAGTCATGGCCGACGTGCTCGCCTTGACGAAGGTGAACTACAACGCCTGCGATTATGCAAGTGGTTTGCCGGTCACGCTAAAATTTGCGGACCGTGTTGGCGAAATTCTCACGGCTTCACCGCGCGGCATGCAGGCCCCGCCGCTGCCTTTCAGGTTTTATATCTAGGTCACAGTCCTTGCACTTGCCTCACGCGCCGGCAGTCCGGCGCGCGGCTTTTCTACGTCGTTCAGTCGTGCGTAATCCGACGCAAAGCGGCCACTGATTCCGAGGCAATCCGGCCACCGATTCCGACGGAAGTCGGCCACCCATTCCGATCGAAGCCGGCCACGCTGGTGAGCCCGGCCTGAAGCTCTCGATGTCGGCGATCGAATCGCGGACGACGCCTCCTTTGCGGCCATGCAAGGGGAGGTCCGATGCCCGCCGAGAGAGCGCCGATGCGGAAGGTTCGAGAAATTCTGAGATTGGGGCACGCCCTTGGCGTGAGCGAGCGGCAGATCGCCCTCACGACCGGGCTGAGCCGGTCGACGGTTGGCGAGTATCTGCGGCGCGCCGCCGTCATCGGCATCACCTGGCCGGTGCCCGAGGGAGTGGACGATGCCGAGCTGGAACGGCGGCTGTTCACGCCGCCGACGTTTGACGAGAACCCACGGCGACCGCTCCCCGGCTTCTTCAGACCTCGCACCAGATCGCGCCGGACCCGCTCGATCAACTCCTGCTGGTCATCAAGGAAGTCGGCAATGGCCTGCAGCAGCGGTTCCAGGCGCATGCCCTGCCGCATCAATTCAAAATCGGCAAAGCTGATCTGTCGCGATACCGCTCTCGACACTTCTCAGCTCTTCTTGCTCTTTGACATGTTCGTCCGCTCGCGCTTCAATGCCTTGACATAGCGCGGGGCGGCTTCCTGCAGCAGCTCTTGCAGGGCGCGCCCATTGTCCACACAGCGACGCAGCTCAGGAACAAGCTCCTCGGGAACGTAGACCGCAAAACGGCGTCCGTTCAGCCTACTATACAGAACGTAACTCTAATGCTGTTCGCCAGACAAACAAGCCGGGCAGACCGTATGTTCGTTGTCGGTGCGTATGTGGCTCGTCCACGCTATGCGACGAGCGAGGGTTGCGTCGGATAGGCCGGCGCCGAGCCTCACGCACAGGGGACGAGCCATGCAGGAAAATAGCAAAATCTTTGTCGGTCTTGATACCTCCAAGATGAAGATCTCCGTGGCCCTGGCTGAAGAGGGCCGCCGGGGCGAGGTCCGATTTCTCGGCGACATCGACAACACGTCAGATGCAATAAGGCGCTTAATAAGGAAGCTGACTGGCAAATTCTGCGAGCTGCTGTTCTGCTATGAGGCGGGGCCGACTGGCTACGGCTTGCATCGTCAGATCACTGCTCTCGGCCATGCTTGTTCTGTCATCGCGCCTTCCCTGATCCCCAAGCGGCCTGGCGAGCACGTTAAGACCAATCGCCGGGATGCCCTCACCCTGGCGCGACTTCACCGCGCCGGCGAATTGACGACGATCTGGGTGCCAGATCCGGGGCATGAAGCCATACGCGATCTGGTGCGGGCACGCGAAGCTGCCATGGAAGATTTGCGCAAGAAGCGTCAGCAGCTGCAATCCTTTCTCCTACGCCACGGGCGGATTTACCCCGGCCTCAGGTCCTGGACGCTGGTGCACGCCCGCTGGCTGTCCAACCTCACCTTCGAGCATCCCGCCCAGTATCTCGTATTGCGCGAGTACCGGCAGGCCATCGAAGATGCCGAGGCACGGCTTGAACGCCTGACGCAGCAAGTCGCCGACGTTGTCTCCACTTGGTCAATGGCGCCGGTGGTCGAGGCCTATCAGGCCATGCGCGGTGTAGCGTTTTTGACTGCGGTCACTTTTGTGGCGGAAATTGGTGATGTGCGCCGCTTCGAGACACCCCGGCAACTGATGGCCTATCTCGGCCTGGTGCCCTCGGAACGCTCAACCGGCGAGCAGGTCCGACGCGGCAGCATCACTAAGGCCGGCAACCCAAGAGCCCGCCGTGTTCTGATTGAGGGAGCTTGGACCTGTCGCTATCCGGCTCGCCTGAGCCGAGCTTTGCAGGTGCGACAGGAGAGGCTGCCCAAGACCGTGCGGGCAATTGCGTGGAAGGCCCAGATGCGGCTGTGCGCGCGTTATCGTAGATTAATGGCAGCGGGCAAGCGCCAGACCTTGGTCACGACAGCGATTGCACGCGAGATGGCAGCCTTCCTATGGGCGATCGGTCATGAGGTGGAGCCGCGCTCTGCAGCAGCATAAGGTCGAACGAAGTCAGATTCATCGCGGAGGACCAAATCAGTCTGCATTAACATCTGCGATTGCGCAGCGCCGGAGGCGGGGCCTCGGTGGGGAACCCTCGAATGAATTGTGTGGCCGATGACTTTCATCGACGCCCGCTGGCAGATCGAGGCAGCCCCGGACGAACACACGGAAATGCGGTAACCAATCCGCGCATCAGAGTCTGCTCAACCGTCGTCTTGACGGTTCCGTCTCCGGCATTGCGCAATAGCTTCATCCCACGACGCCCCATTTTTGTGATGGGACCGCACATGCGCGCTCAACATCGTTGACAACGAACATCAGAGTTCTTGCGCATACAAGGACTGCGTCGCCGGCTGAGCGAGCCCAGAATGGCAGGCCAAAGGCTTGCCGCCTCACCTTGCAGCCAGCGCACGATGTCAGAGGGTGATTCGGATTTCGCGTGTTTCATGCCCTACGTGTGCCACGACACACGTAAACGTCAACGAAAACCGATCACAAAATATCCGCAGAAACCTCGATTCTTACGTGCTATCTTGCGTTTCGCGACAGAAACTAGACTAATATTTCGTCCGCGCCAAAGCGATCAGAATTAACTAGGTTCGGGGTTTTCATGGAGCAACCGTTGGCTACCTCAAGGGAGATAAGACCCCTAATTTTCACACGGTATGTACATGGGCTTCAATCGCCGCGAGATGGAGTATGGACACCGCAGCTCGCTCTACTCTACGAGCGCCTTAAACACGGCATCGGCGGGGTCTTTGTAAAATTCGATGCTGATCTTGGTCCAAAGTTCATCGGGAAGATCGTTGAGCTGCCGGCGGGCCGAGACAGGCATCAACAGAGTTTGGGCTTGCTTCTCGATCGCCAATTCGGCCAGCTGCACCGGATTGGGCACTAATTCGATTGACCCGCCGAGGCTCGCCGAACCGACGACTATCGTTCCACCCCGGCTGTTGCGACCTAGCAGCGAGCCGCACAGCGCCGTGAGCACCGCGACACCTAACCCTGCGCCCGACTTATCGGCGTCTATTGCGCGAAGTTGCAGAGTGAATTCCTGGGCTCTAGGATCGCGATCTCCAACTAGGCTGCGCGCTTGCGCAAGCAGGACTTGCTCACCGACCTTAACGCTCTCGCGGAACGCCGGCGGCGCCGGCTGATTAAGGATACGCATGCCCGAGCCGGGTTGATGCGAAACCTCGATACGGTAGAGGCCCGCTCCGCCGTCTTTCGATCCCGCCGCAATCGCCCAAATTTGTCCGGGCGGCAGCGGATCGCTTTCGATGGCTTGGTCCGATTGAAGTTCAGGGGTCGCAACAAATGTCTCTACGCCTTCCGGCCCGAGTGTGTAGCTGAAATGCGTGTTGCGGAATTCGCTCTTGAAGACGCGCCGCTGTTGTTCCTTGACGCGACGCCGGGCCTCCAACGCGAGTCGTACAATCCATTCCAGGTCGGCGTCGGGAATAGGCGTCGATGGATTCGGGTACAAGAGCTTTGCAAGGCCGCTCACCGTCTTGCGAACGGCCTCGATGTCGCGACCGGATAGCGCACCGCCAAAATGGATGCGTCCGTCCAAGACGTTCGCGCGCGAAATCGATCTCAGTCGCGTGAAACACTCCGACAGAAAGTCTGAAACTAGGCCGAAATGATCGGTCAGATGCCGCCGCGGATCGAGTTTTGGGAATTCCGCGTCGTCGTCCCAACCGAGAACCTTCGCATGCAGGCGAGGCTTGTGGACCGGCTGAATGGCCATCCCCTCGGCCGCGAACTCGCGCGTCATTCCGGCGCCTTCAACCCCAGAGAGCGGTCCCGTAGTGCGACCATAGTAGGCCCGCGCTTCAATATTCTTTGCTTTGACCGCCGCGAGCATTGGCAGCAGCGTCACCGGGCGTCCTGCAATTCCTAGACGGTGGCTGAGAACGAATATCCGCTTCTCGGCGCAGTTGCGCGCCTTAAGCACTAGCTTAGCGTGGTCAGAAGAGAAGAGGAGTCGCATCGGCACGGTTCGCCCGTTGCCGCGAGGCATCCGTTCGACCTTCCGGCCCAGTACTGTCAATTCGATGGCCACGTCGTGCCAGATGCCGGCGCGGCCCCGCGCCAGCCCCGCCAAGCGACGAATGAGCTGGCCTACAAGGACAGGATCGCGGAGCCTGGCCGATACCTCGAAGCTGGTGAAATCCGACGAGAGCCAATTGCAAGAACCGAGCAAGGCCGTCCATCGGCCCCTGCCGTTGTCCGCTACTGCGACCTTCGCATGCGAGTTGGTCGTGAAAGGATGAACCGTAATCGAGTCGGTGCGGCCTTCTTGCGCCACCCGAGCCTGAAGCCGCTCGGCCGCCGCGCGAGACGACGAGGTGCTAGTGCCGACGTCATCTTGGCCCCAAAAGATATCGATCGACACACCCTTCGCGGCGGCGGCTAGCAACATCGGCAGCACAGCTTGCGCCCGCGCGTCGGTGATAAAGGTCGAATGAATAATGAGCCGTTCGGTCGCGTTGCGAATGAGCCGTTCAAATGCCGCCTTGTGCGCCTCACCATCAACGATTAGGTCGTCGTGTTCGTAGAGCGCATCCGTCGACCGCCATGGCTCGTCGCCGCTTACCTCCGTTTCACTCGCCACCCGCGCTTCAGCAGACGCTTTTTGCCGCGAATGATGTTGAGGGGAGCGTGCTCCGACGCCGCCTCGGTTCATCGGGCAGAGAACCTGGACATCGCGGATTGGATCGAGGCCAAAGCGGCGCGGGATACGGGTTTTGACCAGCTCGATGATGCGCGGAACTGCGGTCTCGGGATCATCAGCCTCGACAAAATAAAAGTCGCTCTCCGCTTCGGGTTTGCGAAGATCAGGCATGACACCTTGGTTGATGCGGTGGGCATTCACGATGATCTGGCTTTGGGCCGCCTGCCGGAATACTTCGGTGAGGCGCACCACCGGCACCGCGCCGGATGAGATGACATCGGCCAGCACTTGGCCAGGCCCAACCGAGGGAAGCTGGTCGATGTCGCCGACGATCAAGAGGGCGGCTTTGTCCGGCACAGCCTTCATCTCACACCTCTACCGCTTCCGCCCGATCAGCACCGTCCTCGACAAATATGAGGAGCTAGGTGTGAGATCATCGATCAGACGTTAGGCCGGAGAAGTGCAGCGAGCTTGTACTGGCCGCTGCCGTCGATCGTCACGTGCTCATAGGTCTGCACCGAACCGAACGTATTGAGTAACTGGCCGATCAGCACGGCGAGGCCGGCGGGCGCCGCCATGAAAAGGTGCGCCGTTCCGATATTGCCGTACTCGCGGCGGGCAGTGCGCATTCCGTCTTGAACGGCAAGCGCGACATCCGTTGCCTCGCCCGGCGTGCGGATGACGTGGGGATAGGTTCCCTGGCGCACGACGTGCACGAGCGCCCGGAGCGGCGGAAGGTTTTTCTGGTTGGCCGCGAACACCGGCTCGGTGTTGTCGGCAATGGATACGAGCACGGCGATGTCGCGGGCGCTCGGTTCCTTGCTCATGATCTGCGCCTTGAAGCCTGAATCCTCTCTCGTCTGCGCGAGCGTCCAGAGCTGATCGTCGCGCCCCGGTGCGATCTGGCGCCAGGAGGCGCGCAACCCGCTCGTCGCGAGGAAGGCGCAACCGAAAGCGACAGCGGCCGGAAGGGTCGGCAGGCCGAACGCTTGCACCTCGCGGCCCGGCGCGTGCTGTCGGACTGTCTTGGCGACACGCTCAAGGGCGGGAAGAAGTGTGTCGCGCCATGTTTCGGGCGCGGCTTCCTTGTCAGCGAAGCGGGCTGACCAGTCGAGGGCCAGCGCCGTCCCGGTTTCAAAGGGCGGCGGACGGCGCACATAGAGGCCGACGCAAAGCGCCTCGCCTTGCGGAAGGTGCCGGTGAATGGCTTCTATGCGCTGCGCGAGCGCGCGGTTTGCAATGTCAGCCGCGAGGCTCGGCGAAATCGTAGCCGACGCTACCTTGTGCATATTCCAGTCGGCGAGATTCTGCGCGGAGAGGTGGTTGCTGGTCACCTCGGCCGCCTTGGCAAACTCAAGGCCGCCCGCGGCAACCGGCAGGACGAAGAATCCATCCCGCGCTTCGGCGCGCTGGACGATCTTGGGCACTTCCACCTCGCGGATGACGGTCGAATTCTCGACCTCCGGCGTGATGAATAGGATGGCACTCGCCGTGGACGGATCGGCCAGCACGCGGCGCAGCTCGTCCTCGGTCGGGACCGAGGCCAGATTGTGAACGTCCTGCCACGTTGGGATGCCGTGGTCGTGCTGCGCCTGAATCAGGAGCGCGGCTTCGTCCCGGCGGGATCGCTTGTAGCTGAGAAAAGAGCGTCCGGTGGGATCGGTCATGCGGCCTTCATGAGAGCGGAAACCGTTCGCCGAACAGGTCGCGGTACTTTCGCAGCGCCTCGCCATTGCGGCCGTTGCGCGACAATTGGATTGCCTCGCGCACCATGTGATGGGCCTCCGTGAGCGCCTGCTTGGCTGCCGCGCGCGCCGAAGCGTTCATCGAGTCGCTGACGGGCGGCCCGAGTCCCGCCGGGTCCGGCCAATCGTCACTGATGCGGTCGGCCATCGTGGCGAAAAGGCCCATGAACTCATAGGGGAAGTCGCCGCCGAAGGGCGGGCGCAAGACTTCAAGCGCCATCACCTCGATCAGAAAAGAGGGTTTGATGATCCTGTCCTTGGTGCGGTTCCAGCTTTTGGTCATCCGCACCATGCCTTTCCATTCGCCGTCGAAGGCATCGTTCGCGGCCTTCGCCTTGTCGAAATGGATCTTCGGGTTCGTCTCCGTCCAACCCTTGCTCGTGCCGGTATCGGGGATTTCGTAATGGTCTGATTTAGTGAAGGCGGGCACCGCGTCGAAGCTCATGATGCGCTCTTCGTCGGCGCCATCTGGAAATTCGACCGTCACGGCGCGCCGCTGCCTGCTTACGTTGGCGCTGCCGTATTTCTTAGCCAGAACCTTCTCGACATCGCCAAGCACCACCGACGGAGTCTTGTCGTTGCGGTATTTGGGCCGCTCGTCGTCGTGAAAGACGCAGAAGATGTCCACGTCCTTGAGCGGCTTGGTCTTGGTCCAGCGCCGATATGATCCGGTGAGAAAATCGTCGGCGATCTTGAACGACTCGTCCATCAGGGCGCGGATTTCCTTCTGACGGGAGGAGGCGTTGTCCTGCTCCTTCTGGGTAAGCTCAAGATTGCTGCGGAATTTCCGGAAGGCCTCATTAGGGGTCAGCATCACCGGCTCCAGTAGGCGGTTTCGGTGGAGAGGCCGTTGCCGCCAATCGTCGCGCCGACCGCGTAGCGATTGAGCCCATCGGTGGATCGGAAGCTACAGTCCTCCCAGCCGGCGACGTAGGGCCTACCCGATAGCGTCTTCAGCTTGATGTCGTAGAGGCAGGATGATGGGGCGAGCCCGGCTTTAGCGATCGCATAGCGCACGGCCGCCGCATCGAACCACAGATTACCGTCGCCGACCGACGAGTAGACGACGTCCATGTCCCAGCGGGTGACGAGATCGTTGGTCGTCGGGTTATAGACCTCCACCGTTACCTGCTGGAGGTGGCGGCTCGCCAACCATGTCGAGATGCCAGATTCGTAAACGCCCCAATCCCTGGTAAATTTTGCAGGATCGAGCCCGATATCGCGGATGATGTTACTCAAGATATGCATGATTTTCGTGGTGACATGGGTCACCGTGTAGGCATACGAAATAACGAATGTCGCCGTGCTCATGACTTAAGAAACTCCGTCAGATTAATGCTGAGAGAAGACTTGGCCGCTGCGGTGTCGGGCTCGTCATCTTCAACCTCGTCGTCGACCGAGCGCGCCGAAATCCGGCTTGACGCGGCGGCCAAGCTTGCGCTGCTCCACGCCACGTCGTCCGCCAGAAATGGAATGGACATTCGCCAGTCGCCCTCGGTCGGGGATTTCGGCAAGGCGGCTTCGTTGACGCCGTCCTGGGTGATCGCGTCTTCATCAAACACGCAATAGACGCGGACCCGCGGCCCCCCGCCCCAGATCACCATCGGCGCTTCTTTGGAAGCCTCGGAGGCGATCGACGCACAGGCCGTGCCCGCCACCTTGTCCAGCTCCTTGCGCGCCGGGCTTTGGGCATCGGGGGCAATAATCTCGACGATCCTCGCCCAGGTCTTCGCGGCGGTGCGGACCGGCGTGGACGCCACGCGGCGGGCCAGTACCGTGCTCATCGGCTTTTCTCCATGTTGGCGCGTTCGGCTTGCGCGCCTTGCATGGCGCCGAGCACCGCGTCTGCGGTCAGGGTCTCCGGGTTCGCGGCGATCTCCTTGCTGTGGGCAAGGGCCGATAGCACGGCCTTGCGAATGCGCCGCGCATCGAGCCCGACAGCGAGCGCTGCGGCCTTCTCAATCTGCGGCGCGGTGCGCAAGGCCGTGACCTTCGGGTAGACCTTCGCAAGCCGTTCGAGCGTGTCGAGCAGGATGGCCTTGCACGCCTCGGGCGTCGGCAGATCGATCGTCACCACAAGATCGGCGCGGGAGAAGAACGCTTCGTCGATCGCGCCCGCGAAATTGCTGGTCGCCAGAAAAAGAAGCTGGGGATATTCCGCGGCGAGCTGATCGAGCTGGGTGAGGACGGCGTCGGTGGCCCGATGCACATCCACCGGGTTGGCTTCCATGCTCATCCTGCTGCGGGCGGCGGCGAGCGTCTCGACCTCGTCGAGCAGGACGATGCACGGGCTCGTGGAGGACTCTTCCGCCAGTACGGTGCCGAGAAGGTGCGAGACAGCCTGTTGTGTCTTTCCGAGAGCGGCGCTCGCCAGGGCGTGCGGATCGACTTCGATGTAGGTTAGCGCGCCGTTCAGCGAGGCGGCAGTGCGCGAGGCAAGGCCGCGCGCCAGCGATGTCTTGCCCGTACCGGGAGGGCCGATAAGGAGGATGATGCCGTGCACCGGCAGGTGAACCTGCTGCAAGCGCGCGCGTGCCGTGAAGTTCAGCACGGCTTGGGCGAGAAGCCGGTCCTTGAGCCCCGGAGGGAGAATGATGGAGTCCCAAACACCATCGAATTCCGTGTCGGGCAGATGGCGGATGTCGTGGATGCCCTTTTGATCGGATGAGCGGCGCCGGGGGCGAGGAGCGCCAATAGGGGTAATACGGTTCATAGTCAGTATGTCTTTCCGGCCCTCTGGGGCGCCTGGTTAAGGTGATCCCTCGGTTCTGCCGACCTCCAAAAATGTGGCGAGTCGGGAACCTTGAGTCAATATTTTAGTTTACAACTATGGCATTTTGTGGCACATTTGTAAACCGACGCAAATGGGGGAAATATCGTGATTGGACAAAGACTTAAATTGGCACGTGCGGCCTCAGGTCTGTCCCTTCGTGAACTTGAGACAAAAATTGACAACTTGGTGACGGCCCAAGCGATCGGCAAGTATGAGCGCAGCGAGGACATGCCGAGTTCGCGGGTGCTGAGCGCGCTTGCAGCCGCCCTGCATGTATCCGAGGACTATCTGCTGTCCGCCGAGGAGATGGTGCTCGACGGTGTCGAGTTTCGGAAAAAGGCGATCGCTTCCAAGCGCGAGGAAGCGTCCGTGGAAGGCCAGACGCTACACCTGCTCGAACGTTATCTGACGGTCGAGGATGCGCTCGGCCTTGCGAGTGTGGTGTGGGACCGTCCAGCTGAGGCGCCCTATCCGGTAACGGCCGTGGCAGATGCGGACAATGCGGCGCGGGCGATTCGCACGCATTGGGGTCTTGGCATCGACCCGATTCTCAATCTATCGGAGTTACTTGAAGAACGCGGAATCAAGATTCTGTCCGCCGATCTGTCGGACATCGATGGGTTGACGGCCAAGGTGCGCCGGAAAAACGGCGATCCGATTCCGGTAATCGTGGTCAGGAAAAGCGCATGGGCGGAGCGCAAGCGATTCACGCTGGCGCATGAACTCGGGCACATGGTGATGGACGTGCGGCAAGGGGTGAATGCTGAAAAGGCCGTCGACCGCTTCGCCGGTGCTTTCCTGATGCCGGCCGAGGCGCTGTGGCGCGAAATCGGCAAGAACCGGACGACGTTTAGCTTGGGAGAATTCCTGCGGCTGAAGGAACTGTTCGGCGCGAGCATTCAAGCGATTACGTATCGTTGCCATGATCTCGGGATCATCACCGATGCAGCGTATCGGCGGCTTTTTCAGATATTCAACGAGAAAGGCTGGCGCAAACCACCGTTCGAAGAGCCGGGCGCAATCGACCCGTCCAAGGAGCAGCCGGCGCGGATGGAGCGCTTGTGCTTTCGCGCGCTCGCGGAAGGCCTCATTGGCGAATCGAAAGCCGCGGAGATTCTCGGCCTTTCCGTGCGCGAGCTAACTCGCCGTATGGATCAACCCTCCATGGCCTGATTCATGCTGGTCGTCCTCGTCTCGGATGCCTCCGTGCTGGTTGATCTCGAACGGGGAGGCTTTCTGGATTCCTGCTTCCGGCTGCCGTTCGAGTTTGCTGTGCCGGACCTCTTGTATCGGCGCGAGTTGGAGCCAATGGGCGGCGCCGAACTGGTCGCACGCGGTCTCCGGGTCGAGGAGCTGACAAGCGGTGAATTGTCCGCGGTGCAGCGTGTTTTGGGTGAGCGTCCTAAGCTCTCGCTGCCGGACGCCTATGCGTACTCGCTGGCCTCGGCACGCGGTTGGACCTTATTGACGGGCGATGGAGAGCTGCGCGCGTTGGCGCAAACTTCGCAGGTGCCGTTTTTCGGGGTGCTGTGGGTGCTCGATCAGTTCTTCGACGGTCAGGTGATTGAAGCCACCGTCATTGCCACGGGACTTGAATCAATTGCTGCGCATCCGCGCTGTCGCCTTCCACGCACCGAGATTCAAGTGCGCCTGGAGCGCTATTGCAAGCCCAAGACGTGAGCATCCCGGCGACACACACACCAACGGAAGCTCCGACCCATCGAGAAGTAGCCGTAATGACGTTCACTAATCAGCTCATACGGCTCTTGGCCATGCAGATGCCATGCAGATTATTTTGTTCTGCATGGCACCTTTTCTGGCGCTCAAATTGTTCCGATATTTATTGAGCTTTTGGCGCGCCCGGAGAGATTCGAACTCCCGACCCCCAGATTCGTAGTCTGCCGGCTCGGCCCCATTACGACTTGTGAGGTAGTTTAAGCGCTAACACGCAAACAAGGCTACCAGCGTGAGCTACAAGGCGTGACTACCGCTCGAGTTCTATCTGGCGGAGTTTATAGCGTGGAAATTTCTGGAGTTCTTTCGTTTTATCTGCAAGGGTGGGCTCGCCATAGCCACGCCCGACTGAAGCCGGCGCATGTCCGACGATGGCGTCGAGCACCTTTTCTGACATGCCGCT
>Ga0187883_10000974_pt1 | contig 17842 bp, 17 predicted proteins | sample June2016WEW_20_1_2_FD_132966 | JGI IMG/M metagenome (GOLD analysis project Ga0187883, IMG submission 132966) | Peatland microbial communities from SPRUCE experiment site at the Marcell Experimental Forest, Minnesota, USA - June2016WEW_20_10 | ecosystem: Environmental > Terrestrial > Soil >...
CGATCGCTGGTCTGGTGCAGATCCCCTGCATCGAGCGAAACGCGATGGGAGCCGTCAAAGCCATCAACGCCTGCCGCATCGCCATGCACGAAACCGGCGAACACAAGGTTTCACTCGACCAGGTAATCGAAACCATGTACCGCACCGGCCTCGACATGCAGACGCGCTATAAGGAAACGTCTCTTGCGGGTCTCGCGCTGAACGTCATCGAATGCTAAAGCGGCGAGTTTTTTCCGAGGCGTCCGCCGGAAGCCTCGAAGCCGGTTGCCCACGCCACGACTGGACCCGGCCCGAGATCCGCGGTATCTACTCGCTCCCGATCCCTCTGCTCATGTTCCGGGCGCAGGGTGTTCACCGCGAATTTCACTCTCCGGTCGAGGTGCAGCTCTGCCGGCTGCTTTCGATCAAGACGGGCGGATGCCCTGAGGACTGCGCCTACTGCCCGCAGAGCGCCCATTACGAAACCGGCCTCGCGCGCGAGGGCCTTCGGACGGTTGGGGAAGCGGTCGACGCCGCCAAGCGCGCGAAGGCTGATGGGGCAACGCGGTTTTGTATGGGAGCTGCCTGGCGCGAGGCGCCCGAGGGCGCCGAGTTCGAGCAAGTGCTCGAGATGGTGCGTGGTGTTCGGACCCTTAAGCTGGAAGTCTGCTGCACGCTCGGAATGCTGACCGCCGAGCAAGCGAGGAAGCTGAAAGCAGCAGGCCTTACCGCCTATAACCATAACCTCGACACGTCCCCGGAATTCTACGGACACGTCATTACCACTCGCTCCTACCAAGAGCGCCTCGCGACCATCGGCCACGTTCGCAGGGCGGGGATTACGGTTTGCTCGGGAGGAATCCTGGGAATGGGCGAGCGGGCGGAGGACCGGATTGGATTGCTCGCCGAGCTTGCGATTCTCGATCCGCATCCGGAAAGCGTTCCCATCAATGCACTGGTGCGGTCCGACGGAACGCCTCTTTTTCACGCCGAGCCGCTTGACCCTTTGGCCATGGTGCGCACCATTGCGACCGCACGGATTCTGATGCCACGGTCGATCGTAAGGCTTGCGGCCGGGCGCGAAGCAATGTCCCGCGAGGCGGTGACACTGTGCCTTCTTGCCGGCGCGAACTCGATCTTCACCGGCGAAAAACTTCTCACCACTCCCAACCCTGCAATGGACGAGGACCGGAAGCTGCTGCGCGATCTGGGCATGAAGGCGGTCTCGCTTGATTGAGACTCTTCGCGAAGTGCTCCCATGGCGCATGGCGAGAGATCTCGACCGCCTTCGTTGCGCCTCGCAGCTTCGAGCCTTCGAACATCCCAAGGGACTCGAACTCAGCTCGAACGATTATTTGGGCTTGGCGAGCGATCCTCGGCTGAAAGGCGCCGTTCTCAAGGCCGTCAGAACCTCGGAAAAAATGGGCTCGACCGGTTCTCGCCTGCTGTCCGGAAACGCGATCGAATGGGAAGCGCTCGAAAGCGAGTTCGCAGCTTTCGCGGGCACTCAGGCCGCGCTCTATTTCAGCTCGGGATACTCCGCAAATGTGGGTCTGTTGAGTTCGCTTCTTCGCCCCGGGGATATTGTCTTTTCTGACCGCTTGAACCACGCAAGCCTTATCGACGGAATTCGTTTATCGGGCGCGGAAAAAGTGATCTATCCGCACGCGGACCTGGCCTATGTCGAAGGCGCCTTGCGCAAGCACCGCGCAGCACCGGGCGCAAAAGTCATCGTGACCGAGAGCCTGTTCAGCATGGAAGGTGACTTCGCGCCACTCGAGCGTCTGCTAGCTCTGGCGAAGGATTACGGCGCCGAACTGGTTGTCGACGAAGCGCATGCCACTGGCGTTTGCGGGCCGGAAGGACGAGGGATGGTCGCCCGGCTGGGGATTGAGAAGGAGGTGCTGGCATCGGTTCATACCTGCGGCAAGGCCTTGGCGAGTGCAGGCGCCTTTGTGTGCGGCGGAGCTGTGCTGCGCGAATATCTGGTCAACCACGCTCGCACGTTTATCTTCTCGACAGCCATGCCGGATTATATGGCCGGCCAAATTCGAGCAGCCTTAGATCTGGTCCGCGGAGCCGATCCTGAGCGAGCGCACCTGCAAACGATCGCGGCGTCGCTGCGCGAGGGTCTTGCGGCAGCCGGGGTGGGTTGCGGGCCGGGTGAGTCGCAGATTGTTCCGGTCGTCTTTGGAACGAACGAAGCGGCCCTGGCTGTTGCGGCGAAGCTCGAAGCCGATGGCTACGCAGTGAAAGCGATCCGTCCTCCCACGGTTCCGGCGGGCACAGCGCGCATCCGTCTGTCGCTCACGAGCGCAATTTCACTCGACCAGATCGGCCGTGTGCTTCACTCGATTCAGGCGGCCGCAAAACCGTGGCCGCGATCTCTTTCCGCTTCTTCTTCCGCGACGCATGCCTAATCGGTTCTTCGTCACTGGCACGGACACGAGCGTAGGCAAGACTGTTGCTTCCGCCCTGCTGTGTGCCGGTCTGGATGCCATGTACTGGAAGCCGATCCAGACCGGGCGAGGCGAAGGCACCGATCGCAGGACCGTCGCCGCGCTTGCCGAGCTTCCCCGTTCGCGGACGATCCCGGAAGCCTACTGTCTCGCTCCTCCGCTGTCGCCGCACCTGGCTGCCCGAATGTCTCGCCTGCGAATCGAACTTAATAAAATCTCCCTGCCGGAGATTCCGCCCACCGAGAACCTGATCGTCGAAGGAGCTGGAGGAGTTCTGGTCCCGATTAACGAAGAAGATTTGATGGTCGATCTGATGAAAGATTTGAAGCTGCCGGCCCTGCTGGTAGCGCGCACGTCGCTCGGCACCATCAACCACACATTGCTGTCGCTTGCGGCACTGCGCTCCTATGCTGTGCCAGTGCGCGGAGCGATCCTGGTAGGCAGACCCAATCGCGAGAACCAATCAGCGATCGAACGCTACGGAAACATCGAGGTGCTAGGCACGATTCCGTGGCTGGGCACGATAGACCGGCCGACTCTGATCCGCGTATTTCTAAGACATTTTGTGGGGAGCTTTCTGCGGGGATGAGCGAAGCTTTGCGCATCTGGCATCCGTTCACCCAAGAGGCTCTGGACCCGCCACCTCTTCGCGTGAGGAGCGCCGCAGGCGTCTACCTGTACACCGATGACGGCCGGCGCTTGATCGATGGGATCTCTTCGTGGTGGGTCAACCTTCACGGCCATGGCCATCCGGCCATTGCCGCGGCAATCGCCAGGCAAACCGCGAAGCTCGATCATGTCCTGCTCGCAGGCTGCACTCACGAACCGATCGAAAAGCTATGCCTCCTGCTCGCTGAATTTCTGCCCCAGCCGCTCGCGCGGGTTTTCTTTTCCGATAACGGTTCGACGGCGATCGAAGTCGCACTGAAGATGGCCGTGCAATATTGGCGCAACATCGGGCGTCCGGAAAAACGCGCATTCGTCGCGCTCGAACACGCCTATCACGGCGATACGGTCGGCGCCATGTCGGTCGGCGCGCGTTCCGTTTTCACCGACCCGTTTGCGGATCTTTGTTTTCCGGTTCATCGGGTGCACTCGGCGTATTGTTACCGCTGCCCTGTGGGGAAAACGCGCTCTTCCTGCGACATCGATTGCTCACGGTCGCTCGAGCGCTTGTTAGAGAAAGAACACAACCAAATCGCTGCGCTGATTGTCGAGCCCTTGCTGCAAGGTGCCGGCGGAATGATCGTGCATCCGGTGGAGTTCCTCGAGCGAGTCCGCAGGCTCTGCACCGAATACGATGTGCTCTTGATCGCCGATGAAGTGCTGACAGGATTCGGGCGCACCGGGCGGATGTTTGCCTGCGAACTCGCAGGCGTTGTTCCCGATCTGATGTGCCTGTCGAAAGGAATGACCGGTGGTGTTCTGCCGCTTGGGGCCACCATCGCGACCGAACGCATCCACGAGGCATTCGTGAGCACGGACCGGAGCAAAACTTTTTTTCACGGGCATTCCTACACTGGCAACCCCATCGCCGCTGCCGCCGCCGTGGCCAATCTTGAAATTTTCAAAGACCAACCGGTCTTTGCGCGTATCCGGAACATCGAGGCCGTTCACGCCGAGAGACTGGCTGCAATTCAACATCATGCGGCGGTGGCAGACGTTCGCTCGATCGGTTCGGTCGGAGCGGTTGAGTTGCGCGCGAACGACGCGGGTTATTTGTCGGATCTCAAGCCCAGGCTATATGAGTTTTTCCTCAATGCGGGAGTCCTCTTGCGTCCGCTCGGCAACATTCTCTACGTACTTCCTCCCTATGTGATTTCTTCTGCGGAGCTGCACTTCATTTACGACCGAATCACCGAAGCGCTCGCCCTGGTGGAACCATAAACAAGAAGCAGGCGAGCCGCTCGCGCAGGCGGACATCGGAGCAGGAAGGTTCTTGCGAATCGCAAATCATCGGTCATACAAGGGTCATACAAGGGGGGTCGACAAGACGCAAGACGGAGGGCATCCATGAAACGGAATAGCGCGGGATAGCGAATTCACAGCGCACATCTCTATGAATGCCTCACTTCCCGCGTGCGACCCAGGCAAGGCAGGATCATCGCAGAAAGCGCATCGAGGCGATGGCGAATGCCGCAGGGTTTTCTTGCGCGATCCGGCATGCTGCGTTCAAGACGCAAAGACGCGTGGCGTTCGCCGCAACTTCCCGCATCATCTCTTCAACTCGGGGACCCGGATTGCTGATCTACCCCAGTACAGACAGAATGGGAATCGTGACTTTTGCATTACGCTTCGGGCATCGCGATCGTCGTGCAAGCCCTGATTAAACGCCCGGAATGCTTCGCCTCGGCTGTGTTTGGAATGCAAAGCGCGCGAAAGGGGCCATACGGATTTGGCCTTCTTGCATGTACTGCCCTAGCTGCGGCTTGGCTTCCATTCCATTCTTTTTCGGAACGAGTGCCGGTATACCGGCTGTCACTGCTTGATTCAGCTTCTGCCCCGGCCTGAATGCGATTGATTTTCTCAAGCGCGCCTTCCGGAAGGGGAGAGATGTCGATATTCTCTGCGGCACCGGCCGCGGTCCTGCGCGTGGTGAGCAAAGCCGCGGCGCGCTGCAGCCCCCAAGCAAGCAGCGCCTGTGCGGGACATTCCTGACCCGCCAACCAACAAACCAGCGGCAACGAAACGACAACCAGATGCCGCGTTACCCGCACCAGCAGCTCCCCCACGACAAAAGCATGCTCCGGGTCGCCTCTCATGCCAGCTTCCTTTGCGGCATGCCTGGCGCGCTGGGCCTCTCAAAGTTCCTTTCGAGATGCTTCCGCAGAAACCTTCGCGCGTGAAATGTGCGCGCCTTGACTGCGCTGACCGTCAAACCGAGGCGACGAGCGGTCTCGGCGCTGCTCAGGCCTTGCAGGTCCCTGTGGAGCACAACGAGTCTTAGGCTCTCTCGAAGCCCCGCAACGGCTTGCCGCACCGTTGCGCGGCGCTCGCTTTCGCAAAAGATTTCTTCCGGTGTCGGCCTGCCATCGGCAATCTGCACACCGGCATCATCTTGTGCAGCATTCACGCTGGTTTCATGGAGCGGCTCTCGTGTGCGGCGTTGGCGCAACAGCATCAACGCATCGTTGACGACGATCCGGATGAGCCAGGTCGAGAAAGTGGAGTCTTCGCGGAACTTTTGCAAGTTCACGAGTGCCCGCTGAAACGCGCGCTGCACCGCGTCTTCCGCATCCTGCTGATTGCGAAGGATGCGGAGAGCCGTGCAATACGCTTTGCGATGATGGCGCTTGTAGAGTTCTCCGAAAGCCTCGTCGTGTCCCGACTTGGCTTTCGCGACGAGCGATTGTTCGTCGCATACGCCCTCGGTACTGGCGGCCGGGCGCAGGTTTCTAACTGCGTTTACCCGCGGCTGAATATCGAATACGAACCTAACTCCCCTTTGGCCTCGCGTTGCGGTAGCACTGCTTTGAGTCATAGCGTCCTCCTGCGGAGTTTTTGTTCGCGCATACCGAACTGATGCGTAGGCGCTGTAGGCATAAAAACAGAGGCGTCAAAACGAGACAATTGGACGAACGTATTGACCGACACTAAGGTAGGGATAGGACATACCGGCGCAGAGTGGTGCGCAGGTTATTTCACGGAGCCCCCATACCAAGGTATCGCCAATACCATCGTGCAATTGTTTCGCCTGAGTACCTCGGGTGTAATCGCTGCATCGCAGCCGATTGCATCGGACGCGCGACATTCTAGAAAACGGGCCGGACCGCACCGCTCGCCCGTCAGGAGGAATACGATGAGCATCATTGATAAGGCGCTGGAAGCGAACGGCAAGTATGCAAAAAATTATGATCCCGCCCTGGGAAAGCGTCCGACTCCCAAAATCGCAGTTGTGACCTGCATGGATCCACGGCTCTCAGACCTGTCTGGAATCCTGGGTCTGCCGCAGGCCGATCTAGACGTTATTCGAACCGGCGGACCCGCTGTGACGGACGATGTTCTGGGAGAGCTTGTCGTTTCCAACCGCGTACTCGGAACCACGGAGATACTGCTTCTGAACCACACGGGCTGCGGGTTCACCACATTCACGGATGAAGAGCTGAACGCAAAGCTGGTCGCCGCGACCGGAGTTGCTTCGCCGGCTCCCATGCGCTTCTTCTCTTATAAGGACCCCGAGGAAAATACCCGGGAGCAGATCAAGAAAGTCCGATCACATCCGTGGATCGCGAAAGAAGTTGCTGTGCGTGGTTTTATTTTCGACGTGGAGACGGGGCTTATTCGGGAAGTCCAGCCGGTTTCGAAGCACGCCGCTGCGTGATACGCGGACCTTCGGAATCAACTCCGAGCGGCGACGCGCTTTGGAGTAACAGATCCCGCGAGGTCCCGGTGCACGGCGCGCCTACCGGGACTCGCTGGGGATGGCGAATTTGGTGCGAGTTTACCTTAAGCTCTTCGGTTCAAGATGGAAACGGGGAGCCCAGACCCTGACGCTACGAAGTAGGAAGTTTTGGCTTGAACAGAGAGACCGCGAATTCCGTATCGTTCATACCTGTGAGGCGCTAGGACGAAAACGACGGGCTTTCAAACGGACATTCGCCCGCTCTTTACGGAGCCAGTCATCCAAGGAATGATGAAGGCTTTCAACCTGGGAAGTTAGGATGACGTCAAAAAGCACGCCACGGCCATCTAGGATCGCATTCGTGGAAGCGGCGGCGCGGTGATGCCGCCCCCACCTCCAAGAGGTGAAGGTCCTTGGCCCCGATCACGGATTGAACTTTTCGCCAAGTGGATGGCGGACGGGTTGCTGCCTTAATCGGCCCCCAAGTGCCCAGGACTGGCATTCAAACTCGCGGCGCCCGAGGAGACAGCCAGCGTGAAGTGAAAACTGGCTCCGCGAGGGTAGTTGTCCGTAGCCCAGAGCCGACCACCGTGTGCCTCAATAATCGTTCGGCTGATACGAAGGCCCATGCCGGTGCCGTGTTCCTTGGTCGTAAAGAAAGCATTGAATATCTGGCCCGCTTGGTCAGGGGGAAGTCCGACGCCGGTATCTTGGACCGACACCAGAAGCTGTTCGTTGCTTTCATTCTGCGTGCCGAGCGTGAGTTGACGCGGGCCGTCGACAGCCTTCATCGCGTCTATGCCGTTGATCATCAGGTTCATTAATACCTGCTGCAGCTGGATGCGGTCCGCCACAATGAGGGGCAGGTCGGCTGCTAGCTTTGTCTGTACCGAAACCGAGTGCTGGGTCGCCTCGTTGTGCAGAAGAATCTCCATCTCTTGAATCACCTCGTTGACATCGAGGCGCTCCTTTGTCACAACGCCCTTTCTGAAAAACATCCTGACTCGGTTAATGATCTCCGCCGCGCGGTTTGCATCACGAATGATCAAGGAAGCCCCAGCCCGAGCGCCTTCCAGATCAGGCGGCTCACGATCGAGCCGTCGTAGGCAGGTAGAAGCATTCGTGATAGCGCCGCTGATGGGCTGGTTGATCTCGTGCGCAAGGGAGGCACAGAGTTCGCCCATCGTAGTCACGCGATTCGCGTGTGCGAGATCTGCCTGCGTTTTACGCAAGGCATCTTCGGCGCGCTTCCGGTCTTCGATATCGATGCCCGTGCCGTACCACTTAACGATCGCTCCATGACCATCACGCAAGGGCACGTTGCGCACCAGCAACCACCGATAGTCGCGCTGTGCAGTCCAGACGCGCGCTTCAATCTCGACGGGTTCTCCCGCAGCCATTGCCGATCTCCACTGATCGATATATCTGGCACGATCCTCTGGATGAACGATCGATTGCCAGCCGGATCCAAGCAATGCCTCGATCGATAGCCCGGTGGATTCCAGCAAACGCTGATTGATGAAGTCTACTGAACCATCCGGCAGACTGCTCCAGACATGAGCGGGAATTGTGTTGATTACCCGGCGGAGCCGGTCCTCGCTGCTTTGTAAGCTCTCATAGAGATTCTGCAACCGTTGAGCCGTATCATTAAAGACGCGTCCCAGTTGGGCAAGCTCGTCTTCTCCCTGGATGGGAACCCTATGTTTGAACTCTCCTCGTGCCAGCATCTTGGAACCTTTGACCAGTTGTTCAAGCGGCCGGGTGATGCTGCGCGTAATGACGAGTCCCAAGGCTCCGGCAATCAACAAGGTGAGAATGACCGTGGCCGGCACAACAATAAAGATCCGCTGCTGCACCTGGCGAATATTGGCCGCGGCTTGGGTATGTTCCATCCTTACCTCGCGGTCGACTCTTTCCACCAGGGCAGAGATCGAAAACTCCAGGGGGCGTAGCTGATTGGCAAGCCGCACTTGCAAGGCGTTCCAATCGTTCGCTTCAGCTAAGTCGATCACCGAGGCGGTCTCCGATTGCAGGTTCGATTGGACGACCGCAAGGGTGGGAAGAATCGTCGGGTCAGAATCGTTATCGGAATGCACAGCCAACAGCGCGCTTTTGGCGCGTCGCATGTCCTCGGCAAAGACCTGATTCATCGATTGAGTCTCTGCCTTCAGGCGTTCGGAATCTCTTGCGTTCGTAAGCGACTCAAGGGTGTCGCGAAACTTCGTCAGGTCCGAGTGAACCCGCAAGACAGCCACCAACTCCTCATCGTATTCATCCAGCCGTTCTGCTTGCGCCTGCACGATGTGGAATTGCCAAAGAACGATTACGTCACCGGCAAACATCAAAACGATGATGAGCGCGAAGCACAAAACCAGACGTGGGCCAATGTTGAGTCGCAGTCGAGTCATCTCAGTGCGAACCTGTTCCGGGTTGAGTGCTGTTATTAGCCATAATCCGAACCAGCTCGTTCTCCAGCGCCGCGGCCGCTGCCGGAGCTGTCGACTCTCTTGTTAACACGGAATGGAGTGCGTGGGTATAGGCTTTGGAGACCGCCTCATAGTTCGCTCCCGCAACCGCCGAAGGGCGCGAAATGATGTCACTGCCTCCCGATTCTCCCGGTTTGTACCACCAGGGATAAATTTCCTTCATGATAGGCGGAACTTCAAAGTACTCCACCTTTCGACCGCGCTTTTCAGAATGAGTCGCGTTGAATTCTTCGTGTTTGCGTAACAGGAACTGGACGAACTTGACCGCTTCGGCGCGGTGAGGTGAAAAGCGGGATATCCCCAGAGCATAGCCTCCCAGGGTGGCGACGCGCGCGCTGCTTCCAGCAGGGACGCTGGTCACTCCCCCTTGGTCACGAAATGGCTTATCTTCGGCGAAGATTTCATACACGATGGCGTGGCTGAGCAGAAACGCAGCCTCGCCGGAAACCCAAAATTTATTTTCCGCGTCCGTAGCGGTGTAGGAAACCACGCTGGGGGGAGAGATCCAACCCACCCAATGCGCCGCGCGTTCCCAAGCGCGGATGGCACTTGGATTGTTAACGCTGATCTTTCCGTCGGGCTCGACGATGTGGCCGCCGCCTTCTGCCGCTTGCCATTACAATCCCTCCATCGTGAGCTGTTCGCTGTCCGTTGCGATCGCTCCGGCAAAGACGAACCCCCAAAAATCTTTCTTCCCGTTTGCGCGCTCCCCCGCCTGAATCCGCGCGGCCATTTGCTCCAGCTCATCCCAGGTTCTGGGCGGCGTTTTGTAGCCGTACCGGGCGAGAAGGTCCGTGCGATAAACCAAAACCTGCACGCCCAGCGGCTGGTTGGGCATTGCCACAACCTTTCCCTTAATCCTGTAGATTTCGATGATTTCCGGATCCTCCGAGGCAATCTCTGCGGCAAAGTAAGGCTGCAGATCGACCAGGTAATCGCCCATAATTCCGGTCCAGATCGTATCAACGCCATAAACGTCAGGGGACTGCGCGCCGCTGCGGAGCAAGCCCATGGCAAGATCGAGTTTTGATCCGGTGTCCTCTGGCGTTGGAAGATCGTTGACGCGAATGCCTGTTTCTTGCGTGAATTCCTGCAAATAAGCGTCTGGAATCATACGATGGTCTCCAGGAACGCCTCTGGCGTCAGAATCGAAGAATGTGATGGTCACGGGCTGCGCGGGCTTACGGCAACCGGAAAAAAGGAACGCGGACAGCAGAATTCCCGCCATGCCCAAATGCCAGAAGCGATCCCGGCGCGGTTTGGCCGAGCGCATCACGCGACTCATCGTCTTGCTTTGGATGGATAACGGAAGCAGTTTTCACCGCCCTTGCAACGTTAGGGATATGCGATAGCGTGAATTGCTCGCGCAGCAGTTGGGTTTCCTCCGCCGCACGGGCGGATGGTAGCAGAAATCGCGAGCGGGGGTCCCAAGCCAGTCGTACGCCCGCACCCGTTCGGCGGGCTCCCCGCTAAAACCAATTGATGGTGGACACACAAACCAACCCCGACAATCCGCTCAAACTCTGGGTGGTTTGGACGTGGCCGACCGCGAATCAGTTACACCTTGGGAGGTGGCTTACCGAGATGGGGGACCATGGATCTGGTAACGAACATCACGCCCGCTACTGTCACGGGACAGCAAGAGAAGCAACTGCTGCGTATTTTCAATAGCAGAACACGCGGAGCATTCTTTGAAGCGGATCAGCGCAGGCACTGCGAGTCGGACTAGCCAGGGACTATCGCGAACTCAGTTGGGCTGAGATGCCCTCAAGCCAGGTGAACTTTCGGGCTCGCAGGCTGGAGTTTGGCCACCATCCTCACCAGGTCGGCGAGGGAATTCGCCTTCATTTTTTGCATCACCTGCCCGCGGTGCGCCTTCACCGTAATTTCGCTGATGCCAAGCTCACCGCCAACTTGTTTATTGAGCAGCCCAGAAACCACCAGCGCCATCACCTGCCGTTCTCGGGTGGTAAGCGAAGCGTAGCGGTCGCGCAGTTCCTGCATCTGCGCGTTCTCAGCCAGGGACAAACTGCTAAGTTGGATCGCGTTTCGGATGGCTCTCACCAACGCGTCGTTATTGACGGGCTTGGTTAAGAATTCCAGAGCGCCGGCTTTCATGGCCTGCACTGACTGCGGCACATCGCCATGACCGGTGATGAAAATGATCGGCATGTCGCTGTGTTCAACTGCAAGCTGTTGCTGCAACGCAAGGCCGTTCAGGTCTGGAAGTGAAAGGTCAAGGATTAGACAGCTCGGGACAGGTTTTCTGGGGTGGTCCAGGAATTCTTGTGCGGATGCGAACGTCTGCGGCTTCCAGTTCTCATCCCGAACCAACAGCTCCAGCGATTCGCGGACGGACACGTCATCGTCAACAATAAACACGATGGGGACGGCACTCGACATTGCGCTCGACATTGGTAATGCCCCTGCTTCATCGCGAAGTGCGCGCGCCGCAATCATTGTATCCCCCCGGAAGGATTCCACCAACGAACCCTCAGCTCGCTTGCAGTGCCGCCTTGATGGCCGCGAGGAGCGCCGCGTCACTGAATGGTTTGAGCAGAAAACCTACGGCGCCTTGCTCGAACGCTCGAGCACGAATCCTCTCATCTTTTTGACCGGTGATGAATATGACCGGGACCGCTTCTCCGCGACGCTTCAGCTCCTGGTGAAGTTCCGGTCCGCTCATGCCCGGCATAGCGATGTCAAGGATCAAACAGCTCGTCTCGTCGACAGCACCGGATGAGAGAAACTCTTCCGCTGAGGAAAAAGCACGAGCCGCAAAGCCGAACTCCTTAATCAGGCCAGGCAGCGACTCGCGGATGGACTCATCATCATCAACTACGGACAGAAGCGGGCGCTTGTTACCGCTCCCGTCCTTAAGGGGCTTCATAACAAAACAATGCGGCATTCAAGGAAGGACGTCCATTGTACCTTGGTATTGCTTCCTGTTGGTCTTGCCGCTGCCCCATCCGTCAGCAAAGCAGCCACGTTGCGCAGCCCCCAGCGACGAATCAACCCGATTGACATGGATCTCAGTGTCCGCCAAACCCGCAATCGTATAAGGGATAGCAATCGAAGACCGATACAAAGGTATTGACGATACCATCGTCCAATTGTTCGTCTCGCCCGCTTCTGTTCTGATGGACTCACTGCAGCCGATTTATTCGGCCTGCGCACCAGGAAGAATAAAGGAGAAGGAATATGAAAATAGTGATGGTGTTAACCTCCCACGATCAACTCGGGAACACCGGTCGCAAAACCGGCTTTTGGCTCGAAGAATTTGCAGCCCCTTACTATGTTTTCAGGGATGCCGGCGTGCAGCTCACCCTCGCATCACCGAAAGGTGGGCAGCCGCCGATCGATCCGAAGAGCGATTCACCAGAAAACCAGACGCCCGCCATGACGCGGTTCAAGCAGGACGCAGCAGCGCAAAAGGCGCTTTCGCAGACGGTGAAGCTTGGCGAGGTGAAATCGGAAGATTACGACACGATCTTCTATGTTGGCGGGCACGGCCCCATGTGGGATCTTGCAGAAAGCCCGGTTTCTATCGCTTTGCTCGAGTCGTTCTACAATTCCGGCAAGGTGATTGCCTTGGTGTGCCACTCGCCCGGCGTCCTTCGCCACGTCACCTACAAGGGCGAGCCACTTGTGAAGGGCAAGCATGTGACCGGTTTTACCAATGGTGAGGAGGCAGAGGTGCAGCTCACCAAAGTTGTCCCGTTTCTGGTCGAGGATGAATTGCTGCGGCTGGGGGCTATCTTTGAGAAACGCGCCGACTGGCAGCCGTTTTCACTCGTCGATGGCCGTCTGGTTACGGGGCAAAATCCCGCGTCCTCGACCAGCGCAGCACAAGCGCTTCTGAAGCTACTCGGGGAAAGAGCCGCTCGCGCTTCTGCTTGAGTTGACGCTTACCTCGGATCGTCGTTGCTATCGATGACAACGGCCAAGACGATTTCGCCGCCTTGGCCGCGGAGGTCCAACACGACGTGGAGCGGGCAGCCGGAGTGAGCTGTCCTCCAATCTCGAGAAAGCGCTGCCGACAATCAACGGTTTTCGAAACGGTCAAATCGGGGGGAGAATGCCATGTCAGCTGCAAGCGCACTTACCAAGCCCGCACAGATCCGCGTGACCCGGCAGTCGCCCGCCTATTGGCGTGTGACGATCGACAATCCGCCGATCAACGTAATGGGTCCGGAAATGGTCAAGCAGTTTCAGGAAGTGATCAACGCTCTGGAGGACGACGAGCAAGTCAGGGTCGTGGTCTTCGACAGTGCTGTCGACGACTACTTCCTGAATCACTCCGATTTCCTGGCAAAGCTTGAGGACCTGACCTCACTGCCGGCCGGTCCCACAGGCTTGCCGCCTTGGCCGGACTTTCTGGTTCGTCTGCCTCGCTTGCCAGTCGCCTCCATCGCCCTCATCCGTGGCCGTGCGACCGGGAATGGAAGCGAGATCACTCTGGCATGCGACATGAGTTTCGCCAGCCGCGAACGGGCCATCCTCTCGCAATGGGAGGTGGGAGTGGGAATGGTCGCCGGCGGCGGCCCCATGGCCCGGCTGCCTCAACTCATCGGCCGGAACCGCGCTCTCGAGGTGCTCCTGAGCTCGGAAGATATCACGGCAGACCGGGCCGAAGCCTACGGCTACATCAATCGCGCACTGCCTGATGCCGAGCTCGATGCGTTCGTAGAGGCGCTCGCGGCGCGGATCGCCAAGTTCGACAAATGGGCGATCGCCAACACCAAGCGCCTCGTCAACACCAGTCTCCCGCCGGACGTCGAGCTCGGCGCCGGGTGGGATGCGTGCATCGCTTCGCTCGGTCGACCTGCCGCCCAAGAGGGGATCAAAGCGCTGCTGGCGCGCGGCTTCCACAAGCCAGGGGATGTCGAAAATCGGCTCGGATACTACCTGGGCCAAATCGCGCGCTAGGCGGGTGCCCGGCGCGATTCCCGGTTCTGGGACGCTGAGGATCGGAGGCGTTCGAAACCAATCTTGGTGGAGCTGCTTCAAGAGATTGTAGTGATGTCGCACACTTTCTGCAGGAAGGAGGTTTGTATGTCTCAGAAAGCCACCGCCGTGAAGCGCGCTCAGCAAAGCGAAGCCCGGCCTCACGAACTCGGGCAAGAGGTTTTCAAAACCATCTTGTCCGAAGATGTCGATTGGAAACCGTTCCCGGCGTTTCCACCTTCCGTCCGGCTGGCCGTCGTTGTGGGTCAGCCCTCGGCGCCCGGCCCATACACGATCAGGGTCAAAGCGCCCCACGGCGAGAAGCTGATGCCCCACAGGCACCCAGAGGATCGAGTCTATACCGTGATTTCCGGCGTTTTTTATATTGGGCTGGGTGATGAATTCGACGCGAGTAAATTGGAAGCCTATCCGCCGGGCGCCGTGATCATTCTCCCTGGCAACACGCCCCATTTCCACTGGGCGAAGTCCGGCGAATACGTCACGCAAGTAACCGCGACGGGGCCGCTTGGCATGGAGTACCTCAGCGCGAAAGACGATCCGCGAAACAACAACCCGCAGGAGTAGTCTGGCGGCAGGGGGCGCACTCTGCGAAGGCAAAACCAGAGGCAAAATGAAGATGACCGCTTCGTCCTGAAAACCACGGTAGGAAACGGCCGCTACACGCGCGAATTCAAAATCAAAGGCAACTGAGCTGGCGGGACGCCCATCGACCCCGCCACCGGCGGGCTCTCAGGACTAGCCGGCGCTACGAAATTCAAAGGCACCCGCCTAAAAAGCAGGCCACCGCTACAACGGGGACTGCAAGAGCAACGGCGCGAGCCTAGTCGGAGGAGACTCCTACTTTTTTCAGCTGTGATGCCGCTGGCTTGGCGCTGGCTGTGGTTTTGGCGCGCTCGCGGTAATTGTTGCGGGCGTTGCGCCAGTTGACGCTGGGAAGAATCAGTGAGGTGTCAATGCGGTCGCGGTATTTCACGGCGACTTTCAGGAGCGAGTCGAGCATGGCGTCGGAGAGCAGGTGGGGCTGGAGGCCGAGGTCAACCAGCTTGGAGTGCTTGGCGTTGTAGTAGTGATCTTCGGCTTCGACGCGGGGGTCGGGGAGGTGGCTGATCTCGACGGCGAGATTGATTTTTTTGGCAGCGGCCTGAACGATTCCGGCGATATCCATGATGGAAAAACTTTCCGTGAATTGATTGTAGACGCGGCACTCGTGGCGCGCGGCAGGATTCTGGCAGGCGATTTCGATGCAGCGGACGGTGTCGCGAATGTCGAGGAAACCGCGGCGCTGGCCGCCTTTGCCGTACACGGTGAGCGGATGTCCGACGACGGCTTCGACGCAGAAGCGATTGAGTACGGTGCCGAAAACTTCGTCGTAATCGAAGCGATTGATGAGCGCTTCATCGAGCGCGACTTCATCGCTGATGGTTCCATACACCACGCCCTGGTTCAGATCGGTGGCGCGTATGCCCCAGATTTTGCAGGCGAACATGATGTTGTGGCTGTCGTGAACTTTCGATAGGTGATAGAAAGAGCCGGGCTGCTTCGGAAATGGGAGAACGTCCTTGCGGCCGTTGTGTTCGATGGCGATGTAGCCTTCTTCGATATCGATATTCGGAGTGCCGTATTCGCCCATGGTGCCGAGTTTGATGAGGTGGCAATCGGGCTGCAATTCGCGCAGGGCGAAAAGGAGATTCAGCGTGCCGACGACGTTGTTCACCTGTGTGTAGACGGCGTGGCCGCGGTCGATCATGGAGTAGGGAGCGGAGCGCTGTTCGGCGAAGTGGACGACTGCTTCTGGTTCGAAACTTTTGATCACGTTGCTGAGGAATTCGTAGTCGGTGATGTCGCCTACGTAGGATTCGATCGTCAGGCCGGTGAGGCGGTGCCAGGCGCTGAGGCGGTCAGAGAGCGGGCGGATGGGAGTGAGGGTTTGGGCGCCCAGCTCGTGATCCCATTGGCGGCGGACAAAGTTGTCCACGATGGCGACTTCATGGCCCTTCTTGGACAAATAAAGGGCCGTGGCCCAACCGCAATATCCGTCTCCACCTAGCACTGCAATCTTCATACTTCCTCCGCGTGCTCTCGCGCTTTTGCTTGAGTTTGAGCGCTGCTGTTCGATGCTGGACAGGCGCTGTTGGCAGCGACGAATCGCTATGGCCAAACAGCTTCATATCTTACCGTTCTTGATGGCAGATGGCGAGTGGGGCGGGCGGATTTTGGTCCGGCGTGGAAGGGCTGAGGATTCAACCCACACGGCAAAACGAAGCCGGAGGGATCCTTCGCTACGCTCAGGATGACAGCCGTGTGGGGCGGGTCTGAGACCCGCCCCTACTGAGTGCGATAGATCGCGGCGGCGCTAAGGCGGGCACGGCATGCCCTGCCCCTACGACCCTTGATGCGGTGCCGGCGGGGTCGAGGTGGCCAGCGGATGATTGGTTAGCAGGAGTTTGCCGCCGCTTTGGGCGACTACTTCAAGGTTCGTGGCGCCTACTAGATTTTGGAGGCGGGGGAGGCTGGTTTGAGCGCAGACGAGATAGAAGCGCGGCTGAGTCATCCAGAGAGATGCAAATTTCGCGTCGTTGATGAAGACGTCGGCGGCGCCGGGAGCGTTCGAGCCGTATTCGAGATTCAGGACGCGTCCGTTCAACAGAAGCGCGGTGCGATTGGTGTAGAAGAAAATCGATGACGTGGGGTAATAGTGGCGCTCGACGATCAGGGCGCCGTCTGGGGATTGCAGCAGTGCTTCGGCAAGAGGGCGCGAGGAAAGATAGGGGTCGAAGACGACCATGGCGGCGCGAGCGGCATGGAAAAATAGAACCATCATTAGGGCGGAGGCGAGAAAGGCGCGCAGGCCCGTGGAGCGAAGATTTCCGAGCGCGCCAATGAGGAAGGCGATCGATGCTACGAGAAGCGGAACTCTTAGGTAGGCGAAGGATGGGAGCGTGAGGTCCAGCATGTGTCCGAGGGAAAGGCTGTAGGATTTCGGATTGCTCGTCAACGCAGAGGAAATATCGCCGGGAGCGGGCAGGTTGCGCACGTTCCAATAAATGGCGAAGGCCGCGATGGCGGCGCAGGCGGCGATGACTGCGAGGGTACGGGTGCCGCGGCGGACCCAAACATTTTCCGTCGCCATAGCAGAGCCAATGAGCAAGGCGAGCGCGGGGTAGCACGGCATCGAATAATATTCCTGGGTGGTGGAGAACGTGAAGAAGATCAGCACGAAGCCGAGCCAGCAGAGAGCGAGCAGGCGCGCGCGGCCCTCGCGGTCAATCGGCCTGAAGGAAAGTTTGGCGACGGCCGGGATGTAAACGCTCCAGGGAAACAGCCAGATCAGATGGAATAACCAGAAGTAGAGGCGCGGGACGGTGTTGTAATCGCGCGGGTAACGCAGATTGAGAAAACGGAGCAACTGCTCGTTGATGAAAAAGAACCAGAGGAAGCCGTGATAGGAGTTCGGGCCGCTGTGAAGCGTGAAAACGAAATACGGCGGATTGCGCAACATGGCGAGGATGTGCCAGGGAGCGGCAATGAGCAGGATGACAAGCGTGCCGCTGAAGGGATGAAGGCGCTTCCAGACATTCCAGGAAAAAAGCTGGCGCGTGAGAAGGAGA
>Ga0187883_10000978_pt1 | contig 17807 bp, 18 predicted proteins | sample June2016WEW_20_1_2_FD_132966 | JGI IMG/M metagenome (GOLD analysis project Ga0187883, IMG submission 132966) | Peatland microbial communities from SPRUCE experiment site at the Marcell Experimental Forest, Minnesota, USA - June2016WEW_20_10 | ecosystem: Environmental > Terrestrial > Soil >...
AGCAACGCCACCGGAATGGCTGCCGAATAAGCAAAGTCGAGCGTGAACATCCGGGCCGGTGCCAGCGGTCCCGCTCCCTTGCGCCGCACCGCGAACGCATAAGCCAGCGCGAGGAGCATCCAGAACAGCCCGCAGTAAGTCAGCGTCCTGTTCACCGCATCCACTGTCTGCACGACTAGGCGCGGAGTACTGTTTCCCCACTGCACGGCGTTGTAGGACAACATCAGGAAACGCAGCAGAATATCCAGCCCGAAATCAAGCCACACAATCCCATATAGCGACTTCAACAGCGACGGCCATCCTTCGCGCGCCCAGCCCGGGACGAGCCTGACGGAAATCATCCAACAAGCCGACATGCCTGCCACGATGAGCCAGGTCAGGAGGTTAGTTTGTAAACCGGCAAACGAAGGCATAGCTCTCTCTTGTGGTTATACATGGTCGAACGTGGAGGTAGTGTCCGGCGTGCGGATAAGTTTACTGGCCGGGTTCTAGTTGGTCAATGAATTCCTCGGTTCCCTAAAATCTAATTCTTGGCTCGATAGGCCATCGTCATGTGGCAAAAAAGCTGCACTCTGCGCATGGTGGCAAGCATCACTGCCGACGACACGCACCAGCGCGCCGCCGTCCGCACTCCAGGGGTGATGGCAATGGATTCCACGCCCTTGTATATGCCAAAGAATCGTTTTGCCAGCGAAAACCCCGCTCTGACCAGAAGCTTGTCCAGAGTGGCCGGGACGAAGTGGTTGATATGTTCGCCCAGGTCCAGCTCTGGCCAGCGATGGCGCACGCTGCCGCGCAAGGAAACGACCGAATTATTAGGCACATCAATCAGCAGCAGGCCGCCAGGCTTCAATATCCGCTTAGTTGGCGAAGCAGCGCGAACGGGTCATTCACGTGTTCCAGCACGTTCATCAGCGTGACCACGTCGGCCCATCCGACCCATTCGGATGCAGCATCGTCCGGAAACAGCACCGGGCATCCCACGCTTCTCTCCGTCTCGCCGCGCTCTCGGGGATCGATGCTTATGCCGCGCACGTTAAATCGCGGCGGAACACCGCAGTTGTAGCCGTCGATGGACTGCGCCGCCAGTAAAAACAAGCCTCCGGCGCATCCCGCGTCGACAAAATTAATATTGCCTGTGGGGATCGTCTTCACGATGAACTGCAACACGCGCCCGTACAACGGAACCGACTTGATCTGATTGGCCAGACCATAATGCGCAGGCGACAAGCCGGAGGTGGTGTCCACTCGCTCCCGCGCCAGTTGATCGTAATGCAAGATTTTCTCCGCAATGTTCTGCACCCGATGCGTGTAAAGCATTCGGCATTCGCGGCAGCGGACGAGTTCGTATCTGCCCTCGCAAGAGAGTGTCCCGCTGCGCGATGAGCTTCCGCACGCTGGACAACTGCGCTCTTCGAGGGGCGGGGCTGAGATCACGGCCTGCTGCTGGCGTAGCTCTGACATGCTATTGCGTTGGATTCTAGCATCGCTGCTAAAGGACCATGTTCGGCAAGACCCCTGCCCGCTATAATTCCCGCTCCAAATGGAAGTCGTGCAGACATGTGACGCTTGCGGGGCTACCCTTGGAGGGCACCGCGTTGAGGGGATGGCCGAGGTCAGTCTGGTGCAATTGCAACTGCGGCCTCGTGATCTCTCGCCGCGCCCGATGCCAGACGAACTGGGTCGATACTATTCTCCACCGTACTATTCCTACCTTCCGAAAACACCGACTACCAAGGTCCAAATCTTAGCCAAGCTGCGAGCCTACAAGTGGGGCATCCGGCGAAGGACGGTCTCGCCGGGCGCAGGGTCTGGCAAATGTTGGCTTCTCTATTTGGAAACTTCTTCCTGTTCTATCTGCCCTATCGCGGCTCGGGAAAAAGTTTGCTAGAAATTGGTTGCGGAACCGGGGCTGACTTGGATTGGGCGCGACAGTTAGGCTGGGACGTACACGGTTTCGAACTCAACGAAAGCGCCGTTGAGTTCGCGAGAAAGCAGGGCCTCGACTCCCACCGCTCGTCCTTCGAGTTCCAGCACCTGGCTTATGATGATGCAATCGAACGAGTTGGCTGACAGGCTCGCGTTCTTCGCCGAAGTTCGCGCTCCAGCGATGTCACCAACTTCTGCACCCAGTAGGATTGCTCTTGGTTGCGGTGCCGAAATTCGATAGCTGGACCAGACATGGCGACGGGAAACTTCTGGCACGATTTGCAATATCCCATCCACGTGCACCACTTCAACCAGCCAGTGCTGGAGCGGATGGTTCATGAAGCCGGGTTTCAGGTGCGCGAGGTGCGGCTGAGTTCCAAACTCCTAAACCTTTCTTACGCGCTGAGGACGATGAAGCAATTTCACGTTCTCGAACGCGTGTTCACCTGGCCGCAGGGAACACTTAGCGATGTAATGCTGATCGTAGCGGAGGAGTAGTTGTCTGATATTGTGATGCGTCAGCAGATGATTTGCCCATAGTGCACTCGCCTTGAGACCAACTACCAAATACGCCGGCCTTTTGCATGACAAACTGATATTCGGCCGCAGGGTTCGAGTCTTGTCAGACTGGTTCGCTCAGCTTGCGCCCCCTGGATCACGTGTGCTCGATGTGGGTTGCGGCGATGGTCTGATCTCCGCACTTCTGGGATCCATACGGCCCGACCTCAAGATTCATGGCGTCGACGTACTTCGCCGGGATCGTACGCACATCCCGGTTCAAATGTTCGACGGCACCCACCTTCCATTTCAAGATCAATCGTTCGACCTAGTGCTGTTTTCCGATGTCCTCCATCACACGGAAGACGCTCTGCTGCTTCAGCGGGAAGCGCACCGCGTCTCCAGCCGGTTTGTTCTGATAAAAGACCACTTTCGGAAGGGACTAGCCGCGGCCACTCGTTTGCGATTCATGGACTGGGTCGGGAACGCAAGATTCGGTGTTTCCCTGCCCTACAACTATTGGACCGAAGTGCAGTGGAATAGCGCCTGGCGGGAAGTCGGCCTTCGACCGGAGAGATTGGAAACCCAGCTTAGGCTTTATCCTGCCCCCGCAGACTGGGTCTTTGGTGCACATCTACACTTCATTGCACTGCTCGCGGTGTGACTGGTCGGACCGTACACACGCTTTACTTACGTGCCAACCCCAATATGCTGACGAAAAGACTGTAGAGAGTCACTTGCACACCCATGAGGATGAGACCAACCGCGCAGGCAACGACACGCATCAGCAATAAGGGATCCATGGCACCGAAGCCGTGAGCGTTCCAGAGGAAGACGGAATAAAAGGCACACCCGACACCCCCAAGCAACATCGAGATTCCAACCGCCAAACCACCTTCGAGAGTGAAAACTCGGAACAGCTTCGTCAGTTGGGGGTCCTCCGGCAACAAGCCCGTGGTGGTGGCAAAGACCTTGGCGAGGAAAGCAAATAGCACGGCCTGGAATCCCACTAGCGCCGAGACCACTGCATATAGCAGAGTATGAATGTCGAGTTCAACTCCGTGGACTCTGCGAGGCCCGGGAAGCAACCAGATGGCAAGAGCGCTTCCAGCAAGCATCAGCGTGATGCCAGGGTACAGAAAGAGCCAGCGAGGACTGTACATCAGGAGGAAACGCAAGTGCCGCCAGCCGTCGCGCCAACTTCGCAGGTGCGGCGGACGACTGCGCCCGTCCGGCGAGAGAGTGGTAGGAATTTCGTCAACGCGCATTTTAAGCAGCGTGGCTTTTACCAACATCTCGCTGGCGAATTCCATCCCTGTCGTGCGCAGGTCCATCCGCTGGTAGGCTTGCTTGGTGAAGGCCCTCAGGCCGCACTGAGAGTCACCGCATTTGCTCTTGAAAAACAGCCTCCCGATTCCGGTCATAACGGGATTGCCAAAGTACTTATGCAAGGGAGGCATAGCACCAGGCTTGATGCCGCCACGAAACCGGTTGCCCATCACCAGGTCGGCGCCCGCACGAAGTTGGACCACGAATCTCGGCACGTCGCGAAAATCATAGCTGCCATCCGCGTCGCCCATGACGACATAATCCGCCAGCGCCCCACCAATGCCGCCCATCAGAGCGCTGCCGTAGCCTTTTTGAGGAACCGCTACCACCCGGGCGCCCATGCTCTCGGCGATCTCGCGCGATCCGTCGGTGCTACCGTTATCGCCGACCACGACCTCGCCTTTGAGTCTCGCACGCTCGAATGTCTCCTGGATTTGCCGGATGCAACCGGCGATCGTCTCCGCCTCGTTCAGGCACGGCAGGACAACCGAGACTTCCGGCTTTCCCGAAAGGTGTGCGGCAGATTGAACCCCGGCAAGGGACGTATTCTCCATAGGTTGTTGACTCAGGACAGTTATAGATTCGGGGAGTTTCGCTTATTTGCCCCGGAACTATGTTCCCAAACCTCCCACGCCGGACCCGACTGCAACAGGGCCCAATCAGATTGAAGTGCAGCCGGCCTGGGCGATCCCGCCGGAATTGCAACGTATCTCACCTGATAGTGGTTCATTGCCGCGGCGGGGTTGGAGGCTATTTGATCAAACAAGGCCAATCGGCTTGCCCGCCGCGCCACCCTCCTCGCTGGATCTCGCAACTCGACGCCGTATTGCAGATGATCCAGGTCCCACGTCTCCTTTGCATCGAACTGCTCGCGTGAGGCCCCGGAGAGATAAGCATTGAACGCGATGCGACGATCGAATTCAAGATCGGTAACTGAAGGACTCAGCATCACGGGGTAACCCGCCGCCAATGGCGTAACATGATCGACGATCATTGCGAATTGAACGAAGTCGTCGGTCCCGGCAGTGACGGCCCCGGCAGCAAGCGGCAGATACCCCGGAGCGCCATGCTGCCTCTCGTAGTCCTCGTATCCGCGGCTGTAGCGCTGGCTGTCTTTCGTCCGGATTGCCTCGAGACCGCGAAGGTATACGCCCGCCGCGGCATTCAATAAAACCGCAACCACAAGGATTCCCCCGGCGACGCGGGCCCCCGCTCCTATCCGCTCGACGGCGTCGATCGTAAGCAAGACCAGAAGCAGGATCATGCATGGGCAAAAAAGGTAGGCCCAATGGTAGTTTTCCAGTTGAAGCCCGGTGAGTATCTGCTGGTGAATCATTATGAATCCAGCAGCGCAGAGGCACCAGAGATAAAGCAGCCGCCTGAAGAAGTGCTGGACGATCACGAAAGTGATCAGCACAAGCGCGGCGGAAAGAAGAAAATGACCGTGCTCGCTCAATCGCGGAATGGGGACGAATTCGTCAAACCGCTGCATCCATTCCGACCCTTGCCCGTGGCGCGTGAACAACATCCTCGCTAACTCCGGGGTCCCGACAAGACAACCGATCCATCCCGTGAGCAAATATGTCTGCCACCGCGCGCGATCCACCAAGGTCCCCAGCAGCAGGGCAAGGCCCGCCGCAGTCCAAAAATAGAAGTAGGCAAAAAACAGCAGCCCGAAGGCCAAGCCTGAGCAAACGATTCTTGCGCGTGAAGAATTTTCCACACTCCGTCGAAGTGCCCACAGGTAGAGAAAAAGAAAAGGCAGGACGACGACCGGAGAAATAATTCGCCAGTCGCGGTGAATGCTCGGGTTGTGGGCGAAGATCTCCCCGGAGCGGCTGAGCAGGACACTCGCCAGCGTGGCCCATTGATGAAGGAACGGGCGCATCACGAGCCAGCCGCCATCAGTCAAGAGGAAAACGGCGCCAACCATCGCAATCCAAGGACGCCGTACGTGCTGCCAGACCAACGCATACCATCCGAATCCGACGGCCAGTCCTCCGTAGATTCGCAGAACCAAGCCGAATCGAATGGGGCGAAGGTTAAATGCCTTGCATACCAGTTCACCCGGGACTAGTTGCAGCCATGAATAAACTGATTGGCCTCCGTTAACAAACGTCGGGTCCGACAAATACATCGGATGCCAGTGGTAAGCATGACTCGCGATTAGTGTGTATTGAATCTCGTCGGCGTCAGCGATCCACACGCTTGAGTGAGTGACTAAGTACCAAGCGATGTAAGGAAGAGTCGACATCAGCACGCCGCACAATGCGGCGAGACAGGCAACCCCTAAGGGAAAAGAAGCCCGGCGGCTTAATTCCTTGGCCGATGTTAGTTCTTCAACCATGAGAAGGTTACTTTATCAGCAGATTCGACGACCGACACCGCCTGCTGCATCGCCCGTTAGCACAGGAGCTGCTCGAAGAACTTCAAGTGCCGACGAGCAATGACCGGCCACGCAAATTGTTCCTCGGCACGAACCCGGCCCCGCCCGGAAAGATCGTTACGAAGCTCCTTGTCCTCGAGCAGACGCTCCAGCGTGCGCACCCACGCGGATTGGTCTTTTTCTCCAACCACAATCCCGGCATCTCCGATCACGTGCGGAATTTCTCCGCTGTCGCTGCCGACCACGGCCAACCCGCTGGCGAACCCCTCGATGACCATGCGGCCAAACTGCTCGCGCCAATTGGACGTCGTTTGGCTGGGAGCACAAAGAATATCAGCCGCATTCAGGTATGCAGGCACCTCATCGTGGGTCGCACCGACGATGCGAACTCGCCCCGGATATTTCGTGCTCCATTCCTCAAGGCTCTTTTGCATCGGCCCGCTGCCGATAAACAGGGCTCGCCAAGGCGAATGAAGCTGGCCGAGCGCAGAGGTCAAAAGGGCAAGACCCTTTTCCGAAGTCAATCGCCCAAGGAAAGAAACTACCGGTGCAGATTTGTCCCATCCGAGCTGCTGCCGCGTGCGCTGACGCCGCCCCTCGTCAGGACGAAATGCTTCCACATCCACACCGTATCCAATCACTCGGTGCGACTTGACCCCGTAACCTTTTTTTAGGAGCGCCTCACTCACGGTCTCGCCGCAACCGATCCAGCCCGCACATCGGTTCACGCAATAGCGTTCCATCCAGGAAAAAGGTGGAGGATACTTTTTCGTTATGTTCTGGTTGGAAAAAAATACAACCGGGACACGCTTCGGAGCCCAATACGCTGGTTGCCAGCCAGCGACGATGTACGGGTCCTGGAAAATGTGGACCATGTCCCAACCACGCCGGAGAACTTCGCGCAGCCGAAATTCAAATGCCATCACGTGGGGGTGCTTCGTCGCATACATGTCCACTGGTTCAAGCTGGCACGACTCATTCGTACTCACTTCCAGTGCAATGTCCCGCAGTTCGGAGCGCACAAATCGAGGCGCAACTGCGGTCACCTCCCAACGTCCACCGCCTACACGGGCGATTTCGTGAGGCAGGCGGCGGTTAAGAGCCACCACATAAGAATGGCCAACGGTAAGCAGCCGAAGTGGGCGCGCAGTCATTGGGACAGCGTCCCGGCGTCCGCTTGCGGTGCGCTGGCGGGAACGGCCAGGCCAACATACCGCAGAACCTCAGCCGCGCGATGATCGTACGTTTGTGACGCTGCAAACTTCACTGCATTACTTCGGATGCGTTTACGCAGCGCGGCATACCCGAGCAGCCAATCGATCTTCGCATCCAGTTCCTCCGGCGACCGATAGTATGCCGCCGCCTCGTTTTCGGGAAAGAATTCGGTTTGCACGTCGGAATAGCGGGCCAGCATAACGCCCCCGCTCGCAGGCACCTCGAACGTCCGCATGTTGTGGCCGTCCAAGCTCTCTGTATTCAGCACATTCAGCGAAAGTTTTGCTCCCGCATAAATACGCGCTACAGCCTCGCCGTAGACTGGAGCGTGCACACGATGCGGTAGACCCGATTCCCATTTGCTCGGCCAGCCATTGCCCCAGATAGCAACCGAATGTTTACGAATGCTGGCAATCTCTCTCTTTCGCAAACGTGTACAAGTTCCCACAAAAACAACTTGGTGCTGTGTGTCACACGACTGACAGAACAAAGGTTCGGCTGCCGATTGAGGATGAAATAGTTCAGGATCGACACCGAAAGGAAGGTACTCTGCCGCAACCTGGTCTTCCCGGAGACGCCGCACAAGGCTGCGCTCCCACATCCACACGGTGCTGTACTCCCGAAGTACCTCAATCAGATTATGCCGTTGCGTGGATGCTTCGCCTGGAGCCAGACGCACACCGATATAAGGGTTGTCGGGATAATGATTCACAAATGGTACACCGACTAACTTGCGAATGTGTGCGACGGTTTCCGGTTCCAGGTAGGCGGCGCGCACGGCGAAAATGAGTGCCGGTCGCACAGTCTCCGCAATCTCCAGAATGGCGCGGTTCAACTCCCACCACAGGAGCGGGCGAAAAGCGCGCCGCAGCAAACGATTCCGGGCGAAACCGGTGGCTCGGAAGAGCGCCCGATCATCGTCGAAGCGGAACACCTCCATACCGACGCGCTCAAAAGCACGAGCGTAGCTCTCCGGCAATGCACCTAGGTGCGAGGGGCCAATCACAAGGATGCGCCTGTTGCTCACTTCAATTCCCAAGCAGTCGAGATTTGGTTCAGCATAGAAGCTCGTTCTTTTGGAACTGCTGCTACGGTCGCATTAGGGGGACCGGTCCGGATTGATTCATGCCTATCCAATAGGCGCCCAACAAAGGACAATTTTTCCAGCCGCCCGGCTACCGCCTGATTTGTTGAATGAAGCTCGATTAAGAGCGCCGGGCGTGCGCGCCGAAGGACTTCAGTTGCACCATCCAGCACGGCGGCCTCAGTACCCTCCACGTCGATCTTTACCAAATCTGGGTCGGGCAATCCGTCCGTCGCAACAAGGGTGTCGAGTTTGCGCTCCCTGACTACCAGTTCGTTTTCGGCGTCGGGGGCGTGAGATTCTCGATTTGCGAGCCTTCCCATCGTCAGGTTCTTGGACACTTGGAAAACAGCCTCTCTGTCCTGATCGCTCAGAGCAACCCGGTGGATAGACACTTGCCGAAACTGGTTTAGGAGCGCATTATGCATTGCCTGATCTGCAAGCATGGGCACGGGCTCGAAGCCGCAAACCTTGCCCTTCTCGCCTACTAAGCGCGCTGCGATGACGGTTATAAATCCAACGTTCGCTCCGACGTCATACACGGTCATCTCAGGCCGCAACCAGAGTTGCAGGACGTTCTGGATTTCCTGCTCCACAGTTCCGAGCAAATAGCTAACATTGGAGCCACCAGGATTGAAACGAAGACCCCTGCCCACTCCACGTTGAATCACACTATCCTCGTTTTTCATTCTGGCAGCACACCAATCGAAGCCGGGCCTAAGGAAAGGGTTCAACCGCAAGCGGAGCAACGCCTTCAGTAATGGGTCCGGTAACCTTCGAGCTAGTTCGACGGCCAAGTTCATGAAAAAATATGTGAACACTCTAATTACGGCTGAGGGTTTGGTCGGACCTCTCCGGCTCATCAGATCTGGAATGTCCGATGGCGCAGCGCAAAGGATAACGCGCCATCAGTGTCACAGGGTCGGCCATTTGTCCAAAACTACGCACTCGCAATTCGCGCCAATCTTCCACGCAGAATTCAACCTTCTCCGATTGCCGCAAGGCGTTGATCTCGTTTAGTGCTCGAGTCTGCAAATATCTTAAGTACATCCGCTGATTGACGCTGCGGGGCAGGAATGCCAAAAAAAACGTGAGCCGCTCGGTTAACGCATGATGGTTCGCTAAGTAATGCAGAGAGCGCCGCATCAAAGCGCCCGGGCTGCCCAACCTGGATTTCGGATCACGAACTTGTGCTGCGCGCCACAATTGCAGCGGCAAATCGAGTTGGGCGGCATAGTATTTGTAAACATCAAGCCAAACCCACTGCGGAAAAGTGATCAGGTCATAGGTACCGGGCTTGGGAGCCGCCTGAGCTACCTGCACGATCGCTTCGACAATGGCTGCGGTAAAGACCGTGTTGGAGGCACGGAGTCCATGGTGCGGCAATGCAACTTTTCCGTCGCGGATCTCGCTTCGGATCTTGTTGGTGATGTTCTGCAGGTCGCCCATCACGTGTCCCAGCCGAAACACGAACGCGCGGTGGTGCGTTGCAGCGCAGAGCCTACGAAACATTCTCTCGACGATGAGCTTTTCAAGTCCGTAGGAGTCCGGGAGCCAGAACTTCATGACAGGCGCGTAGATCATGATTGTGCTGGCGAATACGATCGGCGCACCGGGCTTTGCCGCTGCGACCATACTGCGCACAATCTGGCGATTCATGTCCCTGTCGGCGCTGGGTATCGCCGTGTTGCTCACTGCAAAGTTCACCACGACATCGCAGTCACCGATTAGCATGCGCGCCTCTGTCGGATCCGAGATGCGCCCGTGCCTGCACTCCATACCGTTCGAACGCAGAAAGGCGGATCCTGAGACGTTACGAGCGACCGGTACAACCTCAATCCCTTCGACATCACGCAAGCGTAGAGACACCTCGGTCCCAACCTGCCCGTTCGCACCCAGAATCGCAACTCGCTTCATGGATTTTGCTTCCCTGCCTTGTACAGGGCTTCGACGGCGCGGATCGTGGGTAGGCAACTCCGAGCGTTGAACTTGGAAGCCTGACAGTTCCGCACCCCGTCGAAAAAGGCCATCCATTCCATGTAAAAAGCTTGATATATTGTAGCGGCGCCAGCGTGTTTCATAACGAGTGAGGCCACATCGCGGCCATTTTGGCCACCGTGGATCTTGATATCAGGCGAAGGACGGCACGGCAACTCAATGGTGCAGTTCTCGAACCGAAGTTCAATCGTATTCTTGGTCGGCCGAAGCCAGGTCACAAAGTAATCCACCTCACATGAGCCCTGTACCGTGCGCAATGTCAAATGCGCATCGATTTCACGATCCACTCCACCATCGAATACGAAACGTTGTTCCACTGGAATCGCTTCGGTCGCGTTACTGATATAAATCGCCACGTCGAGGGAATGACATCCAAGATCCATCAGCACGCCACCGCCGCCGGATGTAGCATCGTCATAGAAACGGAAATCAGCGCCAGTCTTAGTTGTGAGCCCACCCTCGGAAATGGATATCGACCGCAGCGGACCAAACCAATTCCCGGCGACGAGCAATCTTGCCATGACCACGGAAGCATAGCTTCGCCGCTGAAAGCCACAAGCTAACGAGTATTCGGGGTATAGACCGCAAATGTGCTCGGCCTCACAAGCTCCGACAGCTAGCGGTTTTTCTGCCAGCACAGAAGTGCCGCGTTTGGCGAACAGTTCGTAGTACGGCAGCCTCGCAGTCACTGGCACCGCGAGCAGCACGACATCAGTTTGAGGAAGCATGGCCAAGTCGTCCGCCGCAGTGAGTGGAGCGATCTTGTAGCTGCCTGCGACGGACTGCGCTGCTTCGGGGTTCTTGTCCGCGATGTACGCGATGCGAATGCCGTCGCAAGCGCTCAGAACTGGGAGGTGTATTCGGCTCACGATCTCGCCAGCGCCGACGATACCCACCGAGAGCACCCGCGAAACGGGAGCATCCCCGGGCGCTGTGAATCGGGTAATCTCAGTCATTGTTGAGTCAGGCATCGCAAGCTCAGTCGATCTTATCCGGCCGATATGAGGCCAGCACGCTGGATTGCCGCAGTATTTCTTCGGCGTGTGAACGCGACCAGTTTCTCATAAACGTTTCCCGCCCATTCTTTCCCAGGCGCCGACAGAAGGCATCATCCGACAACAGCAATGAGATCGCCTGTGCGAAGTCTTCTGAACTCTCCCGCACCAACACATCATGGCCGTCCCGAACTCCCAATCCCTCAACCAGTTCAGGACTGGCAACGACAGTCTTTTCGCGAGCGAAAGCTTCGACAATCTTCAGGGGCACGCCACCCCGGACAAACACAGGCAAAGCGATCACCCGGCACTGGCTGTACAACTCGTTCGAATCGGCAACTGCGCCGAGAAAATCGATATAACCTAATCTGCGCAGCTTCGTCTCGTCCGCCGCTGGCAAGCTAGCGCCAGCCAGCTTAAGACGTGCCGCGGGATTCTTTTGAAGCACGATAGGAAATACTTGTTCGGCCAAGAACCTGGCCGCATCGAGGTTGGGCACGGATGAATAAGTGCCGATGAAGCCGACGTTCTCATTGGTTGTTTCGGGTCCAGGCTGAAAAATACATTCATCGAGGCTGTTGGCCACCACGATCACATTCACTCCTGGAGCAATGCGGGTAAGGGACTCGGCTTCAGCAGGAGACGTCGCCCAGACCTCGCTGCACTGCGCCAGAAAAATCCGTTCCTGTGTGCGACTCGCAAGATAGTTGGAATAGAGTCCCAACCGCCTTATTGCACCTTTCCCATAATTGGAGAGAAACCGCGCAGTTAGCTCGGTGAGGACGTCAATCGCATCGGCGATCACGCGAAATCCGCTGCTTTTCAGCGGGGCGGCGTAATGCAACATGAATGACGGCAGCACGACGAAATCGGCTTTGACTCTTCGCGCCTCCGCAAGAACAATTTGAGCCGCGCCGATGCGGTCGTAGGACGTGGAGAACGGATAACGCTTGCCCGGAAGCCCGAGCGCTCCTCGTACAAGAAAATCTACCTTGTGTCCGATCAGTGAAGCAGTGGAGAAATCGCGATGCGGGAAACGGCGGCCGCCATGGCGAACTCCATCGCAGATCTGCGCCAGCGGAGTGGACTCGACCGGCGCGGGCTCGCGCCCCTCGGTGGAGAAATAAAGGAGCGCGCCAAAACAGCCCAGCCTCCGGACGAGTTCCAGGTTGCTGACCATCCGCAAGTGCAGACCGGTCGTGGCCGGGTATGGGAAGTCCGGCAGCACCGTGAGGACGCGAGTCGGCTTCCTCTTTCGTGCCGCCGACGCATGGCCATCCTGGCTAGTTCTGGAAAGCTGTTCTTGGTTGCTGTTCACGAGTTGATAGCCATGTGGAGACTTCCGTCGCCGTCTTGAACTCGACATCCGGAAGATTTTGCAGCCGCCGGATATTCGCTTGAAAATTACGGATCCCAGTTTCAGTTAAATCATAGGGATGAAAGAAAAATGCCCACACATCCTTGGCCTTGAGCGGCAGTTCCCGCCAGTGATCGGTGAGCAACTGCGTCTGATTCGTCAATCCCGACATGGAAAAGCACCCATGTCTGAGCCGCAAAAGTCCGCGCGCCACACTCCCCGCCAGCGAACGGCGAAACTGCGCGGCCGGCACTTCCCACAGCTTCAACGGAGCCGTGCCGCTGCGCTGGTAATCGTTGCCACTCGGATGGTATGGCACCTCTGGACAATCACGCCAATCCGTCATCAGCCTAACCTTGCCCACCGAGAACCAGAGTGCATTGCCGGGCAGCGCTGAAAAGTCCACAACCACACCGAGCCGGTCGAGCGCAGAGAGCAACGCACTGCTGCTGTAGTCCCAACCCGTGCGAGTAGCGTTGACAGGGAACCAGGAGACGAGACGCTCGTGAGCCTCACCCAGCCAATCCGGAACGGGATCGAAAACGAACTGCTTCTGCAGCGGAGCATACGACATCGTGTGCATGTGCCACCCGAGCTCGTGGCCTCGTTCCTGCAGCTTGTCCCACAGGGGGCGGTGGTTTGTGTATCCGCTCTCGAAGCTGCCTGTGCTGAACTCGACACTCTGATCGGTCCGGATAAGCCAAGTGACTGCAGGCATGTCCTCTCTCATTCCCCTGAGCAGCACATCGATCCGATTCAGACACTCCCACACATCTCCCGCAGGCCGCCGATCGAGGATAGGCGGCAGTATGGGATCAACATCGCAGCCGATCAGAATATTCACCGCTCTTGTGCCACCACGAAAATCGCCGGAGCTATCTCAAGCGCACCCAACGTTCGCTCAACAATCAACGGAGGATTGATCAATGGCAAGAGGAAAGGCAACGCGTCGATCATGTGATCGAGAATACAGGTCGCATACTGTTCCTTAATAACAAACCCGGCTTCGTTAATAAGCGTGCGCATCATGGCGGGGCTGTGTCCAAACAGATCTGGGAGGTATTCTTCCTTTGTTGCGGCGAACGGGTTTGGCACCTTGCCCCAGATAAACCGCGCGATTCTGCCCGGATTGCGCAGATTGCTGTAGCTGAAAACCAAGGTACCGCCCGGACGAAGAATCCGGTGGAGCTCCGCCAGAGCGGCCTCTGAATTGTGTAGATGATGGAACACCCGGACCATGAGCACGGCGTCGAACGAACTATCCGCAAATGGCAGCGCATAGACGCTGGCATCGTGGTACTTCACCGCATTTCCAAATGTGCCCATCGCGGCCGCACGGAGATTACTGGCAGGTTCGACCATGTGGACGTCCTGGTACTTGTCGAGATAACAAGGCCCCAAGCGCCCAAATCCAGCACCAATCTCCACGATTGAGCCACCACCGGGCAGAACGTGCTCTACGATCCTCTGCTCCAGCCGGTCCAGGTAACGCCTGCCGGGCCCAACCCAGAAGTGTTCGTAGTCCACTCCCTCATAGTCTTTAGAAAACACAATTGGCGTTCTCATTCAAATTCCTGCAACTGAAGTGTGTTGAAGTCCGCGGGAATGTCGGCAGCGGCAAGACGACACCGAGCCAGCAGGATACCGCAGCCTTCCATTTTCGATGGGCGAACAGTAATCTCGTGCGTGGGAGTGAGGACACGGTGCAAGGGTGCGAGCGTTCTGGCACGATTTGATCGTGATACGCCATCGCGATACGCTTGAATCGGCCAAGCAGGTCCGGTGAAGCGGCGGCAAGACGTCGTGCTCGGAGCCTCGATATCAACTTTCAAGAAATCGATCTCCTGGGCAAGAGCACGATCAAACAACCCGGAAAGAGGGACCACCGGCGTGCTGTCCGCTGCGGCCGGATCCACTCGCAGCACGTGATCGAGCGAAGGAGAGCTTGCCGCCTGCGTCTGTCCCCTGCTGAACCCGGCGCCCAGAGCCACGTCGCAGTAGGTTACAGTTTCCGGACACGCTCGTGCCACGTTGGCTTCGAGATACTTGAAGTTTCCCAGGAACGGTCCGAGCGCAATCACCCGGCATCGGGGGTTCTGCCGCGCTATCTGGATAGCGAAGATACCGACATTGGCGCCGGTGTCGATAATCACGCCTCCGTCCGCGGGACGATAGAATCCTGCGGTGTAGGCATGCTCAAGCCACAGCTCTACAACTACTTCCAACAGTCCGCCGCCCCCTGAGGGATGGGAGATACGCGTGCCGTCCCAAAGCACAACTTCATCGCACGGCTGCGCAGCGCGCATCCGCTCAACTAGAGTCCGGCCGTTGCGAAAATGCAGCATCAGTGAAGCCATCTGGAGAACGCTTTTCAGATACATACTTCAAATACTTAAACAGACGCGTGGGGATGAGCCTTGAGAGCGGCGATCATCTGCTGATAAACAGAAATCATTTTATCAACCACTGGACGCGGCGAGTAGTGTTCTTCGATCAAATGCCTCGCGGCGTCGCGCATCTGCTGCCGTTCTGCGGAGTTTTCCAGCAAACGGCAGACCTTGCCGGCGAGCTCTTCGTCGGTTTCACCAACCCAACATTCGCGTCCATTCTTGTGGTCGATGCCCTCGACGCCTTCCCAAGTAGTAACTACGGGCACGCCGTAGGCCATCGCTTCCATTACTTTGACTTTCATTCCGCTGCCCCGCGAAGGGGCATAGACCATGACCGCGGCTTTGGCGAAAAAGTCGGATGGATTGGCCAGGTTTTCCGCCAGTGTGAGATCTTGCCGCGACGAATATTTCTGCAAATACTTGTTGGCGTTCCAGCCCGCGATATAAAGTTTCGCCTGCGGGAAACCCTGTTTCACCAAAGGCCAAATACGAGTGATGAGACGCTCCGCCGCGGAACGGGATGGCTCCCAGTGCATGGAACCGATCAAGCCAACGACAGGCTGCTCGGCCGGCGGCTGCATGTTATACAAGGCGGTGTCCAAGGCAAAAGGCACGACCCAATAATGGCCCTTTGGATTGATCGATTCCGCCATCACCTTCAGCCGCGGAGTGAGCAGACGAGTGTTCGGAATCCCGTTGAGGAGATGGCGTGTGGCGCGCCGCGCTTGCCACAGCGCCTTGCGCTCGCGGAATACCATGTTTTCTTTCTCGGACCAATCGATGACGTCGAAGAAGTGCACGTTGAGCAGCGCTCGTGGCACACCCAGGCCTAGCCAGCCGGTGGACATCTGTTCGAGGTGCAGAACGTCGTAGCCTTTCGCCAATTCCCGCTGAAGCAGACCGGTCAAGGCCGAGTCCTGAAGCAGTTCGCTGCGCGGCCGAACCAGGTTCAGCCACTTGCGCCGCAGCGCGACTGAATCCACGCTGAGGCGATGGCAGTGCAGCGTCAGTTGCCGACCGGGCTTCGACAGCCACTGTTTTGCCTCCGACACGCGTTCGTCCGGCTCCTCCGTCACCGCTAACGCCGCGACTTCATGACCGCGGGCCAACAACTCTGTAATCAAAACGTAGAACCACCGCGCGGCGGTGTCGCCGAATGGATGAGGCACGGCGGGAGTGACGACGATGATCCTCACCGCTGCTGCTCCGAGATTGTGACTGCAACGGTTGTGGCCGCAACTTGATTACGGTTTCGCAGAATGTCATCGCTCCGGGCCAGCAATTCCAAGTACAACCCGAGGGTCTGTTCGGCAGCCTTGCGCCAGGAGAAGAAGCTGGCCCGCTGGCGGCTTTTTTCGGCGAGGGCACTCCGCAAAGCGGGATCGTCAGCAATTCGCGCCATTTGCTGGGCGATTGAATCTAGATTTTCTGGATCGAAGAGCAGACCGCTGCCGTCGAGTACTTCTGGGAGACTGGAGGTTTCGGAGGCAAGGACGGGCACTCCGGAAGCCATCGCTTCGACGAGCTGAAGCCCAAAACCTTCGTAGCGCGAAGGATGCACAAACGCAAGCGCACCCTGATACATCGCGGGCAACTCTTCGTCGGCAATTTGGCCGGGACAGAGCACTCGTGAGGATAGACCCAGCGCGTTAATTTTCTGGGCGACATCCGCAAAGTCCCATTTGTGCTCACCCGCCAAAACCAGCGGCGGAGAATCATTCGGCAGGTGGGCAAAAGCTTCTACTAACGTGCCAACATTTTTCCTCCGATCGAACCCGCCGAGAAAAAGAAAATATTCGGGAGGCAGCGCATATTTGCCGCGGAAGCGCGCAATTTGTTCTGCGGGCAACATCTCATAGAAGCGCCGGTTCGCAGCGTTGTAGATCACCACAACGCGGTCCGGGGACAGCCGATGAAACCGGCAAATGTCCTGCTTCGAGAAGTTTGAGACCGTGATGTACTTGTCGGCGCTGTGCCGGGAGACAAAATCCGCATACTTTTTCCGCCAACTTCCGCGCCAGTGTTCGCCCGCGCAATACTCAGGCAGGCGGTCGATAATGTCATGGCAGGTTAGGACGTACTTGCAGGCACGCCGGTACGGGAGCCCGCGATTCGCAGTGACGTGGAAAACATCGATGCGCATCTGCCGCAAGCGGTTCGGGAGTTCGACCTGCTCCCACAGAATCTCTCTCCGCGCCTCAAACACCACCGCTTTGATTTCCAATGCGGCGAGAAATTCTCGAGCAATTGGACCCGTCGAAAACGAATACAACTCAATGTTGCCGCCCGCGATCTCCTTCATCGCGCGAAACAGTTCCACGGTGTAGCGCGCGAAGCCGCGCATCTCGTAGTGCATCAAGATGCGGCCGTCGACACCAATGCGAATCAAGAGGCTTCCTCGTGTGGCAAGAGTTTACCTTAAGCTGAATGCACGGCGGCGTGGCATGCTGCGCAGAGGGTGATCAAGTTTTCGTCTGAGTCTTCCCCCGAGTGGCTGCGAAATTGTTGGATGGTAGAGACGAGTCTTGATGACGTTAGCCCGTGCGGAGCCTTGCGGTCGTAGGCGCTTTCGCGCCGACGCCTCACCGAGTGGGCATGGCCTCTTGCTCTCGTCTCCCCAAGCAGA
>Ga0187883_10000982_pt1 | contig 17767 bp, 19 predicted proteins | sample June2016WEW_20_1_2_FD_132966 | JGI IMG/M metagenome (GOLD analysis project Ga0187883, IMG submission 132966) | Peatland microbial communities from SPRUCE experiment site at the Marcell Experimental Forest, Minnesota, USA - June2016WEW_20_10 | ecosystem: Environmental > Terrestrial > Soil >...
CGCGTGAAGACCTTGCCGCTCGGATTGTGCGGAGTGTTGATCACGATTGCCTTGGTGCGCGGACCGAATGCAGCTTCCAGCTCGGCGCGATCGATCGAAAAATCCGGATCGCGCAGCGCCACGTAACGCGGCGTCGCACCGGCCAGGATCACGTCGGGCCCGTAGTTTTCGTAAAACGGCTCGAAGATGATCACCTCGTCGCCGGGGTTGACCACCGCCAGCATCGTCGCGATCATCGCCTCGGTCGCGCCGCAGGTTACCGTGATGTTGCGGTCGGGATCGCACGCGATGGCGTTGTAGCTGCGCACCTTGTCCGCGATTGCGCGGCGGAAATTCGGCGAGCCGTGGGTGATCGCGTACTGATTGTATTCCTCGTCGATCGCGCGTTTGGCGGCTTGCTTGATTTCGGCCGGGGCGGGAAAGTCGGGAAATCCCTGCGCCAGGTTTACCGCACCGGACTTGAGCGCTCGCCGCGTCATCTCGCGGATTACGGATTCGGTGAATAATCGTGTCCTGGCGGAAATGTCAGTGGGCATGACTCTGGGCGATCGTCGCGCGCGGAAATTCGATGCGCGCGGCAGCTCGGTTGTTCGGATTCTAGCCGCGCGCGCGTGCGCGCGACAACTTGCCCGATTTCAATGCCGGCTTAAGTTGAAAATTAACCGCGAATTGTGGATCGAAGTGACTTCAGCGACCGATCGGGTCAGACGAAACCGGGGACAATTCAGCGAAATGGGATTGCGGCGCTACGATGCCGACCCCTAATCAGCCCCTTCCTCTTCCATCACGCCGGGTCCCTGGCGCAGCCGCCATTCATCGATTACCTCGACGTTGAAGCGCCAGTCGCTTCCGATCTTGAAGCCGGGCAACTGCCCTTTCTTGAGCAGCCGGTAGATCGTCGAGCGATGGACTCGCAGATATTCGGCGAGCTCGTTGACTGTCAGCACCTTAGTTGAGGATGGCATCCCTTCAATTCCTCTTTAATGCGCCTATCCGTTCTTAGGCTGGCAAATAAGCTATCACAAAAGTTGAACTGCGCTATAGACCCTCTTATTGGACTATCTCCCGCCTTGTGTCAAGCCTTGGGCGGAAATACCGCGCCTCATTGTGTTATTTAGCACTGAATCAGCACTGTTTTCGTGCGTTTTAACGATCTAGCCGAGCAGTCGGTTGCCCGCTTCCCTCAGCTCCGCGCGATGGTCCGGGTGAGCAATCGCGATCAATTCGGCGGCGCGCTCGCGATGGTTCTTGCCCAGCAGCCGCGCGATTCCGAATTCGGTCACCACCGTATCGGCGAAATAACGCGGCACCGTTACCAATGCGCCGGCTTCGAGTTGCGGCACGATGCGCGAAATCGCGCCGCCCACCGCGGTTGATTGCAGCAACGTAATGGCGCGTCCGCCCGGGCATAGAAACGCACCGATATGAGCTTCTGGCTGGCCTCCCGTCCCGTTCATCATCCGCGCGCCGAGCACGCTCTCCGAGTTAATCTGGCCGGTCAGATCGATGCTGAGAGCATTGTTGATCGACGTCTGCCGGTAGTTCGAGGAAACTGTCGCGACCTTGAGCACGTAGTCGGGGTCGTAAAGCTCGAACGCCGGGTTGTCGTCGATTATCCGCAAGTCGTCGGGATCCGAACCCGTCCACGCGGCCGCCACCGCCCTGCCGCGATGAATCGTCTTGCGCCGGCCGTTGATGATTCCGGCGTCAACCAGCCGCGCGATTCCCGGCGCGACCATCTCGGTATGCAGCCCCAGGTCGTGCTTGCCGTCGAATGCGCCCAGCCGCGCCATCTGCGAACTTGGTTCTCCAACTCCGATCTGAATCGTCACGCCGTCTTCGACGAGTTCGCTCAGGTATCCCGCTACCGCCTTTAACTCTTCAGGCGGCTGCGCCAGGCCGAGCAACACCTGCAAATCCGCAAGCGGCGTGCGTTGCAGATACTTAACGATCGGCCAGATACGTTCGACTCCGGCGGCCGCAATGATCGCCCGCATGCCCTCGCGCTTTTCGGCGTCCATCGCTGCAAGCGCCTGCTCGATCGTAGCCAGATCGGGCGGCGGCGGAGTTCCCTCGACGAAATAATCGAACTCCGAGACATGCATGTAAACGTCGCCGTAAGTGCGCGTCATGCTTGCGTCAACCTCGGCGATTGCGTGACGCGCGCGCCGCGCGTACATCCGCTTGTTCCACTGATGCGGCCCGAAGCTGACGAATCCCTTTGCGTTGGGCGCGGTGACGTTGACGAACGTGAAATCTATCGGCTTGTCTTCGGCCGGCCGTTCGTCGTGCGGCTTGAAGCCGGTCGAAAATAAATTGGGCAGGTAGGTGGCCGCATGTCTGTCATGCGACGGACGTCCCATATTGCCGATGAACAGCTCGAACTCCAGGTTGAAATGCGCCGCGGCTTCTCCGCCCAGCCATCCCGGGTCGATTAGCGGCGACGACATCCTGAGATTGACCACGCCGCCGATCTGATTGCCTCGCGCCGCCAACGCGCCCTGCATCACGGTCCCCGCCGCGAGCGGGAAATTCACCCGCATCCCCGCCTTTACCATTGCGGCCGCTTCGTCAGCCGAAATCGTGCGCGATCGGTAATACTCCTGCCAGTTCATTTGAGCTGCTTCCTCCTGGATTTGGAGCCCCGGCGACCAACGAACAGGGACTTTGAACCGACACAATGCCCCATTGACCGCGTGTGCGGCAAACTTGTCCGCCCCCATCCGAGCGGCTAGCTTTCGAGCATGCTCATTGCCGACGGCGAGTTGCGCTACCACATCCGCCGCGCCGGCGAGTTGATCGCCGTCGAGGATGAAACCCTGGCCGCTGGGATGATTCGCGGCATCCGGCGTCCCGCGAGCGGATCCAACCTGTACCAAGTCGAAGCCGAACTCGACGACGCCGGGCTCATCCGGCGCGTAGTCGTGAGCTACAGCCGCGGCCCCTTCACTCGCAATGCCACCTACGAATCAGCCGACAGTTTTCTGCGCGGCAACGTCGGCGCGATGGGGGGGCGCAACAACTTGACCACCAAGCTCGGGCGCTATGGCGAAGTGGATGCCGACCTGATCATCTTTCGCGCTCTGACGATCGCCCATATTCGCGAACGCGGGCAGACGCGATGGACCGGACGGGTGGCCGCAATCGATCCGAATACACTCGTCGCTGCCACCAGCAAGCAGTCGTGCCGCCAGCGTGGCAACGATCCGCACCTGTGGATTTACGAGCCACGGATGGGCGACTGCGAGGAAATTGAGATTGACGACTCGGGACTGGTGCTGCGCCGGCGCGATTCACGCGGCATCGAAACCGTTCTGGTCTCGCCGCCTCTCCCCCTTACCCAGTTCTAACCGGGACGAAGTCCCGCATCTTTTCTTAATACTGGGTGCAGGGCTCACCCCTGGCCGTTGGCACGGCCGGCCAGTATCAAAAGACTGCGCGCCAGCGGCAGTGGCCGCGCGCGACAACGGAGCGCGGCCTTAACATTGGGTGCAGGGGTCACCCCTGTTACGCTGCGAGCTTCTTGGCTGGCATCTTGCAGTCGCCGTCGAACTGCGCCCCCTCGTTGAGCACCAGGCTCGGCGTGCTGATCGTGCACTGCACTCGCGCCGTCGCCATCAACTCGACGCGTTCGCGCGCCGTCACTTCGCCGCTGAACGCGCCCGCGATCGTTACCTTGCCCGCGGAAATCCGCGCGCTCACCACCGCGCCGGTCGCGATTACAACTTCATCTCCGGTGATCTCGCCTTCCGCTTCGCCTTCGATTTTTACCGGGCCGCGAAAGTTGAGTTTCCCCGAAGCCTTGGTGCCTTTTCCGATCCGTGACTCGAATCCCGATTCTTCGCTGAGCGCCATATACTGATTGCCTTTCCCGGTTTGGGGTTTCACTATTGCTGGAATGCGCGAGCGCACGCAATCTGGCCGGCCGGATCGCGAATGTGAATGAAACGTTAAGCAGTGCGCCGTAAGCGGCTTGCACGCGTCACGTCGCGCGGCGCAATGTTCTTACAAGGAGATTCGTCATCAAATGAATCGTAAATCCGACCAGCTGCGCGAACATGGACCTGAACGCCACGGTGGCCAGGGACTCGATCCGCATCAGTATGATTCCGGCGACGCGACGATCCTCGCGCTGCTCGCCGAGACCCGGGCCGCCGATCACGTCGATCTCGTGATCACCTGGCGCGCCGACGCGTACGAAGTGTGGTCGCGGCGCGGGATGATTCGATTCAAGCGCTTCGCCGATGAACGCGGCGCGCTCTCATTCGAAGTCGTCGAGCAAATCGGCGACAACCCGATCGCAAATCAGGATCCATTCATCGTTTCCACGATCGACGAGGAACTCGACGCCGCCGGCCGCAGCGGCAATCGCACCGACGATCCAAATCGCGCCTGGTTCGAACCCCACGTGCTCAGCCATCCCTACGCGTATGAGCGAATCGCCCAGCTCTTCGACAGTCCGCGCGCTCCCGATCTGGTCCTCAGCCCCAAGGCCTACGCCTACGGAATCCAGCCGGGGCAGCATGGCGCACTCGACGTGGTGCAATCCCGCGCGCCGCTGGTGTTCAGCGGTCCGGGCGTCCGCCGCGGACTCTTCAAGCTGGGCGCCCGCCAGGTCGATGTCGCGCCGACGATCGCGCGCCTGATGGGACTCCCGAAAATCGCCGGCCTCGACGCCTCGGGCTCACCCGCCGAGGTTTACCTCAAACGCCAGGACGGCAATCCGCTCGAGGAAATTATCGACCATCACGCAGGGCGCCCGGCGCGCGCCTACATGTTCCTGCTCGACGGCCTGTCGCATTCGGAGCTGCGCCATCAGCTCGATAACAATCCCGGCGCGATTCCGAATCTCGCCGGCCTCGTCGAGCGCGGCGCGATGCTCTCGCACGGATCGATCGTCAATTTCCCGAGCATCACGTGGCCCAGCCATTCGACGATTCTGACCGGCGCATGGTGCGGGCATCACGACGTCGTCAATCCCACTTTCCACCTGCGCGAGCATCGCGAAACCGTGCCTATTCAGGGCAACATCTTCGAGACCGAACGGTTTCTGAGTCCCCACGTCGAGACGCTCTACGAAGCCTTCAAGCGCGCCGGTGGCGCCCGCCCCGGTGGGGTAGGCGCGATCACGGCCTCGATCCATGAACCGCAGGGACGCGGCGCCGATCATGCGGTGTTCGAGCGGCGGATCGTCGGCGATAAGGCGCGCCTCAAAGCGCTTACCGCCGAGATGTCTGGCGACCTGAGCCCGCGATGGGCGGCGGACAATATGCCCACCATGACTCGCGAAGAGATCGTGGACATCCGCGGCATGGCGCAAGTGATCAACCTCTTCGACCATTGCGCCGGCGACGCTCCCGTGTTCGTCGCGCACGAGTTTGTGATCACCGATGGCGCGGGCCACGACTACGGCCCCCATCACGAGGGGCTGCGCGAGGCGCTCTACCGCACCGACCGGCGAATCGGCGCGGTGCTCGATTTGTTCCGTGCGCGCGGCTTGCTCGAATCCACGCTGTTTATCGTAACGTCCGACCACGGGATGGCCGCGCAGCGCGTCGAGCTCAAGGCGAACCCGGCGCGCGAAGCGGAGCGGGTGGGAATCCAGGGCGTGTTCGCCGAGCCGATGATTTATCTGCGCGATCTGCGAGTCGAGATCGAGCGCGCGCGCGACCTGCGCAGCATTGCCGTCACCGTGCTGGACAACGACTACCTGCCCGACGGCGAGCATCCGCCGATTGCCGGTGCGCGCGTCACGCTGCATGGCCGTGGCGACACTGTCATTGCCGAGACGCGGACGCCCGAGAGCGGACGGGTCGCCTTTGCGACGCCCGCCGACGCCTCCGACGCCGAGCTGACGGTGAACGTCGAGCGCGATGGGTTCAACCCTCGCGTGATCCGGGCAGATGGCGCATCGACGGCCAAAGACATTCGCCGAATCCTCTACGCGAATCTTGGTCCAATTCCCTCGCCCGTTGTCGGGAGAGGGTTAGGGTGAGGGACATCTGTGCGGCGCGATTTTCTGATGCGCCGCACATTTTCCTTGAGCCTCCTGGGTAACTCATGCACGACCCTCGACGGCAAGATAGCGATCGTCACCGGCGGCACGCGCGGACTTGGCCGCGCCATCTCGCTCGGGCTGGCACGATTGGGCGCGACTGTCGCGATGAACTACCGCCGCGACGAAGCGAGCGCCGCGCAAACGCTCGACGAGGTCCGTGCGATCGCGCCGCGCTCGATGCTCGTCAAAGCCGACCTCGAGGACGAGTCGCAGGTGCGCGCGATGGTGACGCGGGCCGCCTCGGAGCTGGGCGGGCTCGACATTCTGGTCGCGAATGCGGCCGCGACCGCATTCAAGCCGCTGCTCGAAACCAAGCCGCACAACCTCGCCCGCACCTTTGCGCTGAGCATCAACGGATTCGTCGCCGCGGTTCAGGAAGCGAGCCGGGTGATGGGCGAGGGCGGGCGCGTGCTGATGATTTCGGGCATAGACTCGATTCGCAACCTGCCCGGCCACGGCGTGCTTGGCGCCGCCAAGGCCGCGCTGGAGAGCATGGTGCGCGACTTCGCGTTCGAGCTCGGCCCGCGCGGCGTCACCGTCAACGGCCTCAACGTCGGTTACATCGACACCGACTCGGCGCGCTCTTACGCGAACTATCTGGGCTACTCGTACGAGGATTTTCAGCGCCGATGCGCCGAGCGATCCGCGCTCAAGCGCCTGCCGACGCTCGACGAGATCGCCGCCGTCGCGTGCCTGATATGCCTGCCCGCGGCCAGTTATCTGACCGCGCAGACCATCATGGTCGACGGCGGCTTCACGCTCAGCTTCCCCGGCGCGAAGTGATGGCGTCGGTAGCGGCGGCGCGATTTACGGCTGATTTTTTTGAAATCATGGCATTTGCTCGGAGGGACGAGCCGAAATCACCGTGAGATGACGATGGCCGGCAATCTGGCGATCCTGACGGCAGCGGCCGGGGCTGTCTTTACGAGGAGGTGATGTATGGACGGGGAAGCTAGGGAATTCAGCGAGCGGCTCGCGCTGGTCGAGAGGAGCATGCGGCGTTACCGGGCCGCACTGGCGGCCGTGACCTTGATCGCAGCGGCCGGGCTTGCTGGGCCGTCGATTGTTGGCGCGGCGAAGGCGCCGGGGGTGATTCAGGCGAAGAGCTTCGCTGTCGTTGACGATAACGGAGCGGTGCGCGCGGCTCTCGCCGCCAAAGGAGACGGGGCTGGCTTAGCCATTTACGACAAGGCCGGGAAGACGCGCGCGTCTCTCGGCACCACGGGCGACGGCATTGTCCTGGTCCTTTGCGACAAGGCCGGGAAGGAGCGCGCAGCTCTGGTGACCGGCGGCGACAGCACGGGCCTGGTCCTTTACGACGAGACCGGGAAGAGGCGCGCGGGTCTGGCCACCACCAGAGGCGTGACGTCTCTGACCCTTAACGACACGGCCGAGAAAATGCGCGTCTTTCTGGACAGCGGCGACGACACGGGCCTGACCCTTTACGACAAGGCTGGGAAGACGCTCGCCGCTCTGGACACCATGGGTGACGACACGAGCCTGACCCTTGCTGACAAGGCCGGAAATATGCGCGCGGCTCTGGGAAACTTTGACTTGAAGAATACTGCGACCGGCTCGACCGAGCATCGGGCCGCTTCGTCGTTGGTGCTGCTCAACGAACAGGGGCGCGTGCTGTGGGAAGCGCCTTAACCAAGGTGCGGGCGCGAAGTTCTAGTAGTCGGAACGAAGTTCTGCGAGAGGTGCGCAGACAACTAGTTAAGGCAGCGTAAAGGGCCGGTCTTCAAAAATGGATACGATAACCTCCAATCAAATAGATTCTGCCATCGCCGAGTACCTCGCACTTCTGGATTCTCAGGTTAGCGAGCACAAACTTCACGCCTTTCTGGCGTCGCACAGCTACTTCTTTCACATGCTCCTGCTAGACGTGGTTTACCCGTACCCTCTCTACTCAAAGATCCGTCTCGGCAATGACTACGAGACGGACTTTACTTCGTTCATTCGGTCGAGCTTCGGACCGGAGTGGCGCTTTGCTGAAATTGAATCGCCTAAGCAGCCTTTATTCACAGCCGGCGGCGATCCGTCCGCACCGCTCAATCACGCCATCCAGCAGGTCCGAGACTGGGTTAGATGGTGCGAGGAGAACATCACCTTAGCTCGAAAGCTTATGCCGGGGCTCCATTATCCGATGGCTTTTGTCTTCTTAGGCCGGCGCTCAGAACTCACGCCAACGATAACGGAGAAGCTTCGCCAAATGAATCATCAGCAAAACACGTTCCGGATTCGGACGCTGGATGCTCTTGCTGCCATGGCGCGCGGCGTTAAGTATTTCACAGGGAACGGAAGCTACGAACTTCCTATCCCGATGAAGGCACTATCGCACGTTGACCTCAAACGCGGCGTCTCTGCCGAGGCCCAGGAAACGCTGACCCGTCGAATTTCGGAGGAGCTGGCTACACGACGCCGCGACCAACGAATGTGGGACCTTGATGAGTGAGAGAGCGACCTAGGAGATGCACGGACTCCTGCGGAGAGTGCGCGAAAAGCTGCCGGTCGCTGACCGCGCAGACCATCATGGTCGACGGCGGCTTCACGCTCAGTTTCCCCGGCGCCAAGTGATGGCTTCGTCGTCGGTGTTCCTGTGAATCCGGGTCTGGGGCCGGATTTTGGGGATGAACTATTCAGCCTGCCCCCGCCGGATTTGGCGTGCTATGCATACGCTATGGTCAATCGCCAGGATGCCCCGTACTCGCACGGCTCGCCCAAACTTGGGCGAGGTCTGCTCTCGGCAGAAATAATTTTTGACGGAACAAAGCTAGCCCTGGTAGTGGAGCAGTCCCAAAACCACTACGGATGGTATGAATTGCTGTTTTCAGCTCTATTCGATCAGTCAGAATTGTGCCCGTCGCACTTTGAACGATAGTCGCGGAGGTCCTCAGATGGCGGATCAAACTAAAGATTCCGATCGCGCAAGGCAGGCCGACCAGGCCAAGCATCACGCAAGGCATCCTGATCACGAGAACTTTTTGGCGCAAGGCGGACTGGTCGCCGTCGATATCCATGCCGAGATTGCCCGCCTCAAGAGCGAGCCTGCCTGGGCCGGCGGCGATCGCCACGGCAGCTCGCTGGTCAAAGGCGACGGAATCAACGTTGCGTTGATGATGCTGAAGAAGGGCGCCAAGCTGCAGGTGCATCACACGAGGGCGCCTATAACGGTGCAGGTGATCGAAGGCCGAATCAATTTCATCGCGAACGGCAAGACGCAGCTTGTGACCCCGGGGATGATTGTCGCGCTGGATCGCGCGATCGAGCATTCGATCGAGGCGCTCGAGGAAAGCGCGATGGTTCTGACCGTGGGCGGCGAGCAGATGTAAACGTCTATCGGCAACTCTGTCTGGCGAAGCATCTTAAGAGGAGCTCAAATCAAATTAGAATAAGATGCTGGGCAAGCAATGAGTCCGTATCTTCTAGCGGGGACGATCGTCCTCGGCGCCGTGGTCGCTCTCCTCACCCTGCCGTGGACCTTGCCGCACTCGTGGTACAGGGCGCTCTTCTATCCCGGCGGCAGGCCGAACGTGCTCTCCAGACGTCTCAACTCCGGACAGGCGCGGCTATCCGCGCTCGGAGTTTTGCCGGCACTGATGGTCGCCCTGGAAACGAGAGGGCGGCGAAGCGGCAGGGCCTTCCTGGTCCAGCTGGTGGTGGCGCAGGTCGGCACGGAACGATACTTGGTTTCGATGCTGGGCGAGAACGCCGACTGGGTGCGCAACGTGCGCGCCAGCGCGGGCGCCGCCATGCTCCGCCATCGAAGAACGGAAAAGGTGAGGCTGGAGGATGTGCCGGTGCCGCGGCGTGCGCCGATCCTCAAGGCCTATCTGCAACGGGCGCCAGGCGCCCGCCCGCACTTCGATCTCAACCATGACGCGCCGCTGGCGGAGTTCGAGAAGGTGGCTGCGCGCTATCCCGTGTTCCGCATCGTCGCGGATTGAATCGTAAGACGATGGCGCTGTACGACCGTATCGGGGTGGGTTACGACACGACCCGGCAAGCCGATCCCTACCTGCTTTCGCGATTGATATATCATCTGCGCCCCCGTGCGAGCGGGCGCTACCTCGACATCGGATCGGGCACCGGGAATTACACGATCGCGATGCATCGGGCCGGCGTGCCAATCGGCGGACTCGAACTCTCGGCGACCATGCTCGAGCGGGCGAAGGAGAAAGGGCCGGCGATCGCATGGCACAACGGCCGCGCCGAGGCGATCCCGTTTGCGTCGGGCAGCTTCGACGGCGCGACCTGCACGTTCGTACACCATCACATGACGGACCCGGTCGCGGCATTCAAGGAAGTTCATCGCGTGCTGAAGCCGCGCGCGCGCTTCGTGCTTCTCAACGGCACGGCCGAGCAGATGCGGCATTACTGGCTGAACGAATATTTTCCGCGCGCGATGGAAAAGGCGACCGCGCCGTACGAACGATTCGTGACCATCGACCTGCTCGAGTCGGCGGGTTTCCGAATCGACTGCGAAGAAAGATACGAGGTCACGCCGGATCTGAAAGATCTTTTTCTCTATTGCGGAAAGAACCGGCCCGAGATGTACCTCGACCCGCGCGTAAGAAGCGGCATCTCGAGTTTCGCGGACGCGCCCGACCCGGATGAAATCGCGCGCGGAGTGGATCGGCTTGCCGATGACATCGAATCCGGGCGCATCAAGGATGTGATTCGCAGGTTCGCCTACCACGGCGGCGACTACATGTTCACCGTCGCCGAAAGATAGCGCGCGCGATCGCGAAGACTCACACCCGCGCGCGCAGGCCGCCGTCCACGGTGATCGATTCGCCCGTCACGAAGCCGGCCGCAGGCGACACCAGGTAGAGCAGGGCGCCCCCGAGTTCTTCGGGCTTCACGAGACGATTGTCGGGCAGGTACTTGAGCATAGTCTTGCTGAATTCGTCGTCCTTGTTGGCGGGACTCGATTCATCGTCGAGCCATCCAGCCTCGATCGCGTTGACGCGGATGCCCTTGCGCGCCCATTCTAGCGCGAGCGCGCGCGTCAGGTTCAGGACTGCCGCCTTGGCCGCGCAGTACAGCGCAGCATTGGGGACGCCGCGTTCCGCCAGCACCGAGGTGATGTTGACGATGACGCCGCCGCCCTGTCGCAGCATCACGCGCCCGCCTTCCTGGCACGACATCCACACCGTCTTCAGATTGTTCTCCATGATTTTGTCGAACGCCGTGTCGTCGCTGGCTTCCGCCGGTCCGTAGGCCGGCGTGTCGAGCGCGTTGACGAGGATGTGCAATCCGCCGAGCTCCTTCGCGGCGAGGTCGGCGGTGGCGGACAGGTCAGCGCGCATCGCCGCGTCCTGTACGCGAATCACGGGCTTGGTCCCGGCCGCATTCACCAGCTTGGCGACTTCCTTGAGCTGCTTGTCGGTGCCGGGTTCCTGCGAGGCGAGCACGACCCTGGCCCCCGCCTCGGCGAGAGTGACGGCGGCGGCGCGGCCGACGGAATGCTCGGCGCCGACGACCAGCGCGCTTTTGCCTTGGAGCGAGAAGTCATTCGACGCGTTGGAGGAGGCCATTTTTTTAGCTCCGCTGGTTTTCGTTTTTCACTTTTTCACTTTTCCACTGCCATCGAGTTCGAACTCTCCGGCGACACTCCGGTCGGCGCGATTCCGCCCGCCAGTCCGCCGCCGTCGATCGCGATCAGTTCGCCGTTGACATGGTTGGACGCATCGGAGGCAAGGAACACGGCGAGCGGACCGAGTTCGCTGTCCTGGCCGACGCGGCCGATGGGAATAAACTTGCCGCCCTTGAAAAATTGCATCGCCGCTTCGTTGTGCGGGAAGACGCCGGGCACGATGCAGTTGGTCTGGATGTTGAACTGCGCGTAGCTCAGCGCCATCGAGCGCGTCAACTGGATCGTGCCGCCCTTGGCGCACGCGTACATGAAGTTGTGCTTGCCGCCGCGCAGCCCGTAGCCCGACGCGATGTTGATAATCTTGCCGCGGTTCTGCTTGACCATCTGCGCAATTACCGCGCGGCATCCGTAGAACTGGCTGCTCAGGTTGGTGTCGATACCGCGGCGCCATTCGTCGTCGGTGATTTCCGGGAGCTGCTTGCCGGCCGTGTCGTCACCGCCGCCGGCGTTGTTAACCAGGATGTCGATTTTGCCGAACTGCTTGACGGTGGCGGCGGCGAGCGCGTTGACCTGCGCCGAGACGGTCACGTCGGTCGGCACGATGAGGCATTTGCGGCCGGTTTTTTTCACCGCGTCGGCGGTTTCATCGAGCTGCGACTGGGTGCGCGCCGCGGCCACGATATCGGCGCCCGCATCCGCCAGCCTCACCGCCATCGCGCGGCCCAGGCCGCGGCCGGCGCCGGTGATGATCGCGACTTTGCCGTCGAGCTTCAGAGCATCGAGAATCATTGGGTCACCTCAATCTGAATCGAGCGCGGCTCCGCTTGCTAATTAACACAGCTGCGACTTTGCGGAAAATGACCGATCGCACGGCGGGCGCGCGGTGCTTTTGACCGCGCTCGAGCGCGGGTCCTATTATTGGGCGCAATGGGTGTCTTGCGATGGCGCTGAAGATCGTGATGTTCTCGGACTACATCTGTCCGTTCTGCTACGTCGGCTTCGAAACGATGCGAAGGCTGAAGCCGGAATTCGATTTCCAGCTCGAATGGCGCGGCTTTCAGATTCATCCCGAATGGCCGGCCGAAGGAATTCCGCTTGACAAGGCGCTCGAGACGTTTGCCGCGACGTCGCGAGTCGCGCTCTGGAAGCGGATTAGCTCGATGGCCGAGGCGGTGGGATTTTCGATGAAGCCGCCCGCCGTGCTGACCAACTCGCGCGCCGCGCTGGCGGCCACCGAGTTCGCGCGCGAGTCGGGCCGCGACGAAGCGCTCGAAGAGCGAATCTACCGGGCGTATTTCAATGAAGGCGTGAACATCGGCGACCCGCAGATCGTCGCGCGGCTGGCGGCGGAAGCGGGACTGGACGCGGGCGAAGTGGCGGACGCGATAAAATCGCCCAAGTACGAGATGCGGCTGAAGAATAATTCGCTGACGGCGCATCAGCGCGGCGTCAGCGGCGTGCCGACGTTTTTCATCGGCGAATTTCCGCTGGTGGGCGCGCAGAGCCCGGGCGCGATGCGCGCGATTCTCAAACGCGCGATCGAGCGATTCGCGAGCTGACGCCGATCCGCCGCGGCGGCCGCGAACCTGTTCGCTGCTTACTGGGTGCCCTGCCGCGCGAGGTAAAGGCCGCGGCCCATCAAGCCCTCGGCGTCGTAGCGCACTTGCATGTTCGCGGACTCGAACGCGCGGGTCATCTCGTCGCGCGTGAACAATCCGAGCTCGTGACGCTCGCTGTAATGCTCGATGCCATCGGGCCGGCTCCTGAGGTAGTGCAGGAGCAGTACGGATAGATTGCCCTGCTGGCTGCTGTGACTCATGCGGCAGACCTTGTCGGCGCCGATTTCGCCGCTGTGGATGAAGCTCGCGCCGGGTTTCCAATCATCCGGAGTGAGCCAGGGCTCGACGATCAGCACGCCTCCCGGTTTCACGTGACGCGCCATGCATGCGATCGCGCGATTCATTCGGTCGACGGTGCGAGCGTAGCCGATCGCGCTGAACAGGCATGTCACCGCGTCGTAAGTCGCCGCCAAATCGAAGTCGATCATGTCGGCACGAGTATAACGGCCGGCGGGATTCTTTACGCGCGCGGCGCGCAGATAGTTCTCGTTGAGATCGACGCCGTCGATCGTGTAGTGCTTTTTCAGAAATTTCGCGTGTTCACCGGTGCCGCACGCAACGTCGAGAATCGTGCGCGCTCCCGCCGCGGCGTCCGCGATCCAGGCGTGCAGCCGCTCGCACTCGCGGGCGTAGTTCTTGAAGTGATAGATGGCGTCGTAGAGATCGGGGCTTTCGAGGAACATCCATCCAGCCTAGCGATTCCGCGCGGCGGATTCACGGGCGAGCACTTGCGCGGCTCGCGCCGCGGCGGGCCGGGTATGGTAAGAATCATGGAGCCATGGAAGCGCGCGGCAAAGCTGTTGCGGTTCGCCTCGACCTGCGAGGCGTCAAGTGTCCGCTCAACTGGGCGCGCGCCAAGGTGCGACTGGAGCAGATGGCGCGCGGCGAGGTGCTCGAACTGACGCTCGACGATCCGCGCGGCGCTCGCGACATTCCCCGTGCGGCAGAGGCCGAGGGCTACGCGGTGCTCGAATCCACGGCGCGTGACGGCATCTTCCATCTGCGTATCGAGAGATAGCCATTCTCTTTTTTGCCGGCTCGCGTAGCCAACGGTTCACGTCGCGAAGGGTTCACGTAGCGATGGGTTTGCGCTGCGCGAGGGTTCGCGTTAGGAATCACGCCGATGCGCGTCAAGGTTGGCGACGTTCGCCTGTTCTTCGATGTTGAAGGCGCGAAGCTGCGTCCCGACGGCGCCAAGATGCGCGAGGTGCCGACGATCGTCCTGCTGCACGGCGGACCCGGCTTCGATCATTCGAACTTCAAGCCCGACTTCTCGCCGATGGCGGAGATCGCGCAGGTCGTCTATCTCGACCATCGCGGCAACGGCCGCAGCGATCGCGGTGATCGCTCGAAATGGAATCTGGCGCAATGGGGCGACGACGTGCGCTCGTTTTGCGAGGCGTTGGAGATCGAGCGGCCGATCGTGATGGGCGTATCGTTCGGCGGCATGGTTGCGATGTCGTACGCTACCCGCCACCCCGAGCATCCCGGCAAGCTGGTGCTGAGCAGCACGGCGGCGGTAAGCCGGCAGGATCGGTCGCTCGAGATGTTCGAGCGGCTGGGCGGTGCGGAAGCGCGCGAAGCGGCGCGGCGATTTTTCGAGAATCCCGTGGCGGAAACGATGGCCGACTATCAGAAAAAGTGTATGCCCCTGTACAACCGGACTCGGTCGGGGCCTGAGTCCGTGCTGCGCTCGGTGATGAATCTCGAGTTGATGGCCGATTTTTTCAAGCGGGAATCGCACACCTTCAACTTCCTGCCCGACCTTGGGCGGATAAAGTGCCCGACGCTGATCGCAGCGGGCGAACTCGATCCGATCCTGCCGGTCGCCGACTCGAAGGACATCGCCGCGGCAATGGCGCCGGGCGTGGCGAAGCTCGAAGTGTTTGAGAATGCGGGCCACGGGGCGCATCGCGACCAGCCGGACCGCTTCTTCAAAGTCCTGAACGAATTCATCCTGGCGTGAAGGAGAGCGATGGGCAGGCGTTACTTTACTCCGCGATTCTTCGAATTTTTCGAGGAACTGGGCCGCAACAACAATCGCGACTGGTTTGTGCAGAACCGACCGCGCTACGAGCGCGAGGTGCGCGAGCCGATGCTCGCATTCATCGCTGATTTCGGGCCGCGGCTGCGGAAAATCAGCACACGCTACGTCGCCGATCCGCGCCCGACCGGCGGCTCGATGATGCGCATCTATCGCAATCTGCGCTTCTCGCGCGACAAGACGCCGTATCACACCAACGCGGCTGCGGCGTTCAGTCATCGCGACGGCAAGCACTTCGACTCGCCGTCGTTCTATCTTTCACTCTCGCCCGCCGAGGCTTTCGCCGGCGTTGGAGTCTGGCATCCGCAAGCGGATTCAGTCGCAAAAATTCGCGACGCGATTGTCGCGCGGCCGGCGAAATGGAAGAGCGCCGTCAACGATCGCAAATTCAAGTCGCGATTCGAATTGGCAGGCGACATGCTGTCGCGCCCGCCCAAGGGCTACGACGCCAGCCATCCGTTGATCGAGGATCTCAAGCGCAAGGATTTCATCGGCGGCACGCAGTTCACGCGGATGGAAGTCTGCTCGGCAGAGTTCATGAATTTGTTTTCCAGCGCGTGCGCGTCGGCAGCGCCGTTCATGAAGTTTCTGACCGAGGCGCTAGGACTCAAGTGGTGACCGGCCGTTGGCACGGCTAGACAGCATTAAGACCCGTGGGCACGGGACAGGCGACCTGTGCGACGCGAAAGAGATTCTTGAAGAATTGGAAGCGCAGCCGCGTCGCGCTTACAAGATGCGGCGGAACTTCTGGCCCAGGCGGGCGAAGAATCCGGCGCGAGTCACGCCCGCTTTGGTTACGATCGGGATCGTCGCTTGCGGCTTGCCGTCGAGCAGGACCGTGAGATCGCCGACCGGATCTCCGGGATGAACCGGCGCTTCCAGGTACCTTGCCGCGGGCTCGAATTGGACCGTCACCTTGCTTTCTTCGCCGCGCCCGAGCGTGAACACCGCATCGCCGCCGGGCCCGATGGCAACGGTCTCGGCGACGCCGTCGCGCACCGGTATCGCCGAGGGTATCGCCTTGTTCAAATCGGGCCGGTAGCTGACAAAAGTGCGAAACGCCCATTCAATTAATTTCTCGGTTTCGGTGCGGCGTCGCTCCGCGTTCGGCGCGCCCATCACGGCCGACAGCAGATTCATGCCGTTCGATGATGCCGACGCGACCAGGTGATAGCCCGCCTCGTCGACGTGGCCGGTCTTTATCCCGTTGACGCGCTTGTCGTAGAACAGCAGCGTGTTGAAGTTGGGCTGCTTGATCTTGTCGAACGCGAATTCCTTGGCCGAGGTGTAGTTGAGCGCCTCCGGATGATGCCGCACGAGCGAGTGCGCCAGCGCCACCATGTCGGCCGCGGTCGTGAACTCGCCTGGCTCGGGCAATCCGTCGGGGTTGTCGAAGTGAGTTTCCTTGAGCCCGATCTCTTTGGCCTTGTCGTTCATCATCTGCGTGAACGCGTCGGTGCTGCCGCCCAGGTATTCCGCGAGCGCCACCGCCGCGTCGTTGCCCGACGATACCATCAGGCCATACAGGAGGTCGTTGACGCCGACCTTTTGTCCCACTTGGAGAAACATCCGCGAGACGGTGTCGTTCATCGACAGCCGCCACGCCTGTTCGCTGATCGTGACGTCGGTGGCCGGGGCGATCTTGCCCGCCTTCAGCGCATCGAGGGTCAGGTAGAACGTCATGATCTTGGCGAGGCTGGCGGGTTGCATCTTCTGATGTTCGTTGAATGCGTACAGCACCGCGCCGGTGTCGGCGTCGATCATGATGGCGGCCTTTGCGTCCAGCGCGAATGGCGCCGGCCGGTCGCCGAGTACGTGAATTGCGGTTAACGCAACGGCGGGCGCCTCTTCTTCGGCAGCCGTGGCGTGCTTCGATGCGGTTGGATGGCGGTGAATCACCCTTGCATAGGACGGAGTGGAACTCGCCGCCGCAATAGCGACTGCCGCAAACGCAATCGCCTTCGATATCGATTTTTCCCGCACGCCCATCACCATCCGCCTCAAGAGATTACACCGCGAGCGCCCCGCGTGCGACGATGGCGGGCAAGCCGGCCGGGATCGCCGAATAGCGGTCATCGGTAATTGTGCATATTCCCTTTCTTTGCCTTCGAGCATAAAGGAAACTGAAGCCGAATGGACGTTTCCGTAATATTGCCAGTGGTGAATGAGGCCGAAAACCTCAGCGCATTGATCCCGAGGCTGGTCGCGTTGCTCGAGCGCGAGCGGATCACTTACGAGATCGTGGTGGTGGATGGCCCGTCGAGCGACGGGACTGGTGAAACGGCGGCGGCGCTGGGCGCGCGAGTGGTAGCGGAACGCCGGCGCGGATACGCGGGCGCGATGGAGACGGGGATTGCCGAGGCGCGCGGCGACTACCTGCTAACGCTCGACGCCGACCAGTCGCACGATCCCGACTTCATCGTGAAGCTGTGGCGGGCGCGAACCCG
>Ga0187883_10000984_pt1 | contig 17737 bp, 14 predicted proteins | sample June2016WEW_20_1_2_FD_132966 | JGI IMG/M metagenome (GOLD analysis project Ga0187883, IMG submission 132966) | Peatland microbial communities from SPRUCE experiment site at the Marcell Experimental Forest, Minnesota, USA - June2016WEW_20_10 | ecosystem: Environmental > Terrestrial > Soil >...
AGAGGAGCCCATCGACCAGGAGGCCGTCCGCCAGTACCTGCCGGTCGACCGCTACATCGGCGGCATCACCCACGCCATCTTGCACCTGCTGTATGCCCGCTTCTACACGCGGGCCCTGGGCGACGTCGGCCTCTCCCCCGCCGAGCTGCGCGAGCCCTTCCACCAGATGTTCTGCCAGGGGATGATCCGCCTCGGCGGCAAGGCCATGTCGAAGTCGAAGGGGAACGTCGTCTCGCCCGACGTGTACTTCCAGACCGTCGGGGCGGACGCCCTCCGCCTCGGCCATCTGTTCTTGGGCCCCCCGATCGAGGACATCGACTGGTCCGATCAGACCGACGAGATCATCGACGGCTGCCTGCGCTACATCGGTCGCGTGTGGAGGCTCGCCACCGGCGACGTCCGGGGCGAGGGTGCCGCCGGGGGGCAGCAGCCCACCCCCGACGATCTCCGCCGGGAGGTGCACCGCACGATCGCCCGCGTCACGACCGACATCGAGCGATACGGCTTCAACACCTGCGTGGCCGCCCTCATGGAGCTCACGAACACGATCTACAAGCACGTGCACGCCGGCACCGACGCCTCCGTCGTGGACGAGGCGATCGATTGCCTGCTCGAGCTGCTGGCCCCTTTCGCCCCCCACCTGGCGGCGGAGGCCTACGAGCACCGGCACTCCGAGCACGTCCACCTGCGGCCGTGGCCGGTGGCCGATCCTGCCTACCTGAGGGCGGAGCGCGCCACACTCGTCGTGCAGGTGAACGGCAAGCTGCGCGACCGCATCGAGGTCGACTCCGAGATCGGTGAGGACGAGGTCGTCGCCCTGGCGTTGGCGTCGGAGAAGGTTCAGCAGCAGCTGGCCGGCGCCGCACCTCGCCGAGTGGTCGCCCGGCCGCCGAACCTGGTGAACGTCGTCGCCTGAGCGGCCTGCGCCGGCCTGTCCGCTTGTGGGCGGTTTCAACCCGAACTGGTAGCAGTTTGGGACGCGGGCCGTCCCAAACTGCTACCAGAACACTTCGACGCCGGCGCCGGCGGCAACGGTGGTTAGCCCCCAGCTGAGGCAATTTCCTCTTGACGTCGCACAGCCCCGGAACGAAACTCGGCCGCGGGCGAGGTGGCAGCCTCACGGGGGACCGGTTTGTCCATGGCAATGGATCGCGACGAGAACTCGCAGTGGACCGAGTGACCTCGTTTCCCGCCCGCAGCCGTCCGCCCCTCGTGCCTGCCTTCGATCGTCCGCGCCTCTCCGCCAAGCTTGCACAGAGCTGGAACGTGCCCCTCACCGTCGTGGCCGCCCCGGCCGGGTCGGGCAAGAGCTGGCTCCTGGCCGGCTTCGCGCAGGCCGACAAGGGGCCCGGTCGGAGGGTGCTCTGGTACCAGGCGGATCGGGCGACCCTCGACCACGCCGGCTTCGTCCAGCAAATCTTCGAAGTGTTGGAGGGTGCCGGCCTGATGACAGGGGCGACACCAGTCTCGGTCGAAGCCTTCGTCTCCACCGCCTTTGGCGCTCGCTCGGCGGAGGCCCTGCTCGTCGTCGACGATGCTCACGTGCTCGCTGGCTCCGGCGCCGAGTCCGCCCTCGGCGAGCTCGTGTACCACCTGCCGCCCTGGCTCCACCTGGCCCTCCTCAGCAGGCAGCCGCCCGGCGTCGATGTCTCCCGATTGCGTGTGGCTGACCAATTACTCGAGATCGGTCCGGACGAGCTGCGCTTTCGCTCGTGGGAGGTCTCCGATCTCTTTCGTCGCCACCACGGCCACGACCTGCCGCCGGAGGAGATCGCCGAGCTCGCACGGCGGACGGGCGGGTGGGCAGCCGGGCTGCACCTCTTCCACCTGGCCATCAAGGGGAAGCCCGTCGCCTACCGCCGCCAGATGATCGTCTCCCTCCCGACGAGGTTGCGCACGTGCCGCGACTACCTGACCGAGAACGTCCTTGCCGGCCTCGAGCCCGACCTGCGGGAGTTCCTCATCGAGGCGAGCGTCCTCGGCGTCCTCTCCGGCACCACCTGCGACGCCCTCCTCGAGCGCCGGGGCAGCCGGGCCGTGCTCGAGGAGCTCTCCGGCAGGCATCTCTTCCTCACTACGACCGACGCCGTCGCCTACCGCATGCACGAGGTGCTGCGCGGTCATCTCGAGCAGCTGCTCTTCGAGCGGCTGGGAGACGAGGCGGCCGCCGCCCACTGCCTGCGAGCTGCAGGGATCCTCGAAGCCGAGGGGCAACTCGGTGAGGCGTGGCGGGCGTACTGCCGGGCGCTCGACTGGGAGTCGGCCCGCCGACTGCTGCACAACTCCGCCGGAGAGCTCCTCGGGACGGCGCCAACGTGGTGGGAGCCGTTGACGGGAGCCATGGCGGGCAGCGACGCCTGGGTGCTCTTGGCGCGGGCCCGCCGCCAGGTGCTGGCGGGCCGCTGGCGGGAGGCGCTCGAGACCTTTCGCCGCGCCGAAGCCCTCGCCGACGTCCCTCGCCTCGCGACGACCTGCACCGAGGAGCTCATGGCCCTCGAGGGCTGGGTCGAGCCCACCTCCACCGTGCCGATCGGCTGGTCCGGGACGCTGCGCCAGGTGCTCACCCGCGGTCCGGGAGCCGTCGCCACGACCCGCCTCGACGAGCCAGTCGACCGGCTCGTCGCCTCCCTCGCCGCTCTACTCGCCGGCTGCCCCTCGCGCGCCTGGGAGTTGCTGTCGGAAGGGCTCGACTCCCCCAACCCGTCGCTCGAAGCCTGGGGGACGCTGTCGGCGGCGCTCGCGGGCTGCCTCCTCGGGCGGAGCGGGAGCCATGAGCTGGCCGCCACGGCCGCCGCCGACCTCGAGCCGACCCTGCCCCCCTGGATCGTGCGCCTCCTCGAGCTGCTCTCGGGCGCTGGCGCCCCCCTCGTCGTCGCCGTGACGACGGACGCCTCCGAGGAGCTGGCAGATACGGCCAACCCGTGGGCGGAGATCCTCGTCGCCCTCCTGCGGGCAACGGCCGGCCTGCTCTGTGGCGACGGCAGCGCCGGCGGGCAGGCGGCCCGGGCGCTCGAGCTTGCGCAGGGTCTCGGATCGCGGACGCTGCAGGTGTGGTCGTCGCTCCTCGTGGCGGTCCTGTCGGTGCGAGACGGGCTCCCAGAGGCCGAGCGTCAGCTACGCGCGGCCGAGCGCATGGGGCGAGCGATCGGGTGCCCAGGGGCCGCCTTCCTCGCCGAGCGCCTCCGGGAGGGCGGCGACCCCCCGGGTGTGCCCGTCGTGGCACCGCCAGGGCTGAGCGCCGCCGACGTGTCCCTCTGGCTCAGCGTCGCCGAGCGCCTGGGGTCGCACGCCGGGCGGCGGGACGGACACAGCGCCGGGCGGGCGACCCCGGAGGGGCCAGGGACAACCGGCAGGCGAGCCGCCATGAATGGCGAAGCCGAGGACGGGCGATCGCCAGACGTGCGGCTGCGCTGCTTCGGCGACTTCGAGCTGAGCATCTCCGGGGTGGGCGTCGACCTGTCACGTGCACAGCCGAAGGTGCGGGCTGTCCTGCACGTGCTCGCCGTGAACGCCGGACGAGTCGTGCACCGAGATCGCCTGGCCGCCACCCTCTGGTCGAACAACGGAGAGGCGGCGACCCGCAACCTGCAGGTGGCCGTCAGCTCGCTGCGAAAGTTCCTCGACGGGGCGGCTCCGCAGGACGACTCCCGGGAGGCTCGCACTCCGGGCCCGGGCGCCATGATCGGGCGCCGCGGAGACGGCTACGTGCTCGAGCTGACGAACGAGCAGGCCGACGTCCTGCAATTCGCCGAGACCCTGCGAGGCGCCCAGGCCGCCCGCGCCCGGGGCGACCTGGCGGCCGCCGCTCTCGCCTGGCAGGTGGCACTCGAGATCTACCGGGGCGACCTCCTCGCCGCCGAGGGAACGGCCGATTGGCTCGTGGAAGAGCGCGAGCTGTTTCGCACGCGGGCGGCCGAGGCCGCCGAGGAGCTGGCGGCCCACCGCCTCGAGACGGGCGACGCGGCAGGAGCGCTCCGGGCGGCCGGGCGGGGTCTCGAGATCGACCGCTACCGCGACGGCCTGTGGCGCGCCCTCGTGGCGGCCCACGAGCAGGCCGGGGAGCTCGCCGCGGCCGCTCGGGCGACGGCCGACTACGGCCGCGTCCTCGAGGACCTCGGCGTGCGCCCAGCGGCGACGGCGCCTGCGACAGCCTCTCTCTGAGGCGAGCGAGCCGAGGAGAGAGTTCTCATAAAACCGGTCCATTGACTCCGCTCGCCGAGGACCGATCCTCCTCGACGTCGCGGACGGCCTCCACCCACCACCCGAGCATGCATGCCGGCGTTGATCGATCCAGCCTTGTTTGAACGCCCGACCTGGGCGGGACACAAGTCTCCTCCGAGCTTGCGGCGATGAGCGTCCGATCGGGCACGAAGGTTGCCCGATCGGCGTGACGACCGTGCTCGACACCGGTCAGGGACGGGCGGCACACTCGAAGTGGTGAACGAGCCGACGCGGCTCATGGAGTCGAGAGACACGAACCGGCCGGCGGAGGTGACGCGCGCCGCCGGGCCGGCCGTGGGCAATGGCGGGCTCCTGCTGGCACAGAGGCTTGCGGGCAACAGGGCGGTGACCGCTTGGGTGCAGGCGTCCCGTACGCCCTGTCCCGGCTGTGGCGGCAGCTGCTGCGACAAAGAGGAGCAGGCTCGTGAGCAACCGAATGGGCTCGGTGCGTCAGGCCTCGGCCCTATCGGTCTCCAGCGGAGCATCGGCGAGTGGCTCGAGGAGGGTGTCCACGCCATCGAATCCGGGCTCGGGGTCGCCGGCGCCGACTGCCAGCTCGCGCTCGACCGTAAACGCGACTACGTCGAAGGCGGTGTGCGAGGGCCGGAGGATCTACAGGCGCCCACCAACATCGGGGGTTTCAGCGCCAAGTACGATCCCGCGTCCAAGAAGCTCACGATCACCCTTGACGGCGGCGTGACGTTCACCGACGGCATCACGATCGAAGGAGGCGTCGTGATTCCAACCCCCGGTCTTGCCGTGGCGGTCCCGGCGGCCAACGCCATCATCCTGCTGCCGCCGGACCAGCGGGCCGCGGCCGTTGCGCCATGGCACTGGGCGGGCGACGACGAGGCGTGGCTGGGGAAGTTTCAATCGGTCGTGCAGTCTGCCTGGAGCGAGAAGTTCCAATTCCACTGCAACCGGGAGTACTGGACCGACCTCGAGGCCAACGTCGAGGTCGAGGTGCACGTGCACAAGGGTGCGAAGGCCGCAAACGAGCACGTCTCGCTCACGGTCTACAAGGTGCCTGATGACGTGTCGGCCGGTGTCGGCGTCGTCAACTCGAGGACCGGCAGCCCGCTCGAGAGCACCATGACGATCGCCAGCACCGATGTCGCCCCCCGCACCGACAACCTCTTGGAGCAAGACATCCGTTTCGCACCCAGCTCGGATACCTTGAGCGGCGACGGAGCGAGCGATGTGACGACCATCGCCAACACCTTCAAAGCCGGTAATCCGGTCTGTGCCATGTGCGGCCGCATGGTGCCCGGTCTCGAGGGACCCGTCCTCACCATCAACGTCCTCGGTCGCGCCGGCGCCGACAACGCCGCCAGCTGCGCCGCCAGGTTCAAGGCCATCAAGGCGGGCCTCGCCGCCGCCGGCTTCGTCGACGTCGACGCTCGCGTGCGCATGGGCTCGAGCGGCGTCGAGGAGGCGACCGCCACGCTGGGCGCAACGGCAGTCGCCGAGGGAGGGGTCGCGCAAACCGTCGCCGCCCACGAAGCCGGCCACGTGTTCGGTCTCGGCGACCAGTACGCCGTCGGCGCCGGCAGCGCCATCACGGGTACCGGACTTGCGGCCGGAGCAGCCTCCAAGCACGACCAGTTGGCCAAGGACATGGGGCTGCCCGGCTCGGTGGCCGAGAACAACGACAACATCATGGCCCTCGGCAGCGTCGTGCGACCTGAGGCGTACTCCACCTTCTTCTGGGCGCTGAAACAGGTGAGCGGCATGGACGACTGGTCCCTCGGTCCCCCGATCCCGGTGGCCTCCTGCGAGCCACCCGGGCCAGGCGACTACCCCATGCCGCCACCCAATCCGACGACTGCGGTGGTGTAGGCGCGGTGAGTCAGCCCGACGCCGAGCGAGGCGACGGCTCCGTGCTCCTCGAGCAGCGCATCGATCGCCCGCAGGTCTTCTACGCCCGCCGCGTCCGCGACGACGGGCACTACGAGGAGACAACCGAACGCCAAGGAGGCTGGCGGCCCGTCTTCCCCCTTCGCCCGCAGGACGTCCGGGAACTGGCGCAGGCGATCCTGGACTGCGGCTTTTTCGAGCTGCAGGCGGAATACTCGCCGAAAGGGACGTCGATCGGCGGCAGCGACGTGACGTGGTCAGCGCACGTCGGCAACCAGTCCGGCTCAGTCGTGTTGCGAGGTGTCCCCGACACCCCTGTGCCCGCAATCGAGCGGCTGGAGCGACGGTTGGCAGAGATTCTCCAGGGCGCGGCGGACGCCTTTCGGGAGGGTGAGGCGCCGGCGCACTAAGCAGCGGCCCAGAGTTGCGAGATGTCTCGCCGCCGCCCGCGGGGCGGCAAGGGAGAGCGAGGCCGCCTCAGACCACCTCGATGCGGTGGCGGAGGTGGGCGGGCTTCGCCGCCGCCACGATGGCCTCCAGCTCGGCGAGCTCGCCGGTCGCCGGGTCGGTCACCCGCACGACGATCTCCCCGCCTCTCTCACCCGGGAGTGGCCCGAGGGGCGTCTCCGACCAGGCGACGCCGCCCGGATCGACGATCTCGGCCTCGGTCCCCGTCACCAGACGGAGGTGAGCGGCCAGGCCGGAGGCGGTGCCCTGCCAGCGGTAGAGGTCGGCGGCCTGCAGCACGAGAGAGCGGCGGCGCTCCTCCGGCCAGCCTTGCTCGGCCGCCAAGCCGACCCAGCCCGCCAGCCAGTCGAGGAAGTCGGGTGGCGTGAGGAGGGGGTCGAAGTACGCCCAGAGGCAGTCCATCGCCACGAGGGCGGGTGCGAGCACGTCGTCGAGGCCGGCCACATAGCGGAGCACGAACTCGTCGTCGTGGAACATCGCCGGGAGCATGTCGGCCACGGGGTGGGGCGTCGGGCAAGTGCCCGATTCGACGCTCCCCCGCCCGGGCGGTGGCCGCCCTGCGAGCGGCCGGGCGGAGCTGGCCGAGGTTGCGGCGGCTGGCATCGTCACGCCTCTACCCGGAGCACGTGCTCGTAGCTGAACACGAGGGAGTTCTGGTCGAGGAGGATCTGGTTGACGGACTCGCCCCGCTCGCCCGTGAGCGGGTCGGCCGGGAAGAGACGGGTGTCCTCCAGGTAGTCGATGCCCGGCACGTCCTGCAGGACGGCATAGAGCTCGCCCACCCGCACCGGCCGGCCGAACGGCCAGCCGGTGCCGTTGGGACCGCCGATGATGGGGTGGAAGTAGCTGTAGAGGGCGCGGGTGCCCTCCCGGGCCACCTCCTCCGGATCCCATCGCGGGCGGGCGCGGATGCGCACGACGGCTGTGAGGCCTTGGTAGTGGGGCGGCTCGACCGACACGCGGGCACCGAGCGTGCGGCGCTCGTCCAGGTACTCCGAGATCCGCTCGAGGACCCCTACGGGCGGGATGAGCTGCGCGAAGTTCAGCCGGCCCAGCTCGTCGCTCTCCGTGGCGGGCACGACGAGGAGGCGGACGCCGTCGCCGTCGCCGTCGGTGCCGTCGCCGCCCCCGGCCGCCAGGCAGCGGACGCGGGCGACCTCAGGGGCCGCCTCGCGGGCGAGGTGCTCGTAGTCCGCCGCCGTGACGGCCCGGTTGCGCGTGCGCAGCACGATGGGGCCGCGGATCTTCGTCTCCTCGAGCGTCTCGCCGTCGACTCCGCCGGAGGCGGCCGCCCGGTTCTCCACGCGGGCGACGAAGGGGATCGTCGAGCGAAGGATGGAGATCTCGCCCTTGCCGACGTCCCCCCGGCTCCCCCCGCCGATGGCGTAGCTCGCCCGGATCGTCGCCCCCTTCTCGGGCACCGCCCCGTACTGGCGGAGCGAGCCGTCCGGCTGGCGCACCTGGGGACCGAAGTGCGCCTCGCCGCTGCGCCGGTCGAGGACGACGTGGCGGTCGTCGGGGCCGCTCTCGGCGAAGTTCTCCACCTCCGACCAGGGTTCCCAGCCCTCGCCGGAGGCCGTTTCGAGGACGGGTGCCGCGTCACCCGGCAGGACGGGGCCGTGGTGGAAGGCGAAGCGCTGCCCGGGCACGCCCGCCGAGACGCCCAGCACCTCCCGCTCGACGAGCTCGGCGTTCACGACCTTCGTCGTGCCGCCCACGGTGAAGGCGCGGGCCGAGTCGATCTGCGGGGAGGCCGAGTAGGCGGGCTGGCCTTCGGCCGCCGCCACTACGACCGCCCGCAGCCAGCCGGCCCGCTCGCCGTCGATGACGCCGGCGGCATGGCCGGGGGGGACGTGCAGCACGACGTCGCCGGCGCGGTTGAGCCCGCCCGTCGTGTCGCGGTCCACCTCGCAGGGTGCCCAGGCGCGACCGTCGAACGCCTCCCAGGCAAGGGGCGGGCGGGTCGGGTCGACGCCGATCCCCTCGATGTGGCACTCGAAACGCAGGGCGACCGCACAGCGGGGCACCGGGTCGGAGAGACCTACGTAGAAGGCGTCGCCCACGGCGGGCACCCCGGCAAAGCAGGCCAGCGAGACGGCCGGACGGGCGGCCTCGCCGGGCTGCCGGCGTGCCCGCATGACGGCCTCGTGGTGGTCGACCATCGCCCCGCCCGGAGCGGCTTCGGCCCGCTCAGCCGTCTGGCTGCGGAGGAGGAGGAGCTCGCAGGGGACGATCGGGAGGGCCTCCTCCACGCGGAAGACGACGGCCTCCTCCACCTCGGTGCGCACGGTCGCCACCTCCGTGCTCCTCGGGACGTTGACGGTGGTCGGCGTGGGCGCCGACAGCCAGAACGTCACGTACCCGCGGGCGGCGACGGGCGGGAACTGCCGGACCCCGATCAGCTCGAGGAACTTGATGTAGTGGAGGTCGGGCACCCGGTTCAGCCGGTAGAAGAGCTGATCGATCATGAAGGCGAAGGTCTCGATGAGCGTCACGCCCGGGTCGGAGACGTTGTGGTCGCTCCACTCCGGGCAGCGTTGCTGCACGAGGCGCTTGGCGTCGTCGACGAGATCCTGGAAACGGCGGTCGTCCAGGTTGGGGGCGGGCAGCGGCATCAGGGCTCACCGTCCTCGGGGATCACGTAGAAGGGGAACACGAGGTTGCGCCGGTCGTTCGTCTCCCGGGCCGCATAGGAGACGGCCACGAACAAAAGGCCGGGGCGGTCAGGGTCGTGGGTCACGCTGACGTCGAGCACGTCGATGCGCGGCTCCCAGCGCTCGAGGGAGGCGCGTACCTCGTAGGCGACCCGGCCGGCCGTCGTGGCGTCCGTCGGGGCGAAGACGAGGTCGTGGATGCCGCAGCCGAACTCGGGGCGCATGGGGCGCTCCCCGAGGGCCGTCCCGAGGATGAGGCGGATGCTCTCGTCCAGCTCGCGCTCGTGCCCGACGAGTGCGATCCGCCCGGTAGCGTCCGTGCGCACCGGGAATGCCCATCCCCTGCCGATGAATTCGCCGCTCATCCGTGCCTCGCCCTGTCCCTAGTTCAGCTTGATCGGCGTGCCGGAGACGGACACGTCGGCTTGGGCGGTGATCTGCACCTCGTTGCCCTTCAGGGAGAGCGTCCCCGTAGCGTCGACGGTGATGTCGCTCGACGAGGTGATCGTCACGCCGTTCGACCCGTCGATCGTGACGGTTCCGTTCGAGGTGATCTTGATGGTCGTGGCCGTCTGGTTGAGCGAGATCCTGAGCGACTTGTCGCCGCTCAGGAGGGCGACGCCGTCGTCGCCGGCGGCGTCGAAGAACACGAGCATGTGGCCGTCCTTCGAGACGAAGCCCCGGCGCCTGACGCCGCCCGAGGTGCCGTCGACGAGGTTGTCGCCCTCGTTCGGCGTGTCGACGCCGTTGTAGAGCGAACCGAGCACGATCGGATAGCTCTGGTCGCCCTGGTTGAAACCGACGACCACCTCGTCGCCCACCTCGGGGAGGAAGACGGCGCCCCGGTTGTCACCGGCGCCGAGCTGAGCCATGGGCGCCCAGTCGGACCCGTACTCGCCCGACATCCAGGGGAAGGACACCTTGACCCGTCCCTGGTTCGAAGGATCGCCCACGTCGGTCACGATCCCGGTGACGACGCCGACGATCTGCTGTGTGCCGCCGGAGGCGCCCGTGCTGGCGCCGGTGGAGCCTCCACCTCCGCCGCCGCCGCCTCCGCCGCCACCTCCGCCCCCGCCGCTGGCGAGACCGAGGAGGGAGCGCTGGTTCTTGCCGCTCACCGTGAAGGCCGTCGTGTAACCGTCGTTCGGGTCGAAGCGGTGCCTCGTCGTCGTGAGCACGTAGCGACCGTCGAAGGGATCGCCCGCCAGGCTCAAGCTGATGGCCGTCCCCGGCGCCAGCTGGGTGTTGCCGCGGGCGACGCCGGTCAGTTCGGCGAAGCTGCCCCCGATGTGCTCGGCGAGGGCCTGGGCGGCCTGGTCCGCCTCGGCCTGCAGCCGGTGGGGGACGCTCACGCTCGTGAGCGTGCTGGCGCCGAAGACGCTCGCCAGGGCGGCGGGGGAGGCGGCCGTCGAGGCGGACGACGTGCCGGCCGGGGCCGTGCTGACGATCGCCTGCTTCGTGCTCGGATCCCAGCCCCTCACCTCGACGCTGGCCACCTGGTCGGCGGAGGTGATGACGCCTCGCAGCTTGAGGATCTGGGCGCCCATCGTGAGCTGCAGGGGGTTGTCGGCCCCGTTGAGGCTCCCCGGGCCGGGAGCGGTCGAGGAGGCGACCGGCTGTCGGAAGTTCAGCTGCCCGGCGATGACCGACACCTCGTAGCCGACGGCGCCCGCCAGGCGCTTCAGGAACTGCCAGTCGTTGCAGTTGTCCTGCGCCACCCACTCGTAGACGGGCGACGTGGGGTCGATCTGGCCGGGCGTGAGACCGGCCCGCTTGGCGACGGCCGTGGCGATGTCGCTATAGGTCATGTTCTGGTAGGTCTCGGTCGTGCGCCCGCGAAAGAGGCGATGCGACTCGTCGTAGCCGCGCATGATCACGAACGTGCCCGAGCTGTCGAACTCGGTCTCGAGGGCCGTGAGGTCGCCGCTCAGCAGCTGCTCGCCCCCGGGTGAGACCGTGGAGAAGACTTTCACGACCACCTGGGAGCCGATGTGGGCCCCTGTGGTCGCCAGCACCTGGCGGTTGGGGTCGCGAAAGCGGAGGCTGAAGAGATCCGGCTGGTTCTGGTTGCGGTCGACGACGGCGACGGTGAGGAGCTGCGCCATGGCGTCGGGCAGGGGGTTGCCGTCGATCGTGACGACGATCGAGCCGGCGGTCTGCTGGTCGGGCACCGGCCTAGGCCCCCGCCAGGGCGTCGTCGATGTCGGGCACGAGGAGGCGCGTCCCCGGTCGGAGGCGCATCGGGTCGTCGATGCCGTTGGCGGCGGCGATCGGCCGCCACCAGTCGGCCTTGCCGTACTCGCGATAGGCCACGGCCGCCAGGGCGTCCCCCTCGACGAGGAGCACGGAGCGAACCGCCTGACGGCTCCCGGAGGTGGGGTTCTGGCCGGCGGGCGACGGCGAGATCTCCTCCATGGCGACCGTGCAGACCGCCCGCAGCGGCGTGCCGTTCTGGTCGAACATCGTGATCTTCGTGTCGACGGACTTCACGAGGGCCGTCAGGTGGACCGTGGAGCCCCAGCCGAAGATGACCCAGGGCGGGCTGGGTTTCTTGCTCGAGAGGGTGGAGGCGAGGGGCAGGCAGCAGCTCTGCAGGGTGAGGATGTCGGGCGAGATGTCGACGCCTTGCTCGTAGCCGTCCAGGAAGACCTCGACCGTCAAGGCGGCCGGGTCGGCGCCCTTGAACTCCGGCATGGCGGCGCCCTTCGCCCCGCGGGCGGGCTTGCGCTCCCACTGGGCGCTCTTCTTCAGGCTGAACTCCTTCGGGTTGTAGGGGAAGGTCACGCGGGAGATCTCGCTGCCCCCCGTCGTGTTGGGCTGGATGAGGGCGATGTACGCCTTCTCGATCGCCACGGCTAATCGCCCGCCAGAAACCCGTGATGGGCGAGCTCGAGCGACTCGGTCGCCACCTTGGCGCTGTCGACGCCGAAGCTCGGGCCGGTCCACTTGACCGGGATGACCTGGTCGAGCCCCCAGGAGCAGACGACCGTGCCGTCGGCCGTCATCGCCTGGATCTGGGCGGTGCGCCGCTGGATCGAGCCGACCATCGAGGACATCCAGGCGGCGATCTGGGCGCTGTCAGAGTTCACCGGCCTGGAGAGCTTCACGTTCGTGAACTTCATCCGCCCGGGCAGCTGGTAGACGAAGCCGTTGTTGCCGCCCTCCTCCCGCGCTTCGAGGGTCACCTCGCAGCCGAGGCCGTCACAGGTCGTGAACGTGCCGAGGTCGATCCCGTCGACGCTCACGGTGAAGCAGACCGAGATCGCCGGGTCGGTCATCGACATGGACTGCCTCCTTTCCGTACGCCGCCGGCGGGTGGCATCAACGCGACCCGAGGTCGTTGAGCAGCCCGGCCCGCTCCCGGTCGAGGGAGAGCTCGGCTGCCAGGTGGTCGCGGATGCGGTCGTAGAGGCGCCGGCCGAGCTCGTCGAGCTCGGCGTCGCTCCGGCCAGGGGGAGCCTCCGCCGGCGCCGGGGCGCTGGCGGCCTGCGAAAGGGCCGGCGCCGGGGCGGGCGGCTCCGCGACGGTCAGATCCGGCTCGCTGCCGGCGGCCGGTTCGAGCTGGCGCTGCAAGGGGGCGGCGGGGGGTGGCTTGTCGCCACTGGCCGGCGCCGGCCCGTTGGCGGGGCCGGGGAAGTTGATCACCGTCGCCTGCAGCACCGGGGCCTCGGTTGCCGGCGCCAGCCCCTCGCTCGGTGGTCGGCTCGCCCGCCCCAGGTCTCCGGCCAGCTCGTGGCCCGCCGGGTGAGCGAGTCGCTCCCCTGCCCACTGGCCTGCGCGGCCGGCGCTCGGCGGAGGTTCGTTTCGGCCGCCTGCGCCGCGCTGGTCGCTGCTGCCCGGGGAGAGCGACGGCGGGGTGGTCGGGCGGAGGGCCTGGCGCTGGGCGAGGATCGCGCGGGCCGGTGGGCTGGCTGGGGCCTCGTGCAGCGACGGTTGGAGGGGGCGCGTCAGGCCCCATGGCGAGGCGGTGGTCGAGAGCGGAGCAGCAGGTGCGGGCAGCAATTCGAGCTCGGGCGACGTGACCGGGGAGGCTGACGGGGTATCGGTTAGCTCGCCAACGGGTGGGCCACCTACCGCCTCGTCGCGCGAGGTGGCGAGCGTCAATGGGGCGGGCTCCGGGGGGGCAACCGGACGGACGTCGGGGGCTGCCGGCGGGAGGCGGGATGGTGAGCCCACCGCCGGCGACCGAGCCGGCGGCGGCGTGACGGCCCCCGGCGCTGCCGGCAACCGGGCGGGCGAGGCCTGCGGCGGTCGGCTCGCCGCGAACCCGGTCGGGCCCGGTTGGGCGGCTCCGACAGCCGGAGGTGGGGCCGCCGCCGGTCGCAGCTGGGTCGACAGCGGGGGTGATGCGATCGGGCGGGACGCTCCCGCCGGGGAGTGACCGGACGCAGGGGGCGGAGAAGCGGCGGGTTCCTGCAGCGTCTCCGGCTCACCGAGCCGGTAGCGCTGCACCCGCCGCGGCGCCGCGGCCGGGACGTGATCCGCCGGGCGGGGAGGGTCGAGCGGGGGCTCGGCGGCCGTTTCGACCCGAAGGGTGAGCGGCGCCTGCACGGTCGGCTCCGTCGGCCGCTGACCGCTCACCGCCGGCGGCTCAGCGGCGCTCGGTGTGGCGCCACGTGCCATCCGCAGCGGGGCCGCCACCTCCCCCTGGGTGAGGGGCGCCCCGGTGGCAGACGTCCCGCCCGTCTCCGGCTTTCGAACACCCGGCGGGGAGCCACCCGCGGCGGGGAGCGGCCCGGCCCGCTGTACAGCCGGCGCCGCGGAAGCCGGCGGGGTCGGCGAAACGCCCGCACTCGGGGTGCCCCGGCGGCTCTCGCTCGCTCCCGCCGTCGGGAGACTCGGGGGGGCGCCGACGACGAGCGGGGCGCTCGGCGCCGACTGGAGCGCCCCCGGAGCGCCCAAGGTCGTCCCCGCCGGCGCCGGCGAGCTCGGCGTGCCGGTCGGCGTGGCGGTGGCGGCGGGGGGCGTCCCGTCGACCAGGCCGGGCGGAGCGGGGTCATCGTGCACGCGGACCTGCATCACCTCGAGCGGCACCTCACCGGCGTCGACGAGGCTCGCCTCCGCCGGCGGTGGGGGGAGGCTCGGGAGGGTACGGGGCGGGGTTTCTGGCAGGGCTGCAGGGGTCTCGGAAGCTGCGCCGACGCGGGACAAGGAGGGGGGCGGCGAGGGGAACCTCACGGTGCCTTCTGCGGGCGGGGCACTCCGCAGCGGCTGCACGGCCGCCTCCACGTAGCCGGGCAGGCCGTCGATCGAGACGTCGTGGAGCATCGGACCGATGACCCCGGGGCTGCGGCGAGTCGTGAGCTCGGCTTCGAACTTCGCCGGCTGCAAGGTCAGCTCGGACGGGGCGAAGGTCCCCCCGAGGGGCGCAAGTTGCTCCCAGGGCGGTTCGGCGCCGGCTCGGGCGTCGCCGGGCTGAGCGGCGGAAAGGGGTTCCCGTCCGAGGAGGCGTTGCAACCAGCCCACGCGAGGTCAGCCTCCGGAGGCGAGCCGTCGGTTGATGCGGCCGATCTCGTCACTGAAACGCCGGCGGGTCGCATGCTCCAGGTCGAGGATGTCGTCGAGCGACCAGTGGAAGTGGTAAGCGACGTACGCGACCTCCTCGTAGAGTCGGTCGGCCGCGCACGTCACGATTCCCCCAGGCGACCACCGGCCATGTCGACCGAGAACTCGTGCTGGCAGGCGGGGCAGGTGACCGCCGCCCTCGTGTGCCCCTCCTGGTTGACCCGGCGGTAGAGGTCCTGCAGGAAGGCGACGTCGGAGGCGAACATGTTCTCGACGAGGCCGGGGTGGACGTCGGTGATCGAGCCGAGACGGGTGACGACCCGGGAGACGAGCACGATCGTCAAATAGGCGGGGTTCTCGCGCACGCGGTCGTCGACGAGGGGGACGAGCTCGTCGCGGGCCGTCGCCAGGCGCATGACGCCGTCGCGGTGCACGGTGCCGTGGGCGTCGACGTAGCCGCGCGGCAGGAGGAACTCGAACTCGGTGCGGAGCGGGTCCCGCTCCGTCTTCGAGCCGCGCCCGGCGCGTCGGTCGGCCACCTCGGCGGCGCTCAGCGCCGGCATCACTCGACCTCGATGTCCTCGTAGGTGAGGGTCAGCTTCTCCTGCAGCACGGTCGTGTCGCCCGCCTTCATCGAGGTGATCTCCAGCGACTTCGGCCAGGCGTTCGTGAGCTTGTAGCGCTTCACGGGGGCGCCCATGTAGTCGTAGACGATGATGGCGCCGCCCTTGCGGGCGTCGCCCATGTTCCCGAGGCGGGACTTCTCCACCCACTGGGAGAAGCTCGTGTCGGCCGTCAGCCCGCGGGTGAGGGAGACCTCGCCCGCCTTCGGGCGGCCGGGGAGTTTCTTGATGACGTACTTGCCGTCGGGGGTGTTCTCCTTCAGCTCGATGACGTCCTGCTCCAACTTGAGCCCGTTGATCTCCTGTATCTGCTTGATGACGATGCTGTCGAACTCGAGGCCGAACGAGTGTCCGACCCCGGCGTCCATGTCGGCGAGCGCCACGGCACCTACCTCCTCGTGTCTGTTATTCGATCAGGCTGGTCCCGCCGGAGAACTGCGAAAGGCGGAAGATGACGAACTCGGCCGGCTTGACGGGGGCGACGCCGATCTCGCAGATGACCTGGCCGAGGTCGATCGTCTCCGACGGGTTCGTCTCGTCGTCGCACTTGACGTAGAAGGCCTCGAACGGCGTGGAGCCGAAGAGCGCCCCCTTGCGCCACTCGACGGCCAGGAAGGAGGCGATCGTGCGGCGGATCTTCGCCCAGAGCATCTCGTCGTTCGGCTCGAAGACCACCCAGTCGGTCCCGTTGAGGATCGACTTCTCCAGGTAGTTGAAGAGCCGACGCACGTTCAGGTAGCGCCAGGCGGGATCGGAGGAGAGCGTGCGGGCGCCCCAGACGCGGATGCCCCGGCCGGGGAAGCTGCGCAAGCAGTTGATGCCGTGCGGGTTGAGGAGGTCGTGCTCGTTCTTGGTGATGTTGAGGCTCACCGAGATGGCGCCCCGCACGGTCTCGTTGGCGGGCGCCTTGTGGACGCCGCGGGTGTTGTCGTTGCGCCCCCAGATGCCCGCCATGTGGCCGCTCGGGGGCACGTCGATGTTGCGCCCCGTCGCCGGGTCGAAGACTTTGATCCACGGCCAGTAGAGGGTCGCCTGTTTCGAGTCGTAGCCGGCCTTGTCGATGCGCCATTCGCGGACCTGCTGGGCGTTCAGCCCCGGCGGGGAGTCGAGGATGGCGACCCGGTCGCCCATGAGCTCGCAGTGGGCGATCATGGCGAGCTGCACCGCCTGCACGCCGTCCAGGTCGATGAGACCGTGCTGGTAGGCGGCCATGAGGTCGGGAACCGAGACCATCGTGACGGCATCGACGGCCTCGAGACCGCCGAAACCCGTCCGGTCGGCCGAGTCGCCCACGTAGTCCGCCGGCGACATGGGCCGCGTCGGCACGGCCGGCAAGGTTGCCCCGCCCCCGCGCAACTCCACGGTGCCCGCCTCCGGGTGGGTGATGGCGCCCTCCCCGGGGAGCTCCTCGAGGCGGACAAGGGCCGAGCGGGCGTTGACGACGGTGACGACGTTCTGCCGCCCCCGCTTGGCGGAGAGGCGGTCGAACTCCTCGACGACCTCCCCGTCGCGCTTGACGACGAGGCGGAAGGAGTCCTCGGGCGCACTCTCCTCGGTCGGCGGCGAGATCTCGACGGTGAGGTTGTCGCCGGCCGGGCCGGCTTCGAGGGCGCTCACGCGGTAGGCCGGGCTGCCAGCGCTGGCTTCCGCCTCGCCCTCGCGCGGCTCGCGGGCGGCCGTCAGCTGAGCGGTGGCGTTCGGCAGGCTGCCCTCGGCTCCGTCCGGCCCGACCCGCACGACGTAGCAGCTCCCACCCCCGTTGAGGAAGTAGCCGTAGACGGCGTGCCCGAGATAGGAGCCTTCGACAATCTCGCCGAAATTGCGGGTGTACTGAGCCCAGTTGGTGACGAGCGTGGGCGCGTTCATTGGGCCCATGGGCGCCGCTCCGACGAAGGCGGCGACAGCCGTGCCGACCCCTTCGATCGGACGGGAGCCGGAGTCGATCTCCTCCACGTAGACGCCCGGGGACAGGTACTGCGGCATGCGGCGTCCCTCCTCTGAGATGTTTGGATGCTCCTTTGAGCGTGCTTGTGGCCGAGTCGCCAAGCAACGCCCGGCCAGACGTCTGATCGACCCGAAGGACCTGCCCGATCGGCCATCCCATCGGGCTTCCCCGGCCCCGGGGTCGACGGGTCGGCCGCGATGCCCGATCGGGCCACGAGCGGCGAGGATCGGGCAACGACGGGATCGGCTGTGCCGTGGGTGCGCGATGATCGTCTGGCTGGCGTCTTCGGTGACGGCAGGCGGCTGCCAGATCGCCCCGCGCTCGACGAGACGACGGGCCGCCTGGCACTGGGCAGGGAGGTCGACGAGATGAGCGGACAAGAGGAGTACCTCCCGGAGCGCTCCGCTTCGCCCCCTCGGCGCACGCCCGCGACGAGCGACGCCCTCGAGGCGGCGCCGGCGCCG